>Ga0214919_10000303_pt1 | contig 83891 bp, 61 predicted proteins | sample LL1503_MetaG_FD_177994 | JGI IMG/M metagenome (GOLD analysis project Ga0214919, IMG submission 177994) | Freshwater microbial communities from Lake Lanier, Atlanta, Georgia, United States - LL-1503 | ecosystem: Environmental > Aquatic > Freshwater > Lake | place: USA: Georgia | collected...
CAACTGGTGCAACTGGAGAAACTGGAGCAACAGGCTATACAGGTGCAACTGGCGCAACTGGAGCAACAGGCTATACTGGAGCAACTGGTGCAACTGGAGCAACTGGAGCAACTGGAGCAACTGGAGCTACTGGCTATACTGGGGCAACTGGAGAAACTGGCGCAACTGGAGCAACTGGAGCTACTGGAGCAACTGGTGCAACTGGAGAAACTGGAGCAACAGGCTATACAGGTGCAACTGGCGCAACTGGAGCAACAGGCTATACTGGAGCAACTGGTGCAACTGGAGCAACTGGAGCAACTGGAGCAACTGGAGCAACTGGACTACAAGGTGGAAATCTCACAATTACAAGTGCAGGGGGTATTATAACTACTACTGATATAAATGGTGTTGCATATGATACAACTAATTCTCAATTAGTATATTATTCATTAAAGACATTTATAATAGATCACCCATTAGATGAAAATAAATATTTAGTGCATATATGTCTAGAAGGGCCTGAGGCTGGTGTTTATTATAGAGGTATTGGAGAAATTATAAATAATGAATATACTACTATTGAATTACCTGATTATGTAGAAGCATTAGCGTATAATTTTACAATTAATCTTACCCCAATATATAATGGTAATATGAATTCTTCACTACAAGCCACTATTGTTGAAAATAATAAATTTTCTGTATATGGTATAAATACAAAATTTTATTGGATTGTATATGGCACTAGATGTGATATTAATACTGAGCCTAATAAAAGTGATGTTGAAGTTAAAGGTAGTGGGCCATATAAATGGATATAACTTTTTTAAAAATATTTGACAGAGTCAAAAAATTTACGCGGTGAGTTTTCTAATTATAAATATATAAGTTATTAAAATATTTAACAAGTATGACACCAACGATTGTTTCTGGATTTATAGCAAATTGTAGTACAGCTAAAAGTATTAAACAATATATAGAATATGGAAAAAAATTAATTAATATCCCAATTAATAAAATAATATTTATAGAAAAAGAGATATATGGTGAATTTTTATCTGAATTATCTGAAGTAGTATCTGAATCATCAGAAGCGCCAGAAATAGCAGAATTATCTAAAGTATCTTTTAATGAATATACGACATTTATTTTTATAAAAAAAGAAGATATATATTTATATGAATATTATGATCAAATTACTGATTTTCAGCCGATGACAAATAATCCAAATAAAGATACAATAGATTATATGTTTATTCAATGCTATAAAACAGAATTTGTACAAATGGCAATAAAATTAAATTTATATAATAGTACTCAATTTTTATGGATAGATTTTGGAATATATCATATATGCAATAATGATGAATTATTTAGTAAATTAATATTAAATTTAAATTTAAGCTATGAATATGATTTAATTAGAATTGCGGGTGCTATGTATTTTCCATTATCAGAAGAGGATATTTATAAAAAAATAAGTTGGTGCTTTTTGGGAGGCATATTTGGTGGAGAGAAGGATAAATTATTACACTTTGCTGATTTAATGAAGCAGAAATGTATTGATACCATTACAAAAAAAAATACTATAACATGGGAAGTTAATATATGGTATTTAATATATAAGGAATTTCCAGAATTATTTTCTATATATATTGCAAATCACAACCCTACTATGATTCAAGATTATTAATTATAAAATATATTATTTTTTTGTATTAAAGTATTATAATAAAATTATATATTTTATAATTAATAAAAATGCTTATTACATTTAATGAAATTAATAATATATTATTAAAATATAATATACAAATAAATGGTGCATTTCATATTGGTGCGCATGATTGTGAAGAATTATATTTTTATAGTCAATTAAATATATTAAATACAAATATTATATGGATAGATGCAATTAAGTCAAAAGTTGAAGAAAATATAAGTAAAGGGATACAAAATATATATCATGCAACAATCTCTGATATAGATAATATTGATATTGAATTTAATATATCAAATAATATTCAGTCATCGAGTATATTAGAATTTGGAACTCATTCCCAAGAGCACCCTTCTGTTGTATATATTGATAAAATTATTCAAAAAAGCACAACAGTTGATACTTTTTTTAAAGAAAATAATATAGATTGTGCATTATATGATTTTTGGAATTTTGATATTCAAGGTGCTGAATTAATGGCATTAAAGGGTTCAATTAATTCAATTTATTCAGCAAAGGTAATTTATTTAGAAGTAAATGAAAAAGAGTTATATAAAAATTGTGGATTAGTTGAAGATATTGATCTATTTTTAAGTCAATATGATTTTATTAGAGTTATTACAAATATGACTATTAATGGATGGGGCGATGCTTTATATATAAAAAGGCCAAAAAATTATATAACATTTAAAAAAATAGGTAGAGCTGGAAATAATTTATTTCAATATATGTTTTGTAAATTAATATGCCTTCAAACCAATTATCAATATATTCCATTAGAGGAATTGGATATCAATGAGCCATATATTACCATATATGAAAATGACTTAGAAAAAATATTATCTGGAGAGGTAAAAAATACAAATATAATATGTGAAGGATTTTTTCAAAAAAGCGATTATTATATTCCATATAGAGAGCAATTATTGGATATACTATATACCACTGAAGAGTATTGGATAGATGATAGTAATGGTAATAAAAAATATATAAGAGATTTTATTAATACACCTAGCCATATAAATTTAGGCGATAATGATATTGTAATGCATATAAGATTAGGCGATTTTAAACATGAATGGCATTTATCAAATACGGATATACTCCCCCCATCTTATTATATTAATATTTTAGAAAATTGGATAGCTCCTATAAATAATATATATATTATATGTGATAAAATTAAATATGAATGGGAGTCCTTATATCTTAATCATTTTAATAGATTTAATGCTATATTAATACAAGGTACATTATTAGAAGATATTGCTATAATGCGAGATTGTCCAAATTTAATACATAGTAATAGCACACTATGTTGGTTTATGAGCTTTATTTCAAAAACAAAAAAAATAAGATTTATCCCAGATACAAATTTTTATAAAGATCAGCAAAAATTAAAACAAATTAATTCCAATGATAATTATCAAGAAGTGTCACCATTATTACATAGTGAAATAGAAATACCAAATACCATTAAAAAAATATCACATATATTTTATATAAATTTAAATAAAAGAACAGACCGAAAAGAAGAAATAGAAAATGAATTATTTAAATATATTACCCCCTGTATATGTGATAATTATGAAAGATTTCCAGCAATTGAGACTGCGGGGTTTGGAATTTTAGGTTGTGGACAATCGCATTTAGCTGTTTTAAAACTTGCAAAAGAACGCAACTATAATAATGTATTAATATTAGAAGATGATTTTACATTTATTATTTCAAAAGAAGATTTTAAAAATGAATTAAATGCATTTTTTTCATTAAATATTGATTATGATGTTTGTATGCTATCATATAATATCCAAAAATATGAAGAATATGTATTTCCAAATTTATATAAAATAATTGAGGCACAGACTGCATCTGGATATATTGTAAATTCACATTATTATGATACATTAATTGAATTATACGAATCCGCAATGATTGAATTAGATAGGACAAAAATGCACTGGGTATATGCAAATGATCAAATATGGAAATCTTTACAAAAAAAAGATAATTGGTATTGTTTTAAAAATAGAATTGGGATTCAAAGAGATGGATTTAGTGATAATTCAAATTTATATCATAAAAACACTTTTTAGAAAAAAGTTGATCAAAAATACTTTTTAGAAAAAAGTTGATCAAAAATACTTTTTAGAAACTCATTTTTTATTAATAAATTGACAAGAATAACAATAGCCATTATTGCGACGAGTTGGTTCATCTGTTGTACCACAGTAATTGCATTTATTTTACTCCATCAATGAGTTTTTCTAAAATAGTTAATCCATTATTATTTGTGTATTTTTTTTTCAAAATCCAATTTGGATTATTTATTAAAAATTCATCAATGGCCTTTCCTAATCCTTGTAATATTTCTTCAATTGGAAATCCAGACTCTTCTGATTGTTTTTGGGCATCTAATCCGCCTCTAATAGTTTCTCCTTCATATTCATCTACTGTTGTATCATGCATAACAATATACTTATTGGCAATTTTACTAAATTTTTCTAATTCTCTTTTAAGCTGTCCATATATATGCCAAGTATCTATAAATACCATATCAAATGTATTTGTAAAATCTAAATCTAAACAATTTATCCATTGATATTTTATTTCAATATTGAGATCTTTTGTATTGTCTAATAATTCAGAAATATTACATACTTCCAAATCATTTAAAAATAATAATGGCTTACGTGCAGTATCACTTACAGTATCACTTGCAAGCAATAGCCCACTTGCAAATGCCCAACTAGATACTACACCTCGCACGCCCAATTCAAGAATAGAATTACATTCTGTTGCTAATTGGCACAATGTTGGCAAATGTTCATTGATATCACTTGATGTATTACATAATTTAATATATTTATTATTAATAGCATAACTATTAGTATCTATTATTTTTTGAAAATTGTCAAAATCATTTAATCTCATTTGATGGCAGCTAATTAGAGTATTAATATTGATTATATCTTTACAACAAGCTACACCATCATACCTATAGCCTAAATAATTACAACTATGAAAATTAGTATTTGTTACAACCTCTACACCAATATTTATTAAAAAATAAGATATTGAGACATCACAAGCTGCAATTAAATTGTATAATTCATACTGTTCACAAATTACACGCCACTGGTTTTGAATTGTATCAAGTTGAGGATATAATTCTTCTAAAATTTTATTTGTTATTATGACCCCAGCGCCGCCACAGTGAAAATATACAGATTTATCACCAATTTGTCTTGTATTATCATGGCCACCAATATATAATTTTTTACCGTACTCAAGTCTATCTAAATATGATAATAAATGTTTTATATTAATAAATGTATCAGTTCCACAACTAAATATAAATTCTGCATTATAATTTTCATAAATGTGCTTAAGTCCTAAGTATTGTTTATATGATGCAGAATCATAATCATTTTGTACATTTGGTAAATATATATAATTATCATCAATTAAATCTGTACCCTCTTCGCCAAAAAAGAATAATACTTTAACACCCATTGCTTCAGCGGTGGGTCTCCAAGTCTCATTTATTTTTAATATTTCATTTCTATATCTTTCAATAGTTGGGCAGGCAAATACATTTATAATTACTTTATATTTACTATTTTTTTCCATTTTTTATATTTTAATATATATTTAATAATATATATTTAATTATAAAAAATGGATAACAATCAAGCAACCATTTTTATTGTATTTTTAATACTCATTTTAATATTATCTGTTGTATTAATAATAATGTCTAGCCTATCGCTACAAGGAATTACTTTGGCACAAGGGGGCAATAAAAGAGCAATTGGGGGAAATAGATTAGAAGAGTTAAAAAGTATGTTAGAAGATCTATATGGTGAATTGAAGAGTAAACAAGAGAATTTAGAATCTTTTGAAGCGCAGCTGAATAAACTGCTTAAAACATATTCCGAAACTAATAAAGGGCTAAAACAATTAAGAAAGGACATAGAAAGGATAAATACAGAGATAAAAGAAGTAGAGAGTCATATAGCGGAAACTAGATTACAATATACTATAGAATTATTAACAACTTCTTACCCAGAAGAATTGCAAAAATTGCAAGATTTTAGTGAAATAGATGAATTATATAAATTTCAGCTAAGTATTAATAAATATTATCCTGATTTATTAAAAGAATTGCAAAAATTCTCATTAGATGATTTAATGAGAATAGAAAGTAAACAATATCTAGAGGATAAACTAAATTCTATTATAAATGCGATAAGAGAATATATAGACAAATATAATAAAAACATTTTTCTTAACAATCCCAATCAATATGAAGTAGCGGTAACAAGAGGAGTAGAAATAAAGAAATCCATTAGACAAATTAAAGATAAATTATTAAAAAAATATGATGAATTAACTTCTTTAATAGAAGATGCACAAGAGGCCAATAGTCTAAACCTTGCACAAAGACTGCAGAAAGAAGAAACAGAAGCGGCGGCAGAATTAGAAGAGCGTAAACAGCAAGATGAATTTAAAAGCGCTAATTTCTTTGCAGACGAGGGACGAAAAAAAGAAGCAGAAACTAGTGCTCCACCCTCAAATGGTGAAATTATGATGAATTTGGGCATAAATGATAGTAATATAAGAAAAAAGCTTATTGGAGAATTTATGCATAAAAATAATAGTAAAATTATGCCACTAACCTTTCCAGATTTTATGACAGCTAAACATCAATTATATGAAAATAGTGGGTATTATCCTTTATCTTTTGAAAATTATTGCAGAGATAATTAAACATTTACCATCTTTAATGCAGATAATGGCATAGTAATAAAGCCTGGGCTTGAATCATTTTCTGAGAATATAAAGCATCCATTGCCTTCCCTTATATGAAATCCAAGACAATATTCTATCTTAGTCTGTCTAAAGCAAAATGGTAAGCTATATTGCTCAGGCTTCATTTTTTTGTCAAATACTACAACAGAGTGGTAATACACTCTTGGAGTTGTATATCTTACAAAATGCACAACAGCCCAAAATTTATTATTATATTCAACAATTGGGCTAGATCCACGAAATCGGCTAAAAATTACTGGAGTATCATATTTAGTATGGAGGGTTAATTTATTATCTTTAATACTTCCAATTTCTAAAGGGTGCCATCCATAAATAAAGTTCATTGTTGTTGTATTTTCTCCCTCTGTCGCCTCTGATATTTTTGTCATATTTGTCGCCTCTGCTACTTCCGCCACTTCCTCTATCACCTCTGCTATTTCCGCCACTTCCGCCACTTCCGCCACTTCCGCCACTTCCGGTATAAATATCCAATTTTTTTCACATCGAGATGGTCTTGGAGGTTCAATTGCGCATACATTATATATTTTTTTATCATTATATGAATACTTTCCCATAGCAATAACAATATGATCATCATTAGTAATATTTTTTGAAGTTGCCGTGAAGTGGATTTCATCCTTAAATAAAAATAGTCGCACATCTTCCAATCCTTCAATATTGCTATCATATCTATTATAGTCTTCTTCTATAAGTTCCGCATTGGTAATAGGTAAGTAATTATCATCTAAGAGTATAACTGCATTTTTTGTCCTAACTTTGCCATCTGCCGATCTCATATGATAACAGCCCTGCTCATCAATAGAATAATTAACAAGCCGAATATTTAATATATTGGAGCCATTATAATTAATAATTGAGCATGATGATGCTGCATATTCATCAAATAGTGGGAAATTATATTTAGTATATGATGAATTTAAACTCTCTACATAATAATGTAAATTATCCCATACATTATTTAAGTGAAAGGGATATTTATTAATATAAGATACAATATCAGATAATCCATCTTGTCTACTTTTGCATAGATAACAGGCTAATATAGTATTTTCATATTCAAACATTCCATTATATATATTATGTTCAACAAATAATAGCTCATTTTCTGGATATGGTATATCCTTACCTTTCAAATAATAATGATATGCTTTATGATGTCGAGATATAATTCTAAAATAATTTACTAAAAAATAGATAGGCTCAGCTCTTTTAGAATTTATATCAAATGCCTTATTCATCCAATATTCCATATCATGCACCTGATTAAGTTCTTTGTAGCATTTTCCAAGTTGGTAATGCGAATACCATATTTCTTCATACCATCCCCCAAGTTCTATTCGCTTTTTATAATATTCTATTGCGGTGGAGAATTGTCCAGTATCTTTATAAGTCTGTGCTAAATAAAAATGCGATCTGGCCATATTTTTATCTTCAGCAATATCTTCTTTAAGGAGTCTAATATCTCTTTCAGCTTTATCAGATTTACACCCACCATCATTAATATCATGAATATGAATTAGTTCTTGTGGTAGTTTCTCTACTGATCCACCATCCCAATATTCATGAGTAGCTCCAGTGCATTTCCAATCATGCTGAAATTTCATCATTCTTACATTATAGTATGTAATTCTACTATTTTTTTGAATAATTTGATATCCATTTTGAGTTAATTCAAAATCTTTAAATTCATCAGATACTTTTAAAATCATATCAGCATCAAGCACCATTGCATATGTTTTATCAAGATCCCATTGCAAATCTATACAAAAATTTTTTGCATTTGTAAACGCCACTGACCTATTATATCCAAAATTTTTAAAAGGCTCTACCATAATATTAAATGGCTTACCATATTTTATTAATATATTATTACAAACTTCTATAGTGGTATCTGTTGAGCCTGTATCCAAAATACTAATCGCATCTATATGTTGAATTACATTTCCTATACATCTTTCAATAATTTTAGATTCATTTTTTATCATTAATGTAAGAATAAATTTATTATGATTATGACCTTTTTTATGCTTTATGGGCTTTCCAATATTTAAATCTGCTTTAATAATTGCATTTGCAACTATTACATCTGGATTTTCAACAATTAAATTATCTTTAAGTTCATTATCTTTAATAGTGTTAGTTAATTTTGTCTCATATAGCTGCAATAATTCTTTATAGGTAATATTAAATTTTTCTGTTAATAATTTTAGATAATTAGTATATAGTGTATAAAAATTTGGCAAATTCTCTCTATCAATTTCATCTATAAAAAATTGCAAATTAAAAATAATATTATTTGCGCATAATTCCCCCGCATCGATATATTTTAAACTAAAAATAATTTCATACATACGTATTCCAATTTTTGGCATTTTTATTTTATTACTCACAATTATCATATAATATGGCAATAAATATTTATATTCTATAGCATTAGTAAATAATTTAAAATGGATTGCTTGATCATATTTTATATTAGAGTCATTTGATAAAAATTCAGTTTCATAATAAGTTTGAATTAAGCTATAATAAGTATATGAGACGATATCCATTTGTCGAGTGCTGTAATATCTAATTAATCTATAAATGCCTTCTATTCTTTTATTATCAAGCTTTTGTGATAAAATTAAATAAGGGAGTCCATTTTCTTCTTCATTTTTTCTCAAATATGCTTCATAAATTCTTAAACAGGATACATATTTTTCTTGTTCCCATCCATTTAATTCAAGTACTTTTTTATATACCTCTATTGCGAGATCATTATTATGTATATCCAAATAACTATTTCCTAAATAAAAATAATATCTTGTATTATTAGGCTCATCGATAATACCTTGCGTTAATAATTTAATATCTCTCTCAAATTTATCTCTCTTTGCGCCTCCATCTCCAATATCTATTATAAAAATAATATCTTTTGCAATATTAATACCCTTTGCAGTAGGTGGACCAATAACATATTCATGCGTTACTCCATGATATTTATATGTACCATTATTTCTAATAATTCTCGTATTTGGATAATTATATTCATCATTTCCTTGTAATATTTTAAATTCATCAAATTCTGTTTTTAATACTTCTTTAAAATTGCTATGCATTTTTATTACCATATCAGCATCTAATAATAAAATATAATCTGACATACCATTAGCAGCATTTAGTGCAATGTTTCTATTATGTGAAAAATCCTTAAACTCCTCTTTAACTACTTTTCCAGAAATATTTTTTTCTTTAAAATGGCTTTCGATAATCGAGATTGTATCATCAGTTGAGCCTGTATCACATATGCAATAACAATCTATTATATCCACAATGCTATCAAATAGTCGTTTTAGTACTTTTGACTCATTTTTTACAATCATACATAAGCATATAGTTGTCATTTTATTTAAAATATATAATATAGTAAACTTGTATTTAAATAAATATTTAAATAAAGTAAAAAAAAATATAAATAATAGATCTATTTACCAATATGTATATAAATATTTTAATTTTGTTATTAATACTTATTTTAATATTGATTATAGCAAATATTATTATATTATGTTCTAATAAATTATCATATATGGGTGGAATGGGGAATGAAGATATAGAAGAGAAATCTACAGAATATGATCTATCTACCCATTCTATACCAGATGACCAAATAATAATAAATGCATTGCTACTTCTATCTTATAGCGATTTATGCAAATTAATTAAATGCAAAAAAGAAAAAACTAGTGCAAATGAATTAGATATAAAAATAATACAATTAGCCGAATATATTAAAGAAGACACTATAAAAGAATATATGAAAGAATGGGTTGATATATATGATATAATTGCTCAAACACCAAGTAAAGAATTTATATCAGATATGAAAAATGATGAATGTGAGAAAGTCGAAGCAAATGACTGTTTTATAAACAAACTCCCTATAGGAAAAAAACATTGTAGATATTATCAACCTAAGAATGGTCACTCCAAATGTTATTCATTATCTAGATTCAAGCGATATAATATTTTTGATGCTGAATTATCAAAAATAATAAAATCAAGAGCATATGATACAGAATATAAAATTGTATATGGCTATAATAATGGTAGTAAATATAGTGGTCTTAATAGTAAAAATAGCAATCATTATTGGCGATATTCATTAATAATATCATCAAAAACAAATGTTCGATATATATTATTCCACACAGGTATAGCTATTAATATAAAAATGGTTGAAGATGCCCCAAAATGGCAAGCAGCTATGAATGAATTAATTTATTTATTATTAGAGGATGAAAACAATTATACTGGAATGTATATTTTTTGTGGACATTCAATGGGGTGTTCTCTTATGCTATTTTTAGCCTATAAATTATTTACAGAATATAATGCATTTTTTATGAGTAAATGTATTTGTTTTGGATCTGGACAAACAACTTTTTTTAGAAAAGAAATGAAAGATAATATCTTTTTTACATCTACAAATATATACATATTTGAGCTAATTGGGCAAAATGACAATTATGACGAAAACGACAAAAGTAGTGGACCTAAATGGTTAATTGATCCAGCTATATTATGGCCATATTATACAATAACAAATCTAATAGATGAAGATCTAGAATTCATATATATTCCATTTTTTATTACAGTTATATATACACCTCAAAGAGAATATGACAGAATGTTAACACGAGGAGAAAAACAGTCTTATATTCGGCAAGATATGCCAATTGCCGAGATAGGAGTAAATCATAATTATGAAACTTTTCACCAATGGACATCCTATAAAAAAGCCATTAATACATATATTAAATTACTAGATTTAGATAGTGCATATTATGATCTTAATGTTATATTAAAATCATCATCTGAAAATGAATTAACTGATGATAGAATGTGGGAAAATAGACTATGTTCAACATTTTTAGAAAAAATACATTTATATGATTGGAATTGGAATAATCCAAATATGGATGTAATATGCTCATATACATATCAAACTATACAAGATATGTCAAAAATTAATACATCAAATCCTATGGAGGCAATAGGGAGGTATAAAGAAGTTTATATAAAAGTATTGAAAAATTTAAAGAGAAGTACCACAAAGGAAAATAAATTTTGCGCATTATATGGGGCGCCTATTATGTTTAGAAAAAAAGCAGCAGAGCCCCATGCATATATAATATACAAAGATAAAGATTCAGATGATTTATATGTATATAATGGTAGAGCAAAATCAATAATTATAGGTGATATAGATTTGGCTAATGAACATATAGCATATTCATGGGAAGTAGAAAATATAAAAATTTCTCCAATAAATATAGCAATACAGAGTTATGCTGATGGACTTGTATGTGATAATGATGAAAATATTACCAGATCTAAAAATTATAAAGGATTATGTTATCCAGTTGCTATAGTATGTGCATATTTATTTATGAAATATGATAATTATAAATTTGCAGATGTAATAAATTATCTCAGCACAAAATCGCCTGATGAATTATCATCATTATTTTTAAAAATGAATAATCATTTGGCAGATACAATAGAAGAATATTGGTTTTAATTACATAACAATTCAGTTAATATAGTATCAAATTTATATTCTGCAAACTCTATATTTTTATGAGTTAAATCGACTTGAATAGTTAACATAAAATTATTATTTACCTTCTTATATTGTTTAAATATAGATATCATATTTTCTTTAAGACTATAAATATCATCAATATTTTTTGTTTTTAAAAACTTAAAAAACATATCATTTTTTTCACCATTTTGAGGAATAAATCCATTAAATGTATTAATCATCAAATATGCCGATATTGGATTAATTGCGCTACTCACTAATTCTGTAGCTGCAGGGGATATAAGTTTAGATATTATTATAACAATACATCTCAATAATTTATTATATTTTTTAAACTGAAATTTTTCAGCTGTTCCAGAATCTATAGATATTTTATCATCTTTTATTGAAATTGTAATAGAAGAAATACACCCATCTGCATGATTTAGGCATAATACTAATGATTTTGGAAATGCCATACCAAATGTATGCATTATATTATTTGGAGGATGCATATTATATACATAATCTAATTCTAAACTTAATACATCACCACATTTTTTTATCAATTTTTCATTTAATTCTAAGAGTTTTTCTTTTGCATTATCTAAAATTAGAAATACTTGAAACCCACTATAAGTAAAATATAATATATTATATTGCGTTCTTAAATTTTGTTTAATCTTAAAAATAGGTACACCCTGTGTTAATATATTATAGATATCAATTATATTCTCTATAGTTAAATCTATACTTGATCCATTAACTTTTAATATATAATATTTGTTGTCATTTAATAAAATAATTATATATTTATATATAATCTCTACATTGAAAAAATACTTAGATCCATTCATTGTTATATGATATATAGGAATATTATTAATTGTATTAAATTTCTCTAAATCAAACTTAGATTGTTTGCAAAAAATTATATTTTGATATATTATTTCTTCTTCTATATCAGAATTTGCTTCTTCTGTAGTGGTGGGCGCTAACGCTTCTTCTGTAGTGGTGGGCACTAAAGCTTCTTCTGTAGTGGTGGGCACTAAAGCTTCTTCTGTAGTGGTAGTTAATATTTCTTTAGCTAATTGTAATATTTTATTATCTAATTCATCTTTTATAGATTTTATCTGTTCACAAGTAATTAATTTGCCTAAATCTTCAATAGATAGAGATAGTAATACTTTTTTTATTATTTGATCATCTGGCATATAATATATTTGCACTTTAGCAACTTCTCTTTCCATCCCACCTATAAATATATTATTTTTGCATTGTACAACTATATTAATAGATAATAGTATTAAAAGTATAACTAATAATACTATAAATTGAATATAATTCATTTTTGTATATTATATATTATATAAAAAAATATAAATAATAGATCTATTTACCAATATGTAGATTCATTTGAAATTACTCCATTTGCAATAGCTAAAAATTTATTATAATTTAATCCAGTAAAGAAATTTGCCACATTTACACAAATAACAATTCCTTCAATGCAAGGTTCTGGATATATTAATAATGTACTACCATAATGGCTGTAGGTATTATAATCACAATAAATATTTCTATGAAATGCCTTTGTAATCATTTGTATTTTTTTGGCAAGTCCTCGCTCGCTAAAATTTCCATTAATTACTAACTTAGATACTGTAGAAGGGTATGCCACAAACCCTAAGCAGTGTAATCTAAATACTCTTTGTATCTGATAAAGAGTATCTGGCCATACTGTGCAAGATGAGCATGCACCATATGTATCTACAAGCATAGTAAATTTTATAGAAGTATCGTTTGTCACTTGACATATTTCTAATTTACTTAATTTTAATGGAGGATGCTTACTATTAATAATAAGTCCATACGATGCCCAATCCCAATCACTAAATATTCTATAAAATTCCATTATTATACTACCAGAATCGTCCGCAGTAGCACTTACAGTACTTGCACTACTACTTACACTACTTGCACTACTACTTACAGTACTAACAGTACTTGTAGTACTTACGGTACTTGCACTACTACTTACGGTCATATACACATATAATACCATAATTGCCAATGTAGAACCATTTAGATATCCAGTATTTGATCCATATATTTTCTGCTCAATGGAATTTATTTTAATTTGAATTAATGCATCAATATATATTTGTAAATTAGGGACAATACTCATTATATGATATCCAAGCAATAATGCATATGATGCACATACTGAGGGCTGATCAACAAATAAATAGCTATATTCAACTGGACTTAATTCAATATATTTATTATTTAAAAATTCTAAAATATTACCATCATCACAAGAATTAAATACAATGGGCTGTACATCTGAAAATGCTAAATCAATATGATATAGTGCCGTATCCATCATTATAAGATTTGGGGATTTAAATCCAGAAGGAATGAATTTAATATTATTGAATGTAGATGCATTACTGGCAAAACCGCCATTACTAAATGCAGTTATTAACTCTGTAATATAACCACTACCACCCATAGGGATTGATTCAATCAATATGCATATATCTATATCTGAAGTACTAAGCGCCGCACCAAACCCATAAGATCCATATAAAGCTATATCATATCTACACCTACCCAATAGTACGCCACTAACAATATTATCAATTTGATATAAAATTGCCATATGTGTGGATAATATTGGATATGTTGCGGATATTGATGCATTATCAACAAATAATGTTTTATATTCAGAGATTTTTTGCATATTTAAATAATTTAAAATTTGAGTATTGTTAACACTACGTGCAGAAATTAAGATATTATTATCATCAAATAATTTAGAATGCGCATTGCATAATAATAATTTTATTTGAATACTTGGATAATCTGCAATTGGGTATGTTTTCATATTAATTTCCATTGAGCTAAATTCCACATTTTGGAATATTTCTTCAAGTCCATCTATAAGGGGCTCAATATGCACAGAATTACTAGTTTCAAATATTAAACAAAATTGCATATCTGTGGCGGTATAGTCATTATCGCCGCTTATTATTACAAATCTAATATTATTATCAAAATTATTTATAATTACTCCTGCAACTATTCTATATAATTCAGATAAAATACAATTAAAATTAGTTAATTTTTCTCTTCTTTTTGCTATTTTTTTTTGATGTATTGCTAATTTTCTATGTTCATTTTCTTCTTGTTTGGTGACGATGGTAGTAGTCATAGGAGCAGCAGTAGTCATAGGGGCAGAAGTGGTCATAAGCGATGGTGTAGTATGCCTATCTGTTACCAACTTACATAAAGTTGCCATAGAATTATAAATTTTGCCTACTTCTTCATCTGTTGCAATTTTTGTTAGTTCAAGCATTGCATCTACTGCCTTAATCACTGTGCTTACATGTGATGTATTTGCTATTGTTGTCTCTACAGCAACTATTACCACCTCTGGCAGTATTATCTCCTCTGTAGTTACTATTGTCTCTTTTTGCGCCACAACTATTACCTCCGCATTTTTTAAAGATTTCTTTTTTAGCTTTTTATTTTTTTTCTTAGCAGTAGCTTTTTCAAGTAGTTCTTCTTTTTCAAGTAGTTCTTCTTTTTCAAGTAGTTCTTCTTTTTCAATTATTTCTTCTTTAACAGCCGCCTCTTCAATATTTTTTTTATCAAGAATTCTTGCCGTTACAAGAAGAGGGGCAACTAATTCTTTTTTTCTTATAGATAGTCTTTTATAAAGATCTGAATAATTTAAATTTTTATTCTTATTTGGGGCTAGTATAGAAATTATATTTCTGCTTCCGCCAAAATGTCTAATACTACAATAAGGTAATATTGCCTTTATTACTTTAAAGCAGTATAATCTGCTCTCATCAAGTAATATGATAGATCGCGCAAATATATCCATTAAGATATCATCTTTTAAAAATAGCCCTTTGGGTAATAATTTTTCAATGATGGTTATATTTTCAAGCTCTAATAACCAATTTAATAAAAGAGGATATTCATTAAAATTTATTGCTATATCAGTGTTATTTAATATTGTTATAAAAGAATTTATTATTTTAAATTTATTTGATGATAATGCAATACTTTTAGCACTTAATAATGCGATACTTTCGGCATTAATTAATAATTTTAATACAATATTGCTACTATCTTTATATAAAAAATGATTAATTTTTATACCATCATTATATAAAATATTTAATAATATATTATGCTCAATATCACCATTTATATATGCAACTAATACGCCCACAAGAAAGTAATATTCTATAAGTGCTACATTAATAACGGCATTTAATATATTTTTATCAAGTATATAATTAATCACTAATGATATAAATTGTTCACTATATAAAATATATTTAATTCCAGAAGATATATGCTTAATCATATCCATCATATCATAATTTTTTTCAATTAAATATGAGATTATATCATATGAAAAATTAAGTGCCTTTTCCAAATTAACATATTTTGTAGGATCTTTATTTTTTTTATATAATAATGCGTGAATATTAATAATTAGTGATTCAATGGGAGACAAATTATAAGATACGGGACTATCTCCGATATTGTATGGCACTATATTATATATATCAGCCCCATATAATATTAATGTTTTAAATATTTTAAGCCTAACTAATAATGTTTCATCAATTTTAATTTCTCTTTTTTTATTTATTGTTTCTTCATCGTCAGTAATTTCAATTTTAATATCTAAACCATCAATATAATTACCACTTGCATTAATAAATTGGGTAACTATTTGTATAATTTTAATATTAGTTGATTCTCCTATAGCAAATGGAGTATTAATAATAGATGGGATTTTATCTGGACAATATACTTCTAATAATCTAATAATTGTATCATATATATCACAAGATGGCGCCGTACCTATAATAATTCCACTTATCATATGCAATATTAAAGTCCATGTTTCTTTATTTTCAAAATCTAATTTATGAAAATCTTTAATTAATGCATTAAATGCATAAAAATTCCCAACATTGGCATTATGTACAAGTGCATCTAAATATCTACTGCTATTCATTATAATACATATAATATATAAATATATAAATCAAATATATTTGAATATTTTATATATATTAGTTAAAAAAAATGAGTTATTTTGCAGCATTAGTCCCTCCACAATATGGCGCACTATTACAAGATACGAGATATTTACGAAGTTATATGGTAAAACAATTTAGAAAGCATTTAGGTGCAATAATTGATTATAGGGCGTCGGATGAGGTATTTATATTAACATTTAATAATAGAATTAAGCTTGAACTATATCTATTTAAAAATATTTATAATAATACAATTATTTTGACAAAAATATCCACAGATATTTATTTAAATTTGCATAAAATAATTGCAATAAAATTTTATCAATTTTGTATGATGGCGATTATTAGAGTTAGTACAGTTAGTGCAGTTGACACAGTTAGTACAGTTAGTACAATTAGTACAATTAGTTTACTAAATATAGATATTATAAAAAATATATTAAGTTTTATTGATTTTGATTTTATTATTCAGCCACCTGCACATAGGTGTTTGAAAATTTCTCCACTATTCTTATTTACTATAATGAGAGTGATTTCTGAACAAGATCAAAAAAATAAAGCATTAAATGAATTAATGCTTAATTTACCATCACCAATATTCAGTTGTTCAATATGTGAAGATAAAACATGCTCAATATGTTGCCAAGATATTACATTTGATGCAGATGGTTGCTACATCAGATATAATATAATGTATTAAATGTATTAATACAATGTATTAAATGTATTAATATAATGTATTAAATGTATTAATACAATGTATTAAATGTATTAATACAATGTATTAAATGTATTAATACAATGTATTTGTTAAATCTATCAAATTTGCAGTTGCTAATGGTGGCATTATTGGCAGCAATGTTGGCGGCAATGGTGGCAATTGCGATAATATTGGTAATGGTGGCAAGAATGTAGGATATGATGGAATAGAGCTCGGCAATGGGACAATTATATTTGACACAATTTCAAGAATTTTAAATTGTTTTTCTGCAATGATATTTAATATTTCAGCATCTAATTTTAATTCTATATAGCACTTACTAGTCATTTTATCTAAAATATCTGGATCTTCATTAATTACTACCTTTCTGCAGTGTATACAGTCGCAATCTCCTGGTTTATAATACATTGCAATTTCTTCTATATCTACTCTCCTTCCATCATTATAATAAATTGTAAAATCATGATTAGTCTCTAACAAAAAATCAATTAAAGTATCATCAGTTAAATATGTATAAATAAATTGTATCCGGTTAAGTTTAATTGCTATATTTTTTTTAATATCTTTACTACCTTTATTATATGTACTATCCTTATTAGACTTACTATTATTATATGTACTATCCTTATTAGACTTACTATTACTACCCTTACTATCCTTATTAGACTTACTATTACTACCCTTACTATCCTTATTAGACTTACTATCCTTACTATCCTTATTAGACTTACTATTATTATCTATTGCTATGGGTATAGGAATAGCGGTTTTAATTTGCTCCATAACATGCTTAATACCGCCTGCATCTTTAATACTTATAGGCTTGAGCCCATCTGCAGTTTTTCTAAATACCATTACTTCGGGATTTTTTTTCATTTTTTTTAAATTTACTATACTAATTATCAAATATAATAAATTAAGTTTAAAAAATATATAGATATAATAAACTTTTATTTAAAAAATGTCAGATTTAAATAAATTTAAAGACTTGGTATTAGAATCTGGTAAAACAGTTCCAGAATTAAAAGTATCTCAGTCATTATTTATTGATAAAACTATTGCGATATATGGACCAAGTAAAACAGGAAAGACTGTAATTATAAAACATATTATGAAAACAGTAGATACTTTTATAGAACAGGTAATAATAATAGCCCCTAGTGAGCCCTCAAATCGATCATATGAGGGCTTTGTAGATTCACCATTTATTCATTACCGATTATATTTAGCAGATCCAAAAAATCCAAAAAAAGATGATGGCGCAAAGGGTGGTTTGCGATTTTTAGAAGCTGTTTGGAAGCGCCAAGAAATGATGGCCGCTATTTATACTAGAGCAAATAGTATTAAAATATTATTAGATCTATTTAATAAACTTCCTAAAGATACCAGAAGAGATGCTATGCGCCATATAGATAGAATTAATAGTGAAAAAAATCATACAGTTGAAAAAATTAAAAAGCAATATATGAATGATCCGGGAAAGCGCGATGAGAAGATAAAAGAGATTAATGAAAAGTTTAAAAAAATGCTTACCCTATTATATAAGAAATATATAAGTCCCCATTATAGAGAATTATGGAAACAAAAGCACCTTACTGAGGATGAGAAGTATAGCCTTTATTATTTAAATTTTAACCCTCGGCTTCTACTCATATTCGATGATTGCTCTGCGCAATTAAAGCCATTTTTTAATAAAGAAATTTTTAGAATGTTATTTTATCAAAATCGGCATAGTTTTATAACTGTAATTATTTCTTGCCAAGATGATACCGATTTGCCAACAAATTTGAGAAAAAATGCATTTATTAGTTTTTTTACAGAATCTATTGTTTGTACAAGTAATTTTGAAAGATCATCTAATCAATTCTCTAAGCCATTAAGGGGACTTGTTGGAGAAATGGCTCCAGTATTATTTAAAGGGCATAGAAAATTGGCATATATAAGAGAAGATGATACACATCAACAATTTTATCATTGCCAATTTCCATTTCCAAAAAAATTTAGATTTGGATCTGATGCGTTATTTGAATTATGTGAGCAGGTAAAGAGCGATGGAACATCTATGGATAAAGATAATCCATTTTATTCCAGATTTAAAATATAATATTAAAAAAAAATAAATAATTTTTTATATATAATAAATTATAAAAAAATGTCTGCTACTTTTTTATCAAAAAATTTATCAAGAAATTTATTGGAGGCTGAAGTAATACGAGAAATAAATAATTCTAAGACAGATGCCACCACTAGTGTAAATACTCCTACACAGGTAGGGCAAGCATCTGCTACTACTAGTACTTCTGTATCTGCTACTACATTTGTTACATTAACATATAACTATACAGCACCATATATTGAAGCCCCAGAATATATAATATTTAATATACAATATACAGAATCTCAATTACCGATAACTAACCTTAATTTTTTATGTGTATTAGGTAGTATAACAACTACTGGTTTTACGATATATATGCAAAATAATTCCTCTACCGATAGCGCTACTATTCCATATATACAATATTCTGCATATGGTGGCATATTGGCATAATTATAAATAATATTTTATATTATATAAATAGTCTAAACGCATTTGATCAAGCCTAAGTGATAATTTTACTTTTTCAAATTCTAATAGATCAATAATTTTAAATTTATTTTGTGCCAAGGTATGAACCCTCACCGCATCAAAGAATGATATATATTTATTATCAGATGATGCTAAAAAGCAAAATCTAATTATTAGCTCAAGCTCTCTAAAAAATATCTCAAATTCATATTTTTGTATAATATCAGAGAGTTTTTTCCAATATTCCATTTTTTTTTTAAAATCATCAAATTCTGCTATTAAATTTAATTTATCTTTATTAGTTTTAATAAATAGACATAATTCATCCTTTACCTCTTGAGATAATTGATGTACTAATAGCATATAATAAATGCATTGCTCAAAAAACTTAAAAGCCATTTTTTTTATATATTATATAATATTATATAATCAAATTTAAAAAAAAATATATATTATCCTTCCCCCCTTCCCTATTTCATTACATTTATAAAAAAAAAACTGGCAGGTGTTTTTTATAAATGTAATGAAATAGGAGGAAAATCAAATTTAATAAAAACCACTCTCTGCTGTTATCGATATGTAGCCATTATGGATTGGTACATTGACCGAACCTATGTAGATACCTTATTTGTGTAGCTGTTTACTGCATATTTCCCTTTCTAGCATTTACCGAGAATAAATATATATGGAGACCTATACTTCATAGATATGTTATTGCGAGAACATCTATTGGAAAATTCACTAATGGTCTTTCTCAGACTTTAGATATCGATTGCTGTTAGCTGATCTACTTTTTACTTTTATGCATAACTATAGCGTCCGCAGTTAAAACTATGTAATTTAATCTATTTAGATTAAATTACATAGTTTTAACTTACTAAACTTATTCTAAGCACAAGAGAATAAGTTAGGAAATTTTTCTGGACATAATAGTAATATATAAGTAAAAAAGTAGATCACCTAACAGCAATCGATATCTAAAGTCTGAGAAAGATCAGTAGTGAATTTTCCAGTAGATGTTCTCGAGACAACATATCTACGAAGTCTAGGTATTCATATATATTTATTCTCGGTAAATGCTAGAAAGGGAAATATGCAGTAAACAGCTACACAGATAAGATATCTACATAGGTTCGGTCAATGTACCAATTCATAATGGCCACATATTGGTAATAGTAGGCCAACTACTATATTTTTAATTATCAAATATGCAAAGCTTAAAAAATAGCACATTTAAACTAAAGATATATATATATAATAAAATTTAAAAAAAAATATCATGTCTATATGTTATTAATGTCAGTATGATCTTTTTTTGAAAAAGTAAATGAAAAAGTAAATGAAAAATTTATTGATAACAATAGGCATTTGAATGTAGTTGAGAATGTGGCGATATTACTATTCGCAGCAAAGAGTGATATCGCCACATTCTCAACTACATTCAAATGGCCTTAACATACAGCCCCAACTATTATATTTTTAATTATCAAATATGCAAAGCCGCAAAGCTTAAAAAATAGCACATTTGAACTAAAGATATATATGTATTATATATATATTATTAAAATGTCGACAAAATATGCTTGGTGTATGTTAGTAATAGGGGATATTGAAGATGGGTATTTAATAGGCGCACTAGTATGTGCAAAATCATTAAAGGAGCAACATACACAATATCCAATTATTCTAATGGTAACAGAGGAAATTTGGCAAACACTTCAGAAAAATGAAACTATATATAATGAAGTGTTTGATAGTATTGTAATAGTTCCTATAATTGAGCACCCTACATTAGAATTTAAATCAGAGAGGCAGAAAGAAATGTATGAGCATTGGATTAATAAATCATTCACAAAATGGAATTGTCTAACATTAACAGAATATAATAAAGTAATACTACTTGATGCTGATATGGTCTTTACTTCTAATTGTGATGAGCTATTTGAATTAAGAGCACCAGCTGGTTGTTTTTCTCAGCCTTGGGCATTTCCTTATCAAAAGCATGGAGCGCTATATAATCCGTATATTAAAAGTAATAAAAGATGGTTATTGAATAGAGATATTCCACATGGCGCAACTATTAAAGCATGCATTATTAGAGATACAATATTTACAAAAAAATCGCCAACATTTGCAGTTGGTGCATTTATGGTACTATTAGAGCCAAATATTGAAGATTATACTTTATTATTAGATATAATCAAATCACAGACAGTATATGGTAAAAATATGGCGCATTTTGGAGGAAATACTATAAGATCAATATCGGGCTCTGATGAAACTGCAATATCATTATTATATTCTTATAAAAATATAGATTTTACACACATCCATCAAAAATTCGCAGCAGCTATGTGGAAGCATGAATGGGTACCCTCTGGTGAGGAAAGAGCAATTCATTATTTTGGCAAAACAAAACCATGGAATATGCATATAGAGGAATATCCTGATTTGCAAATATGGTGGAATATTGCAGATTTATTATGTATTGATGAGAGATTTAAATTGATATTTTATCCACCATATACACCATCTTTATTGGATATAGCAGTTGCCGAATATGAACTTGCAAAAGACATACAAAAGCTAATTGTTACATTTTTTACCCCTACTAATGGAGGCGAGATTAATAAAAAATTATTATGGGATAATGCAAAAAAAATAGTTAGTTGTTTATTAGAGCCGCTTTTTTCATCCTCATCTTCTATAGATATAGATACTGCAATAATTTCATACCCATTATGGTCAAAGATGTTAATTACTGAATATAATTATGAAAAATTTAAATTTTTAAAGATTGCCGCAACAATATTTACTAAATTATTAAATACAATTAAATTATTAGTATCTAAAAGAATTCAAATTCGACTAAGAGAAGTTAAAATTAAAATATTAACAAATGAAATAGCATGTGGTAATCATATAAAAATAAGCAAAGGTAGTAAATATAATATTGGAGGAGATGATAGTAATTTAATTCCATTAATAATTGAAGATATTTATCTTAAATTTAAATAATGTAATTATAATATTTAATAAGTTTATTTTAAATAATATTTAGTATATTATTTAAAATAAACTTATATTTTTTTTTAAAATGGCAAAATTTAAAGAAATTATGGCACATCCAAAAAAATACCCTACTGGGTTTTGGGGCAGAGTTGTTGGATTTTTAATTCTTTTTGCTATTATTATAATATCTATTGTATATATTACTAGAGCTATACATAAAAATAATATATCTGGTGCTGGTGCTGGTGCTGGTGCTGGTGCTGGTGCTGGTGCTGGTGCTGGTGCTGGTGCTGGTGGTAGTACAGGTACAGGTGCTGGTGCTGGTACAGGTGCTAGTGGTAGTGCAGGTGCAGGTGCTGGTACTGGTACAGGTGCAGGTGCTAGTGCTGGTGCTGGTGCTGGTGCTGGTGCTGGTGCTGGTGCTAGTGGTAGTACAGGTACAGGTGCTAGTGGTAGTACAGGTACAGGTGCTGGTGCTGGTACAGGTGCTAGTGGTAGTGCAGGTACAGGTGCTGGTGCTAGTGCTAGTGCTGGTGGTAGTGCAGGTGCTAGTGCTGGTGCTAGTGCAGGTGCTGGTGCTAGTGCTGGTGCAGGTGCTGGTGCTAGTGCAGGTGCTGGTGCTAGTGCAGGTGCTGGTGCTAGTGCAGGTGCTGGTGCTGGTGTACATATTCAGTGCCCTAATGCTAGTTCTGCTATTGCAATTACAGAAAATCAATCGGTTTGTGTAAATTTTAATAGTTTAAAAGAAATGCAAGTGTATGACCAAGATGGGGCATTTGGTATTCATTATAATTGTGAAGCAAAGCAATTAAATACTTCTTATGATATATCTATAGAATTGGGATGTAAATATTCTGGTTATTATAATACTATAGTATCTAGTACTGGATATGGCAACTTTGGTCCAGTTAAGTGGTCAAATAATAAGAGTACTAAATGTGCAAATGATAGTTCTCTTATTGCATTTACATATGATAGGACTGTTTGTGTAGGGTTTAATAGTATAAAAAATATAGCAGAGCACTATTCAAATGGAGACTTTGGCCTTAATCATACTTGTATAGAAAATGAAAATGAAAATTTAGGCTGCAAATATTATGGATTATATAAAAGTGTAGTATCTAGTACTGGATATGGTGCATTTGGCCCAATTGCGGGCAATGTTGGTAATAATGATCATAATCAGTGTCCCAATGCTAGTTCTGTAATTGCCGTTACAGGAAATGAATCATTTTGTGCAAATTTTAATAGTTTAAAAGAAATGCAAGGATATGGTCAAGATGGTAAATTTGGTATTCATTATAATTGTGAAGAAAAAGAATTTAATACTTCTTATCATATACCTATAGAATTAGGATGTAAATATTCTGGTTATTATAATACTGTAGTATCTAGTACTGGATATGGCAACTTTGGTCCAGTTAAGTGGTCAAATAATAAGAATACTAAATGTGTAAATGATAGTTCTCTTATTGCATTTACAAATGATAAGACTGTTTGTGTAGATTTTAATACTATAAAAAATATAGCAGAGCACTATGCAAATGGAGATTTTGGCCTTAGTCATACTTGTGAAGAAGGTATGTTATATAATGAAAATGAAAATTTAGGCTGCAAATATTATGGATTATATAAAAGTGTAGTATCTAGTACTGGATATGGCGCATTTGGTCCAGTTAATTATTAAAGATAGGGCATAATATGCCCCTTTACAAAGCGGCTATAAAATAAAACTTGTATTGCATTTTTTCCACTTTTAATACTTTGAGTACCCTCCACATAAGAAGAATGGTAGTACTTATCAAATAACTCCTTATGAAGAATTTGTAAAGGAAGTCTCCTTTTTTTTCGTAAAATTTTATTTCTTATCCATCTTTTTATAACTAATACAATGGTCATTATGGCCTCTCTTATTTCTACATTGTGGCATTTTTCATTTTCTGGATCATGCCTTGATCCGCACCATCCAATACAAGAATCATATGCATGCCCCCTAGGGCCAAGTCCAAATAGACCACAATAGTCCATTCCCCTATATCTACAGGTTACACTTCGACCACTATATACAAATGCGCCATCATCTATTTGATCTTGTGTAAAATACCTGCCACTATAGTATGTAGGGGGTGGGGCTACTTGCACCTGCTCTTCTTCTAAATCTGACCAAAATCCCCGTCTGTACTTATCCCTAAGTTCTTTTGAAATATAGTTATTTTGTTCTTCATATGGAATTAATGTATGTAATGGGTGCTCTATATAATGCACATCATATGCTCGGCACATGTAAGAACTTTTTACTTGCTTCCTATCTAATTGCAATTTTAAATACTTTTTTAGTCTTTTTTTATAAATATACTTAAGAAAATACTTTTTTAAGCATTCTTTTGCTCTCATTCTCCTCATGCATTGCCTTAAAATAGATATAAAGCCCCTTGCTTTATGTAAATTCCTTTCTTTATGTAGATTAATGTCTGCCATATTTATTATATTATATATCAATATTCAAATATATTTGAATACTAGAATACTCTTATTTATAGAATATATCAAAAATAAGCAATGATAAAGTCTGGAGCACCGCATTTTAGAGCATTAAGAAAGCAGTATTCTCATTCTAATTATACATTAGAGAAGAGTATAAATGAGTTTATTGATAATATAATTAAAAAGCAGGTAGATGTGATTATTTATACTCGAGTAAGTGAAGAAGGCGATATACTTCGCATAGATATAAAAGATAATTTTTATTATGGATTTGCTGATTTAGAATTAGAGGGTGAATATAATCCATTTAATATGGGTCATATAAATATAAGCCATGATAATGATGATGAGACATCAGAATTTGGAATTGGTATGAAAGCGGCGGCCATATCAACTGCTAATAATTTAACTGTTTATACTAAAGTTAGAAATGTGTGCTATAAGATTGATGCTGATTTTATTAGAATGGCAGAGGAAAAAGATGTAAATGATTCCTATAATTCATTCATTACTCAAATTTCAGAAGAGGAATATTTAAGAGAGCATCAATTAACGCAAGTGAGAGAGCATCAATTAACGCAAGTGAGAGAACATCAATTAACGCAAGTGAGAGAGCATCAATGTGGATATGATGCAGCATTAATGGATGCCATAGAATTAACACAAGGGTCTACAATATCATTAACAAATATCAAATCATCTGCCTATACTAAATGCACTCAGGAGGCTATAACAGAGAAGCTAATAAATGGGATTAAAGACACATATTCTCAATATATAAGAGCAGGTAGTAGAATAATAGTAAATGGCAAGCAAGTTGAGCCAGAATATAATTATTTTACTGATGAAAGGTGTGAGCCATTTAATATTCATAAAAAGATATATTGCTTTTGTAAAGAATTTAAGGAAGAAATTTATTGTTTAAAGAATTTATTTTATATCTTTGATCAAAAAAATAATAAATGGGAAAAAATTACTTTATCAAATGGGATAGAAAACTTTATAAGAGAAAAAGAAGCTGATGGCTATATCCTTGAAGATACTATTGATATTATCTCTACAATTACTATGTATTCTAATCATAATGGTGAATTATCAAGAGATATTGCATTACCAAGAGATATTGTCGAAATATATAAAGATGATAGAAAATATGCAAATAAGTCATTAAAGGGGACAAATAATGGTGCACATAATTATACCATCCATTGCATTAAATTTAAATCTAAAAAAATTGGAAAAAAATTAGGTATTACATTTAATAAAGATATTACTTTAGAAAATGAAAATATTTATATTAATGCTATAAAATCTGCTATTAAAGATAATAGATCACATTTTAGCTGTGATACATCCACTGAGACAAATAGGCGCTTATGTGAAAAGGCCATAGCTTTAAATTTAATTAATATTGATATATTTCCAAATGATAAATTACATAAATCTTATAGAAGATATGTGCACACACCTGTACTTGAGATGCCTAAAGGGTCTGTACCTGCACCAGTAGATGAGATTCCTAAAAAGCCTAAATCTGAGAAGATTAAAGAGCCTATACTTGAGCCAGTAGATGAGATTCCTAAAGAGCCTGCATCTGAGAAGTCTAAAGAGCCTATATCTGCACCAGTAGATGAGATTCCTAAAGAGCCTAAATCTACATCTGAGATTCCTAAAGAGTCTGTAGATGAGATTCCTAAAGAGCCTAAACCTGCACCAGTAGATGAGATTCTTAAAGAGCCTAAACCTGCACCAGTAGATGAGATTCCAGTGGAGGATGTAACAGATAAAGATACAATAAATGATGATGCAAGAGATAAATTACAAAAAGTAATAAATATATTAAGTTCTAAATTAAATACCCCAATTGAATTAAAAAAAATTAATGATTTATTATACATTGCAGAAACTATGTAGTTTTTATGCTTTATATGTCGCACAAGTCATTTTATGGGTATCCCAATCAGCAGTTTGGCAATCTTGTGAGCAATATTTGGCACCATTGCATTCACACATTTTCACAGTATTTGGTGGATCTGTATCAGTACCACAAATAAGACATTTTGGAATTGCATGGAGTTTATGCAGCAATATAGCAAAACTATGATTAGTATTACTATTTAGTTTTGATAAATCTTTTATTCTTTTTAATTCTATATTTATTTTTTTTAAGTTTTCATCAATTTCTAGCAATAGTGGACTTTCACTTGAGCCTTTTTGAAGTTCTCTCTCTGCATACGTTTTTTGTGCAGTTATTGCATCTCTTTGCACTTTTAATGATGCTATTTCTCGTTGATATTTGGCATATTCAACATTCAATCCATTTTTTTGTTCTTGGCAAACATCTCTGAATGTACATAGGGACTTGCCAGTATATTCTGAATAATCTGGATTCCAAGGACCTGAAGAATAGCCACTGGACATTGTACGTATATTTTCAGTACATTGCTCAAACATACCTTCTAGTAATTTATCCACATTTGATCTATCTATCCCATTATACTCTAATTCTCTTTTTAGTCCCATTGCCAATTCTACCTGCTTAACTAGCTCAATAGGTTTATCTACAATTTTTCCACATTGTTCCTTATGTTTTTTCCAATGACGATTTTGGCATTTTTTTGAGCAATATGGTGTTCCACATTTTGAACAAAGAAGTAGTCCATCATTTTTTTCACATTGTACGCATAGGTTTGCTAGCATTATTCTGTGTGTTTTTTAATGAATTAAAGCTATCAAATTTGATAGTTATTTAAATATAGGTAAAAGAACAACAAACATGCAAATAAGCGTCAGCTTTAGAACAAATCTAACAACTTATAGAGGTTATAACATCATGAAAGCTATGGATATTATGCTAGAGGATAATATTGAAGAGCGATTTACTAAAAAGCAGATTAAAGGAGCATGTATTGCTGCTATTAAAGATGAAGAAAGTATATTTATCGAAAAAACGCAAATAATTATCAAAGGTGATATGATATCCATTTATTATGATGACTCTGATGTCTTTGATAATTTTAATCAAGAAATGTTGGATAGCCTAAGTATGAATATGCAGTTACTTCTAAAAGATAGTATGATATTTAATACCGAGAGAAAGGGCGTAAACCTATTAATAAGTATAAAATATTGTGAAAGAGGATATATCCATATGTTAATAAAAGTACTTAACGAATACGATATAACAATTGCACAGATAATAAGTGTTCTTAAAGTTTGTGTTCCCGATGCCAATATTATAGACACAGTATCAAAGGTTGATAGTAGCGGGAAACCTTATCATAAATTACTGATAACATCTTCTGACATGCGGACCTTCTTCAGATATAATATGTATAAGCAGTTATCTAGAGAATTCATTAATAAAATTATTGCAGATCATGATGATGCTATATATGCTGGTATAATCGATCTGCTAATAGATGATAATACTAGTAATATTGATGATATTGGTGATGATGTCGATATTGCAGATACGCAATTAATGCCACCATCCACTAAGTGCGAAAGGGATGGTGTCGATATCGGCGATGCGTTATTAATTCCACCATCCACTAAGCGCGAAAGGGATGGTGTCGATATTGATGATACACAATTAATGCCCCCCCAAACTAGGCAAAGAGGGGATGATGTCGATATTGTTTTTGACTGATTTTGACTGATTTTAGTCACATAAAATAATTGTTATTTATTCTAAATAATTGTCTACTATATTTATTTTTTTTAATAAAGATATATTATGCAATAAAACTAAAATTATCTTCTTCTATATCTACATCTTCATATGTTACTGAATCATTTATGGTATGAATATTAAATCGTTTACCTTTAGGTATCCATCTAATGTTTAAAGAATTAATATTATCGGCATTAATAGAAGAAGAATAATTATTATTGCCTGTAAAATCTATACCATATTTGGATTTTATATATTCTATTAAATCTGCAATGGCAGTCTCTGTTTTATTTTGTTGTATATCTGTAACTTTTTGAATAATATTTTTATCATATAAAAATGGTACCTTTTGCCTATCATCTAAATAATCAAATTTTGTATTACTATACCAAAATAGAGGTGAAGATCCTAATAATATTGCAACCTTTTCGCCATCTCTTGCTCCTACTATTAATTTATTTTCATCATCAATGGTATTAGATTGTATATAATTATCCATTTTTGATGTTAAGTCAGTATATTGACTTTGTAATATAACTAGTCTATCATTTAATTTTTCTATATCGGCTACCAATTCAGATTTTTTTGATTCTAATTCAGAATTTTCTGAATATAAATTATTAGTTATAGAATATAGTGTTTTTTTATCTTGTAATAATTTAGAAATTTCTGATTTTAATTCATCTTTATTAGTGTTTAATTTAGTTAATTCAGAAATTTCTGATTTTAATTTATCTCTATTGGTGGTTAATTCTTCTATATTAGCAGTTAAATTATCTCTATTAGTGATTAATTTATTATTCCTTTTTAATGTGGTCAATTCTCTATTACATGTATCTCTTTCATTTGTTAATCGACTAATTTCTCTAGAATTACCTAATCCCATTTTGTTTTTTATATATATAATAAAATTAATAATTATTTAAATTAAAAAATAAGTTCACCCAAAAGACCTTTTTTAAAACTTATTGACAAAGTCAAAACTTCACAAAAAAAATAATAATAAATTAAAATTATATAATTATATTTAATTTTCTGCTGTGTTTGCAGCTTCTGTTGTGTTTATAGCTTCTGTTGTGCTTACAGTTTCTGTTGCTGCTACATCCACCATTGCTTCTGCTGCGTTTACAGCTTCTACACTTGAAGATATAACCATAGTTAAAAACTCTTTTGCAGCGGTTTTATTTGATTCAATTGTATTCTCTAATTGTGCAATTAATAAATCATTTTGTTCGCAATAGTGAACAATTTTAGTTTGTTGATCTAATGGGGGAATCGGGATATTTAAATCTTTAAATTGATTCATATCTATATGCCCCAAATTTGTACAATATTTTGCTAATTTTTGAATATTTAATTGTTCATTTTTTAAATAATAATATAAATATTTTAACAATATTTGTTCATTATTTACTAATTGCACAACTTCTGTATTTGCAGAAGATTTTCCATGAACTAAATATATTTTTCCAATTCCATGAGATAGACTTAATGGATTTGATGAATTTCCGCCAGATTTTACAAATAATAAATATTCTTCACCATTAAAACAATATGTATTATGAGTCCCTGATGGATTTGACACACTTGCTTTATAAAATGGATATTCTCCAGTGTTTGAAATTTGTTTTGAGTTAGTATTTCCTTTAATTGCCATTTTGCATACCTCACCTAATTTTTTGATCTCATTTTTTCCAAATCTTGTCTGATTATTTAAGTAATACGCATTTAATTGCTTTAGCTCTGCAATTTTCTGATTACTTGAATCTATAGACTTGTGAATAAAATCTAAATATTCAACAATCTCATTTTGGCGACCTAATGACGGAATTGGAATTTTGATATTCTCTATATCAGTTGTAGATATATTTGCCTGTGCAGTACCCTTTGCCATTTGTTCTATTTGCAATTCTATATCAAAATATATGTACCAATAATATATATACATTTTATTAATATCACTTTTAATAATAATTTTACAAACTCGCTGATTTAAATATGATTTGCTTAATAAATTATAAATACCAATTTTAAATGTACCAGTTAATCCTATTAATATATCACCTTTTTGTATTTCAAATAACTTATATTTATTATTTTCTTTAATGTATTCAGTTATTTTTTTTTCATCAACAATATTATTTTGAATTGATTTAATTTGAACTATTCCAATTGTATTTTCATTTTGTTCTTCATATTTATCTGATTTAAATGCATATCCATTTTGGAAATTACATATTTCTCCTAATAATTTAATTTCAATTTCATTATTGTATTCTATAATTGCGCCTTCCATATACTCAGCATAATTTAAAGAATATGAATTTTTTGCAATATCAGAAATTGGAACTTCGATTAATAAAGTTTTTTCTAATTTGTTTTCTCCATATACTTTAACAACTTCAGAATTATAGAATTTAATAGATTCAGTAGAGTGTTCTTTATTAAATATATATTCTCTCTTTAGTTCTCTATTTGTACCTTTTGCTTTTTTAGAATTAATAGTAATTGCTTCAGTGCCTTCTTTTTTCTTTATAAAGAAACATACACATGTTTTGACCCCCGTATTTGTAAAACTATTATTTGGCATATAAATAATTTCTTTTACATCACAAGTTTTTAATAGATATTCTCTAATGGCAACTAATGCCGTATTGCTTTTTGAAAATAAATCTTGCCCATCTGGTAATACAATAGCACATTTGCCTTCAATTTTGAGCATATTGATAATTGCTTGAATAAATAATGAAACAGCATTATCAGATTTAATTGGTATATATTCATCTTTTCCTATAAAATCAAACCCATTATACTTAAGTCCCTTAATCCCAAATGGTGGATTTGCCAAAATATTATCAAATTTTCTAGTAATTGGTTTTCTAATACTATCACCACATTCTAATGCATCAAGCATTAACCCAGATGATATTAACATATTAGATACTGCTAATTGATAGGTATCTGGCTCAATTTCTTTGCCATATATTGTGGATTTAATAAATTCAGTATCTAGTGGAATATTTAACGCTTTTGATTGCTTAATCATTTCATTTAAATAACTAATTAAAAATCCACCTGTTCCCATAGTTGGATCTGCTATGGTGTCAAATGTCCCATCTTCTCTAAGTTGCGGATTTAACAACTCAACCATTAATCTTTTTATCAATGGCTGTGTAAAATATTGGCCTAATACCCTCCCTACCATAATATCTTTAATAACTTCTTCATATGATGCGCCTAATATATCAAAGTCATTATTTGATATATCTATTTCATCTAATTTTTTAAATAAATCTCTAAATGTTAATTTATTTTTTATATCAAATTTTTTATCTTTTAAAAATATATTTTTTGTTGATGGATGCTCTGCTAAAATATCATCCCATAATTTTTTAATTGAATTTTCTAAATCTGTATCTGCTACATTTTTTAAATTAGAATATCTTACCAATGGTATTAATTGCTGAAATAAATTTAATCTTATTTGCTTATTGCTTAATTCTTCTTCAGTATCATCTTCATCAGGCGTATTTTTTATAATTGTCTTAAATTCATAATTATCAATATCAATTTGTGTACCAATTTGTGGCTCAATTAATTTTAATGTTAATAAATATGATAAATTCCTTAATGCTTTTTCTCCAGTTAACCCCTCACCATCTCTTAATATGTTTAAGCATGCTTTAAATATATTTATAATTCTATTTTTATTTAATGATCTTTGGCCTTCTCTAACTATTTCATCTCTAGTTTCTAATTGTAAAAGGCCAGTAATTGCATTATTAGAATTTTGTTGCATTGCCTCTAATGAAATACATGGCGATTTTCTTTTTTTATGATCTGTTAGATCTTTTTTTTGCCTAAAATCTTTATTACATAAATTGCATTTATAAGACATTGTTAAAGTATTTTTTCCTTGATAAAATATATTAAAGTATATAAGGAAAAAAATAGTATATTCAAATATAATTAAATATTTAATATAAAAATTTGGCCATTAAATAATATTTTCATTTTTTAGCCTATCTCTATTTGCCTCTAATATGATATTAAATTCTGGTTTTGCATCTTTAATTATCTCATTGTCATGCATTGATCGAAGAATACTAATTGCTTGATTTATACTATTTTGATAACCAATTGGCGTATTATCAGGATAATTAATATGGCCGCTAATATCGTTGCATTTTTTAATAAAAATATCAAATTCTTTCTTTAATACACTCATTACTGATTTTGGGAGCCATTTTTTATTCTCTTGATATATTTTTGCTGTATCCTCTCGATCTTCAGCTAAGTATACATTAACATTAGTAATATCATCAGAAAATGATTTTTCAAAAGATTCAAGGAATAATAATTTTATTAAATTTTTAGTTCTTTCTTTTCTTTGATCTGCCTTATCCATAAGTTCCATTTTGCTATATTCACAAGCAGAAGTAGATTCATCTAAAAATAGATCTATTATACATTTTTCTGTCAATTTAGTACGGCTAAATGGCGTTATATTAATTGTTATATTTTGATTATTATTTATTGTATTATTACTATTAATTGCAATATTATTATTACTATTAATTGCAGCATTACCATTACTATTAATAGCAGTATTGTTATTAATATTTTTTTTCAATTCATCCATAGCATTTTTTAATTCAATTATTTCATCTTTCATAATTTGTACTTCTGTCTTTTTATTTTTTATAATTGGACATATATTTGTAATATGCCTTCTTAAATTATGGTTTGTTGTAAAATTATGATTACATGTATCACATTTAAATTTATCATTAGTAGAATTAATAATAACACATGGTATTTTTTTTTCATTATGCCTTTTTAATCCGCCATTAGTAGTGAATGATTTATTACAAATGGGACAGATATAGGCCATATTCTCAAAATTATATAAATTATTTGATAAAAATTCTCAAAATTGTTTTACTTTTTTGAGAAATATTATATAAATATACTTATTATATATATAATACATTAGTATTTTACATATTTTATTATCAAAAAAGTATCTCAAAAAAGTAAATTGATATAAAAATTTCAAATCTAAAAAAGTTCCTAAAAAATATTTTAAAAAAAAATTGAGACCAAAATTTTGATAAATATCAACATATTATAATGAACTTAATCAGAAAATAAAAATTCAATATCAATAATGGAGTTTATTGATATTTTATAATAATCCTCCCAAAATTCATATGGCGGAAATTGCATATTTATTTCACAGAGTTGTTTGGTAAGTTTATTTAATTGTAATAAATTATTTTTTAATTCTGGCCTCACTTTCATTATTTTTTTAATTTGCTTTTGACAGTCCTCTAATGTGTAATATTGACCTTCATTAAATCCTCTTTCAATACTTAAATAGTCAATCCAATTAAAATCTGCAAATATCGTATTTGGCTCCGTAGGTAACAATTCAGAGCTTTTATAAAATTGTAAATTATAGGATATATAAAAATCTTTATATTCTTGTTTACTCTTTATATTCTTATCTGCTAATATTGACTTTGCTTGGTCGTATGTCATTGATTTATTTGATCTTCCAATATATTGCATTATATCTAATAGAATAGATTCATTATCTTCTTCTCCTGTATATGCAGCACCTGTATCTATTTGTTTTAATCTCCCCATACCACTACCTATTTGCCTAATTTCCGAGGGTGTAAGTCCAACATTATCACTAAGTAGATATGCAATAACTTCTATTATATTTTCGTAATCAGATTTCTCCAATGTAGATGTTGTAGATTTATTATAAAATATTGGTATTAATAATATTAATTCTTTATAAAAATTGCTACCATATATACCCAAGCAGTCAGGGCGGATGCCCCTTCCTATGCATTGAATGATATCCTTAAATGATAATTTTGGACAATTAAATGCAATAAAATTTAATAATTTAAAATCATACCCTATACTATATTTTGCAACAACATAGGCCAAATGATTGCCTATCCTATTACTTTCAGCAATTGGTCTTATATTTCTCTTTTTTGCCCTTTTAAGTTTATTTTTTTCTAAGAAATTAAAAGAAATATATTCTTCTTCAAATTGTTCCTCAAATGTAGCAATATCTAAATAATCATAATCTAATTCTATTAATTTTATTCTATGTATTTGTTCTGATCTCTTATCTTTTTCCTCTTCTGTTAAATCTTTAAGTAATTTAGAATAAAAATCATCCCCAACTAATAAAAATGGCTTAATTGTTGTTCTATTTTCCTTATATTCAATGTAATGCTGATAAAATAATTCAAATGCATGCTCTTGTAAATTATGAAAACTAAATCCAAATTTACTCCCTTTACTGGAAAATGTATTTAATGTAAAGGTGCATATATTTACATTTTCAATATTATTTTTATATATATGCGGCAATATTGGACAAAGCCACTTATCAGCAATTAATTGCTTAACTGTTGTAGGTGAATATAATTGACCAAATATAGAAGAATTTTCAATAATAAATGATCTATCAGGAGATGCTGATGAGAATATACGATATTTAATATTTTCTGTATTGGTGAGATAAAAATTATTAATTTGCTTGGCATTAATTTGCTTGGCATTAATTTGTCCTACTTCTTCGATACTAATTTGCTGCTTCCCTTCGCTACTAATTTGCTGCTTTCCTTCGCTACTAATTTGCTGCTTCCCATCACTATCAATTTGCAGCACTTCTTTTACCCAATTTTCTATCCCATAATGAGCCTCATCAAACCAAATTAATATTTTTAAGTCTTTAATGTACTTATATATTAATTTTATAGATTGAGTGCATACAATAATAATTTTTAATTTAGTATTAGATTTTAAAAATGAATCAATATTATTGTCTAATGAATAATTTAATATATTTTCTTTTTGAATATTAATTAATTGTATATATTTATCTGATATATTTTGAGAATTTACTATTTTTCTCGGTGATTGAATAATAATTAAATCTAAGTCTTCTATACACGCTGCCATAATATTATATGTAATATATGACTTACCGCCACCTGTTGGCAATTCTAAATAAAATTTAGAATTTGTCATTAATTGGTTAAATCCATATTCAATGGCTTCTATTTGATAATCTCTTGCAATCCATTCATGTTGAGGATGTGGTATTACTGACTGCAGCTGCTCTGGTTGTATTATCTCTGGCTGTATTATCTCTGGTTGTTCTGGTTGCGGCTGTTCTGGTTGTATTATCTCTGGTTGTATTATCTCTGGTTGTATTATCTCTGGTTGTATTATCTCTGATTTATATACATGCAATAATTTTGAAATTTCTTCTTTAGTTAATGATTTATATCCAATACCCTCTTCTTTAAAAAATTCTTCAATTAAATCAATAATTTGAATATTAAAAAATTCAGTACCACCATTAAATTCTTTAATATTTAAATAATCATATTTGCGCTTTAATTTACTCTCAATATCTTTTAAAGATAAGTAACTTTTAATAATTTTAAATACTGGATAGAACTCGCCTCTGATAATTTCTCCTGTTGCATATGTAGCATCTCTATTAGCAATTGATGTAGTTAATCCTAATTTGACTGCATTATATAATCCATATGCCAAATGTTGCCGAATATAAATATATTTCATTTTCTATATTTTATATTATTCTTTTTTCAAATATATTATATTCCTTTTTTTAAAAAAAGCATCTAGATATTTGAATGTATTAATTTGTTAGTAAAGCTACAATAATGTCCATATTAAGAAAAATTAAAAAAATAATTAAAAAAGAAATAGAAGGCAGTGTACATATAGCACTTTTATTAGCATTTAATACAGAAAATTCCTTTGAAGATATGAATGATGATAAAGAAGATATTATCTTAAAAATTATACTAAGGTATTTGCAAATAACAAAGAATATTACTGCCAATACTGATATTAGTAGTGTATCATCGGGCAGTGTCGAATTAGCGACATCATCAAATATGTATTTATATAAACTTGCAAATGCCGTACTTGATAAATTATTCAAATGCTTCAATTCTGTATTTCAAAAAATTGCAACAGAGTTACAAATATGTGCTAAAAAGCATCCAGATATTGCAAATTCAGTTAAAAGCTTATTACCAAATGCCCCAGCGCTTAGATCTGAATATAAACAAGAAATTCAAGATGAGTCTATTGCATTATTGTATCAAACAGAAATGCAGGCTAAATCAAATTATAATATAGATTTGTTAATAATGTATAGCAAAAAAATTATTAAGCCACGCCAATTCTATATCAGTCGTGAATATGATAAGCTATGTGATGAAGTTGATATTAAGTATGCAGCTATATTAAAATCTGATAAAAATGCTAAAAAAGAAAGTGAAGTCATTTTTAAGCGACAACAAATACTTAGTGATCAAATTGATGAATACCCATTAGACAGGCCAAATTTTGTAGTATTTATTATGGCATTAGGTGCATTAATTACTGACTATATAACATTAGGGCTAGAGGAGCACATTTCATTTGATTGTGGCATTTTTATAAATGAAATAATTAAAAAATATATATACTTAATGGTTGAATGTGGAACTCTTTGCATTAATATGCAAGAAACTGCCCTACATACTAAGGAGGGAGCGCTTAAACAAAAGGAATTATATAAAAATTGCATTGGGGGAGAATTATACACTACAGATTTTAAAGAATTTATTCACATAGTACAAAAAAAGGCACAAAAAAAGAGTAACTCCCATATGCATAGTGAAAAAGAAAATGCCCAACAGAGAGCATCTGTGTTTGCAAAAGAAACACAAAGGATAGAAGAAATGAAAAAAGAAAGAGAAGAAATGAAAAAAGAAAGAGAGGAAAGAGAAAGAGAAAGAGAGGAAAATGCAGAAATGTCAAGAGAGGATATAAATGCGTTAAGAAAAAATACATTATTTGAATTTTTAAAAGTCTTATTTGCTGAATGGTATAAAATCTACGTTTAGTAAAAAAGGCTTATTTGGGTAAAGTCTTTACTTTTTTTAAAAAGTATATCAATTTTCATGCTCTCTGCAATAATGATTGGCATCAAAAATGCAACCACATTCTCTACTTGTACAGATATGAGTATTGCAGCCATCTTGTCGGCATTTAACAAAATTATGCGTATCATGGCTAAAGCAACTTTTGGTTGACAAAAAGCATGAAGGACACTTGCAGCAAAAATCTTCATGACTGCTATTAAGTTCTGCAAGACTTAATATATTACCGAGTATAGAACTCATATAATCTTCATGCATGTCTGAATTGGAATACATAAAGCTTACTTTACTATCTGCATAACAGTAGCCACTATCTGCATAAAATATTCTATTATTACCATCATCAAGGGAATAACTACCATCTTCATCTTCATCTTTGCAAGCATCTTCATCTTTGCAAGCATCTCCATCTCTCCTTTGCTCTAATAGGGGAGATATCAAACTTGCTATTTTTGTATAATTCTCAACTATTTTAGCTAAATCAGATTCATTTACATATTTTCCAGCATCTTTCACATTCTGTAAACAAGTTGCTTTTTCAAGCTCTTTCTCTTCAGCTAATAGTTCTTCGCGTGTTTTTTTTCTTTGTGGTGCTCCCTTTGTTTTCTTTGTCTTTTTTGTTAAAACAGTATAAAAAGATGCAGAACTGCTAACAACAGATGCAGAACTGCTAACAACAGATGCAGAGCTGCTAACAACAGATGCAGAACTGCTATTATCATATTTTGTAAAAGATTCTAACCATTGTTCAAAGTTAGAAGAAATATATCTAATATATTTTATAAATGTCATAATTGTAAAACTTTTTTTACAATTATAGCATATATGCTCTCCAAGGAGCTCATTTCGTATTCTACTATTAAATTGACTCATTATATAGATATTTTTAGCTGTCTATCTATATAAAAAAAAATAATCAAATTTAATTACCATTTACACTTTTTTACAGCTCAGTTGATGTGCAATATGATCATCGCGCATACAGTCTATTGAACAATAAATTGCCATTTTGCATTTGATACAGCGATATACAGTATTATCTTTGAATTTAGTTGCGCCTTTGCATTTAATACATAGTGTTGGTACTGTATAGCTATCGCAAATTAATATACGCATTCGACAATGCATATCAGTGCATGATTCAATAGCGGTGTCTATCTTGGCAATTTTGCTATTTATTGTATCTAATTCTTCCCGCTCAGGCGCACAATATCTATTTATATATTCGCTATCAAATTCACTACCAAGTTCCCTCGCACATTTATCAATAACATCCTCAAGTTCTAATTTTTGATCATTTAATATTTGTTTACATTTATTTAGTCTTTCTATTTCTGCCAATAATGAACTCAGCTCTTTTTGAGTAATATCTCTAATATCACTTAGTGAGTTATTTTTAAAATATTCTTCACCAGAGAGTGTATTCTGTGTTGGAGCCATAGTGGCAAGAATATCATCTCGATTTTCTGTACATAATCTATGCAAAGATGATCTAGATTGTGCTTGCAATACAGGATCCTTTATTTTTCTTATTTCTCTTTTGGCATCATTTATTGGATTTACTAATTCTATAGACTTTTTACATATTAGCTTATGCACTGGCCAGTGTTCTTTTTGACAATCTCTTGAGCAATACTTTATTTTTTTGCACTTGGCGCATGATGGCAACTGCATATTACCTTGTGGCTGCAACTTTGCATCCCCTTGCACCTTTCCTATTTGACAATTTGTATTACCACAGGTATCTGTCATATTTGTATTAATATCCATTATATTTATTTATATGATTATATATTATCAAATTTAGTATAAAAAATAAATGTATATATATAAAGTCTTTTATGTAATGATAAATATTATCTTACCTTTACTATTTATTTTATTAATTTTATTATTAGCATTTATAATAACTAGTAATGCTATATTTAATAAAATAACTAGTAATGCTATATTTAATAACAATAATAATGCAATAAAAAAAGGAGGTAATAAGATAGTAAATAAGCTGCAAATAGTATTTAATAAGGTTAGTACATTGCCAGCCACTGTAGATGATATTTATGGATCTAAGGCTATAAATTTAGTAGATGAGCCAGATGTAGTAGTATTAAATGAGTTTTGGGCATTTTATCCATTAGTTAATTATCAAATTTTTATGTTTAAAAGTTTATCTACACATAATCCATATATGTTAAAATTATACTCATTGCCACAATTTCAACTATATAAACATTATATTGATAAAATGCGTATAGATGTATTTAATAATATATCAAATAATTTTGGCATATTTACTCAATTTCATCATTTTTTATTACCAAATTTAAAATATTTAAGAATTGGTAATGATAACGCTGAAAAAACATATGAGGCAATGGAGTTTGATGATTATGAATTATTGCAGTTATATAGATTAAATAATTTATCAAAAAAGGGTACAATGGTTTTTGATCGAATAAAGACGATAGCAGATAGAAAAGATAGTACTTATGACATTGTTTATGTGTATATCCCATGTTTTAAATGGAGTATAGTTAAAAATTATGACTATACAGAATGTTATTCTATGGAATTATTAAGGACAATATTGAATTTGTCCCATATATTAAAAAAAACAAGCCTAGTCATAATATTAATACCATTTTTTAATAGTTTATTTATGGTAGATATAATTACATTATTGCAATATTATTTTGATAGAGTTGAAATTATTCAAACTGTAGTGGATTCTCCCATATTTCCAAATAATACACCATATAAAGTTATTTGTACACATTATTTATTTAAGCATATTGATCCAAAACTTACAAATATTGTAAATTCAGGCACTATCCCAACAAATGATTTATTCCCTATAAGATTATTTAAAACTCAAAATGAAGAAACTATAAATATATTAAAAATGTTAATATCTACATCTATAATGAATAGGTCTATGGAAATTAAATCTGTAACAAATTTAATTAATGAGTTTAAGGCCTTAAATACAGAAATTGAAAGAGATAATTTTATAAATTTTATTCAAGAAAATGAAAAGATAAAGGCATTACAGATATTTAATTTATTAAATATAAAGCCTTTATTTACTTTAATATTTAATCATTCTCATATTGATATGTATATGAACTATGATAAGTCATTATTAGTTGAATTAAATAATGATAATGATCAAAATAATGACAATAATTTTGAAAATTTATTAGTTATCCATAAATCATATTTAGATCGTATAAATTTTAAAGAATTTAAAGAATTAGATAATTTATTGCGAATAACAAAATTATTAAAAATACATATAAAAAATAAAAAAGTATCTCAGGCATATTTTAAAATGTTGGAAATTTTAGAAGATAATCAATTTTATAAAACATTAAGTAAAATTTCCGCATTTCATATATGTGAAGCCCCTGGTCAATTTATACAAGCATTTACCCATTTTTGCAATAAATATAAATTAAAATATGTTTGGAAGGCCCAAACATTGCGGCCAGATTCTACCAATACAGCATTGCATGATACATATGGATATATTAAAAATAATCCTAATAGTTGGTTATATGGTAAGGATAATACTGGCGATATAACAAGTATTGCTAATATATTATCTTATGAAGAGAGGAGTAAGAGGGAATTATATAATTTTATAACTTCTGATTGTGGAATTGGCTTTTCAAATAATTATAATGCACAAGAGGCAGAAATTGAATTTATAAATTATTGCCAATTTATGACTATGCTATTATGTTTACAGCCAAATGGAGTTACTGCAATGAAAGTATTTTTACCACTAACAAGACCCCTATCCATTTTTATGGTTACAACTCTTTTACAGCATTTTAAAAATGTTATTTATTTTAAACCCTCATTGAATTTAACAAGTTCAGAGATATATATAGTATGTAAAAATTATAATGGTATAACTACAAAATTAAGAGAAGAATTATTAAATATATATAAGATGGTAAAAAATGGAAAAGTGGATGATTTAATTTCGGCAAATAATTTAAATATCAGCTCTACATTGCAAAAAAAATATTATAATGGAACATATAAAATGATAATAAATACCATTAAGGGTATTAATAAATATTTATTCTTTTACTATTATATGAATGAGCAAATTAGAAAAAAAATGATTTATAGACAAAAACAGGCAGTTCAAAAATGGATACATACATATTTTTAATTCAAAAAAGCCTTTTAAAAAAGGCTTCACCCAAAAATAGAGTTTGAATTTTTAAAAGGCTTCACCCAAAAAACATATTTGATAGATAAAAATATATAAGCCAAGTCAACGATACGCCAATAACTACAAAAATGTCTACAAAACTGCAAAGAAAAGCCGTGCGGCCACCATCGATAGAATACGTAACTGGTATTGCTGATAGTGATACTAATGAAACGATTAGAGAGCTTTTAACTGAATGTGATGAAATTTTAGTATATTGGGATATAGACGACAAAGATGCAATGATAAAGCAACCATTTATTAACTTACTGGTAGCTGGATTACAAGCGGCTAAATTCGATAAATTGCAAGCTAAAAGCATTGATGATATAATAAATATTTTAAATAATATTATTAATTATAATAAATTCAAAAAATTTGAATATAAATATATTCAAATTTCTATAAAAAATATCCTATGTCCAGATGTTACTGCAAGTAGTACTGAAAGCGCAAGTAGTACCGCAAGTATTTCTGCAAGTAGTACTGCAAGTAGTACTGCAAGTATTTCTGCAAGTAGTACTGCAAGTATTTCTGCAAGTATTTCTGCAAGTAGTACTGCAAGTATTTCTGTGGATGCCTATAATAGACATATTGCTACCAAAGAGGAAGCTAGGAGTAGTCAGGAAAAAAGAAATGCTGATCGACGAAAATTTAATTCTCGGTATAATGTCGAATTTTATCTAGACTGTTGTACAGCAGATAATGATATTGATCATGAAAAATTAGCCAATACTGGTTGCCCTCATTGTAGTGGGTGTTATTTGTTAATTGTAGACTTAGTAGACAATAAACAGTTAATTGAATGCTCAAATCTTGATTGTACATCAAGATGTGCCCATATTAATCTCTATTACACTTGTAAATGTACCAACATTGATGGTACACATAAAATTACAGAATATATAGAAAGAACCTGTATAGAAGACAAATGTTATACCTGTGATGATTACTATATTGCTAAGTATCAAATAGCTGATGGCATAGATTGCAACTGCGCATCTCTGTCACCGTTTTTACAAAGTCGATCAAATTTTATCAAATCCTTTTATAAATAAATGTATACAAGCTTGATTCTGTAATACAGAATGTGCAATGGCTTTTGGGTGAAGCCTTTTTTAAAAGGCTTTTTTGCGATCTCTATGCAATGGCTTTTTTATAAAAAATGCACCATATGCTCATTGCATTTTTTTGTAAAAAATATTTTAAATTTATTATTATATGAAAATAATGTCATTTTTTGTATATTTTTTTTCTATCTTTATCAAAATCTTGAATTATTTTCCTTATATCATTAATAATTAAATGATCATTATTAAATAATTTTGTCATTTTTTGAAATCCACATATATATCCATATTTATGCTCTTTATATTTTTAATTCTGTTTGAATTAAAAAAGCCTATGCAATGGCTTTTGGGTGAAAAGCCTATGCAATGGCTTTTGGGTGAAGCCTTTTTTAAAAGGCTCTTTTGGGTGAAAAGGGCGATGCCTATGCAATGGCTTTTGGGTGAAGCCTTTTTTAAAAGGCTCTTTTGGGTAAAGCCTTTTTTAAAAGGCTTATTATAGGTAGCCCCATGTTCCGCCATTAACACCATTCATATTTTGTGAAAATACAAGACGAATACTATCACCTGCTTTAATATAAATAACATCAGATGTGGTATCTCTTAAATTAATACTATTAATAGTTATAGGAGATATTGGATTAACATAATTAGCAGTAAGTGGCCATCCACTTGGTCCTGTGACTCCTTTATAACCAGAAGCTGTATTTGGCGGATTAGCATCTGGTGATGGTGTAATTGGTGAAAATGATGTAAATGGAGATGCTGGTACAGGTATAATGTCACTTGGTACAGATGATGATGTAGTTGAATACGATCCATTATATGTTAAATTTCTTGAAGTTAATTGTACAATATAATTAGATTCATTACAAACTTTAATTGTTGTACCTTGCTGAATAATATATCCATTAGAATATCCAGCGGGTGGTGTGCCACTACTATAATATAAATTATTTAAATTAATACTTAGTACATATGGTGGATGGTTACATGTATTTGGGGCATTACCAATAGATCCGAATCCTTTATATGAGAAAGGGATAATAATAGTATTATTAATTGGATAAATTACTTGATTAGGAATCGTTGTGCATGTATTAGTTCCTGAAAAATCTGTAGTTTGTACATTTGTTGATTCAGTACCATCTGCTGGGGGCAGTGAAAAACTATTTAAATTTAGTGTAAGTGGTGGAGGGGTATAGTAAGAGCCATTCCATACACTTGGGGCGTCACCAGTAGTTCCTGTATATCCATATCCATTATAATAGGAATATCCAATAGGAGCGCCATTACCATTAATAGTAATTGCAGAAGTATATAGACCAACAACATATATATTTTCTGAATATGCTTGTAGATAGTTTGCTAGTGCCCCAAGCAGCCCAAGGTCATTTGTTAGTTGATCTATTTCATTTTTTAATTCAGCAACCTCATTTTCAAATGCTAACCCAGCAGCAACTGCTAATTCTGTATATAGCGGCAACATAGCATTTATAATTGCTGGTGGATATGTAGCTGCTGGGATAGTATATGCATATGGACTAGGACTATTATCAATTAATCCATATGCTGTACAAGGAAATGCTATCTTTGGACTTTGTTCTCTAAATGAGATAATCCCGGTACTATCGGGCAAATATATTCCAGTGGCTCCAGTAAAGCCAGTATATCCAGTTTCTACGATGATTATAGCATTTGGGTCAACAAATTCAAAAACAGGAAATGCGCCAGTGGCTCCAGTAGCTCCTGGATTATATGAATTTAGCGGGAGTAATCCTTTAACAAGGGCATATCTACTAAGCGTAGATGTGGGTGGGGCAATAACACTATTTAATAAATTTCCTTGAACTAATAAAGATGGTTCCAATTCACTATAAAATGGATCTGCAAGAAATTCTATAGCTGCTGATGGTGTTAGTGTTAAATTTGTAAAATTTACTGGACCAGAAGTACCAGTATAGGCAGTGCCTCCACTATATCCAAGATAATCTTCAATATTTTTAAATAGATAAATATCATTTGCAGATAAATTTAAATTATCAACTAAAGAAATAGTGCTATTATTTATTATACTTATAGATGTAATATTATCATTTTCAATAATATTACTAGCAACTGCGGTAATAAATCCAGGATTGGATGCTAGTGATCCAAAAAAGTTACTAATTAAATTAGAATTTCCATAAGATGTTACTAATTTATTTCCTCCAGGTAGTGACGATAGTGGAAATTGCGGTTGAGCCAAATAAGGGACTAAATCATTTGCTAAATTTAATGTAGTTACAATTTTATTATCTGATGGCTTTGGTCCAACACCAGTAAATCCTATAGTATCGACTCCATCTAAATATGGAAGCAATAAATCTGGTAAATCTGATTGAATATTTCCTCTAGTCATTAAAGGATTTGTTAGCGATGGTCCTGTAAATCCTGGACCCGTAAATCCCTGACCGGTAAAGCCTGTACCTCTTCCAGTATAATTAACAACTAGGTTATTAAATATATCAACAGAGCTGATCACTGAAGATCCTGTAAATCCTGAGCCATTACCTGAGAAAAATTGAGAAATTACATCATGGGGCAAAATGGGCAAATTTGAAATAATAGTAGATGCATTTAATTGGACATTTAATGTTGGTACAGTTACTGCAAATTTAGAATTATTCAACACATTAATATTCAATAATGCATTATTAAGAGATACATTCTTTAAATTTATTGCTAACGGTGATGTGCCTGTATAATTTGCGGTTAAATTATATAATATATTTATAATTATATTATTTGGTGCACTTGAACTAGATAGTTGAATTTCATGACTTGTAACAATGTCTGAAAAAATTACATTAAATACCTTAGTGATTGATGTAGAAAAACTCATTTAAATTTAAATATTTAATTGATTTGTATTGAGTAATTATTTTATATATATATAATATTTAATTTAAAATTTTATAAAAAAATATATTATTTTTTTTTGTAAAAATGTATATTATTTTATTATTTATATTAATAATATTATGTGCATTATGTGTATTACATATATTTTGGAAAGTATATAATAATAAAATACAGGGCGGAGCTAATGCGCGCTCTAATGCACGCTCTAATGCGCGCTCTAATGCGCGCACTAATACGCATAATACACTCGCTAATGGGCATAATACAGACGCCACAATAAAAAAAAATATAGATAGTGTGCTAAATAAATATTTTAAGCATAGTAAAACTATAGGCGATATTGTAATAGATACATTAAATGTAATTATGTATATTTGCAGTATAAAAAAATTGTCTACACAGATAATATATTCAGGAATTGAATATATATCTAAAAAATTAAAAAGATTTTTTCATGGCAGATTAATGTTTGTTATTAAAGATAGAGAGCATACATTTAATACTCCAGAGATACGGGAGGGGTATAAAAAATTGGCTCAATTATTAAAAATATATATTTATATTGCAGAACAGTATGAATACGATGCACCAAGTTGGAAGGGGCCCAATGCATATATCCATAGCATAAAAGGCAGAGATGATCTAGCAACAATTATATTGGCAAAAAAATTTAATTGCCCAATATTAACAAATGATAATTTTTCAGATAGCGCCGAATTTCGATCAACTGTTGCACCATTTAAGCTATTAGAATATAACTGGTTTTCTGCAAAATTACCAATAATTGATACATTTAAACCTGAAGATTTAGAAAAAAATAAAGTATATTCAACTACACGTATTAAGTTACATAATATATTTATAGAGAATGAAATCACTTTCCAGTAATCGATAGCAAAAGACTTCCCGCAATCTCTGTATCAATTACCAATATATGAGTAGTTGTTGCATCTAATGCACTTTGGCGCTTTTTGGACCCACTCGCATCTGCAGTTGCAGTGGGTTCCATTATGATTGTTTTTTTTGCAGTGGGTTCCATTATGGTTGTTTTTTCTGCAGTGGGTTCCATTATGATTGTTTTTTCTGCAGTGGGTTCCATTATGGTTGTTTTTTCTGCAGTGGGTTCCATTATGGTTGTTTTTTTTGACTTTTTTCCCTCTGCTTTTGTATCTATTTTTGCTTTTTTTTTCTTCGCTATTGCTTCTGAAAATGTAAAATCTGGTACAATTCCTGACGATATAAAGGAACGGGTAGCATCTATAGATCTTTTCTTTATTGATCTAATATTGGCTACTATATCTGCTCCACCTATCAACAGTATTTCCGGTACTTCTATTTCTACCTCTACCTCTACTCCCTCCGCATAGTTCTGTGGATTTTCTTCTAGATATAGAGGTAGTGCCCTTATGAATTTATCATTTCTTTTTTCGCTCTTATCCTTTTTTTCTTTGCTACATGATTCTTTACCCAATTTTTTTATTTCTTTTGCATATTCCTCCATCATACCAGAAATCATAGTTAAATACGCACAGCTGCTTATTTTTCGTGCACATTCATATATCTTTTCTATCATATCTCTGCCATTCTTATATGTCCCAACATTTAAAACAAATATACTTAAATATGCAGGAGGTGCCAAGTATGCCTCTCTCTTTTCTATTAAAAATTCTATTTGTAAATTTCCACTTTTATACATTTTATAAAAATATTCCTTTACTATCTTATCAACAATATCATCTATGTTGGTAAGATACGTAATTTTGGACAATAGCATTCTAATGCTTAAATGGTGCAAGACATACAATAATAATTCTCTAATATAGTTATATATTGAAAATATGTTTGATGCCCCTTTTGATAATATATCATTATGCATTTTGGTAATTACCTTTGCAATAATATATATAATCATTTGATCATTTGAGGTTAATAAGGTATACGCTTCCATCTTAATATATTTATATATATATATTTTTTACTATCAAATATAGAAAAAAATAATGACTTTTAAGACAATTAATTATGCATTTTCACTAGTTTCCGCTGTGTCATTTGCATCATTTGCATCATTTGCATCATTTGCATCATTTGCACTAGTTTCCGCTGTATCATTTGCATCATTTGCACCATTTGCACCATTTGCACCATTTGCACCATTTGCACTAGTTTCTGCTGTGTCATTTGCATCATTTGCACCATTTGCACTAGTTTCCTCTGTATCGCCCATCTCAAGATCGCATTCTCTCATTATATAAATACCCGTACGCTCTTCCCATTCTTCATCTATATATAATGTAGTATTTATTGGATCAACATTTAATATTTCAATATCATTAATATCAAATCCTAAATTAAAAATTTGTTCAGAAAATGAAGAAATAGATAATTTATATATATTTTTAGTTATATATAATAGCATAGATATTTGTTTTAAAATATGCTCCCATTGTTCAGCATTCATAAATTTATGAATTTTGTCAAATTGTTCACTTAAATTATGCGTTTTATTACATTTATTTAAAATAATATAGCAATATGTCTTTTTATCTTGATCAGTATCAAAATATTCTACACTTAATCCACCAAATTTTTCAACAGTTAATGTATCTTCAAACATTTCAAAAAATTTATATTTTACATCTTCATCATCTGTTAAAGCATGCTGTAGTAAAATAGTCATCATTATTTTACATGCTGGGATACCCATTGATAATACCTGCTTTTGATATACTTGATATTTTTCAATATCTTCGGCGGATAATTTATTAGCCATATCTAATGAATTTTTTAAAGTCTCTTCATCAAGATTGCCAAAATATTCATCATCTTTTACCAAGTTTTTAATATTTTCCATTTTTTTTAAATTTGAATTTAACCTATTTAAATATATATACTATATATTATATATATTTAAATAGAATGGAAACTACTAAAATGTCTCAAAATACCCTAGTAAACACCAATAAAGATACTTTTAATGAGGTAGAAGCTGTAAAGAAGGATTTAGATAGTAAGAAGGCCACAGATAGTAAAAATGCGGCAGATAGTAAAAAGGCCGCTGTAGATAGTAAAAAGGCCGCTGTAGATAGTAAAAAGGCCGCTTCAGATAGTAAAACCGCTGCAGATAGTAGTGGCTCTCCTAAAAAAGCCGCAGTTGATAGCAGTGTAGATAAGAAAACTGCAGATAAGAAAAAAGCTGCTGTGGTGGATAGTACAGATGTAGCTAAAAAGGATGCCGTAGATAGTACAGATGTAGCTAAAAAGGATGCAGCAGATGTAGGTAAGAAGAAGACTGAGACTGATGGATATAAAAAAATCCAATTAATGATGAACACTGCAAAAAACGAGACCATTGAAGAAGTTCAAAAGGGATTAAAAAAAGATCTTGAAGAATTTAAAAATTCAATTATGGCAGATTTGCAAGAAATTAAAAATTCTATTACTAGGCTATCTAGTAATAAATCATCTTCCTCTAATGAAAATGGAGCAACATTATCTAATACTGCAGATTTAGTATCTAAGTTAAATGATTTAGATACTAAACTAAGCGCCTCTAATGAAAAGCAAGAATTTAATTTTAATTGGTTAAAAATTGCATTAGATGGTGTATTGCATAAAAATGATATCGATTTAGATGTTAAGCCAGTAATAAAGGGCGAAGTAAAGGCTGTAAAAAAGGCACCTGCAAAGGCCAAAACTGCAGATAGTGCATCCACTGTAGATTTAAGCACCATTAAAAGTACAAATTTTCTAAAACATCAAGTTTTGCATGATTCAGAATATATTCTGCAATTATTTAATAATAGGGAGTATGAAGAACATATAACCAATTCAATTTGCGAGCACATTAAGGCATTACCAATTGCAGCATCTTTTAATAAAGATGCCGATGTTTCTGAAAAAGTTGAATTTTTTACAAATTATGTGAGATCTAATGAGAGCGCAAGTACAAAATTATTTACACTTTTAAATAAAAATACAGCTTTTAAGAAAACTATTACTAGCAACTTTGAAAGCTGGAAGTCTCAAAATACAGTAAATGTAAATAAAGACTTTTTAGGTGAAGAAGATGCATAAATAAGCCTTTTAAAAAAAGGCTTTACCCAAAAGACTTTTTTAAAAAAAAGTTCACAAAAAAACACTGCGTAAATTTTTGACTATGTCAAATCGTTGCTTTTTTCAACTCAAATTGAGTTGAAAATAACTTTTTTAAAATAGGTCGTTCTGCTCGCCTAGCTTCACCCAAAAAACTTTTTGAAAGTAAATATAGTTATTTTTTTTTATTAATATATTTGAAATATAAATTGTATAATAAATTTGTCAATATTGGTTTATATCTAAACTTTACACCATCCCACTTCGCATTTCCCCGGTGTGTTGCCTGTTACCGTTATACAGTCTTCACCATCTGCAACACCACAACATTGTGCACTGCCAGTTTGGGCCCAAAATCCTGCCATTACATCACATGTTATTCTTGGTTGGCTAAATTTATTTTTATTTTGACTATTTTGATTAAAGCATATTACTATTACCATTACGATAATTATAAGAATTAAAATAATAATTGAAATTATAAGCAATGCGGTTGCTGTATTTTCCATTTTAAGATTTTTTTTTTGACAAAGTTAAGGCTTTACTAATATATATATATATATATTTTAAAAGTCTTTTTTATTAATTAATATATTTGAAATCTAAATTGTATTAATTATAATTTAAAAAAATGAGTTTTGGTTATATATATCTTAGATATCATGAGTCCTAAATAATTAGACGCCGAACTTATTCAAAATAAAGAATTGGCAAAATTATTCATTGGTCAAGATTTTGACAAAATACAGGATGAAATTGACATTAATGAGGAGGATGCCACTAATAAAGATGTAAATAATGAAGATTAGCACTAATAGGTAGGAATATTAAATACATTTGAATTACTATTTTTTTTTGTATATGAATATAAATGGAAGTATTTACTTATTTAGTTGATAAAGATAAGCATTCAGTATATAGTAAATATACAACTAAAGAGACATTAAAAGAAAAAATTATAATACGCGATGAGCATAAAAATAATTATATAGTATTTAATACTTATGATGATTATATAACTCATTGGAAGACTACGCCTGATAATGAGAAATGCTTTCATGAAGTCATTTTTGGTTTTAAAGAGCAAAAAATAAAATTTGATTTGGATATATTATGTGACTTTAATGCGGAAGAAGTGGCAAATGCAAAAGAAGAAAATGCAAAAGATGCAGAAGGTAGTAGTAATGGTGAAAAAAAAGAAAATGCAAGCGCAGACACATATACAACCCCAGAGCATCTTATTTATGAAATAAATACAATTATAGAAGTTATTATTAGTCAATTTTATAATTTATATAATATTAATATAAATTATGATAATATCATTTTAGCATCATCATCTGGGCGCATTAGTAGCAAAAAATGGAAATATTCATTTCATATTATTATAAATAATTATTTAGTAAATGATAATGATGATGCTATATATTTTACTGCTTGTGTATATAAAAACCTCTCAGAAGATTTGCAAAAGTATATTGATATTAATGTAAATAAAAAAATACAAAATTTTAGATTATTAGGCTGTAAAAAATTATCCTCTTTGAGATTTAAGAAAATATGTGAAGAAGATGAATTTAGTGCTAAATTAAGAAATATCTCTTATAAAGATACAATTATAACTAATTCTGATAACTGTATAGTATTACCTAAAATAAATAATACAGAATTGTCACACTTGCCAGTGAAAGTAATTAATGATAAATATATAAATGCGGCGATTAAATGGATAGAGAAAAATAATTTAGTAAATGACCACAGAATAAGATGCATAAATGGAAATATTATATCATATAATAGAATTAATAATATTGAAAAATGTAGAATATGTAATAGGGTACATGATAATGATAATTCTCTTTATATTAGAGTACAATTAATTAAAAAAAATATAATATCCATTATTGAATATTGCCATAGATCTAGTCCAAATAAATATAATACATTAGCCGCTGCACTAAGTATTGCAGACAATACTGCAAGTAACACTACTGCAAGTAACACTGCAGACAATACTGCAAGTAACACTACTGCAAGTAACACTGCAGACACTACTACCGACATTGCAGATAATATTTCATATTTGCAGAAAGTATTAAATAAAGTATTATTAATGTCAAATGTAGAAGATAATATATATGGAGAAAATCAAACTATATATAATTCTGAATATATGGAGCCATATCCAATTGAGCCAAATACATTATGCGTAAAAGCCCCAATGGGTTGTGGCAAAACAAAGGCATTGAGAGATTATCTTAATAATTACTTTACAGATGATATATTTCCGCAAACAATTAGATTTTTAACATTTCGCCAAACATTCGCAAAATCACTAAAGGGTGCATTTGGTGATTTTACTTTATATTCAGATATAAGTGGTGATATTAATAATACTCATAAAAGAGTTATTATTCAAGTAGAGTCTCTACATAGATTAATTATTAATAGCTACTTATCAAATGGGGTGGATTTATTAATATTAGATGAAGTAGAATCTATTCTGGCGCAATTTAATAGTGGACTACATAGACACTTTAATGCGGCGTTTGCCATTTTTACATGGATGATTGCTAATGCAAATAAGGTAATATGTATAGATGCAAATCTGAGTGATAGGACAATAAATACACTAAAAAGAATGCGCCCTAAGCATGATATATATTGCCATAATAATATATTTAAGAAAGAAGTTGATAATATTTATAAATTAACAAATAATAATACTCAATGGCTATCTTTAATGTTTACTTATTTAAAAAATGATAAAAGAGTTGTTCTTCCTACTAATAGCATATCAGAGGCAAAGATCTATAAGCAATTAATAGAAGAGTCATTTCCTAATAAAAAGATACAATTATATAGTAGCGAGATGCTTATAAGTGAAAAAAATGAACACTTTTCTAATGTGGATATGTACTGGTCTAACTTGGATGTGCTAATCTATACACCAACTTGTTCCGCGGGAATTAGTTTTGAATTAGAGCACTTTGATGTGGTGTTTGCATATATGACTGATGGATCTTGTGATGTAGAAACATGTCGCCAAATGCTAATGCGTGTTAGAAATTTAAAGTTAAAGGCATATTATATCCACTTTCCTCCATATAGCGCAAATTTAGGAAATTATCCAACAACCATTGAGGATATTATTGACCAACTGCGTAATCGCAAATTAGCACTATATAAGGATATTGATCAAACAAATTTGCAATTTGAATATAAAGAAAATGGTGATATTGTATACTTTGAATCTAATTATTACTATCTTTGGCTTGAGAATGTGAGGATTGAAAATCTATCTAAAAATAATTTTATTGAGAGATTTATATCTCATACGGTGGAAACTGGAGCAACTATTGAAATACTTCCAGAATTGGTAAAAGCTGCAGCAAATGCAGCAAATGCGACAATGAGTGAAAATTATAAAAATATTAAAGTAAATATTAAAGAGATGCTCGCTACTGAAATTGAACTCGCTAAAGATATTAACCAAGAAGAATTAATAGATATACAAAATCGACGATTATCACAACAAGATGTACAAATAGCAGAACTTCATGCATGTGAAAAATATTATTTAAAAGATACTTATAAGATAAAAGATAATAAATTTATAAATAGAGATTTTGTATTATTATATAATTTGGAGGATGTTAAAAAAGTATTTAAATATTTGTCAAAAATATGTGCATATTCGACTATAGAAGAATCTTTGCAAGAGCTGCAAAAGAGAGATTTTATTGCACACTCATCTATTGGAACATTTAATGCAAATACGCCATATCGAGAGGGATTAGAATATTCACAGCTTGTAAAATATAAACATACTTATACAAACCACCTATCAATTCAAGAATTGATTAAGATATGCGGATTTCATTTTACAGATATTTTTAAAAAAGAATCTCCTTCTTTAGATATAGATATTATAAATAATAACTTGAGAATAAATCTCCTCAATATTGAAAAATATCTACTTCTTATCATAGGAGAAATTAAAATATCTAAATTCTTTTCAGATATTAAATCTATTATTAAAAAGCTAAAGAATGAAGTTAATATTGAAATATTTATTAAAAAAATTATTAAATTATTAAACTTTGGACTTAGGAACTTTTATGGCATTGAGATCAAAAAGAATAAAGATGATAAATACTCTTTATTGATGTGGAAAACGGCAATGATGTTTTATTTCATTATCGATTCAGCGGAGATGGAAGAAGACAATAAAGCAGAAGACATATATAAACCTACCATTATTCAAAATCTATTAATTATGAAATAAATTTTATTTAATATTTTTTATTTAATATTTTTTTTTATAATATATACAATTTATTTTCAAAAATGGTGGATCAACAAAATTTAGCATCTTTAATAATTTCAATTATTATTCTAATAATTGTAATTGTTTTAATTATTATAGTATGTTGTGGTTATAACAATAATAACAACAATCAGCCATATTTACAAAATCCACAAGCCGCCGCACTTGCTGCAGCTGCTATGTATAAAAATAATAAAAATAACTTTGGTGCTACTAGGACTTGTACCAATAATATGGATGGTTATATTTGTGGAACTGTTTGGGGCGTACCTACCGCAATCTGCGGGTGGGATAATTCTGCCAATCAAATGGCATGCTACGGCATTGCTAATTGAATCATAAAATAAAACTATGTATATAATCAAATGAAGTTTGAATAGTAATGACAGGCGAGCAGAGTGACCTCTATGCAATACCATATTTGAATATTATTCTTTTTTTTTGTATATGGCATTGCATAGATATCACATATGAAACAATTTTGGAAAGTTTTAAAGAATAATAGCAGCGAGGCAGTTAATTTTGAGCCATTTTTTGATGCATTTGTTACTGATGGAAATAGAGGATTTACAGATATGCCTTCACAATTTTATAGTTATAATAATATAGAATCTATAACAGAATATGTACCAGTTGCAAAAATAACATTTCATGACTTGGAGCTGTATATTGGTGGTATTAGCGGTATTAGTGGTACTGGTGGTACTAGTGGTATTAGTGGTATTAGTGGATGGTGTAAAGTAAATATAGAATTTTTAACATCTATTCCTAATTGGGAGCCACGTATTAATTATATTTCATGTATTGGTGAAGATTGTCGACGAGTATATAACCTCCACTACTCAAGATATTGTGAAGGTCAGGACTATATTATTGAAACTATGACTTTTAGAGCTAAGTTATTAGCATTTTATAATTGGGGGATTAAATCTTACATTCCAGCAAATATGTGTAATGAGCGAGTATTTAGAAGAAGTCCTAGGGGCTGTGAAAAATGTGAATACTGTAGAGAATGGCGCGACTCAACTAGTATGTATGATTTGCCAAAGTTAAATGACTTATTAAATCCATATAATGAAAATAATATTCCGCTTTCCTATAAAATTCAAATTATTGATGAAAATATTATACCAAGTGCGGAGACTATTAGTAATTGGAAAGTATTTTTAAGAAATGAGAGAAAAGAACTTTTAGTGTTTTTTGCAGCAATTGGGGCAAAAAAAGTAGAAAGTAAAATAGCATTATTCTTTAGGACTGCAAATAATAGTCGCCCAGATTGGCTAAGACATTTATCTGGGTACTAAATGCCATTGCATAGGTTTTTGATGTATTCAAATCATCGCGCTGCTTACCTGGCTTTATCCAAAATGAGCTGTAAAACAATAGGTGGCTCCAATATGCAAAATGGTATATCATGTCTCCGCCCCTACATGGGAGGGTATATGTACGGAACCTGCTATAGTGGTAATTGTATATAAAGCATAAATTTATTTTTAAATAACGCATTTAACTGTATATTTTTTTGTAAATTAAAAATTATATAAATATATTATATAAATATAGAGGATATATTATAAAGTTTTGATCTTGTAAAATATTTTTCTAAAAGTGTTTTGGGTAAAGCCTTTTTAAAAAGGCTTATATGGAAAATCATATAAAAGGTTTTCAACATATAAGTGATAATATAAAAATAAATAAAAAAAATGGAGAGCCTAATTATAATAATCATAAAGCATTAATTTATGAATTAATTAATACCATATCTACTATTTATCCAAAAGTAAATTCAAAAAAATTTGTATATAAAATTTTAGAAGCTAGTAGAGATAAAATTTCCAATAATAATGGTGGAAAGTTAAATATTAGAGAATTATTACATTATATGTATATATATAATATAATTCCATATTATTCAGAAGATAGTATAAAGATACATTCTAATGGAATTGCATATGATCATATATTTTTATTAGATGATAAGCCCCGATGTGTTATATTATTATTTTTATATTTTGGAATTATTAAGGATGATGGTGATAATTATTTAAAAAGTCTTAATTTTGTAATTAATGAATTAATAAATGTATAAAATATATTATTGCGCAGATATACTATTATTCCATTCATAAATACTAGAAATAAGACCATCTATTCTACCATTTAATTTAGTATTATCATCTCTTATAGCACATAATTTAGGATATTTGTTATTATAGAATGCTAATTCATTATGCAATATAAAATTTCCAGCATTTAATGCTTTATTATTTCCCCTCAATTGTGCAATTATATTATTATTATTGACTAATTCACTATTCATTTTACGTAATTCTTCAGATAGTTTATTATCTTTGGCTCTTAATATATTATTATCCTCCTCTAATGATTTATTTAGTTTCATTAATTCTCCATTCTGCTCCTTTAATTGTTGATTTTGATTCTCTAATGACATATTTAGTATTTTTAATTTATCATCTTGATCTCTTAAGAGTTTATTTCCTAGTTCTAATATAGAATTTTTTCTGTTTAATTCTTTATTTTTAGATTTTAGAGTTTTTAATACCGTTTCTAATTTAGGAATATTTTTCAATAATTCATTATATTGTTTTTTTAATTTAGCATGCTCTTTACTATCTAATTCTATAGTACTTTCTGCATTTAGTTCTTCTCTTTTTAATGAGGTAGATTCCGTCAATAGTTTATCATTTAGCTCTTTGGTTTTATCTCTTAATAAAGTAGATAAGCTATTATTTTCCGAAGATATTTCTAAATTTTTAGCCTGTAATTCTTTATTTTGGTTAATTTTGTGATCATTATATAATTTTAAATGTGTATTTTCTTCACTTAATGTACTAATTTCTATGCGCAATTTATTAATTGTTTCTTGTAATTGGCTATTTGTTTCTTGCAATTGGCTATTTGTTTCTTGCAATTGGCTATTTGTTTTTTGCAATTGGCTATTTGTTTCTTGCAATTGGCTATTTGTTTTTTGCAATTCTTCAATTGTTGATAATTGTGTATTATTTTTTGATTTTAATTCATTATTTTCTAAGCTTAGGGATTCTATTTTTGAACTTAATTCTGTAATTTTTGTATTCAATGCGTTATTATTTAATGTTAATTTATTATTTGTTTTGCGTATAGTATCAATTTCTAAATATTTTTCAGTAATGGTAGATTCTAATCTTAGAATCTTGCTAAGTAATTCATTATTTGTTTCTTTAAGTGCAGTATTTTCTTTTTTTGATGTGTTTAGATCAAAATTTGCTTTTGCTAAATTATCACCCATTGTTCTATTTGTGCCCACTTGATTTGATAGCTGCTTATTCATATCAGTCCAGCTTTCATTAGAATGTTTTAATGATTTCTGTAAATTTGCATTTTGTCTTATATTATCTGCGAGTCTATCTTGTTTATCATTATAACTATCTTGTAATGATTTAAGTTCTGCGACCTTATTAATATTTTCAGATCCCAATTCCTGTATTTGTTTACTTTGTGATAAATTTGTTCTTTCTAATGCTGTAATTTTGGTATTATTATCTGCAATCTGTTTCTTTAATGTTTCCATATCTAAAATAGTATACTTTGAGGATTTATCTTCCTCTAATTGCTGTAACTTACTATTTATGTCAATTATTTTTCTGTTTAGATTACTATTTTCAATATTTAGTGATATATTCCGAGAATTTAGTGTCGCATTCTCTCTCTGTAGGGCTGCAGACCTTATGGCAATAGCTTTATTTTGTGTAGCAATGGCCGCTAGTCCAGATTCGGCCTCTTCTAGCTGTCTTATTAGATCTGCATCAGTTTCTGCATCAGTTTCTGCATCAGTTTCTGGTATAGTTTCTGATATAGTGGAAATTCTGGTGGGTATTTTACTAGGGTTTATCTCTCTATATATTTGTTTAATTAAATTTATAGTATCCTTACTCAATGTTAGCTGAATATTGCTGCTAGGTTGTACAATTTTTTTATTATCATTTGTTTGTTTTAAGCTGTTAATAGTTTTATCAATATATGCATTAACTTCTTTTATAATAGTATCTTGGATATATATATTCACATCTGTATTACCTGCTTGTGTTTTAGCATCTGTATTACCTGCTTGTGTTTTAGCATCTATAAAAAATTGCTTATTTAATAAAGTTTTTAAAAAACTATTAAATGTTGCATTATTACCATAATGAATAATTTGTTGATTTTCAACAGCATTTTGATGTATTAATGCAGAATCTATTTGTTCTGCAAATGTTGAAAGCAATGTATCTAACCTGCCACCACCTATTTTTTTAATAGGATATTTTTTATTAAATATAATTAGACATATTGATAAAACTAAAATTATTATTAATAAAAAAATAAGAATTTGCACTATCATATTGTATATTATAATATTTATTTTAAATTATTGGCAATTTTAATTACAATTTACCGAGTGGTGAAATATCTAATATATTTTGCCTTTCCTCAGCATTTTTTTGTTCCCATTCTTTATGATATTCTTGTATTTTTGTATTAATATTATCTTCTTCTCCTAACTCATCATCTAAATTAATTTCCTCTTTATCTTTCCATTTATTATGAAATTTTTGAATTTTGTTATGAATATCTCCTATATCTGTTCTATTAAACTCTTTCCAATTATCAATTATTGATTGAATTTCTTCTGTATTATATTTTATATTTCCTTTATTTTCTTTATTCTTATTAGAAATTTCTATAATTTTTGATCTAAAATCCTCATTATTCATTAAATTGTGTTCTGTATCACTGTTTCCAATTTCTTCATTGTTTCCAATTTCTTCATTATTCTCATCGTCATCAAATGCAATAATTTTTTCCTCATCACCAAATAAAATTTCTTCATCATAATTATCTGATTTTGTATGATCAAATAGAACAACTTCATCATCAGAATCTTCTTCATGATCATGCCTTATACGGCCTGATAATACATCATCTATACTTGATATTATTGCTTTTCCAACATAATTATCATATCTTATTTGGCCCATAGCTAGTTCATATTTTGTATCCAACCATTGAAGATATTTTTCAAGCTTTTTTAAATCATCATTAAGTTCTTTTATTCTATCGCGGTTTAATCCATTATTTTGTTTTAATTTTTTTAGCTGTTCTATTTTTTTAGAATATTCACTAAGAATTAGTTTTACCAATCCTTCAAGTTCTTCTATATTACTACCACCACTTTTACTACTTTTTTTAATACTAATTTTACCACTAATTTTTTTAACACCACCTATCTGACTAATAGATGCAACAGATGCAAATATAATTAGACATATTGATAATATTAAAATTACTAATAGCAAAAAAATAATAATTTGTATTTTCATATTTTATGAATATATCTAATATTATATATTTTTATTTGTATAATCTATATTTTCTAAATTATTTCTTCTTACCGTTACTACCAGTATTGGTAGGTACTGGTGTAGGTACTGCTAATGCAGTTGCTATACTTTTCAATATATCTGCTTTAATTTTATCATCAGCAGATTTTTCAGCATTTAGTATATTTAGCTGATTAGTAAGAGTAGCTATTTCTTTTTGCAAGGTAGCTATTTCATTTTGCAAGGTAGCTATTTCATTATCTTTATTGAGTATCTGTAATTCTAAATCTGCCTTTGCAACTTGTAGAGCATTATTAGATTCTGAAAGATCTATCAGCTCAGTCTCAGTTGGGGTGCTGCTATATATTGGGAGCTTATTATATATTTGTGATGGCGCATTGGTTCGTGATCCTTCAACACTTTGATTTATCTTTAATGTCCTTATCTTATTGTTTTTAGCTAATTTAGTTAATTCTTTATCTTTTTTATCTAATTGTTCTTGTAATTCAATTATTTTTGCAGATGTATTGGCCTCATATTGTTGCCGTTCTCGAGTATTCTCAGTTTGTTGCATATGAAGAAGATTAGAATATTCTATTTTAGCAGTTTCCAATTCTGCCGCAATCTTAATTTTGGCTTCCTCAATGGAAGTGAGTTTATCTAATGTGCTTTGAAGTTCTTGCCTTTCTTTTGTAATGTCGCTCAATTCAGTACGATTAGCAATATATGCATTAATTAGTTCTTGGACTGCAGATTGTACATCTTCCATAGTAGTACCACCATATTTTTTTAATAATGCTTTCATACCACCGCCAATCTTGCCACCATTAATATTAATAGATTGTAATATAATTAAACATATTATTAATATTAAAATTATAAATAATAAAAAAAGAGCAATTTGGGCAATCATTTTATTTATATATATATATATTTTATAAAATTTATAATTTATTCAATATTTTATTTGTTAATTGTTTCATATCTTTTATTTTACTAGAATATTTATTCAAGTCAGAATTTTTTATTAAATGATCTACTTTATTTTTTATTTCTAGAGTTAAATCTATCGACTTTGCTCCACCCTTTAATTTAAATTTTGATCCACCCTTTAATTTAAATTTTGAGCACATTTGCATAGAGTTGATAATTATATAACATATTATTAATATTAAAATTATTATAAATAAAAAAATATACATTTTATATTAATAATTTTTTTATAAAAAATTATGTATTAATAATTTTGCCATTTTTTAAAAAAAAACGCCCTTCAGGTACATTTCCAATATCAAGTAAATTTTCTAATTCATCTAGAGGTATTTTCTTAGAAGGTGCCCCTTTATGGCTCTTTATTTCATAATAATTAATATTTTTTTTGTTTTCTTTTATAATATCATTAATAGTGTCAGTTCTTGTTTTTTTGGGCCATATATCTTCTTCATTAAAGTTTCTACCTTCTATTTTTTTATATATGGTATTTAAATTATTTGATAACTCATCAAAATCTTCTTTATATCCCCCGCCTTCACTATAGGGAGTCTTCTTGTTATTTGTATACCTATACGAATTTATAGTAATTGAGCATATTATTAATATTAGAATAATTAGTAGAAAAAAAATGAATATTATCATACTTATTATTATATAATTACTTATATAAAAATGATAAGTAATTATTAAATATCATAAACAATTTTAATTGGCTTATTATACATATATCCATCATTTAGCGTCTCCCCATATATATATGCCAATTTTTTGCAAATTGAAATAACTCCATAATCTGAAAATAAATTATTAGTAATGTTTATTCTATCTAATAAATTTGCCACATGCTGATAGCAGTGTTTAGCATCTGTTTTTTGTTTATTAGTAAACCTTTGCTCCATTAATATTTGCAGACCTTGAACGGGTGTTGGATATGGACAAAATTCTTTAGTGTATTTTATCAATAAATCTTCTCTCTTAGGATCTAATTTTTTATTTAATGACATTATAAAACTATCACCTGGATAATATTTAATTCTAATTAATAGTGGCAATAAATCAGTTCCATTATTTGTTCGCCACCCATTATGTGTATATTTGGCAGGTTTCAGATCAAAATCTTTACTATTATAATTAATAGGAAGATATTCAAATGCTGGGTTTGTTTCGCTTATATATAATGGAATTTCATCTGCATTTAGACACTTATCTGTATTTTGGTAAGTATTTGGCTTTATAACTATTCCTATATGTGTATAATATACATGAGTTAAAACAGTACTAGATAGTGACTTACTATGGCTTTTAAATAAAATAATATCTCCATTTTTTAAACTATCATATAGCTCTGATATTGGTATATAATTTAATATTCGTACATTTTCATATTTTTGAAAATAATTAAACTCGCGTCGTATTATTGAAATTGATCCAATTAATATTACTATTAATACTAATATTATAATAAATTGAATATACATATTATCTTTATAATAAATTATTTTTTTATTTATAATTTATTATATCATATTTGACATTCTAGTTACTAAGTCATTTATATCTGTTATTTTATTATTATTTGCTTTTAAATAGTTTTCAAATTCTCGAGTATATACATCTTTAGCACCATCTAGAGACATTACTTTACTCTCTAAATTAGCAATTTCTTTTTTTAGATCATCTATACTCATATCACTTAAATTTTTATGCACTACAGTTAATTTTATTAACTCTGATTCTAAATCAGAGATGGTAGCACTTAATGATGAAATTTTTGTATCTTTTGCTTTACTTGTTGTTGTTAATGTAGTTATTCTTTCATCTTTTCTAATTATTGCGTTATTTTTTTTAGATAATTCTTTTTTTGCCATTTTCAATTCTTCTTGTAATTCTGCAAAGTTATCTTGTAATTCTTGAAATTCGCGTTCTTTATTAGCTAAATCAGATTTTTCTCTTTTTAATTGTACACTTAGTATAGCTATTTGTTGTTGATTAGTATCTGGTGATGATATGTTTGGACTATAGGCACCAATAGTCATTTTGGCCGCATCTAATTCTTTGTTTATATTATCTATTTCTGCTTTCTTTTTTTCTATTTCTTCTTTATACCTTCCTAGTTCTTTTTTTTTATCATTAATTTGAGTTTTCAAATATTTTTCCATTTTTAAATACTTTGATTCAGTCTTATCTTTTAATTCTAATATAGTAGATTCAAGTTCTGTTGGATTAGCTATTGTGCTAGATGTCCCCGATATAGTTTGTTGTTTGATTAAGGAATTATTTTTTGTTGTTAATCTACTAATTTGTAATTCATTTTGATGTATTTGTTTTTCTAATTTATCTATAATAGCCTCTTTATCTTCATCGCTGTTTTCATCATCATCGTCTTCATCGTCTTCATCGTCTTCATCGTCTTCATCATCGTCATTATTATTATTGTTTGTGAGTTGGCTCTTTACTTTTCTTTTGAATTCTTTAGATTTATTATTTATAGAGTTGGTAGAACTATTAGAACTATTAGAACTATTAGAACTATTAGAACTATTAGAAATATTGTCATCATTATTATTACTATTGACAATATAGCTATTACTAAATGGCGATACACCAACGTCTACATAGCCATATTCTGATGATATAGTTTTTTGTAATTCTTCTAATCTGCTATGCAATATTTTATTTTCTTCAGTTAACTTTAATATTTGTTCTTCATATTCATCAAATATTTTATCCATATCGCTATTAAATAGCATTGGCGATTCTTCCTTACGTAATTCTTGATTAATCTCTGATAATTTGAATACTTGTTCTCTCAAAGAATCTAGTTCTTTACTACTAGAACTATTATCTAATTTAGATAATACATTATCAATCCATGTTTGTATATTATCAAATATTGCACCATCTATATCAAATATAGATGACGTTCTAATATCTGGAATTATTGGAATGCCATCTATATTAATGTTATTTAGCAAATTAATAATATCTTGTATATACTTTATATACAAGTTCTTAGCTTCTTGAAATGCTAACTCATGAATATCCCTTATATTTAAACCTTGTGCAAGAGAAATGTCTTGAATTTTTTTATACAATCTATCTAATTCTCCATCATTATTATTATTTGATAATATATATTCTACTAATATTTTTAATTTATTTTGTAAATTATCTAATATAGATATATCTAAATCACTCATAATTAATAGCTTAATTTCTTTACTTAATACTTCAATATTATTACTATTTGGATAATATTTATTAGCTATATCTAATAACTTATTAGCAGTATATATTATATATCTTCCATAGTTATCAACTAATAGCCTATGTGAATCTATGTACTGCCTTAATAACTGTTCTAATTCTGTATTAGTTTCCTCAATAGTATATATTTCAGTAGTTAAAGTATCAATTTTACTAGTATATTTATCTTTAATTTGATTGATTTTATCTTCTATATGCTGAAGCGTCTCTGGGCCCCCCAAATTATCAGGCATTGCTTTTATAGCAGCCCATATTGCATCTAATTCATCTTTAATTCCACCAAAAATTCTTTTTTTAGGCCCAGCCCCATACCTATATCCACCACCGCCAGATTTAAAATCATTTACTGTACCTATGATAATTGAACATATTATTAAAATTAATATAATTATTAATAAAAAAATTAAAACAAATATTGGCATTATTACTTTTTTTATATATTATAAATAATATATTTATAAAAATATTATATAAATTATTATAAAAAAAGTAGCAATGCCAATATATTTTATACTTCTATATTGTCTATAGCTTTTTTATTATATGTTTTATTAAGATTTATATTATATTTTTTACTAACAATTTCAGTTTTAATATCATTAATACTTTTTACTCTTTGTTCTTTTTTAGTTGCATCTGAGAATTTTTTTAGATTATTATATTGTTCTCTTGCATTTTTTCTTTCTGCATCTATTCGTTTTTGCTGCCATTCATCTGCCATTTTCTGTACTTTTTTATTTTTTTCATCTTTTTCCCATTTGTCAAATTCTGGACCTAATTTTGCACCATTTTGATAATCTGATAGCATTTTTAATGATTTTTCTCTTTTTTCCGCCATTAAGTTTTCTTCATCTTCTGATTTTTGTCTTTTTTCTGCCCGAAATTTTTCATATCTTTTTTTTATATCGTTTTCTATTAATAATTTTTGGTGTTGTTTTGCTAAACTATCAGTAGATATACTACTATCAGTAGAGTTTATACTATCAATATTCTTACCTCTTGCTAAGGCTAATTTTAATTTATCTCTATTCTGTTTATCTTTAGGGGTGTCTAAACTATCTTTAGGGGTGTCTAAACTATCTTCAGGATCATCTATATCCAAACTATCCTCTGCTCCCCACCTAAGCCATCCCTTCCCCCGATTATCATAATCTGTTTTTGCTTGTAATTGATAGGCTAATTCTTTATTTTTATCGTTTGCCAATTTGTCCGCATATGCCCATTCTGTTGCCCTATCTGCTTCCTTTTTTTCTTCTTTTTTTCTTCTTTCTTCTTCTGCTTCATTATAAGAGCCTAGAATTTCGGCAGTATAAGAGCCTAGAATTTCTTTATCTACTGTTTCATTATCGGTTTTATTTGTTTGCTTATATTTACTAAATATAGCATTCATCCTACTTTTTATATTATTTGCTTCTACTTCATTACCTATTTTGCTACTTTTTATAAATTTTATTATATTATTATATAATCCATTTACTTGAATTTTTTCTTTTTTATTACCATTTGTCTTTACTCCGTTTTTTGTTCCAATTTCTAGATCCTTATATAAATTAGGAACCTGGCTACGAAGATAATACCCGCCTAGCCATTGAAGTGTAAAATTATTAATTCTTTTTTGTATATTTGGTGGTAGTTTATCATCTGTGTATTCAACTATCCATGCTTTTGTAGTTTTATTGTACAATTCATCATCTTCTTTAAGAAAATCAAGCATTCTAGTAAATTCATTAGGCGATATATCACCTTTTTGCCCACCTAATATATTATTATTAAATGGTAAAGAATTAATAATAATTGAGCATATTATTAAAATTAATATAATTATTAATAAAAAAATTAAAATTGATAAGGGCATTTTATTAAAATTACTATATTATATAAAATAATAAATTAAAAATTGTAATTAATTTCATTCATCATCACTATCACCTAAAGTGTTATTAGATGATGATGTATCCATTTTTATATAGTCTATATATCTTTGAGCATCTGCATTTATAGGTGTCTTATTATCATAAGTAACTGATTTCTGAGACTTATTTGTATCATATAATGAAGAAAAAGCTAATTCTTTTTGTGGGTTATTTGGTTGTTGTAATAATTTATTAGTTTTTATTAAATTTGATATATATTGTTGTTGTTGTTGTTGTTGTTGTTGTTGTTGTTGTTGTGTCATAGATTTTAATTGATTCCTTTTCCAATCGAGATATGGTTTAGTAGGAACAAATTTTCTATTATCTAAATTAATGGTACCAACTGCCTTATTTAAATTTGAAGTTTTGGGATAATATTTAGAAATTTGGAGCTTATTGTCTTCATTGCTATCAATATATAATGGAGGCATATTACTACCACTATCACTACCACTACCACTATCACTATCACTACCACTATCACTATGGCCACTATAACCACTATGACCACTATGACCACTATGACCACTATGACCACTATGTCCACTATAACCACTATAGTCTATAGCACCACTATGACCACTATAGTCTATAGCACCACTATGACCACTATCACTTTTACTATAGTCTATAACACCTCTATATGTTTCAGCATATTTAATATTATGATCTAATAACTTATTAGCATCTTTATCAAATTGAAGTATTTCTCTTTCATAAGCATCTGTTTTACTTCGAATAGTATCCATAATACTATGTACAGTATTTAGTTCTATTATTTCTCTTATTTCATCTATTTGTTTTTTAGATAGATTTGATATAGTATCATTGCCTAATACATCTTGTATATATTCAAATTCTGGATCATCATCTAATTTTTGTAACCAATTATAATATTTTTTAATTTTTGAGATATCATCTATAGATATAGCATTTTCTAAAAGATTATAACATAATATATCTATTATTAAACCTTTTATGACATTATTATTGTCTGTTATATTTAGTACCTTAATAATTCCTTCCATCATATATGTATTAAATAAATCAGCACGTTCGTCAGTATTATCTGGGTTTTCTTTTTCAATTTTATATTGATATAAATAGTCAATTAATGCATTTTTAAAACTATTAAAATCTGTAGGGGTTGAACTGCCAAACCAAGAAGAAGAAGATACTGGAGCAATATCAACAGATTTTTCTATTTTTGATTGTAATAATTTTATTATCACCAAATCTGACTTAACTGGTATTTTATCTATACTTGTCTTCACTGCTATAATATCTGGATCAGTATTTGGTTTAAGTAACCAATTATAATATTTTTGTAATATTGGAGTCAAATTAGATTTTATAAATTCATAATCCGATGCCTTGCCAGATGAATTATAATATTTTATTTTTTTCAATAAAAAATCACACAATGCCGTTAATATATTCTCAAAATACATATTTGTACTGGCTCCCAATATGCTAGCTGGGATCCAATTTTTTTCTACTAGTTGTTCCTCAATAAATTTTTTAATTTCTACTTTAATAGTTTCAATTTGTTTTTGTAAATAATTATCAGAATTAGGACTATTTTTTATAATTATACCATCCACTATAAGTTTTAGAAAATCTTCAAAGGTTTTACCCCCTCCTAATATTCGCCGCCTACGTTTTAGTGCGCACCTACCACCTTTTTTTTTTATATATACAGGATGGCCATCTGGTACCCTTCCTTGTCTAATTAATTCTTGTAATGTATTAAAATCAAGTCTATCATCAGGTTTATAATTAAATTGATGACTTGTTACCTGATAATAGTCAAATGCACTATCATTTTCTAAATCTTGTAAATTTTCAGTATTACTTCTTACATATTGTACATTACTATCCTCAGCGTCATTATACTTTTTATCTTCTATTTTTTTCTTTAGTTTTTCTATATTTTGTTTTAGATCATCAACTCTCTGCATCTGCTCTTGCATTTTTTCATATGTATCAGGCGATAATTTTTTAAGCCCCCCTTTAATGCTACCCCTATAGCAAACATCTTGAATAATAATAGAACATATTATTAAAATTAAAATAATTATTAGTAAAAAAAATAAAATATATAGATTATTCATTTTAATATATTAGTATATTTTTAAAAATATATAATTTTTTATATTTTTATCCATTGTGAAAATATGCATTTCCATTTTTATTTGTCAAAATATAACCTTTTGGTAATCTATCTAAAATACTTATAGTTTCTGAATATGGAATAATATCACCTCTTTTATATATTTTTCCATTTAAATTAAAACGTGGAGCCTCTAATTGAAACCCCTTGATATTATTTATATTTTTACTTACAAAATCTTTTATAGTATCAGATTCAAATATTGGCTCTGGATCTGAAATATATCTTTCTTTTTTAGCATTTGATCTTATTAAATTAGCCTCTAACTGTTTTAAATTATTTTCTAATTTTTCAATTTCAGAAATTGATTGTTTATATTTAGATCTCATATTACTATTATAATGAATACTATTAGCTTTTTTTTCTATATGCTGTAATTCTTTAGTTAAATTATTTAATTCTTTATCTGTTGCTAATAGTTTGGTTGCTGGGGTTCCTATTTGTTGCTTTTGTCGCTTTTGTTGCTTTTGTCGCTTTTGTTTCCTTGGTGGTAGCACTGGTGTTGGCGCTGGTGGTGTTGACACTGATGCTGACACTGGTGTTGGCGCTGATTTTGGTGGCGTTGGCGCTGGTGATACTGATGCTGGTGGTGTTGGCGCTGATTTTGGTGGCGTTGGCGCTGGTGATACTGATGCTGGTGGTGTTGACACTGATGCTGGTGGTGTTGGCGCTGATTTTGGTGGCGCTGATTTTAAGTATAATAATTCTTTTTGAAATACAGGCTGACTATCATCATTACTATCACTATCAGTTTTTTTTGTATTATATTCTATTAGTTTATCAAAATACATATTTTTTTCTATTTGAGCCAAGTTATTAATTTTATTTAAATCATTTACACTCATATTGTTCAGTTCATCAAATATAGTATTATTGTCATCATAATGTGGATTATATTTGATAAAATTCAAAATTAACATTTGTAATACATCTGTCTTTTCTGGGCTTGTAAATATTCCATTTGATAATGGAATATTTGGAGATGCTACTGATGCGCTCTTACTGGTATCTTTTATTGGAACCTGTGGTACATATATTACCACTTTACCATCGATATCTTTTATTGATTCAGTAATATACGTACTTGTAAAATTATTACCATACTTATGTGTGCCATTATGAGAATTATCATATACAATACCGGATTGTCCATAATTTAGTATTAATGTATGCCTATAACCATCAGGCCAATTGGAAAAATCTCTACTAATAACCATACCAGCCTTAAAACTAGGCATACTATTAGTATCTAAGTCACATATAACTAATGCCTCATTTTCTTTTAAATATGGTATATTAGTATCGCTAGTAATTTCTTCAAGCGCGTCCATACCTATATTTTTACGACCTATATTTGGGATATTATCTCCATTATTTATATTTATCATATCATCTCCATTATTTATATTTATCATATCTATTATTTTGCCATTTACTTTATGATTCTCTATTTTTAATAAATTATTACTAATTTTTTTATAAGAGGGGTCAGCATATTCACTATTCAATCTCTCATCTTTTAATTTATATAGTTGATGTCCATAGGTTGTTGATGTTAGTGGATTAACATGTATACTAGTATAATATCCTAAGTCTACTGAATTAGTAATATAATTATTGCCTAATTCAGTATATTTTGATTTAAGATCTTTATAGTAATTACCTGCATAATAATTTGTTCTAAGTATGTTACCAACAGGAGGTAGATTATATTTAATGAATTTATCATCATTATCAATTGATAAAACTAATCCCTCATTATTAGATAAAAATGGTATAATCATATCATCAGGTATTTTTTCTAAGTACTTCTCTACATTTCCATTATTATATAATAATGGAGATACTTGTATATATTCTCCAGAATCATTATTAAAATACCCAACAATTGAGGTTTTAAAAGTTTTACCATCAAGTTTCATTTTTACTATAGTATGTGCAATTATACTAGGGTCAGATTGGCCTTGTTCTGTTTTTAATTTAGTACAGTCACAATCTTGCTTTATTCTCTTTATATAATAAGCATTTCCATCACCCCCAACAATTTTAATCCCTTTACCACCTTTAATGCTACCCCTATAGCAAACATCTTGAATAATAATAGAACATATTATTAATATTAAAATAATAATTAGTAAAAAAAATAAAATATATAGATTATTCATTTTAATATATTAGTATATTTTAAAAAATATATAATTTTTTACATTAATTACCAATTATCCATTATGAAAATATGAGTTACCAGAAATAGCTGTTAAAATATACCCTTTTGGTAATCTATCTAAAATACTTATAGTTTCTGAATATGGAATAATATCACCTTTTTTATATATAGTTCCATTTAAATTAAAATGGAGGGCTTCTAATTGAAATCCTGTAATATTATTTATATTATTATCTATAAAATTTTTTATATTTTCAAATTCAGAAATTGGTTCTAAGCCTAAATTATATCTTTCTTTTTTAGCATTTGATCTTATTAAATTAGCCTCTAACTGTTTTAAAGCATTTTCTAATTTTATAATTTCAGCAATTGATTGCTGATACCTATCTGCCATATTAGTAAAATTAATAGAGTTTGCTCTCATTTCTATAAGTCTTAGTTGATCTGTTATATTAGATGGCTGTACATATGCAAATTTATATGACTTTATAGATGGGTTTTTAGGTGACTTTATAGATGGGTTTTTGGGTGACTTTATAGATGACTGTGTATCTTTTATAGATGGGTTTTTGGGTGACTTTATAGATGACTGTGTATCTTTTATAGATGGGTTTTTGGATGACTTTATAGATGGGTTTTTGGGTGGCTTTATAGATGACTGTGTATCTGTATCATCTATGAAAAATATACCTTCTTCTTTTCTTAAATTATTATCGATACTTAGTATATCGTATTCTACTTGTATAGGAGATGATGTTGATAGTGTATCATTATCTCTATTATCACCATTATTGCCATTATCATCCTTTGATAGATTAATATGAATCATTTTTTTTGCATTAGGTATATCTTCTACATATAATGACCTTATAAATTTATCACCTTGTATGGGATCTGCATCTGTATCCTTATCTTTATAATTTCTATTCTTATAGTATTCTAATAATTTAGAATATTTTTCATCTCCATAATAAATAATATTTCCAGCAGCAGTATCTGCAGCAGTATCTATATATATATCTCTTATAATTAGTATATCAGTGGGGGAAGATGAGTTGGTTCCATCGATATCTAAATAATCTATTGTATCTCCATCTTCAATGTCTGCAAATGCATTTCCATATATATCAGTTATATCAATTGTATCATATTTTCTTATAGATGTAGTATTATCAAGTATTGATTCTGATTCTTTCGATTTACAATTATAATCCAATAAGATTTCTGATTCTATATAATACCTATTATCCCTTTCATATATAATTACTAATTTATCTTTATAAAATGGATTTTGTAAATTTTGATATGGATATGGATCTTTTGAGTTTTTTAATTCATTTATTTCATCTTGAGAGAGAACTAATAGATTATCATCTTTATCAATAGGAGGGTATAGCTTAAAATATATTTCCTTAGGATTTACTACTTTTTTAACAACACTAGTTGGGCCACCGCCTTTAATAGTACCGCCTTTAACAGTACTACCTTTAATGGTACCGCCTTTAACAGTACTACCTTTAACAGTACTACTTTTAACAGTACTATCTTTATAACAAATAATTATAATAGAGCATATTACCAATATTAAAATAATTATTAGTAAAAAAAATAAAATATATATATTATTCATTTTTACTATGTTTATATAATATATAAATAAAAAAAATGGATAATATATATTTTATGACATTTGTAGATGATAATTTACAAGAAAATAAATTAGATTTTAGAGATGAGGTTATTTCAATTTTAAGTGATGATAATGGATGGAAAAAATATAATTATAATTTTATATGTATTAATGCATTTTCACCAAAGCAAATAATTTCACCAAAGCAAATAATTGATAATAAGATGGAAGAATCTAAATATCCAATTTTAAAAATTTTTCTTAAGAGTGCGAGGCAGACAAATAAATATTGTGACATGTATGGATTTTCCTGTACTCGTTTTAAAAAAAATTATATTCCTATAGATATTATTATAAATTATGATAATTGGTGTGGTAAGAGCAAATCAAGTTTATCAATTCTAGAGTATAGAAAATATGTAATAAACCATGAAGTTGGTCATTGGTTAGGACTTGATCATACTGAATGTCCAATTGATCAGTGTAGAGCTATGAACTTAGTAGACTGCCCAGCTTCTATTATGCAGCAAATGACTAGAGGGCCAAAGCATATATGGCCATGTAAAGAACAGCCCAATCCATTAGATCCTATATTTAAAATCGATAATCCAAAAATATCTGAGTATAGATTTATTATAAAAGAGAGAGAGGGAGGTTCGGGAGGACAGCGTAATGCCTCGCAACAGATTCAGGGAGGTGCTAAGCAGATACAAAATAAAACTAAAAATGTACAAAGAAATAGGTATAATTATTTAATTATTTTAATAATAATTTTATTAATATTTTTTATAATTATATATTATATATACATAAAAAAATTAAAAATTGGCTATATTACTATTTTTAAATGACTTTATATCCAATTTTATTAATTATATTAATAGTATTGTTAATATTATCAGCAATTTTAATTGCTACTAGTTCATTTTTATTATCATATGGTGATAAAAAATTAATAAAAAAGGGAGGAAATGCTAAATATATTATTGAAAATTTTAAAATGCCTATAGTAAGAGATTATAATACAGCACATGATATATTGAAAAAAATGAATTTAGACTCTGAAGATATGGGAAAGTTATATAAATTAAGCAATAGCCTTATACAAAGAATTACTAATACATCAAAAAAATATATGAATGGAGCTCCTAATATATCTATTTGCTTAATGAAATGGTTATCAATGGCAAGGGCCGATGAATATATACTATTATATATATTATATTATGTTACTACAGATGCTGAAAAATTTAAAAGCTATGATGAAATCATTGATTCACTAAATGAAGCATATAAAGACTTAGAGTTTTTTAAATTTTTTATAAATAATATAATATACTATTATGAAAACTCATTTTTTGAAAAAACAACAGATGAAAATAATATTTGGTTTGCTATTAAAATTGAACGTGGAGACAGTCCAGATGTAGCCCATATAGATAGTTTAGACAATGCAGGTCTTGAAGACCAGAGAGCCCATACATATCCTGTAGACAACCAGAGAAGCCGTGTAAATAGTTTAAACAGTGTAGATAGTTCAAACAATGTAGACCAGAATATAAACTCTGCAACTGAGGATAATACCTCTTTAGAACTAGATCTGAATCCTCGACTAGATTCAAGATTACTCACCAATATTAAGGACCAAGCCAATATGGGAAAAGATGCTTTATTAGGAGCCATTGATGACTACAAACGTATAGAAGCCACTCGTGGAAACAACCTTATAGCGGCCACAGAAGCCACAGAGGCTACTACTAATAATGGCAGTAAATTAATAGATAATGATGACTCTTCAATAAAAAGTGACTCCGGCCCTAAACAGGGTGACTCCGACTCTAAACAGGGTGGCTCCAACACTAAATATGGTGGTGGAGCAGATTTATATATACCAAATCATAATCTCATAATTAATACCATAATCAAAAAAATCATAATTGATAATAATTATTATGGTATCGATATTGATATTGATATGGACGACTATAGTGTAATAATTGATAAATTGCTCTCTTATATAGTAGACGTAGATAGTGATTTAACTGAGTTAGTAGATATAAATACAATAGAAGAAGCAAGAGCAAGAGCAAAAGAAAGAGAAGGAGTAGGAGTAGGAGAAGAAGCAGTAATAACAGAAGAAGAAAAAACAAGAAAAGCACATATTATAGTAGAAAATGCCAAACACGCAATTGCTGCCAAAGCTTCTGAAGACAAACTTAACCAACTTAAAAATAGTATTAAGGACAGGCCCAGGAGTAACAGTACCTCTAGTCAAGCTAGTCGCACTAGTGACTCTAGTCAAGCTAGTAGTGCCAATAGTCAAGGTAACGCTACTACTGCTAATCCTACTACTGGTAATACTACTAAGGATATAATTGCAGCATTGGAGAAACACTCTTGCAAACAAGATAAAGAAAAAAAGAAAATGCAAGACGCCAAGAAAGCCAATGATTCTTTCCTAGAATCGTTAGATATAACAAATAAATTAATAAAATATTTGGATGATTATGTAAATAGAATTAAAATTCTTTTTAAACGAGAAAGAAATTTAAAAAAATTAGATATAATACAAAAAAGTGCTAATGATCATTTAACTACTATACAGAAGAATATTGCTGTAGCTATTGATAATACGCTATTGGGGGAAATTGGTTATAATACTAATAACTTATCAGTTACATTAGATTCTTCTCATTTGTCAATATTAGACACTTATATTATTACGCAAATTGCAGATATAAGTAGAGAATATAACATATATGAACATAATATAAAGTCATCTATAACAGCACATAAAAGTAAAGTAACAACGGCTAAATCTGCCGCAACACCTTTGCGCACTATGGATGAAGAGATAGAAGAAATTAATCGTTCCTATCGTAATAAAACTTATTATCCATATACAACACTATCTACATATAATAAAGATATTGAAGAGCAACTTTATAAGGTTAGGAAAGCAAGAAAGGATGCAAAAGCAAACGTTAGTATAGTTACTCCCACTGTAGTTTCTATGGAATTTGACAAATATCCCAAAGCTAGTAGCTTTAAAGATTTGTATATTTAAAGATTTGTATTATTAAATTTTGCCTTTATCATCATTAGGTTTCCAAAATGATAATATAGATCGTTTATTAAATCCATTATTAAAATTAATAAAATTAAGTAATATTTTTCCAGTATATGTATAATACATCTTATTTGTTCTATTTAATAAGACAACAAGAAAAATAATAAATATTGTAATTAATAGGGCATAAATAATAGTTAGTTTTGCAACATTACTATGGTGCTTTACAGGAAATGCTTGGCGTAATGATTTAGTCGTTGCATCCGTCCAAGCAAATGCAATAATAAGTGCTAAAGTTGCGGCTAATAATGCCGCAACATTAATTCCAGCAATCATATTATAAATATATTTATATATTTATATATTTATATTTTTTTTAAATAAAATGACATCTATTATATTTAATAATGATACAGAAATATTAATGAAAAACGGAGCAATTAATAGGGGAAATCGCCTTGTGCACAAATCTAATAATATTGCAAATACAATTCCATTAAGTGGGCATATAAAGATATTAAAAAAAAATAAACAATTATATGAGATAAACTATAATATTACTCAGGATGCCACTGGCGATAACACTAGAGATAGCACTAGAGATACCCCAAGAGATAGCACTAAAGATACAGATACCCCACCATTGCTAAAATGGTATCAGTTAAACCCATCAAATGATCAATTTGTTGTTCAAATAAAGGCATCATTTGATAATAATAATTTAATAGTAAAAAATGTAGCAATGCAAGAATTATCAGGCATTAAAGATGTATTACTTAATATTTAATTTTTGATATACTTTTTTTTAAAAAGTGATATTTAATTTTTAAATTTTATGTAAAAAATAGATATTTATTTAATATTTTTTTTTTTAATAAAATTTAAATATATATATATATATATTTAATATAGTTTTTCAAAATATAAATTTTTTTAAGTAAAGTATTAAAGTTAATATGCCGACGGCTTGCCGCAAAAGTACAGGCATAAATTCAATGGGTGCCATGGGTGCCATGGGCGGCGCAAGGCGTAAAAGGCGCTCAATTAGTACTAAATCTTCAACGGTAAAGCGAAGAAAAAGACGCCCCTCATCAAGAAAAAAAGGAGGAGGAGGGTGTATGGCAAGTGGCGGTGCAAAAAGAAGAAGAAAGGCAGCTGCTTCAACTGGTAAAAGAAGAAAAAAGCGCACTAAAAGATCTAAAAAGAAGGGAGGTGCTAAGAGAAAGAGAAAATCCTCTAAATCTTCAAAAAAATCCTCTCCTAAAAGAAGAAGAAGGAGGAAGAAGTCCGCAGTAGGTGGAAAGCGACCAAAAAGACCTAGTACTGGATCTAAAGTTAAAAAATCCGCTAAGAGAACTAAGATCGCCAACAGCCTTAAAAAACTAATGGCTGGTATGGGACTTGCTGCCCCTAAAAGAAGAGTTAGAAGATCTTCTAAAAGATCTTCTTCTAAAAGAAAGAGAAAGTCACTAAAAAGTAGTAAGCTTTTATCTGCCCCAAAAAAGAGAAAAAGTTCAAGAAGAAAAAAGAGATCTTCAAATTAATTAATAAATATATTTTAATATTATATTAATATAATGATAAAATGAATAATGGTAATTCCCCATTTTATTTTTTTTTAATATTAATTATATTAATTATACTAGCATTTATAGTAGCATTTAAAGTAAATAGATGCAATAATAAACACATTAGTGGGGGTGGTGGTAAACACATTAGTGGGGGTGGCAGCAAACACATTAGTGGCAATAATAAACACATTAGTGGCAATAATAAACAATTATTATTAAATAATTCATTTAATAAACCTGAAGGGTATGTATTATATTCTAAACAAATATACCATAATATAGCAAATCATAGAATAAATTTAAATACATTAGATTTAAATAAAGGTAAAATGAAAAAAATAAAACAAGCAAAGCAATCAGGCAAAAAATATCAGCATTGGTCATTATTTGATAGTTGGGAGAAATTACAAAATGACTCAATAGCAAAAAAAGAATATTTAAATGATAGAGCCGAAATATTATCAAATCCAAATTTAGATTGGAGTAAAGTTGTAGAAGAGATTGGTCCAAAATTAGAGGAATTAAGAGAATATATAGGAATTATTAATATAAAAAAAGGAACAAATCAGCTCTATATTAAAAAATATGAAGGGTCTCCAACTAGCGTAAGTGATGAAAAATCAAAAACTACATTTGCTAGTATCCCTAGTGAGCTTGTTAATAAATATGCAAATATGGTAGGATTATTTATGTTTCACACGCACCCATTAGATTTAAGAGGGTCGCCACTACCATCTTCTTATGATTTATCTGCAGCACTGTATTTTGGGTCAATTTCTCGATTTGCCGCAAGTGTGATTATATCTAGATATGGTATATTAATGTATGGGCTATCCTTATCTGGATATAGATTTTTAGCCAAATCTAAAGATTATAATCTATCTATATTAAATTTAAGCTTTGATATTATTGCGGCACATGAATCTATTAGAAGTTGGTCAAAGTGGAAATTAGCAGATTATGTGGATTTTTATAAAAGATATAAAATGTTTATGTATATTTTCCCATCTGCTGAATATGTGGCAGATAATATTAAATATGATTATGAATGGAATTTAACTAATCCTATTAGTCATGAATTAATTATTGACCATTATGAAGATATAAATAATTATCTTAAAAATAATACAAATTATAATAATAAAAATAATATACAATATAATACAAAATATAATAAACAGGGCTAAATATAAAAAATGCAATATATAATATTTTTATTAATTTTACTAAATGTAGCGAGTAGTATATTTTATACAAAAATTATTAATACTCCCATATATTCAAAAAAATTACTTAAATACCACCATATAGTATTATTGCAAAATAAACCATTTATAAATGGTCAAACTATATATAGTAATATATATGCTATAGATTTTTGCCCTTGTGGTAATAACTTATTTGAGATTATATCAGGAAAGGTAATGCGGGGAGAATTAAGAATATTTTATATTAATTATTGCAAAACATCAGATGTATATAAAGTTATTAAAAAAAAAATTAATAAACACCATCTCATTTATGAAATAAAAAATATAGATATTGAAATTTTTAATAAACTTAAATCATGGAATATATCTTTTCAATTATATAAGAGAAATTGTCGACATTTTTCTGCATATATAACTAAATAAAAGCTATTATATATCTTTTAAATTACCTTCAGCGGCTGTTAACATTGGAGATGGGGTAGGTTTATTTTTTTTATATTCAGCATATAATTTTTTTAAATCAATATTTGGTTGGATATTATTATGGTGTAAATTGCAATTTGGATCATTACATTTATTAACATTAGCATTGGCGTTGGCATTGACATTGGCATTGGCATTGGCATTAGCATTGGCATTGTGTAAATTGCAATTTGGATCATTACACATATGCATAGCACTTGGAATACACTTTTTTTTAAGCAATCGACCTGCTACATTATTTATTATAAATTTATTTTTATCATCAATTAAAATATTTAACTCTATTTTTTCTTCTAATAAATTTTTTTCTTTTAATTCAGTTATTAAAGTTTTATTTAATTTTTTTATATTATTAATTCTATATAACTCTTCTTTTTTACTCTCTTCTTTACTCTCTTCCCCTTTGCTCTCTTCTACTTTGCTCTCTTCCCCTTTACTCTCTTCCCCTTTACTTTCTTCTACTTTACCCTCTTCATCTATTATAACTTTTTTCTTTCTTCCTCTTTTTTTAGGTATTTTAATCTCTTTGTCTTTAGTTTCTTTAATTTCTTTGTCTTTAGTTTCTTTAATTTCTTTGTCTTTAGTTTCTTTAATCTCTTTGTCTTTAGTTTCTTTATCTTCTTCAGCAATTACAGCAGAAATTTCTTTAGTGTTAATTTCTTTAGCATCTTCTTCAGCACTTACAGCAGAAATTTCTAAAATTTTATTAAGTTTTCCCTTATTAGTCATTGGGATAGATAAAATTTTATCATAATTATCTTTAATATCTTGAATATTATTATATATAGTATATCCAAAGTATTCAAAATCTTCTTTAAAATGCGAATTAATACGATCTAAAATTTCTTGATTTTCATAATATTTATAATATGGCGTTTTTGTCTCCTCTTCACTACCTTTATTCATTATAATATCTTTTTCTATTAATCTTTCATGTTTAATAGTCTTAACGCCTAAATGTAATAATATTTTAATAAGTTCTTCATTTAAATTATTAAAATCACCATAATAGTCAAAATCAATAGTGGTATCATCAGCTTCAATTAAATGTGCTTTTTGGGTAATAAATGTATGTGAATAGGCAACATTTGTGACTTTATTTTTATTTCGTAAAAAATCTATTAATTTTGGCTTTACAGGCATTCCTCTTGTAGAAAATTTCCATCCAGAAATAGCCCTATCATACGGATTTCTAATAAATACAAATTTAAAATATGTATTCCACATCTCATCTGTAATAGGAACATCATCTTTTTTTGAAAACTTTTTTCTTAAATAAAATATCTTTTTCCTTTTTTTGCCAGTTGCATTTGCGTTGCCTAAATTTTCTTGTTTAAAATATCTAATAATACCCCTACGCCTTATATTATAAGTGGCATGTACTTTAACAAATCTTTTATGTGTAGTACTATCAATATTTTCAAAATTTTCCAGTTTTATATTATTTTTATCTTCATTAAATTCGCAATGGTCAGTTCTATATGCACGAATGCCATCAAATCCATAGTGATTGTGTAAAATATTTGAAATAGATGATCCGCCATTTTTGGGCAAATGTATAAATATTGCCTTTAAATCATGATTAATAGATACCATAATTTTTATATTAATTTTTTAATATTTATAAATATTAATATTAATATCTTTTTTTTATATTAAAAAAAATATTAATATATCTGACAATGGTAGTAAAAATTTATTATTACAGGACACTATCTTAAGCACTAAATTATTTATAATCCAATATTATTATATCCAATATTATTATATCTAATATTATATATTTGATATTATATATCTAAAAAATGGCAACATCTATAAATAATTTAGCGCTTAAGGGGCAAATATCATCACCATTTTCAAATAATGCTCCTCTAATGCCCCTTAAACCTCCAGATGATTTACCAAATCATTTAGATATAACTAAGCATATAGAAGATAAACATGGAATAACAAATATGCATATCCATAATATTGGCCATAATAATAATGCAATTGAATTTGTTGGGCGCAAAGATCATATAAATCACACACAATGGCCAATCACTAAAGATATGGCAGAATTTATTGCAAATAATAATAATTTAAATAGTAAATATCAACCCCTTGTTATCCCCTATAGTTCAGCATGTTATATGTGCAATGAATTTAAGGGAAAAAATATAAAAAAAGTATTACTTATTGTATTCATTATTATTATTTGTATTATTATTATTTGTGTTATTATCTATTTTGTAAATAAAAGTAAAACTATAGATAAGGATAATGAAAGTAAGAAGCATAGTCGCAGTGGTAAGAGAATTGAGCGTAGTGGCGATAGGCTTGATCGCAGTGGGGATCGACTTGATCATAGTGGGGATCGACTTGATCATAGTGGGGATCGACTTGAGCGTAGTGGCGATAGGTTTGAGCGTAGTGGTGATAGGTTTGAGCGTAGTGGTGAGCGACTTGATAATTTACCATAGTTAGCATATTTGATTATATTATATATAGTATAAAACGCATATAATATGGATAGCGATGCAATTAATGTTAATACTACAATTTATGAAAAAATTTTAGCAAATTTTACTAAATTGGAGAATACTGATTTTAAAGACAACTATCAATGTGCAGAAGATCTATGTAGACAAAATGAATGCAATCTTGGCCACCTTTTAGTCATATCTGATGATAATCTAATTATATCTGATAAAAAAATTAGTCAATTACAAACAAAAGAAATACCATTTGATGAATTTGAAGCAATTGCAAATAAAATTGAAGAATTTACAAGAAAACTAACAAGAGCATAATAATTTTTATATAGTATAATTTTTTTTATATAAATAAATAATTATACTATATATAGAGGTCAATTACAAAATGAACCGATTTAATAAAATTCTATTAAATCAATATAGATTATCAAAAAAAGATGAAAATATTAATTTAATTTCATATATGGATGAAAGAGATATAAAAATATGGTATTTTTTAATTACTGGGCTAGATGAGCCATATAAAGAAGGAGAGTATATTTTTAAATTAACAGCACCTAATTCATTTCCTGAAGAGCCACCATCATTTGAATTTTGCACCCCAAATGGTGTTTATGAGCCTGGTGGGAAGATATGTATATCTGTAGGTGAATATCATAAAAATGATAAACCTGGAAGTACTGGATCATATGGATGGCGACCATCATTAGGAATGATGGGATTTGCAAGAGAGGCACTTAATGGATTAATTAATTATGACTTTTTAGATCATGGGATTAGGATTATATCAACCACCATAGAGCAAAAAACTAATCTAGCAAAAGAGTCTAAAAATTATAATTTAAAACATAATTATGAACTATATATGAAATTTATGCCATTTATAAAAAGTGCTACCATAGTAGATAATATTGCAAGTGTTGCCATAGCAGATAATATAGCCATAGCAGATAATACTACTATAGTAGATAATATTGCAAGTGTTGCCATAGCAGATAATACTACCATAGCAGATAATATAGCCATAGCAGATAATATTGCAAGTGTTGCCATAGCAGATAATATTGCAAGTGTTGCCATAGCAGATAATATTGCAAGTGTTGCCATAGCAGATAATATTGCAAGTGCTACCACAATAGAAAAAATATTAATGTGTAATGCTATATTTAAAGATGAAGAGAAAGAAGCTGAAGAAGAAAAGGAGAAAGAAGCTGAAGAAGATAAGGAAGAAGATGAAGAAGATGAAGAAGATGTAAATAATTTATTAAAAAAAATAATAAATTTATCAAATAGTGATGATGAAGAAGATGATTTAAATAATATATTAGCTAATTTATAAATTTATAACTATATAAAAGACTTTGACAACGTCAAAACTTCACAAAATAAAATGTACTCAATATTAAATCCCATTGAAGACATTCTTGCAAGAGCAATATTAAAAATAAAAAAATATGATAGAAGTAAGTATTTTTTATTTTTTTCCATTATAGAAAAATATATAGCAGATAATAAATTAATAATTGGTGGAAATTTTGCAAATTTATTAATATTAGATAATCAAGAAAATATAAAAAATGAAATAAATATTACATATGAAATATATTCTGAAGAACCAAAGACAGATGCAATTGAATTAGCTAATTTATTATTTGAAAGCGATAAAAATGGACTTGCTCGATATGTAAATGTATTTACAAAAATACCTAATAAAGTATATAATTTAAGTATAAATGAACATATATGTTGTATATTTTATAGATTACCAATATTTAGAGAAATTAATTTACAAATATTATTAAAATATCAGCAATTTAATGGTATATATAAAAATGATTTAAAATTATTATGTATGGGTAACTATATACAATTAATATCTTTATATAATACTATAAATAATCCAAATAATATAGCTAATTTAAGTGAAAACTTAATTAATGAAAAAATAATTAGAGAACTATATAAAGGTGTACAGAGAATTGGTGAAAAAAATATTGCAAATAATAAATTAGTAGATAATAAATTAGTAGATCCAACAATACAAGTATGGACAATTAGACAAAATGCAGAAAATGCAAAAAATGCAGAAAATAGAAAAAATGCAGAAAATAGAAAAAGTAAAAAAAATGCAAAAAATGCAAAAAATACAAAAAGTGAAAAAAATAAAGGAGGTCAAAGTAGTAATATTTGTAAAATAATATTTTATGAATATATTTGTAATTCAAATAATATATTAATTGGATTTGCTGGCAATTACTTAATTAATGCAAGTGCAAGTGAAAGTGCAAGTGCAAGTGCAAGTG
>Ga0214919_10000305_pt1 | contig 83713 bp, 89 predicted proteins | sample LL1503_MetaG_FD_177994 | JGI IMG/M metagenome (GOLD analysis project Ga0214919, IMG submission 177994) | Freshwater microbial communities from Lake Lanier, Atlanta, Georgia, United States - LL-1503 | ecosystem: Environmental > Aquatic > Freshwater > Lake | place: USA: Georgia | collected...
AAAAAAGAAATATAAAAAAAAAAATCAAATATACCGTTTCTGAAACAAAAAAACATTTAACAGATTTGTTAAACAATTTTGATAAAAAGAATAAAGTAATTCCATTAAATATATTTCAAGTATGGCATGATAAAAAAAAAATACCTGTTTCGGTTAAAGAAAGTATTGAATTAATAAAAAAACAAAACCCAGAATTTAAACATCATTTATTTGATGAAAAAGAATGTTATAATTTTATAAAAAAATATTTTTCAAAAAAAATATTAAATGCATATGAAAAAGTAATTCCTCATGCATTAAAAGCAGATTTATGGCGATATTGTGTTTTATATAAACACGGTGGAATTTATTTAGATTCTAAATATTATGGTGTTAATAATTTTAAATTAATTTTATTGACAGATAAAGAATATTTTTGTAGAGACATAAATATATCTTTTAATGGTATATATAATGCTATTTTAATATGCAAACCAAAAAATAAAATACTTTTGAAATGTATAAATAAATGTGTAAAAAATATAGAGAATGAATTATATTATTCACAAGGTCTTTGTCCTACAGGACCATTAATGATGAAACAATTTTTTAATAAAACTCAGTTAAATAATTTAAATTTAGTATTAGAAGTAGTAGATAAAAATAATAAATATATAAATTTAAATAATTATAGAATATTAAAATTTCATGAAAATTATTCAAAAGATAAAGCACAAACATCAAATCATTGGAGTGTTTATTGGAAAAATAAAACTATGTATAAAACATAATTATTCAGTATTATTTATAAAAATTTTGTCTAGAGTTTTTTTTCCGTATTTAACCGTATCTTCATATCCTTTTTCATATAATTTTTCAAAATTAAAAAAATCTTTCTTAAACAAATTAAAACCTATTTTTTCATTTTGTCCCCAAATATTTGGATGAATATGTAATACTATTTCATTTATATTTACATAAGGATTTTCACTAAACCCACCATCAAAAACATATTTATTTTTATAACAATGTAATAAATAACCAGTAATAAATGGAATATGAGAACTGGCTAAGCAACAATTCAGAACATCATCCATATTTTCAAAATCAGTATACACATTCGTTTGTTTAAAAACGGTTACACCAATAAATAATCTATTTAAATCAAAATTTTCTGTATTAAAATTCTTTAATACATTTTGTTTAATACATTTTTGTATTTGAGAAATATTTTTATTTTTATATATTTCATTTTTAACAATAATATTTTTTATAATTTCTGATTTTGTATTCAGAACCATAAAAAGAGAATTCCATGCTCCGGCAGATGCTCCCGAAAATACATATTTAGAAGTATCATAATTATCTTTAATATACGCACAAACCCCCATGATATAAAAACCATAGTATCCTGCTGGGCTAATAGAAATTGTTTTTTTATCTTTGAAAAAAGGATTATTAACAAATATAAATTTATTTTTGACACAATAACAAGTATTATTTTTATTAAATATAATACATTTTTTATTGATTAAAAGAGTGACTTTTACTAATTTAATAAAACCAAAAAAATTAAAAAAAAATACAAAAAAAAATTTTATTGGTGATATTATATTCATTATATAAATATTTTATATTATTTATTCAAAAATCTGGATTATCTGTAAATACAGTTGGCACAGTTGTAATCATTTCATTATTTAAAATAGGTTTTAATTGTTCTAATACAAAATGTCCAACAATTACGCTAAAATATACTAAAAGGGTATCTCTAATAAGTAATTTAAATGGTTTATTTTCTTTTTCAAAAAAACGCATTTCTAAAAATTTTATTAATAAAAAAATAAAAGCGATTACTGCCGCTATAAAAAAAATATTATTCATTTAAAATAAAAAAGCACATTCTTATTTTGTTTTTTACGCAATTAAGCTAAAATCTCAATATCATCAATTAATAAATCAGGCAATAAATTCATTTTTGGATCTTCAATATGATTAATATCCAATGTGTCTAAAGAAAAATCCACATTTGAAATTTTTATTTTATCATCGTCATCATCATCATTATTATTTTGTTGAGCACGTATATTACTAATTTGTTCTAAACGTTCTACTGTTTTTGGGGCATTAATTTTTTCTATAACACCATTTGCATTTTGTACATAGTCTGAATCATCAAAATTAATAGAACGTTTTGGTTCTGCATTGAATATTTGATTTTGATTTGTATTATTTGTATTATTTGTATTATTTGTATTATTTGTATTATTTGTATTATTTGTATTATTTGTATTATTTGTATTATTTGTATTATTATTAATAATAGGAGTTTCGATGATTTCTTCTTTTACCTCTTCTGTAACATCTTCTTCAACTATTTCATCCATATAAGCTTTTAAAATGGTTTCTACTGGAATACTTTCTCTTAATGTATTTAATATACATTCTTGAACAATAATTTCTAATTCTCTATTATTTTTTTGTATTTGTAAAGAAGGTATATTGATTTCAAACAAATAAATATTTTTGTATATTTTTCTAGCAACATTAATGTATATTTTATGAATAAAATCATCTAATTTTGGAATATTAATATCTATTTTTTTTTGTTTTTGTCCAACTCTTATAGCTGTCAATAATTTTAATTGTATAATATGAACACAAGTAATTAATTCTTCTAAATAATTACATCCTGATTTTTCAATAATTCGTTTTCTCTCTGTTTCAATAATTTGACTATTCCATTTTGGAATTCTAGAAATCAAATTTTGAAATGTCATTAAATATTTTGTCATTTCACCATTTTCTTTACAAAGTTTAATCGATTCATTTAAAATAGAGTTGAACCCGTCTATTATTAAAGGCGTAAAAATAGTTAACAAACGAGAACCCCATTCATTTTTAGACTCATGAAGTGCGCTGACATTAAAGTCGTCCATTTACATAAAACTAATATTTTCTAAAGATATATTTGAACTAAGAAATATAAAATGTAATACAAATAATATTAATAATTTTTCACTTCGAAATTCTTTTTTAATACGATTAAAAGCCAACAATAGTTCATATTTTTTATCTATTGCAATAATTCTGTCTAATATATTTGTATTTTCTGATAAATCAATTATATCATATGCACTATATGCTTTTTCGTATAATTTAGTTGATAATTTAATTAAATCTGTTATTTCTATTTGTATTTTTGAACATTTCAATAATTCTTTTTTTAACCATTCTGATGAATTTATTTTTGTTTTAAAATTATTCATAATATTGTACTGATGTAAATTAACAGATTTGTTATTGACAACGGGCTCTGGTATGTATATTTCACAAAAACGAGATAAAATCGGTTTCATTAATTTATATTTATCTTCAGCAATAATAAAAAATCTTGTATTATGACTAAACAATTCAATACATCTTCTTAATGCGGATTGCGCATCCATTGTTAATTTATCTGCATTTAACAAAAGAATTGTTTTAAATGTGTTTCCAAAATTAGAATTAATATGTGTTTTTGCAAAAAATTTCAGTTCATCTCTTATGAATTTTATTCCTTTTCCGTGAGAGCAATTAACGTGCATTACAAAAGATTTTATTTTTTCTTTATTGTTATCATATATAATATTAATAAATTCATTAACAATTGTTTTTTTCCCACTACCCGATGGTCCATGAAATATAAGATTAGGTATTTTATGAATTGTATTAAAATAATATAATTTTTGTTTTATATTTTGATGAATTTCTAATGACATTAATTAATATTATAAAAGTGTTTTTATATTTAAATAAAACGTAAATTTAAACTGCGCTTGTTAATGGTTGAGTGTATGGATTGTTTTTAAAAGCAGTTAAAAGATCTGGTTGAATGCGATCAGAATGTATACTGTCATTATAATATTGAGGTATTGCAACGGCTCCATATGTACTTACAGAAGGAGGTAAATGACTAATTCGTGAATTTGCTGAATTTATTCTTCCTTCAAATTTATCACAGTCATCTTTTATATTTGTTACATACATTTGTTGATTAAATATTTGGGTACCTCCAATGTTTGGACGATTTCCAATAGTAGATGATTTAATGTCATTATTATGTTGTTTGTATGCCGAATCATACGACATTTCACCATAAGAACTAGAGTATCCGCCAGCGGCAGTATAATATTCACAACTTGTGGTATCTCTCTGTGTATTATCTGGAATACTATAATTATTTACATACATACTGTTTTCTTTTTGATTGTTAATATTAAAATGAGGAGAATACAAGGTGGTTTCTTTAATAGTTGTAGGAGTTGAATCTTGTGGATTATAAACATAACTTTTTGGGACTGTTGTTCCTGCTTCACCATAAATTCGAATATTGTTTACAAATTCTTCTTTTCTGGTTGGTTTAAATATATCCATTATAGGTGCAATTACAGCCCCAATTGCACCACTAAACCCGCTACGAATAGTATCTATTTGTCTTACGGTTGATCGATTGTTAGCATAATTTGTATGACTTTTTAATACGTTGTCTTTATCAGTTCCTGGTCCACGCCCTACAGCGGAAGAATGGTTTACATCTAATTCAGGCAAAACAATTCGTTTACTAGATTGAAAATTTTCTGGCGCATGACTTCCTTTTGTTAAGGCGGACCCCGCGGGACCAGTATAATTATGTACAATATCGTTACGTTTTATCATACCTAATTCTTGAATGGACCTTAAGGTTTCCCCTTTTTCTGCACCTGTTGTAGTTAACCAACGGTCGGGTGAATTGACAAAATAAGTGTCGGGGTGATTTTTTTCAACACGTCCAAGCATATCAGTAGTTGGAGTTGATTTAATAAAAGAATTTGCGGGCCCTTCATGATTTGTAAGTTCATATTCTAATTTGGGATTAGTATCAACTCTTAATTCATCTACTGTTTTGGGTAACCATTTATCACGAGCTTCCATTCCAGAATTAAAGCCTCCGCTTCCTGCTAAACTATACCCTTGATTTAATCCAGGACCAACCGTAACACTATCAAAAGGTTTCACATTATTATTTCTCATTCCAGGGTTCACTCTAGATTGATAAAAGTCACTTTGATTAGGCATACCATAATTCCATTGCATATTTTGTTCCGGTTTAAATAATGGAGCTTGTTCTATTTTTTTTATATTTTGTGAACCTGTACCAACCATATTATCTAATACACTTTCATTTACATTCATACTATATGTTTTTCCTTTGACTTTACCCCCATCAAACGGCACCATATTGTTATGTTTAAATTGTTCTGAATTTAAATAATTTCCTGTTAAAGAATAAATTTCTTGAGGGTTTTGACCGACATTTATCCCTTGATCGACTTTGTTTTCAAATAAATTTTGATTAAAATATTTATCAGTTGCTGTGTTTGGATTAGGATATTTTTGAACTGTATTTATTAATTGATTTACATTTAAAATAGGATAATTTTCAGGAATAATATTTGTGTTTGGTAAATAATTTGTTGATTGTTGTTGAGTTGTTCCTAAATTACTGCGTATACCCATGTTTTCAAATGTTTCCGATTTTTGATTTTTGTTACAAGTTTTATTTGGTTGATTAGATATAACATACATTCCACCTAATGCAATTAACGGAATAACAATTTCCATATATTAATACTGTATAAAAAGTATTAATATTAAATACTGTATATTAATTTATATGTATTAATTTATAATATTTCTATTATTATAAATTATTTATTCAATAAATTAGTAAATTGATTATCTAGGTTCACATGAATTTGTTTGTTGACATGTTGTAGGCCCTCCTACATATCCACCACGTATTAAATTATAACTTGCGGGTAAATAATTTTTTGTTTCATTTACGATACAATCTCTTTTTGGTGTAAAATAATCTTTTTCTAAAATACGTGTACTTAAATTATTTTGAAAAGGCAAACAAGTATTTATTTGAGGGTTAATTGGCGGATACTCCCAAGCTACTTGTTCTAAATCACGATACCACCATGCAGGATTAGTTGTTCTTGATTGAGAAGTAAATAGTTTAGAACAAGTAGGGTATTGAATAGATGAATTAGGCACGTTGTACTTTTTATAATTTTCCGCTAAACTATCTCTTCCTATCTCTCTATTTACTCCTAATAAATCACTTTCTAAATTAATAGTGTTTGTTCTTAAATTTGCTCCCCATTTTTGTATAATTATTTGAGGATCTTCAATATAACATGGGGCGTCTCCATTTCCCGGAACATCAAGTATCCATCGTCCTGGATCTGTTGATTGTTGTAATTGTTTTTTTGTTCTACATTCATCATAATTAAATCTAGTGAACGCCATATATATTTTAATTAGTATTTAATATTTGAAATATATTTTATTAAATATATTAGTAATATTAAATATTAAAAATATAATACATGAGTATTATAAATCATGCCTACTACGTTATGTTTATCTATGATTATTAAAAATGAAAGTAAAATAATTACAAGATTATTTGATACCGTTATTGGTATAATTGATAGTTATTGTATTTGTGATACAGGATCGACGGATGATACTATTCAAATTATTGAAGATTATTTTGCTAACAAGAATATTCCAGGAAAAATAATTTTAGAGCCATTCAAAAATTTTTGTCATAACCGAAATGTAGTATTACAAGAATGTTATGGTATGTCTGATTATATATTATTATTAGATGCTGATATGGTTTTAGAAGTAAATAATTTTAATAAAGAAATATTAAATAATTATGATTTTTGTAATATTCTTCAAGGACATGAAAATTTTTATTATCAAAATACGAGAATTGTAAAAAATGACAAACGTTATAAATATATAGGAGTTACTCATGAATACATAGACCATCCAAATAGTGCAAAAAATATGTTATTTGATAAAAACGTTTTATTTATTAGAGATATTTCTGATGGAGGTTGTAAACAAAACAAATTTGAAAGAGATATTCAATTATTAAAAGAAGGTATTCAAGAAGAACCACAAAATGGAAGATATTATTTTTATTTGGCGAATAGTTATTTTGATACAAATCAATGTGAAATTGCTATTGAAACATATAAAAAACGTATTGAACTTGGCGGATGGATAGAAGAAATCTGGTACAGTTATTACAGAATTGGATTAAGTTATTCAAACATGAATAAAATGCCAGAAGCAATATATTTTTGGTTGCAAGGTTATAATGCATATCCTTGTCGTTTAGAAAACATCTATGAAATAATTAAACATTATAGATTGATTGGACAACATAAATTATGTAAATTATATTATGATATAGCTAAAAACAATTTGTTATTAAACACAGATAGAAAACATCATTTATTTTTAAAAAATGACGTTTATACGTGTTTAATATATTATGAATATACAATTTTTTCAAGCTATTTAGGAGTTAAAAATATTGATGATGAAATTGTTATATGTTTAAACCAGTGTAATAAATCAGATAAAAATTGTTTACTTAGCAACATGAAATTTTATAAAACTATTTTAACACAAAAACAAAAAGTGGTCTTAGACGATAACATAAATATGATGATAAATGATGAAAATATTCATTTGGTTTCTTCATCTAGTTGTTTGATACAAGATAATGATAATGGAGAAAATGGTTATAAAATGAACAAAAGATACGTAAATTATACTATAAATAAGCAAAATGGTGGTTACACTATAAATTCAAATGAGCGCCAAATTATTACAATTAATAAATTCATAAAAATGAACAAACAATTTAATGTTATAGCAGAAGAAATATTTAATGTTCATTATGACAATCGACGATACATCGGTGTAGAAGATATTAAAATTTTTCATGATAAAAATACCGATACTGTAAATTTTATAGGTACTGGATTTCATTTAAATGATAAAATTGGTATTGTAAATGGAGATTATAATTATTATAAAAATAATGATTTATTACCAATAGAACTAACTCAAAATTTTAATAACACCGATTGTGAAAAAAATTGGGTTTTTGTTGATTATAATAATTCTACTCATATTATATACAATTGGCGTCCTTTAACGATTTGTAAAGAAAACACTACTACTCATTGTATAGATATAGTAGAGAGAAAAGAAATGCCTTCATTTTTCTCTCTAGTAAGAGGTTCTACATGCGGGTTTAAATACAAATCAGAAATATGGTTTGTTACACACATTGTTTCTTATGAACAACCTAGACATTATTATCACGCAATTATTATTTTTGATGGGTCTATGAATTTATTACGGTATTCTGCGCCATTTAAATTTGAAGGTGAACCAATAGAATATTGTTTAAGTATTTTAGTAGAAGATGAACAAGTATTAATGAATTATAGTACATGGGATGAAACAACAAGAATAGGGATTTACGATAAAAGATATATAAATTCTATTGTAAAATATAGATAAGTATGAGTAATTAGATTATTTGTTTAATAATATATTTGTTCCATAAAATATATTATTTGTTCCATAAATAATATTTATTTTTCTAATTCTCTTACAAAACATGTTCCAAATTGTTTGTAATAATTTAAATAATCATTATAAGGCTTGTAATAAATACATCTGTTAAACATATTTACATGATACGCATTTTCATCCGTTATTTTTAAATTAAACATTTCATCTCCTCCATATATAAAAGCGATTTTGTTTTTATTGTATTTTGTTTTTACTACGTCATAATATGGAAAATTGCAAAATTCATCTGGTCCAACCTTACCATAAATAATTAAGTCCCAAAAATTATCATTTATTTTATTTAATATTTCTGTTTCACTCATATTATAATCATCATCTTTTTGTAATCTTTTTGGAAAAGTATAACAATTACTACCGTAATAGTGATGTTCTGAAAAGTTATCAAAGTCATCATATAAAAAAGGCATTTTTTCATATTCTACAGCCACTCCGCCGATAGATTGAATGTATCTTTTTAATCCAATCCATAAAGTCTCTCTATTATAATTTACTCCAGAATGACACGTAATCAATAAAATGTTTTTAATATTTTTACAATCTTTTATATTATTTAAAAAATATTTTGCTGTAGCACTTGTTGTACAATATTCTTTTGTGTGTTGTAAAAATTTTGAACATAAGATATTATATTTTTCTATACATTCTTCATTTTCACACCAATTATTATATAATTCATAAGCTTCATCATTTAAATGTTTGGGATAAGTAGTTAACGTACAATCAGGACAATCTTTTAAATTTTCAAATAAAGGAATACATCCATTCATTAATATTTCATAATGTCTTAAACAATCCCAACCACCTTTCATTTTTGTAATAGCAAATCTTGATGTTTTATACATTTCATTATATTTTTTTTCTTTATATTTATCAAATGTGTATGTTGAAACATTTCCTGGAATTAAAGATGCTAACAAAGTGGTTTTATTAGGTATTTCATCTACAACACATTCATCTGGAACACAAAAAGATAATGGAAATACGCTTTCTTCATTTACGTTTAAATTATGAACTTCATCATGATTTAATTGAGTTAAATAAGTTAACGTATCTGTTTCATTTATTTTTAATAAATGTTGATTTTGGTTCATATATTTTTTAGAAGTATAAGGAATATATCGTTGTTGTTTATTAGATAAAAAACTAATAATCCAACATAAAGAACTATTTGAATGGATGAGTATATTACAATCACGCAATAAAGCTATATCATGAAACAAATCTTTTTGGATAAGAATTATATTCCATTTTTTAAAATATTCGATATACTTAAATTCCCAATCATATTTTAATTTATCACATATGATATATATAGTTTCATTTGTTATTTTCATTTTTTCTAATGTTTCAATATAATATTGTGGTGGTATTATATCACTTGTTTTACATGGATATTGAATAAAATCATTTAATCTTAAATGTATAACAATATCGGTTGATTTTAAATTTAGTGAATGTTTTGAATGAACAAGATAATCTTTTGCATAATATTTTTTGTTGTTTACTTCCCAATAATCATTATTGTTGTCATTGTATACAAATGAATTAAGTTGATTATAATAACGATTAAACAATTCGCTTTTTTGAAAATACCCTTGTAAAATAATATTTTTATTTAAAATATTGTTGTTAGTTAAATAATCATCAATGTTATCTTCATTAATTATTATATAGTCTTCATCTACAAATTCACTTCTAGCAATATACTCATGTTGAAATTTAAATGTAAACAATTTAGATGTTATATAACGAAATAATTGATTTCCAAGTCTTCCGAAATTACTATCAAATGTTATGTAATACTTTTTTTTGTATTTTGAATAATCTTTATGATGAAAATAATAACCATTTTGTTTTGCAACGGTTTCATCCACAATTCTTTCATTTATATAAAGTTTTTTTTGTATTGAATTATCATGGATTAAATGACTATATTCAGATTTATTAAATAAAGAAGATAATACTACTTCTTCAGGAAAAATAGAAAAAAAAGGATATCCTAATTTTACCATTTCATAATATTCTTTAATAATATTTTGTATTAATTCGGAATTTAAATTTAATCCAAAAACAATTGTTTGAATATATAATGAATTTATTAATTGGTTGTTGTTTATTTGATTTAAAAGATGCATCGTATTTGGAAATACCATATTGTTATAATGATTATTTGATTTATGTGTGGTCATTAATGTATCATTTGTATATAATACATCAAATAAATCTTCAGGATTGTTAATAGCGTAACAACCGGAATCTATCCAAATAACTTTATCAAATCCTAATTTTTGTGATTCTAACATCATAAAAATTTTAAAACAATACGGAACACCTATGTATTTCATTTCAGTTCCTGTTGGATTTGGAAAACCTCCCGTAAACAAATAAAAGTGCCCATTAAAGCCGGTTTCTTCTAATGATTTTATTATTTGTTGAGCAGAATTTAATCTGGATTTATCATCATTATTATCTATGTTATGAGATAATGGTACGCAACAAATAATACAATTACGATGATTACCTCCATTTCCTATTTTGTATAACGTTTTAGTAGGTAATAAATTATTAGATATATCAATTATTTTTTGTTTTAATCCTCTTAAAATTCGATATTTAAAATCAGGTAAATTATAAAAAGTGTATTGTTGATTAGAGTACATTTTTTCTATAGTGTTTTCTATTTTTTTATCATTTAATTTATTTACTAATTGTTCTTGAATATTAATATAATCATCAAGAGAATATTCATCTTTATCTGGAATATTTATTGTAAAAGGATTTTCTACAAATGGAGAGAAATTTAAATTTACATCAGGAAATCGATTTTCATAAGCTACATCTTTTTCCATTGGTAATAAATTAGTATTTAATTTAGGTATTTCATTAAAATATTTTTTATTTACATACACTAATTCTAATATATTTGGTAAACCATTCCAATCAACACGATCTGTATTATTACCATGAGCATGAATAATATAATGATTATTTATTAATTTGGTTAAACATTTTATTTTTTCTTCATAAGTTGCAAATTGATTTATGTTACTTCCCCAATGCCAACTGACTGTTGTAATACCGTGAAATTCAATTACTAATTGACTAATTTTGTTTAAATCATTTTCATTTAATAAAGATAACCACTCCCATTCATTCCCTTCAATATTTATTTGTACGAATATATTATTATATTTATCAAAGATTGTTTTATCATAAGAAGTAAAACAATGCTCTTTACTTAAATTGTATTTTTTTGTAAAATTTTCATCAATTAAATTATTGAAACTAATAACACAATCATATTGTGTATCTAATTCAGCAATTACGTGTTTATGTTCTTGTGTATTATATTGCATTTTGTTTTCAAAATGATAAACTTGAAATAAATGTTTATTGTTTTCCAATAAAGTTAAGTTTTTCATACTTAAATTGTATTATTAAATTTAATTAGTTTTAATTAGTTTATATATTATATTAATAATGTACTAGTTTATTAATATAATAAAAGGTTATATTTCTCTCATATTTCTCTCTATGTTGGTAAAGAAGAGAGACATAAGCGAATAGATCCTAAAGAAGCAACTTCATATTTTACTACAAGTGGCAAATCGTTTTCTAAATAAATTTCAATTTGCGAACATAAATTTGTACACTTAATAAAATATCCTAAATTTTTTAGAGAGAATTCTCCTTGTATCACTTTAGAAGAGTCTTGTTTTAAAATAAAACCCATACTTCCATCCGATTCTGCACGATGGATTTCGGCAGAAGCAAATTGACCAGAACATTTAAATATAAGTTCGTTTCCAACCGATTTAATTTCTAATTTATCTGAAATGCATGACAAATCACGAATTATTTTTTGAAAGTCTGAAGAAGGAAGGTTAATAATAGAAGAAAATTTTACATCGGGATAATGTAATTCTTCTAATTCAGGTTCAATTAAACGCAATTTTTGCGTTTTGCATTGTTTAATCTCTCCATTTTCAAATTTTAACGCTAAGTTTGAAACAATCCCATCAAAATAATCCGCATTTTCTATATAAATAGTTAAAGTATCATCATTATCAATAGAGTTAATTAATTTAAATAAATGAAACATATTAACCCCAATAATAATTTTGTCTTTTTTACATTCATAAAATTCAAAGTTCTGTGCAGCTAAATACAAATGCACTAAAATAGTATGTGATTTGTCCATATTAATAATACGAATACCATCTGGTTCAAATGTAATATTTGTTTCTAAAAGAATATCTTTTAAAGCTGTCATTAATGTGCGAAATGGAGCAATTTGAACAGTTTTTATGGTTAAAACATTATTATCTGTATTAAATACATTATTTTTGTTTAAAAAAGAAGACATTATATGATTTTATTTTTTAAGCTTTAAATACTTATAAATGATAATATTTTTCAATTAAATACTTTTGAAAAATCATTATTATAAAAATGAAATATTAAAAAGCTTATTAACCCTAAAATAACATCTGCAATCAAAAATTTCCATGCATTTTTATTACCTTTTATCGCATAATATGCAAATAAAAAATATAGTAAGCTATGAATGGGTCTTAAATTATTCCACCAAATTTTCTCTCCAAATACTTCAACTCCTGTTTTTCTAGATCCAGAGAAAAATATATATATAAAACCAACCGCTGGCAAAAGAGCAATATATCCCATGTATTTCAATAATGTTATGTTGACTTTTTTTGCAAGGTATGCTAATAAAAGTCTAGTGCCAATACATCCTATTAAAAATAATAAAAATCGTTTTTGAATTGTTTTCATTTATATATTATTTAATTATTTTTTGAAAAATTGAAAAATTGAAAAAATCAAAACTTTTTATAAAAATAAAATTCAAAATTAAAAACTTTTATAAAATTTTAGTTTTAAAAAAAAATAATATATTTAAAAAAAAATTGAAATGCTTTTTTAAATAATATATGTATGTACCTTTGTTTGTAATCCGCTGTCTTTAAAAGAATGAACACGACCTCTATTGAATCAATTGAAACCAACGTCTGGAAAAAGGTTACATTTGGGAAGTGTAAACCTGAGAAAATTTGTTTGAAGAAGGTTCAAGAATTTCAACATTTAACCAAGAAAGAGAAAATGATTGTCGCCAAAGAAACGAAACGCAAGGAAGATCGTCTTCGTTCCGCAAGGAAGAAACAATTTGCCGTGCGCAATGGTATGTATACAAACAAAAATTATTACGAAATTCATTACTGGGAAGAAGTTACCGAAGAAGCAACCACCGAAGAAGAGCCTTCGTCTGGAGATGATACAGACGACAATATTTCTGCATTAACATACGAAGAAGAATACGATGGAGAATACAACGAAGAATACTATGAGGGGGAATACGACGACGACGAAGAATACGACGAAGACGAAGAATACTGCGAAGAATACTGCGAAGAATACTGCGAAGAATACTGCGAAGAAGAATGTTCCGAGAAAGTTCCTTTGGTGCCGCGCAGAAAGTTCCAAACTGTTAAAGAATTTCGTGCAGTGGGCGAAATGTCTATGGAGAAAGTGCAGCAATACAAAAAGCTAGTCGGCAAACAGAAGGACCGTAAGAGCCAATTGCTTCAAATGAACGCAGAACAAATCTCCGATTATAAATATTTATTAAAAAAGGCCGACCGAAGAGCAAAGAAGATGAAACAAATGAACCGATCAAAAGTCCTTCGTCGGGCTCAAAACAAGAAATTTGATGTCTTTGGTTCTCTCCATCTGGGAGAAGACGCGAATATTTGTTACATCGAACTGTTAAATTACCGCAAGTCCCAAAATAATTTTCAGAAATATGTTTACGACGACACTCGCGACGACGGCTTTTACTACCGGAGGGTGCCTGTTTACGATATTATTCCCGTCAAACGTTGCAACATGTATGATTGTGGTTTAGACATAATAAATTTTGAGGAGTGGGATACGGATTATATGTAAAGTTGAAGTAGTATGTTATAAATTAGTATGTTATAGATTATTATTAATAAATATTAATGTAATATAAATATTTATGTAAAAATTTTTTTTATGCGGAATTTCCTGCAATAAATTGTAAATTAACTCCAGATGTTCCGGAACCTTGTCCATTATATGGAGCCCATGATAATCCGCCTCCTTTTTTTTTACTCATAGATCTTGATTTCGAGCAAGATTTAGATTTAGAATGCCTGCGATGATGCTTTGATTTTTTGATAAAGCCAAAATGGCCTTTTTTTGTTATAAATCCTGCTTTTACAAGTCTTTTTTCTCTTTTTGCGGTATTATGTTTTTTGCGAGACACAATACGACCGTGTTTATTCATCATTAAATGTTTTTTTGTCAACCCTCCACTTGTTTTTAAAGCAGTTCCATGCCAAACTTGAGCTCGAGTTCCAATTGTTCTAGAATGCATCGTATAATATAATATAAGAAAATAAAATATTTTATATTATATATTATTCATTATTCATTATTTGCTAAACGCACCATTAAAATTTATTTTTTGGAGGGGATCCACCTCCGCCTGGCATACCTTCTGTTCTACCTAAATAATTAATAATTGTTGGTTTGTTTAAATAACTTGACCCATATTGAATTGTTCCTCCTTTACTATTTTGTATTATTTGTGATTTTATTATGTTATATGAAAATCCAGATGAACCAGAGCCTGTTCCTAAAACAGTTTTGTTTACTTCTTGTAAAACACAACTACATTTTTTGTTTTCATTAAATTTATTGTTATACTCTGCTATATAATTAAGGTTTTTAATCGAATTAAAATGATTACCTGGAATAAATGTTTGATAAGATTGCATATTATATAAATAAATATAAAATTGAAATATATTAAACCTATAAATAATATAATTATAAACAAGACAATGATTGCAACAGAAGTAAATCTTACCCACAAATACCAAAAGAAAACAGATATCGAACATATCTTATCAAATCCTGATACATATATTGGGTCCGTTGAAGAAATTGACTCGGAACAATGGGTTTTAAATGATGAAGGAGATAAAATTGTAGAGAAGAATATCAAATATATTCCAGGTTTGTTTAAATTATTTGATGAAGGCATAGTTAATTGTCGCGATCATGTAATCCGAATGTTGCAATCTATTGCAAACAAACAAGCTGATTGCATTCCTGTTACAAACATTTCCATTACTATTTTGGAAGATGGTACCATCAGTATGTTAAATGATGGTAACGGAATAGATGTGGCGCAACATCCAGAATATAAAACATGGATCCCCGAAATGATTTTTGGTCAGCTTCGCACATCGACAAATTATGACAAAACAGAGAAAAAAATTGTTGGAGGTAAAAACGGTTTTGGTTTTAAATTAGTCTTAATTTGGTCAACATATGGCGCGGTGGAAACGGTTGATCATATTAGAGGGTTAAAATATGTGCAGGAATTTAAGACTAATTTAGATGAAATTTGCCCACCAACTATTACAAAATGCAAAATTAAACCATATACAAAAATTACCTTTAAACCAGATTACAAACGATTAGGAATTGAAGGATTAACCCCTGATATGATTTCTTTATTAAAAAAAAGAATATATGATGTTGCTGCTATAACAGATAAAAGTTTAAAAGTAAAATATAATGAACAGCCTGTTCCTGTTAAAAATTTTCAACAGTATATTGATATGTATATTGGAGAGAAAACTAGCTCTCCAAGAGTATATGAAGATAACGGAGACAGATGGGAATACGTTGCAGCATTAACTCCTACAAATGAATTCGTGCAAATATCTTTTGTAAATGGTATTCATACAGCAAAAGGTGGAAAACACGTGGAATACATATTGAACCAGATAACTAGAAAAATGTGTGAGTTTATTGAAAAAAAAAAGAAAGTAAAAGTTAATCCAAATAGTATAAAAGAACAATTGATTTTGTTTATTCGGTGTGATATTGAAAATCCAGCATTTGACAGTCAAACAAAAGATTATATGAACACTCCTTCGTCAAAATTTGGGTCAAAATGTGATGTATCAGATAAATTTATTGAAAAATTAGCCAAAATGGGAGTAATGGATGCTGCTTTGCAATTGACCGAAGTAAAAGAACACAAAGCCGCAAAAAAAACAGATGGTGTAAAAAGCAAAAGTATTCGCGGTATTCCTAAATTAACCGACGCAAATTGGGCTGGAACCGAAAAATCGAAAGATTGTATTATTATATTTTGCGAAGGAGACTCAGCGAAAGCAGGAATTATATCAGGATTGTCTTCAGAAGATCGCAATATAATTGGAGTGTATCCGATGAAAGGAAAAATATTAAATGTTAGAGGAGAACCTTTGAAAAAAATCTCAGAAAATAAAGAAATTTCAGAAATTAAAAAAATTTTAGGATTGGAAACAGGTAAAAAATATAGTGCGATAGAAGATGTTTACAAACATTTACGTTATGGAAAAGTGTTGTTTATGACAGATCAAGATTTAGATGGAAGTCATATAAAAGGATTAGGAATTAATTTATTTCAATCAGAATGGCCTTCTTTAACCTTTATTCCAGGGTTTATTGGATTTATGAACACTCCTATATTAAAAGCAAAAAAAGGAGTAAGTGAATTACAATTTTATAATGATGGAGAATTCAACGCATGGAAAGAAACAAATGATACAAAAAGTTGGACGATTAAATATTATAAAGGGTTGGGAACAAGTACCGGAAAAGAATTCCGTGAATATTTTCAACAAAAGAAATTAATTGGATTTGAACATTCTGAAAAAAGCGATGACACAATTGATATGGTATTTAATAAAAAACGAGCAGATGATCGTAAAGATTGGTTAAAGTCATACAGTCGTGATGCCTTTTTAGATACAAGTAAAATGAATGTATCTTATGAAGAATTTATACACAAAGAATTAATGCACTTTTCAAAATATGATTGTGATAGGAGTATTCCGAATTTGATGGATGGATTAAAAATATCTTTGCGAAAAATTTTGTTTTCAGCCTTTAAAAGAAATCTTAAAACAGAAATGAAAGTAGCTCAGTTTTCTGGGTATGTGTCGGAACATTCTGGTTATCATCATGGAGAAGCAAGTTTAAATGCGGCAATCGTTGGAATGGCTCAAAATTTTGTTGGGTCAAATAATATTAATTTGTTTCTTCCAAACGGACAATTCGGAACAAGATTGCAAGGAGGGAAAGATAGTGCATCCGAAAGATATATATTTACTCAAATGAACAAAATTACAAGAGTGATTTTTCAAGCAACAGATGATGCTATTTTGAGATATTTAGATGATGATGGATTACAAGTTGAACCGATGTTTTATGCTCCAATTGTTCCGATGGTACTAATCAATGGATCGAAAGGAATAGGAACAGGGTTTAGCACTGACGTAATGTGTTATAATCCGACGCAAATAATAGATTATTTAAAAAACAAATTATTACTTATTGAAGAAGACATGGAATTTCTCCCTTATTATGAAGGGTTTAAAGGCAAGATTACAAAAATAAATGATAGCAAGTTTTTAATAAAAGGGTTATATGAAAAAATTGGAGAAGATAAAATAAAAGTTGTTGAATTGCCTACTGGTTTTTGGACGGATGATTTTAAAGAATTATTAGAAAATTTGATTGAGCCAGGGCAAGACAAAGAAGGAAAAAAAATAATTCCAGTTGTAAAAGATTATAATGATTTAAGTAAAGATACTACAATTGATTTTACGATTACATTTGCAAAAGGAAAACTGAATGAATTGGAACAAGCAAAAGGCGATTATGAATGTAATGGAATAGAAAAAATACTTAAATTGTATACTACAAATACAACAACCAATATGCATTTATTTGATGCAAATGATATATTACAAAAGTATGAAAGGGTTACAGATATAATAGATGATTATTACACACACCGGCTAGAATTGTATAAAAAAAGAAAGGAATATTTAATTTATGAACTAGAAAAAGATTTACTTTTAGTTTCAAACAAAGCACGATATATTCAAGAATTATTAGATGATACAATTGATTTGAGAAAAAAGAAAAAAGAAGAAATAATGCAATTATTAGAAACAAAAAAATATGATAAAATGGAAGATGATTATAAATATTTAACAAAAATGCCGATGGATGCAGTAACAGAAGAAAATATAGATAAATTATTGAAAGAAAAAACAGAAAAAGAACAAGAATTGGTAAAAGTAAAAACAATAACAATAAACAGAATGTGGCTGAATGAATTAGAAGAATTAAGAAAAGTATATATAGAATACAAAGAAGAGAGAAATAAAGTAGACACCGTAGAAAAAAAGTTAGAAAAAAAGAAATCTGATAAAAAACAAAATAAAACAAAATAAATTATAAATAACAATTATATGAATAGTTTTGAAAATGATGCAAATAATTATTTTTCTCAAACGACGCCTTCTCCTTCAACAACAAAATCAACAATACCATTGCCATCTTTTTCGGATAGTTCAAAAAATTCCTCTTTAACCTTTAGAGAGAATTTAATAAATTTTTTATTTACTAGTAATCAAGGATCAATGCTTGCGGCGTCTATTGCTCTCGCAATTGGTTTGAGTATAAAAGATGTTTTAACGGCAATTGTAAATAATATATTTAAGCCTGTTATTGTTTTTATAATTATAAAATTAAATTTAACTGTATATTATGATTTTACATCATTGATTGGAAGTCAAGATAATGCGATGAATTTTTCTACAGTAATTTCTTCTATTGTAACTTTTATTCTTATGATTATTTTGTGTTATTTCGCAAATAATTATGTAATATCGCAACATAATATAATATTGAAAAAACAACATTAAAACCATTTTTATTTTGACATGTGTATTTATAAACATAATAAAAGTTATATTTATAAATTAAATTAATTGAACAGATTTGAGTTTACCACAAATAAAATTCATTTATACAATTTCATAATACAATATAGTTTACAAAAATACTAATTGTAAATTTCTAAAACCATTTTTTTAATTCCAACTGACGGTCATTATTACTAGTCATTATAGGATGTGCAATAGGAACCGCTAATGTACTAATATCTGTCATATATTTCATATAACCCTGAGCTTCACTATAAACTTGTTGAACAGAATAATCTAAAACCATTTTATTTAGCTCTTGTATTTGTTCTTTAATATTGTTCGGTTTATTTGCAGCATATTGCAAAAAGATGCTGCGCATAATAATTTTTAAAGAGTCGCAATCTTGAAGTCCAATTAAATATTGTTGATTAGACTTATGAAAAACACCTGACCTAATACCGTTTTGTAAAATTTGAATGTTCTCTCTAGAGAAAAATGTTTGTGATAGTATTGTAGAATTCCATAGTCCTTCAGTAGCATCCCTAAATGTAGTGCATTGATTGACAGGAATTTTATCATACAAATTAAATAATTTTGAAGTATCTGCTGTTTTAATATTTACACGTCCGTTATTCATTTATAATACTTGAATAGAAAAAATTATATATATATTTATTATATGGAAGGTTTTCAAAAAATAGTTCTAATTGCAGCAATAATAATATTAATAATATGTTTAATATTTATAGGAGTATCTTTATCTCAACAAACAGCAAAACAACAATGGCCTCCTTTAGTTCCAGCATGTCCGGATTATTGGACAATAGATGGATCAAGTAATCCAGTATGTAAAAACAAAAAACATTTAGGAACATCAACTACTCCTTATACGATAAGTTTAACTGATCCAAATTTTTCTTCAACTTGTAATAAATTTACATGGGCAAATAACAATAACTTAACATGGGATGGTATTACATATGGTGTAAGTAATCCATGCTCAACGACCTGACATAAATAAATTATATATATTATAAGATAAAAAGAGTAGTAATTATAATATATATTAATGGAAAATATTCATATAAATAAAATATTAAAAAGAGAAAAAAAAGAAATGACAATAAAAACTATATTGCAAAATTTTGAAGAAAATAAAAATAATCCGTTGTTTAAAAAAGGTATTTATGTTTATGGTGATCCAGGAACAGGTAAAACGACTTTTGTAACAAATATACTAACAGAATTAGGATATGATATTATTAAATATGATGCAGGAGATGTAAGAAATACAACAATTATAGAAGATATAACAAAACATAATATGTCTGATAAAAATATTATGAGTTTATTTAATAAAAAATGTAAAAAAATAGCAATTATTATGGATGAAATAGATGGAATGAACAATGGAGATAAAGGAGGAATTAATACCTTAATAAAATTAATAAGACCTAAAAAAACAAAAAAACAAAAATTAGAAGAAATAACAATGAACCCAATTATTTGTATAAGTAATTATAAAGTAGACAAAAAAATAAAAGAATTAATGAAAGTATGTAATACTGTAGAACTAACAAATCCAAATGATGCACAAATATACGACATAATAAATATATTGTTTTCAACAGTAAATGAAGAAAATAAACAAAAAATACTTGTTTATGTTAAATCCGATTTGCGAAAGTTAAATAGTGTTTATAATTTATACAAAAATACTCCAAATTTGTTTTCTACAGAAATAATAAATAATATTTTACAAGTAAATTCATACAGCAATGATACAAAAAAAATAACAACAAATTTATTACATAATTATTATACAATACAAGATCATAATACTGTTATGAATGAAACTGACAGAACAAGTGTTGGATTGTTATGGCATGAAAATGTTATAGATATTATTAATAAAATAGATGATAAAAAAACGTCTATGTCATTGTATTTAAATCAATTAGAGAACATTTGTTTAGCAGATTATATAGATAGAATAACATTTCAAAAACAAATATGGCAATTTAATGAGATGAGTTCTTTGATGAAAACATTTAAAAATAATAAATTATTGCATGATGGATTAAATAATCAAAAAATAAAAAGTGCAAATGTAAAAATAAAAACAAAAGTAGAAACAAAGTTAGAAACAAAGTTAGAAACAAAGTTAGAAACAAAATTAGAAATAAATCAAGAAATAAGATTTACAAAAGTGTTAACAAAATATTCAACAGAATATAATAATTCATTATTTATACAAAAATTATGCAATAAATTGACAATTGACAAAAAAGATTTATTTGGATTGTTTATATTTTTAAAAAATAAGTATTCTATTATTGAAATATATAATTTATTAGAAAATTATGAAATATGTAAATTAGATATAAATCGAATTTACAGATATATTGAAAAATACACAAAAGAAAATGCACCCGGTATAACAGATAAAAAAATAGAAGACGATCAAGAATACTATGAACAAAATAGTGCAATAGAAGATATTTAAAGATATATTACCATTTTACTAAGGGTGTAAATTAATTTAAAAAATCATCAAAAAGTCCTCCTTCAGAAAAATTAACTGGCTTTATTCCTTTTAATTCTAATTTATTGTTTAAAATATTGATTTTAGTATTATTCATTATTTTTTCATTTTTTAAAATATCCAATAATTTTTTTTTTTCATATAATTCTAATATTGTATTTATAGATGTATCTTCTTTTTCTATATAATAACCACCATTATTTTTGTGTATATTTTCAAAATATAACTGTAATGATTTATAAGGACTATTTATTTGCGACAAATAATAATATAAAAACAAAAATTGCAGCATAATGATATAATATAATATATAATACAAAGCGTTTAAATAATAATTATAATAATTATTATTATTTAATTAATTAGAAAATATAAATAATAAAAGATTTATTACTTTATAATAGTAGGAGCTTTTCTCTTATTTTCTTCTGTTTTTAATTCACGAAGACGAGTATTTCGACGATCTTCCCATTGATAAATTGTTTCTAAATCTATTTTACAGTTTAAATGCTCCATAAAATGCTGCGGAGATCTATAAAATAACATATTTGATCCATTTTTACTTTTACATTCTCCTGTAGCAAATGAAATGGAATAATACAAGTCTTGATTTGCTGACCCAACTTTATGATTGGTATAGTCTCCTGTTTCCGCATCCCGTATATAAGATCCAGTACCAGTAGATGTATATATTTCAATACATTTTCTTTTCATTTTACCATGCTTGTCAGGCATTTTTCGATAAATTTTATTGTATCCAATATCACTATTTTTAAGGTCTTGATCAAAAGAATACTGGTTATTATATAATTCATCATCAGAGTAGCGATCAAAATCATTGTAATTGTCTACGGACATTTGTTAGTATAACTATATAATATATCTTTGTGTTGTCTTTAAATATCTTTATTATAATATTTAACAAATATTCCCATTATTCGCCGTTTTTTCTTTTATTTTGTCTTGTATAATTTCAGTTATTTTTTTCTCTAAATATTCTATTCGTTTTATGTGAGTATCATTTTCAAATTTTAATTGTTGTATTATTAAATTTTGTTGATTTAGTGCATTTTGAACATTTGATTGATTATCTTGTTGCATTTTTTGTTGGTGTTCTTTAGCCATTTTCTCTCGAGTTGCTTTTATTTCTTGTAATTGTTTTGTTACATCTTTTTTATGTTCAACTCTTCCTGGTTCATAGTTTTTTAATAAATTATCTATATCTTCTATGAAAAATTTTAAAATTTCCGGGTCTTTTACTAGATCTGAAGGAACTATTAATGAGTCATGTATTGTAGGATTAGGCATTTGTGCTAATAATTCTTTTTTATCAAATGAATTATGTTCATGAGAGAAGACTAAAATCGATTTTCTTGAGTCTAATTGTACGAATGGAATTGTATAATCTTTTAAAAATTGCTTTTCTTCTGCAACAGATGACATCTCATTAAATCTTGTTTGTCTTAATAATTCTTTTTTAAATGCAAATGTTGCCGCGGTAGCATGATTTGGAGAATATGGTCCAAATTGATACATTTTATTTATATGTTTAAAATATATTAATAATGCACTAGACCCAGCACATAAAGCTGGAGAATTTTGTAATGTTTCTACTGCGTGGCTTATTCTCTCTGGAGGATAATAATCATCGTCATCCATATAAACAATAATATCTCCTTTTGCATTATCATTTAATATGTTTCTTTTTTTACCTAATGTCATTTTTTCTTCATACTTAAAATATTTAACTTGAGGAACATGTTTTACAAGTTCTTCTATTTTATCTGTTCCATCATCTAATATTAACCATTCTATCTTGTTTTTTGGATATGTCTGACTTTCAAAACATTTTATCATCATATTGACAAATGGTTTTCTATTGAATGTAGGTGTGCAAACAGAAACAAACGGAAATTTAGTTGATTTGTTTTTATTTTTTGGCATATAATTATTATATTTATATTTTTATTTAAATACTAATATAATTAAATAATTTATTCTTTATGGTCTTCTGGAGGTAAATATTCTGTGTATTCCCATGGTTTTTTCGCTGCTTTATCATTATTTAATACAGATAAATCTTCTTCATCATATGGTTGAAACAACCTTGTCCAAACAAAGAAAGCAATAGTTATGGCTAGAGCAATAAAAGAAGGCATCGCGCCAAAATAACTGAAGGTAGAAGATACTAATATTATACTAACAAAAAACATAATGATATTTTTGTAATACATAAAAACTTCTTTTATTACAGTTCCTGAACTAGTATCTACATTTTTTCCATTTACAATCATTTTTGAGCTGTAATTAAATATACTAAAAAACACCCACGCAAATGTTACAAATGGTAAAAAAAATATAATTCCTCCTAGTATAATACCGAAAAACAACATCATTATAAAAATTCCAATTAACCATAGTCTAAAACAAAATATTAAACATAACATAAATAAATTATCTTTATTATGACCTTCTGGAGGAGCATCATTTGCAACTCCTTCAGCAGTTTCTCCTTCTGGACTGCTGCTTGGCGAAGAAGGTTCTCCTTCTGCTTCTGCTTTTGAACTTTCATCAGGATTTTCTTCTGCTTCTGGACTTGATGAAGGGGTTTCTTCTGCTTCTGGACTTGATGAAGGTTCTGCAGGTGGGTCATCTTCTGGTCCTCCTCCAGATTGAGGGGGGTCTTCCGGCACATTTTTGTCATCATCCGATTTTTTATCTATATCTAAAAATAAATACAAATAATATAACCACAAAAAAATAAAATAAATAGCGTCACAAATATTTAATATAATAATAAAAAAAAACATTATAACAGGACCAAGTGAAATGATTAAAAGTTCTGGAAAACTATTAAGTACTTTTAAAAAACTATTAAAACTAAAATAATTAAAACTGATTAATGATAAAAGGATTGAAATAAAATAAGTTTTAATAAATGATTCATCTTTATTTTTTAACTGTTTTAATATTTCTATAAACGAATTTTTTCTATTATCATCTTTATAAGGAAATCCAATTTTCATAGAATAATCTTGATCAAAAACTTTTTTATTAAAAATATTAATATATATAGGTTCTACATACGTTTCCTCAGATTCATAACTGGTATCTGTATAAGGAAAATATTCCATATCTGTGGGTAATATATTTGATTGACTTAATTTACAAGCATATAAAACTAAACTACCCATAACAAAATGGACAACAATATGAAATATTTTAGGTATTATAGAAACAGTAAAATTTGTTATGTTAGACGAAGAAATATTATTTATACCATTTTTTGCATCTATTGCAGAAGTATCTGAATTTGTTGACATATGCTTATAATAAAATAATAAAATATATTATGTATTATTCTTTATTTACTTTATTTATCTAAATGAATTAAATATTAATTTATATTATAATGTCTCCAAAACAAAAGCAAATAATAATTTTAGCTATTATTAGTTTTGTATTATTATACATTATTATTCAATGGGGCGATTATTTAAGTCGAGAATTTTATTTTATTCCTATTGAACATTTTGCAAGAAATCATGTTGTTGATTTACCTTTAACGACCACAACTAGTTGTTCTAATTTTTGCGGTCCAAATTCTAAATGTGCCATTTCTAAACAACAATGTTTATCCGACGTTGATTGTCAAGGATGTCAACATCAAAATCAAAATCCACATTCATCTCATTCATCTCATTCATCTCATTCATCTCGATCATCTTATTCAACTCAAAATATGTCTTCAAAAAATATTTCTAGAGAGAATAATCCCGAAATGATAAACCCGTCTTCATTAACAAATGGGTATGGAACAAAAGAAACAATCATTACATCGAATATGTATTCAAAACCGCCTACATCTAATTTTGCTGCAAATAACTGGTATTTTGAAAATCAACCTGAGAAAAATTTATTTGATAAAAGATACAAACCACCTACCCAACTTTATATGCCTGCGTATCCAACACATTACACATTAACTGGATCATTTATTGATGATGGGCCATTACCTGCAAATTATTAAATAGCGTATAACAACCCCGCATTTCCTCCAACAAATATAACCATATTTACTCTTTCTTCTATTAAATACAAATCAAAATTGTAATCATAAATGCGCCATGTTGGTTTGTTTATTCCTACAATATTTCCTGTTACTGGGTCACATATAGTCAATACTTGGGCATAAGGGTCAATCGGAGGTGAAATAGTTGTAAATTCTAATTGTATATTATTAAATCGGCTCATGTTCATTGCTCCAGAAGGTTGTATAACAAGAGGATCTGTATTTAAACAAAAATTATAACAATACAGTCCAGGAGGAGCATTTCCAGCAGTTCTAACATATTTTTCAACAAAATTATACACTTCTACAGGAAGCATATTCTCTCTATACTGTCCATCTAACAATATTCCCATAGTATTTAAAATATATTTTACATTTTGAGGATTATACACCCCAGATATGTATAAGCCACTTAAGGTTCCGTCTGGATTTAAACCAGGCCCAATTCTAGATGTCCAAAAAGGATTTGGATTATGAAAATTGCCGATGGTAGATGCGGGTACAACGTCTTGTGGCATATAATTGTATGGCCAATTCGTATAATTAGACCATTGGTTTCTTAAATTAGCATCACTTCTGCGAAAATAAAACATCCAACTAATAACCATTCCGATAGTATCAATGTCAATTTTGTTCTGACCGGTAACATTGTGATACGGTCTTTCATAAATTTGTTTTATTAAATATTTTTGTTCATTTTTGGCGAACAACTCAGACTCATCATTAGAGAGAAAACAATAAGTACAATTTAAATTAATATCTGCGTTCCATTGAGTGCGTTGATCAATATAAGAATTTGGCCCAAGTTCTTCATCAGGTGGAGTTTGAAGAAAACGATACAATTGCATATAATATTGATTAAAATTAGGAGCAACCGTAGGAAAGTTATTTACATAATCAAAGACATCGCGAATAGTAAACCATTCATTTAATGGACGAAATGAAATACTAATTTGTAATTCATTATATTGTAAAGAAACTAATGGAAAAGCTTGACTTGTTAATAAATTAAACCATGCGCCTAATGGGATATACAACGTTTGTCCCATAATAGACGGTTGTGATCCGGCAGGATTATCAGTATAATAATTATTTGGGTAAGAATTAATACGTGACCCTGAATTTCCGGGATCATTTAATTCAGAAATATGTCCTATCATTTGATAAAATAATTGTAATTTTTGTGAACTAAAATCTCTCTGTGCAGATGATAAAATATATTTTCCTGAATATTCTTGTAATTTTTGATTACCACAATGAATAGAAACCCGATTTATGATGTTTGCTCCCAGATGTTCTATCCATTGAAAATTATAAGGAGCCCAATTTGTAAAAGTAGTAGAACCGTCCGGATTTGTGATACTTTGTGGAGGCATTATTGGGCTCCATATATTAGGTAAATTAACTGAAATATAACAATCCATTAACAAATCGGCATACCGTTTTATTTTAAAAGTAAAAGTAGTTTCTGTAGTAAGATTTAAAGAATGCGACCCTTCATAGTCTAAACGAAAATTTTGTTTGCCGAAATTAGTGTATTTTTTGTATGTTGCTTTCCAAAAAGTTTTACTAGGATTGCCATTTAATATAACATTTTGTTGACCGGTTGCAACTAAATTTAATAATCCTCCAGCCATATACTTATTATTATACAATATATATTTTTAACTAATTTCATTAATAATATAAATATAATTATAAATGAAATTGTATTATTTATAAACTTATTATATTTATAAATTTATTATACTTATATTATAAAATATTATAATAATATATTAACAAAATGGAACAACCAAATGTTAAACCCGATATTATGTCAACAATAGCAAATTTAAATGAAGATTTTCAAAGTTATTTAATTATTGGATTTACTTTGATTGTGTTAATTTGTTTTATTTCTTATATTATTTATTTAAAAAATTTAAATAACAGCGAATGCAATTATATGAATACATTATATTCATCAATGGATGGAAATATTACATCTATTACTTCAGATTTTAGTTATAATTTATGTGATTATTATATTAAAACGGCTTATAATGCATGTAGCGGAGGAAGTTATAAAAATGATTGGGTAAATATATGTAATTTAAAAGCTATTATTAAACAAGGGGTTAGATGTTTAGATTTTGAAATTTATTCGATCCAAGATCAACCTGTTGTAGCAACAAGTATAGTAAAAGATTTTTATGTAAAAGAAACCTATAATTCAGTTCTTTTTAGTGATGTAATGTCTACTATTTATAATTATGCTTTTTCTTCAGGATCATGCCCAAATTATTCAGATCCCCTTATTATTCATTTAAGAATTCGCAGTAATAATCAAACTATGTATACAAATATATCAAACATATTTCAATTATACGATGATGTTATGTTAAGTAGCGAATACAGTTATGAAAATTATAATCAAAATTTAGGTAAACTACCTTTATATTCTTTTCAAAATAAAATAATTATAATAGTCGATAGAATAAACAACGCATTTTTAGAAAACCAAGATTTTTTAGAGTATGTAAATTTAACAAGTAATTCTGCATTTATGAGAGCATATAATTATACTGATATAAAAAATAATCCAGATGCACAAGAATTAACAGTATACAATCAACAAAATATGACTATTGTATTGCCTGATGTTCAAAATAATCCTAATAATCCAAGCGGACCATTATGTAGAGCATATGGTTGCCAAATGATTGCTATGCGTTATCAATATGTAGATAATTTTTTGGAAGATAATGCGATTTTATTTGATGAAGGAGGATACGCATTTGTATTAAAACCGCTGAATTTACGGTTTCAAGCAGTTACTATTCCCGACCCTGTTCCGCAAAATCCGGATTATTCTTATCAAACACGTTCAAGTGCCACAGATTATTATAGTTTTAGTTATTAATAAATATAAAGCCAATTTTCTAGTTGAATATCTTTTAATAAATATTTTGTAGATATTTTATCACATAATAATTTGTAGATAATAGCTTGACGAATGTTTCTATAACGCTGTATTTCTTCTATGATGTTTATTATTTTTGTAATAGGTGTCCAAGTATTAGAACAAACATAAGTGTTACAACATAAACAATCATACCCCCAAATATCTTTTATCATTTTTAAAGTTTGGAGAGAAAAAATTTTCATATATTGAATGTATGATTTATCATTAATATATACGGCTGGTTGTGAAAAAGGATAATTTTGATTAATTAAAAAAGTGTATACATTATTTGTTGAAAAATTTGTATCATTTATTTTTATACTTATTGTTTCTTTCGTAGTATTAACAGAAATTATTTGTAAATTATCAGTATTTTCAATCATTTGCAATTCATTTGTTAATCTTTTTATAACAGATGAATTAGCAAAATTTGTCAACATATAAATAACAATATACAAAAATGTTTAATATATTTTGTATATTGTTATTTATATCAAAAATATTATATCAAATATATTATATCAAAATATATTATTTAAATAATATATGAAACATAATAATGATAATAATTGTAAAGGTTTATCTTTTGCAGATTGCGAATTAACTATTTTACGAACTTCTGTAGATAAAGCTGAAAAAAAAATGAAACAACAAATTGTTGATTCTGAAGAAATAAAACATATGATTGAAATTGTAGAAATGTTTATCGTCAAAAAAAAAGCAATTTGTTATGGAGGAACGGCAATAAACAATATTTTACCAAAAAATATGCAATTTTATAATAAAAAGATAGACTTACCGGATTATGATTTTTATACACCAAATGCTTTAGAAGATGCAAAAGAATTAGCTGATATTTATAATAAAAATGGTTTTGATTACGTAGAAACAAAAACTGGACAACATCATGGAACTTATAAAGTATACGTAAATTTTATTCCAATTGCGGATGTTACATTTTTACCAAATGAAATATACAATGCTTTAATAAAAGATACAATCAAAATAAATGGAATATTGTATGCTCCTCCAAATTATTTAAGAATGGCGATGTATTTAGAATTATCGAAACCAGCAGGAGATATTAGTCGTTGGGAAAAAGTATACAAAAGATTAACATTATTAAATAAATATTATGGTATTACAAAGTTAAACTGTAATAATATAAAATTTCAAAGACCTGGAGAAAATATGAATTATAATATTAGTAGTAAAGTTTATAGTATTATTAAAGATACTTTAATCAATCAAGGAGTTGTATTTTTTGGGGGGTATGCTTTATTTTTATATTCTAAGTACACTCCTTCAAAAAAAAAAAAAATAAATGATATACCTGACTTTGATGTAATCGCAAAAAATGCAAAAGAAGTAGCGATTATATTAAAAGAACGATTAGAAGAGGAGAATATAAAAGAAGTAAGTATAAAAACATATTCTCCTATTGGTGAAATTATTCCTGAACACTATGAATTAAAAGTTGGAGTTGATATTGTTGTTTTTATATATTCTCCTCAAGGATGTCATAGTTATAACACTATTAAAATAAATAAAAAAATAATAAAAGTAGCATCAATTGAGACTATGTTAACTTTTTATTTAGCGTTTTTGTATACTAGTAAAAAATATTATAATAATTTTTTAGACAGAAATTTATGTATAGCGAATTATTTATTTGATTTACAAAGAAAAAATCGTTTAAATAAAAAAGGTATTCTTAAAAGATTTAGTATATCATGTTATGGACATCAACAAACATTAGCAGAATTACGTGCAGAAAAATACCAAAAATATATAGAATTAAAAAATACTAAAAATAAAAAAGAATATGATGAATGGTTTTTAAATTATACTCCAACAAATAATAGTAAACGTAAAAAAAAGAATGTAATCAATAAACCTACGACTAAAAGTAAAAAAAATAAGACTACAACTAAAAGTAAAAAAAATAAGACTACAACTAAAAGTAAAAAAAATAAGACTAAACGTAAAAAAAATACAAATAAAAAGATATTTGCTATGTATTAATTTTTATAAATAATTTATTTATACAATAAACTATAAATGAAAATAAACTAGATGTAAACAATAAACCATATAAATTATAGTTTCCATCATTTAATAATATAGGTAAATACAATGATAAATATTTTTTAAATATAGGTAATTGAAACAAAAAATATATTACTGAAATTAATAAAGGCATTTGAACTTCATTATAAAAATAATCTATTTGGGCTTGATTTTCTGAATTATCTTTTATAATAGATGTATCTTCATTAATATATTCAGTATTGTTGACGGTTTTATCTGGAATAGGAATATAATTTGGTTGAACACATTTATCTATATTATGTGAAATAGTGTCCATAGATATATCTCTTGACGGCAATTGAGTAGCTCCACTAATAGTGGCTTGTTGTAATCCATTTACAATTAGATTGATAGTCGATTGATCTAATGAAATATTTGAATTATTATTTGGTTCAGTGATTTTTTCAGAAACATTCATAGATATATTGTTTGTTGTATTATTGCCCCCCAAAGGTTCAGTAGGTAAATCTAAAATATTTGTAAATTCGCTCATACAATAATATAAGAATGGTTGAAATATAGTATTTACGCAAAATTATATTATTATTATAAATTAATAATAAAATTTATAATTTATTCAAATTCAATTATTTTTGCATTAGAATTACATTTTGTAGCAATTTGTTTATATTTAACACATTTTCCATTTGTTTTGTATATTTTGTTTTTGATTTCATCTAAAGGAGGAGCCTTAAAAACAATACATTCTTTGTTATTGTTACTACAAACACTTCTAAAAACAGAAGCTAACCCAAACCCTAATAAAATAGACATAATTATTTTACCTGTTTTTGAATGTAAAAATTTACTTAAGTTAACAGCCATAATATTATAAGATAATATTATATTATTGAATAGAATTACTATGCTTGCATAGGTATTTGAGAGATTAACCCTTCATCTTCAGGACATGGAACTTCTTCTTCTTGAAAAGAAAAACAATTGTCTGCTTTGTCTTTAAATAGTATTTTATTAATATTTTCAGGGGACGGATAAATGTAAATGATTTTTTTTTCAGGCCCTAAAATATATACAAAAAAAAACCCAATGGCGAAACTTATAATAAATATAGGAAAAGAAATGTAATCAAATATCATATAATATAGTTTTATATTATTTTTTCTTTTATTAAATATCGTAAGTATATTAAATTATAAAAAACTTGAGGTTCAGAAGATCTAGTTAACATATGAAATAAATTAGCATCTTTTGTAGCTAATAATAATTTGCGCATATCTTCATTTTGACTAAATTTTGCGTATTGAGCCATGTACATTTCTTTTTTTACACGAGGTTGAGGTCCATCAAAAAAATCAGGGTCTACTTTTATTTTTTTATCACGCAATCTTTCTTTTTGATACAATCCGGTTTTTCCTCCTGCTGCTTTGGCCATATTTGGATTAGTTGATAATACAGATCCAGAGTCTAAAGAAAATGTTCTATAAAAAGCATTATTGTTTTTTTTGAACTTAGATGCTTGATAGTAATGTTCTACACTATACCAATGAAGGTTATCTAATTCAAATGGCGACTCTGCAAGGTTAGATAATTTTTTTCTCCAATCTTTTATTTGAGATAGTTCAATATATTCGTTTTCAAATTCTTTTGGCAGTTTCTCTTCTTTTCCTTTTCCAGGAGCAACATTTCTAGAGGTCGAATAAAAATAAAAACAAATATCTGGATTATACAAGCCTTTTGTTTCTTCTTGAATATTATAAATAACATCATCTGATAAATATTTAATAGATGTCTTACGTTTTTCAAAAGGATTATCTGTTTCATCTAATGGCGGGGAAGAGTTTCCAATTATATCTTCTATTTCTTCTTCATCTCCTTCTTCACCTTTTTCATCTATGTCACTATCTGATTCTATGATGATTTTTTGAGTAGGTTTAAATGTTTTTGGTTGTATTCCTTCGTTACCTACAATAAAATGAAGAACTTTGTTATCACTATCATTGTTTAAATACATTTCTGAAATATTATAGTTGTTTTGTATTAAATGATAAGTATTTGTATCTTCATTAAACGATATGTTATTGATTTTGTATTTTAAATGATGTATTTTGTTTAATAATGGAATAATATAGGTTATATAAATATCTACAGCTTCTTGCGCATAAGTTATATTTGATGTTTCATTCATGTTCTTTATTTTATCTTTAATTAAATTTATTTGAATATAAAATTTTGATATTTCAGTATTTAATTCATTTGTTTTTTCATTATTATTAAATATTTCATTATATTTTTTGTAATATTCTTCATATAATGATGAATACAAATTAATTGCTTCTTTTATTTCTTCAAATCTCTCTATTGCTTCATCTGAATTTATAAACCCAAATAATAATTTATTTTTATTGTTAATAATCGTATTTTTATATTTTTTTAATGTTTTTTCTATTTCTTTTAATAAATCAGGAATTAATTCCATTTTTCCTATATTAAAATTTATATTGAGTTTGCACGGGTTTGATTTTACATTACATTTTGCAATAAATTGTCTATACGAATCGTGTTCTTCTGTATCATTTGAATAAATAATTTGGAAAACGGTCCCCCCGGATTGTTTACAGTTGATACATTTAGGTATATTTTCAAGGTATTTTTGTCTTTTCTCTCTATTACTTAATGATACATCTGACATTATTTTTTTCTTTTGTTTCATGATTAAATTTTCATAGTTTTCTTTTAATTTATAATACTCTTTTATAGCTTCTGTAATAACTTCATTTTCGTCTAAAGGGTTTGTAAGATTCATATAATATAATTATATTATATAAAATTGTTTTTTATCTTTAACACCTTTGGACATTTACATTTTTAAACATTTACACCTTTGAACATTTAATATAAAAATCAATAAGTTGCATTTCAAATGTCATATATTGATTTAGATTTTAATAGTGTAAACTTTTTGATTTTGTTCTTCTTTTTTTCCTTTTTGTTCTTCTTTTTTTCCTTTTTGTTCTTCTTTTTTTCCTTTTTGTTTTCCTTTTTTTTGTTTTTGTTTTTTTTCTCCCTCCATTTGTATCTTTCCAAACATCTGATATACATACATATTGGATAGATTTTTGTATAATTACACCATTTAATGCTTTACCAAACAAATCACCTAACATATCATCTAAATTAATATCAATATTTATATTAACTACATCATTATACAGAGTTTGCATCTCTTTTTGTAAATGTTGTTTTATATCATTACATTTAATAACATTTCTATCTTTTTCATAAATTTCATGAGCTTTATCTTTTATTTTTTTGGTTCGTTGTGTTTGAAATTGTATTTCAAAATTATATTTTAAAATACCTATATTAGGTTCTTGAGTGATATTATATACATTAAAATTATTCTCAGTATTCATACGTATAACATACTTCAAACAAGCAATAAAATTTTCATTTAAATTTCCTGTAGGACTTAAGCTTAGAATTTCATCTTTTAATTCGTTTGTATTATTTTCAGTATTAAATTTAAATTGTGAATTTATACCTTTGTATATGTTATCATCTTGAAAAAAATTTTTAATTTTTGTTACATCAATTTTAAACAATTTAAAATATAACAAAATAAAATAAAAAGTATACTTAAAACTATTATTGTCATTATTCAATACAAAAGTCATTCTATAAATATCTTTTGGCATATTTTCATCATTGTTTAAAAATTCAATAATACTATCGTGTAATACAAGTTGATTAACAACAGTATTATCAACTGTGCCATATGCTAATTTTTTAAGACGTTCTCCTCCAGCTAAAGATTCGGGTTCACTCGCATTACTATTAAATTCTTTTTCAAAAAAATCAGATACAAGTTTACGTATCAAAGAGTCAACTTTTTTATATCGATTAAATAAATTACAATAATCCATTTGAAATTGAAATGCTTCCGGTAAATCTTTATTTATATCTAAAAGTTGTTTAATTAATGGTGATACTAGTTTGTCAAAATTTTTTGCAATATTAATTAATTCAAAAGCTTTATTTAAAAATAAAGTATAAATATAAAATTTTTCATGAAATACGCAAGCCCATTTGTTTTCTAAATCAATAAATTCTTCTTTATCAAAAACGTGCAATTTAGATTTTGCGTTTAATTCTGATAAATATGTTTTTTCTTCTTCAGTAAATACGTGCAGTTCTCTTCTGTTTTGCTCTATTACATGAGTATCTCTAGTAAACCCTTCTGGTAAAATATTCATATTATATATACATATTAAAGATTAAAATGTTTACATTTAAGATTAAAATATTTTGTTAATCATTTCATGTTCTTCTTCCCATGAAGGAAGCCCTGTAATTAATTCTTGATGGGCTCTTTTTTTAGACTCTTGAAAATTGATAATTTTAGATAATATATATTCTTGTTTTTCTTTATTTTTTTTTTGTACCTCTATAGGAGTTAATTTCCCTTTGTATTTATACAATAAAATAATACCTAATACAATTAAAAAAGCTATAAACAACCCAATATTAAATATTGTATTATGAAATTTTTCCTTAATAACATGACATTGTTTTAATGATTGATGCAAAAAATATTTTACACCAGGTTCTACAAGTTCTGGTTTAGACATTTCAAAGTTCATATTATTTAATGTTAAAATTTTAAAATAATTTATACATATTATCTATATGTCTAGTTATTTAAACATTGTTACTTTTTTAGTTGCAACTACATTTTATTATTTTGGAATAAAACCTACATTAACATATGAAATTATTATGAGTGAGGTAGATGAAAATGGCGAAAGTGATTACATAAATTATATAAAAAATGGATATGTTTTTATCGTTATTTATTTTTTGTTTATTGTTGTAACCCAATTTATTGTAAATACCTCTGTTATAACAGGAAATTGTGGCGGAAGTGTAACAGAAAACTTAGGAGCGGCGGCTTTATACACTTTTTTGCCGTGGATTCTTATTTTTGGAGTAATAATTATTATTTTAATTATTAATCCTGGGTTTAAACGTGTTTTTGCAGATGTTATTGGATATTTTTATGTATCTTATTATGCAAACAAAATTATAGCTGATTTATTAATTGATAGAGATTTACAAAAAAATTTAGAAAAAGGGAATGTGGGTGAAGGACAAAAAGAAGCATTACAAAATGCAGCAGATGCTATAATAAAAGTATGTGGTAATGTATCGATATTAATAAATCAAATTGTTCCATCCAATTTTAAACAATATTTACAAGAATTAGAACCATTAATGAAAGATAAATACAAATCATCTGCTGAAGGCGAACAATTAAAAGAAGAATTATTTAATCTTGTTGTAACAAGAGATAGTATCGGAGAAGCAATGTGGTATATTTATACAGGTATATTATTAACATCTCTAGTACAACTACAAATAACGAGTAGAGGTTGTGTTAACAGTCAAGCGGCAATGGAACAAAATTACAAAACATTTTTAGCAAATGAAGAACAAGCACAAGCACAACAAGCACAAGCACAAAGCACTACATACACCGTATCATAATATGATTTCATTTTTTATTTGAAATTTTAAATATTTTTTTATTGAATAACATAATTTATATTATTATACAATTTATATTATTGAAAATGTGTAGTATAATACATTACTGCTAAATAACATACTATTCCTAAAATAATAGATAGTAACCAAATTGGAAATATCGTTTTATTTTTGTATCCTATACCAAATTCACGTATACTTCCATCTTTATTATAAAAACAAGAAGGTTTAATGATTTGAATAATTCCAAAAAGAACAATAAACAATATAACAGAAACAAATGTTATATTTTTTTTAATATACATTTTATACATTTATATATATTTATAAACAATTTTTTATTCTTATCGGAATACAAATAAATAATTAGATTATTCTTCTGTTTCATCATCATTATATTCTTCTTCAATATCATCTATATTTCTATATTCATCTCTTTGTATTTCTTCATCTATTCGTTGTTCTTCCATATAATCATCAATTAATAAATCCATAGTTGATTCATCTGCATCTTTATGTTTTTTTCTTATAGCTTTTTCAGCAGAGTTCATTTGATCTCTAAATTCTTGTTCTTCATCATAAAATTCTTTGTTTAATACGGTTAACCCTTTTTGAAGGCCTTTGCTGTACATTCCTAATTTGTTTATTTTAAACATAGTATCTATTTCTCTATCTTCTCTCGTCATTAATTTTAATTTATCTGTTACCATGTATTTTTCTTTTTCTTTTAATTTAAATACTTTATCTTTGATATCTTGATAAGATATATCAATAATATCTTTTTGTTTATGCATTATTTGTATAAACACAATGAACAATTGAGCGGTTTGATTAGATAATTCTATTTTATTTCCTGTAGAAATTTGTGATATTCCGCTTTTTGAAGGCAATTGATCTGATTTGGTTTCTAAATCATCTAAAAATCCAGTAGAAAATATATCTGGAAAGCTTAACGCTTGTTGTTCTGGGTCAATTAATACCATATTATCATCTTTACATAAATCAATATAAGTATTAAAAATACTTAACAAATAATATTCAAATAATAGTCTACTTGTTTTTTCATCAAACAACGGTTTTAATATTGTATCATTTTGATGAATACTAGAAACATTTGGTGTATTTTTAGATAACATTATAATATATTTTGTTTTTTCTTGTATTGTAATTAACATTTTCATTAAAATAGGCGCATCATAAAAAGTTCGCAATGTTTCATAATAAGTAGCAACTGATTTTTTTAGTTTATTAGAATGATTTAATGAAAACCCATAATAATTAGGAATATTTATGCTTTTATAGTTAACTTTGTTTAATATAATGTTTGGAAATATTTCGGAAAAATTAGAAATAAAGGTGTTATAAAAAGTATTAATAGTATAAACATTCGCATGTTTCAAATCAGGATGATATTCTTCTGGGTCATCATAAGACCAAATATACAGATTAGTAAACAAAGTCGAAAATTTTTTAAAATTACTAGATGTTAATTTGGAATACTTTCTAATAAATGATAAAATATCGCCTTTCATTGTATCTATACTTTCGTTTAAATACATATTTAATTCTTTTATTTCTTTTGTATATTCTTCCTCTGGCTCTGTGTATGTATCGATAGATAATTTTAATTTACTATGAAACTCTCTATCGATGTTTTCCATGTCTTCTTCATCAATAAAAGTTAAAATATCATTCAATTTAGAAGTTGGAGAGAAACTATACTTAAAATCAATTTTGATTGTATTATTTTTACTAATAGATTGTATCATTCCTAATAATTGTTCTTCCGTATAACTATGTCCGTCCCCTTTAAGTTTTCGAATAATATTATCAATTGTATCATTTGTATTGATTAAACTTTTATCAGGTTTTGATGTACAAAACGGAAGAACATTTCCAGGAATAGGAATAAGTGATTTAAATTTACAAAATAAAAGAAACGCCAAATAAATTGTTTTTTCACTAAATGTATTATCAATAGGCGGGTAATTATTTTTTGTATTTATTTTACTAGAAAAAGTGCAACTTTTAGATAAATGATTAATATCATCAATTATATTTGTTAATTTATTAACAATTTTATTATAATCTTTTATTTCTGGATTTTTTTTGAAAAAGTATTCAATAGTATTTTCTTTTTCAGAACTTTCACAACAAGCATTTTCAATATATGGATCATTATTGGAATTATTAAGAATAACATCGTTCTTTTTTACAATTTTTTGAATTCTCTCTATAATAGCTATGCTAAACAAAAATATTTTGGAATGCACCGTCATTATTAATTCACTTTGTAAAATATTACCTGAACGAATATTAGATAACAAAGTATTATTAAACCCTTCTGCAAGATTGGTAGGCGTTTTCAATTTAAAGGGTATTAACGGTGGTAAAAAATGAACCCAATTTGTTATATCATGTTCTATATGAATTTCACTTAAAGGAGTAGTTAATATGTATTGTTTTTTCTCATCTATTTTTCTTTTTGTTTCTACATCACTATACAAAGCAGAAATGGATTTTTTTATATTACTAATAATATTTTCCATTTTTTTTCTTTTTAAAACGCTCCATGGATTGCCTGACTCTCGTATATCATAGGCAACACAAGCAAGATACACAACACTGCTGTCATCTCCTTCTCCATCAAATGGATACCCTGTAAAAGAACGAATACATCCAGGGTGTGTTTTTCTTGTTTTAACAAATGGAATGGTTGTTTGAACCGCAATTAAAAAAGCACCTAAAACATAATACAATAAAGTTGCATTATAATAATCAATAAAAGGGATTGTTTTTTCGCCTTTTTCTTCTTTTCTTTTTTTCATTCTTTTATAATCTTCTTCAGAAACACTGTCTTTTATAAATTGGGATACAATGTTTATGATATACTCTTTTTGTTGTTCAATACTTATACCCATTGCAACCGATAACGCATTTACAATATTATTAATCATAATACTTTCTGGATTTTCGTATTTTACAATAGTAGAAGAAGCTGCATTTATTTTTAATCCGATATCTTCTTCTATGAAACTTTTTGTAGAAATTTTAAACCCATTTTCGTATCCTTCTTCATAATCAAAATCAGTACGAACAATATTCCATCCGCTGTTTTTATCACACCACCAGTCACCATCATCACTTTGTTTGCCAACTTCTTTTTTAATTAATTCAAGAACTTCTATGTATTTATCAGAACCATCTGTTACGTATGCTTTGGCTAAATATAATTTAAAACTAGGTATTAAAGGCACGTTTGTTTTATTACAATACAACCATTCATCTTTTTCCATTTCGCCTAAGGGGCCTACTCCAGATATGGATTTTCTAGTAAAACGTTCACAAAATCGCACAATATCATTTTGAACTTTAACAAAATCTTGTTGGCCTAAAATAATTTGTAAAATTGGGTAATATGGAGATACAGGTCGTTCTTTAACATCATCGTTTAAAAGACTTAATTTGTATTTTTCATTATTATATTTTAATAAATGATTATGTTTTATTTTAGATAATTTTGGGATTAAAGAAACGTAATATTTATAATTGTATGTAATAAAACGTTCTAATTCTTCTTTTGAAAGTTGATATTTGTTATCAAATTCATTTATAACATCTTTTAGTAATTTGTGTTGAATTTTGTATTCGGTGTTTTCCATACTTTCGCATTTATCTTCAATATTTGCACAAGTTGCTTGCAAATTACATAAAATACTTTCATCTAATGTGTTAATATTTGTTTTATTTAAATTTTCATCTAGTTCCCACTTGTTATCTTTACGAATATAATAATCTATTTCTTCTGAATGAATGGGTCGGTATCCTTTATATAAAACAGCATAATGATTATCCATTACTTTTTTTTTCCCATTTAATAATGATTCTGCTAAATTCTCTGCATCAGTTTGGGTCATGTGTTTTTTTTGAACCAAATCATCTACAATATATGCGTTTAATTCATCAGGAGCCATAGTAAGAACTTGTTTTTCGTAACCGTTTTTATCTTCTAATATTCCATAATTTGTTTTATCATATTTTTTATCAAAATAAATAATTTTATCATTATCCGAATTTAATGTTTCTAAAGAGGTATAATATTTTGAAATAATTATGTTTAAACAACGGTCTTCTTCTTCTGTTTCTATTTTTTTACCAATATTATTTTTTTCACTTTCAAACATAGATGAAAGTTCGGAAGGAAACATTAAAGATATATTTTGCACAGCAATAGCAGTAGTATATAATTTAGCATAATTATGAATAATTACTTTTTGCACGAGTTCAGAATTGGTGTATATTTCAGGAGTAGCTATTTCATAGCCTTCATTAAAGACTTGAAAATGGTTTTCATTATTAATTAAATTAAGAACAAACAATTTTTTTTTATCAGTAAATAATTGTTTACTGTTTAAAAATGATTTAAACATATTTTTATATGCAACAAAATTAGAATTGTATTCATTAATTTTTTCGTTTATAAATCTGGTTATTTCAACATATTGCATATAAGTTAAATCATCTGTATAAATTAAAAAGGGTTCTAAGTAAGATACAACTTCTACAATAGATAATTTTCCAAAAATGTATTTTTTCATTATATTAAATAAAATTTTGGTTTTAGGAATAATAATATTTATAAATTTTTCAAAAACATCTTTTTTTGTTTTATTCATTAATTCTTCAGGAGGAATATTGAAAACATAGTTTTTAATTTTGGTAGCAAAAGTATCTTCATTAAACTCTATTTCATTTTCTAAACTTTCAATAACATTATTATGAATAACTGTGTATTTTTTAAGTATTTGCCAATAATTTAAAAAAGATAGATGTAAATTTGCTTTATTTAAGAGATTTGTTCCTGGAAGATTTATTTTTGAAAATTGAATAACTGGTTCTGGTAAAGTTAAAAAAGATTTAATGGACATGTTATCATCTTTTGTTAAATTTGCTCTTTTCATATCATCATTTAATTTCATTAATCCATTATTGTATTTTTGCAATAAAAATCGTTTTGAAACGATCGTATTATTGCTAAAAACAGATGCAGTCATATTATCTAAATTATCAACAATTGTATTAATATTATTTAAAGCGGCCTTATCAATAATGATACTGTTATCTTCTTCAGATATTTCATCAAAAGGAGTAAAAAAAGGGTTTAAATCGGTATACAATGCAGAATATGTATTTTGTCCAGCTGGTAAAGAATTTGATCGATAATTACTAATAATTTCATTTAAACTAGCCAATTGATCATCTATTAATAAAGGTAAAATATCATTTTTGTCTTCTTCTTCGTAATCAATATCGTACAATTTTTTAACATTTTTAACAATAGGTAAAATCCAGTATAAGTTTATATTAAAATCTTGAAAATATTTTGATAATGGTTTGTAAGTGGCGTTTTTAATTAATTTACCTTCTACATTACCGTAGTCATCATAATTTGAAAAGCGTTCTCTTAATTGTTTAAAACGTTCAATTGTAATATGAATATCATTTAATGTTTTAGAGGTTCTTTTAAAAGTAGGAATATTAGATAATAATGAGTCTAATAAATCAGTAACTTGGTCGTCTAAACTAAAACGTTGACTTTTTGTTGAAACGTCTTCATATTGAACAATATGTCCGTATTCTTCTTCACTAAAATGTATTTGATCTGCTTTGTATATTATTTTTTTTAAATTATCTTCAAAATTACTTGAAGAAAAAAATTTTTTTGATGGTTCTATCGTTAGGGATTTGTTTCTCTCTACTGTTTCTTTTTCATCTGTATCTTCAATTTCAATTATTTCTTCTTCTACTTTAGGAGGAGGTGTCATTGTATAAATAAATGGATCTTCTGAACCGGTGTCGACCTCTTCTGGTTCAGGTTCAGTTTCTGTTTCTTTTTGTTTTATTTCATTCAATGTTAATTTTTCTCTCTCAATATCAGGTTCTTCTATAATTTCTATACTTGTAATTGGTAAGTTTTCAGGCAATCCTTTATATTCAAAATTTAAATATATTGTGTCCATTTCAATGGTTTTTATTTCAATCATATCATTTTCTAAATTAGTTATTTGGCCTGTTAATGCAGCAGGAAACAACCCTCCTATATGTATTTTAATCCATTTATCAGGTAATAAACTGTTTTGTTTTGCATAACTGGGGGTTTCACATCTATCTAAAATAGAAATGCGAACTATATCCCCTTCACCAATCAGGCCTTCTTCAGAAATAGGAACAAGTATTTCGTCGAATGTCTCTGTATTTAATAATTTTAATTTTTCTTTATCAATATAATTTATTATAAATGTATTATCATGCAATATTTCATTTGAGGGACTATTTATTTCAATAATATCGCCTAACCATAATTCAATTTTAAAATCGGTTTGTATATTTTTGGTTGACATTATTTCTATAATAATCATAGACTTTTTTATACTTAAATAATAACCATTAATTATTTATTTATGTTTTGCTAATCTTAAAAAATCTTTTTTTAATTTATCAAATGTTTCAATTGCTTCAGCAATGCAACTTTTTATATTTCCTAATATAGAAGAATTATCTACTACATCTACATAAGCAAGACGAATAATACTATAAGTATCATGTGGATGCAATTTTTTAAACCCACAAAAACTACATATACCTTTTTCATAATAATTTTTATACATAAAATATTCAATTACTTTACCAATTGTATAATCGTAATTTTGAAGAACAATATCAACACAGTTTTGCATAGTGCTATCAGCATTTTTTATTTCTAATTCGTTTTTATCAATTAATTCATCTATTTTAACAAAACTATTTATTAATATGACACAAGCTAAAACAAGTAATTCATTATTATCATAAATTCCAATAGTTTGTAAAATAAAGTCAAAACTGTTTTTTTTAACAATACGCTTTCCATCTAATAATTTCCAATTTGCTTGTTCAAATACTATTTGTTCTTCTGTTTTGCCTTCATCTTTCCATGCTTGCATTTTTTTTGCTAGTTCAACTGTTTGTAAATCTTCATCAATTGTGCACCCATAAGAACAAGTAGAAACGGCATTAAACATTCCGTCTTCTTTAGCGGTGCCTATACTAAAATGGCAAGTTAAATGAAGGCATTCTCCAAGCAATTCTTCTGATAATTTTGGACGTAAACGAACAAAATCAATATAATACCCAGTATGATCATCTACAGGAAACATGGTTGCAATGGTTTCTTTATCAATTTCTTTTTTTGTTTCGTGTTCTTTTATTTTAAAATTTTCTGTAGTGACAAATAACATTGTATCGGTAGTATTTTCAATGTGTACTTCCATATAATATTTATCTAATGGAAACGTTTCAACTTCTTTTATATGTACAGGTATACAACTTAATCGTTGTTTAATAATTTCATTGTTCAATCTTGAAGTGTTAACAAGAATATTACATTTATTTTCTTCAATAGGGGTTGTTTTAAAAACAATTAAAGGAATATCTGATAACAATGTTCGCCTAAGAGCATTTGCCAAACTGACATTTATATCATGAACAGTGAATGTTAATATATCTAAATTGGAATAGTTTTCAATTTTAGGAGAAGACATCGTTTATTATAAATATAATTTTATAAAATAAATTTAAATCATTTTTTTAAAAAATGAGTTAAAAAATAATTAATAAATTTAATACATGAGTACTATTTTATATTATAGTAAGTATTGTGAAATATCAAAAAAATATTTGCAAATATTATCTAAGTCAGATGTTCAAAAAGATATACATTTTATATGTATTGATAAAAGAGTAACAGAAAATAATAAAACATATATTATTTTAGAAAATGGTCAAAAGATTATATTACCAGAAACCGTAAATCGTGTTCCAGCATTATTATTATTGAACCAAGGTTATAATATTATATTTGGAGAGAAAATATTAGAACATTTTAAACCCCGCCAAGAAATGGAAGTTCGTCAAGCAACCCAAAACAATATAGAACCATTAGCTTTTTCATTTGGAGGTGGATTTAATAATATTGTATCAGATCAATATAGTTTTTTAGATCAAGCTCCTGAAGAATTAGAAGCTAAAGGAAATGGAGGAATGAGGCAATTACATAATTATGTTGATTTAAATAACGCTCATAGTGGAAAATTATCAGAGCCTATAAAAGATGATAATACAACGATTAGAGGGGTTAAAAAAATTGGTGAAAATGATTCAAATCAAGTGATGGAAAACAGAATAAAGCAAATGCAAGAAGAACGAGCAAATGATTTGAAAATAATGAGTGGAAATAGACCGCCGGCCGGTTATTAATAATTATAATTTTGCAACATTATAATGTGTAATCTAATATAATATATAATAATAAATTTATAATCTAATATATATATAATAAATTTAAAAAACTTAAAAATAAAAAAAACAATATAAATAATGACAAATTACATAAAAGTGTTTAATGATCATTTTGAAGAGTTTATCAATGATGTGCATCGGTTATTTCCTCAAGATGAAGATGTGTTAACATCAAAAAACACCATTATATCTATTCGTAAAATTAACCCAAAAATGATTGTAAAAATTTGGAAAACATATATAGTAGAAAAATACAAAGATAAAATAGAAGCAGGAGATATACAATTTTTTATTACTAAAGACTATGCAAATGATTTGACAGATACCTCCAATTCAGACAAAATAATGCAGGTCATTAATCGATTAAGAGATCCAATTAAGAATATGAATGCAGAAAACCAATTAAAATCGATGAAATATATACAAAATTTGACAAAATTATCAGAATTTTGTATAGTATAAATCAATAAAATATAAATCAATAAAATATATTAATAATATATAATAAGTTTAATTTAAACAAACTTATTATATATTATGTATTATGACAACAAAAAGTATTTCTGCAATTCCAGAAGAATTTTCAAAAATTATAAAAGATTTTATAAAAGATGTAAAAGTAACATTTCCAGAGTACATTCCATTGATAAATAAATGGTGGAATGATTTAGATAGTTTTAATTATATTGAAGATGAAGAAGAGAGAAATAAATCTTATGCAGAATCTGAAAACAAATCAATTCAATTACTTTTTGATTTTTGTAAAATAAAGATGCCTCCAAGAATATTTGATATATTGTATCAAAATGAAGACATGTTTAAAGAAACTTCTGAAATAGATACAGAATTTTTGCCTAAAATTCATTTTAAAAACTTATGGCAATGTGATATTACTGATAAAACTCGTGCAACTATTTGGAAATATTTACAATTAATTACATTTGCGATTATCAGTACTTTAGATAATAAAGAAGCCTTTGGAGATACTGCGAAAATGTTAGAAAATATAAATCAAGATGAATTTAAAGAAAAATTAGAAGAAACCTTAAGTCATATTCAAGATTTGTTTAATAATGAACGTTTTTTTGAAAAGTCTGATGAAAATGACACCGAAACAAGTGCAGAGTTCGATCCAAATGTAGTTCCTGAACCCTCTTTAAATAAAAACATAAACATTCCAGATGCGGAAAATATACATTCTCATATTTCAGGTATGCTAGATGGGAAATTAGGTAAATTAGCAAAAGAAATAGCAGAAGAAACCGCTTCAAATCTGAATAATGATTTTGCAGATGCAACCGATATGCAAGATATTTTTCAAAAAATGATAAAAGACCCATCAAAGATGATGGGATTAGTAAAATCTGTTAGTGAAAAATTAGATACAAAAATAAAATCAGGAGAAATAAAAGAGAGTGAAATATTTTCAGAAGCTACAAATTTAATGAATGGAATGAAAAGTATGCCAGGTATGGAAAATATACAATCAATGTTAAGTAAAATGGGTATGAGTAATTTTGGAGGAAAAGTAAATACGGCTGCAATGGAAGCACAATTAAATAACAGAATGAAAATGGAAAAAACAAAAGAGAGAATAAAAAAAAAAGCAGAAACGAATGCAACGGCCAAACTGATGCAACAATATATTGAACAACAAAAAAAACAGCAAACTATTCAAACTCCTATTGTGTCTGATGAAGAAATAATTAAAATGTTTGACAATAAAGAGAGCCCTCAAACAGAAAAAACTCTTAGAAAAAATGGAAAGAAAAAAAATAATAAATAATTTAGAAACATATACTTTTTTCAAAAGTATATATAATGGCAATAGAATTTTGGTCAAATGATCCGTTAATATTATTTAACAAAAATTATATATTTGAATTATGGCCCATGTCAAATATGTGTTATGAACAAAAAATGAATTCGATTACAAGATTAATTGTTTTATTAACTATTGCAGGGTATATTTTAACATTTTCTATAAGAATTATTATTTTTGGAATAATTACTTTAATTTGTATTTTTGCATTATTTAAATGGCGCAAACCAAAAATAACAAAAAACCTATTAAATGAAGGGTTTAATATAAATGTAAACACTTCTAAAACACCAATAAAGAATAGTTATGTTAATCCGGTTACTTTAGAAACAGTATTAAAAACAGAATTTAAAGAAGGCACAAAAAAAAATCCATTTAGCAATGTTTTATTAACTCAAATAAATGATGATCCAGAAAGAAAAGCCGCTCCTCCATCATTTAATGTAGACGTTTCTGAAGATATAACAAAAAATATTAAACGCTCTGTGCAAATGATGAACCCTGATATAAAAAATACAAATAAACAATTGTTTGGTGATTTTTATCAAAATTTTGAACTAGATCAATCAAACAGAGTATTTTATAGTACAGCAAATACTCGTGTAGCAAATGATCAATCTAGTTTTGGGCAGTTTTTATATGGTAATATGCCTAGTGCAAAAGAGGCAACTCCAGAAGGAAGTATACAAAGAGTAAAAGATAATTATAGACATATTCTTAATTAATAAATAATTATATTATATTTTATATTATAATAATATAATTATGTCAAATGTATCTTCTTACACATTTAATAACATGAGTCGAATAGGGCTAGATCAATGTTATCAATCGCAAACAGAAATTCAAAACGTAATAGCAAATAATTATACTACACAAAATTATTTTGCATCAGATTGTACCATGAAAAATCCAATAGAATTAGCTACTTCTCAACCAGGAATAAATTATAATGGCAGTTATACTGTAGCTGCAGGAGGTTGTAATATAATGGATTCTTCTAAGTTACTTATAGGAACAATTCAAACGCATCCAAAATGCCATATAGATTTATTTCAAAGACCCTTTAGCACAGTTCCTTATTTAGGAAGAGGGTCTGTAAATCCTATAGTAGAGTCGCAAATTATGCAAGGTGAACAATTAACAAACAAACGCAGTGTAAATACTTTGAGTGAAAAAAGTTATATTAAATATCATCAAACTCCTTTGTTACCTGCAATACAACAAAATTTAAACAATTCTGCAACTAAAATAGAAAGTGATGCTTCCGATGGATGGATAAGAGGAGGTGTTCCATCGAGAGAATTAACACGTGATACAGAATATTTTAATAATAATAGTAATAATTCAAGTTACAAATATATGTAAAAGTTTACATAGTAAATAATTTAAATACTAAATATAACTTATAGTAATGTATAACACAGATTTTATTTGTACATATAATTCATCTGAAGTATTTTTAGAAACAGATAGTATTACAGAAGATGAAAAAAGTTTCATAAGAAATGTTATTTATAGACAAGAATTATTAAATATATTAGATTTAGATGATTTTGATGAATTATTGATAAATAAAAAAATATATGATATTTATAAATTAATAAAAAATTATGATGGATTTCAATTATGTATAACAAAAATATTAATTAAATACAATATAACCGACGACCAAACTGCTGTATGCTTGTTGTTTTCTTTTGATTATTTAGAAGAAACCCACAAATGTATTTCTGAATACATATTAAGTAAAACAATATCTAGAGAGAATATCGAAAATTTAATTAACAAAATTGTTTAGTTAGGATTATTATAATATATTAAATTATTTCAATAATATATTATATAAATGGCTTCTACAAGAAATATAAACACGTTATGCGATTATTCTTTACAACAACAAAGATTTAGACAATTTGAAAATTATACTTTGTATCCAAATTCGCAACATGGTGCAGCATATAAAACAGATTTAGCTGGAAATGGGTTAATCCAAGGGCAAATACCATGGGATAAATTATCTTATAATGCAGTAAACACCGAATCCTTTTTATTTGGTATTAATTCAACTAATTTAATCAATCCTATGCCTAATTTTACGCCTGAACCTAAGTATTTGAATTCTGCAAATATATATGAAAAAAAACCTATATTTATACCAGAGCCATTAGCTGTTGCAAAAAATCAACGACCTTTTCCTGTACCAAATTAATATTATTATATTAATTATAATAATTATAATAATTAATATAATAATATAAATATAATGACAAATTGTGCTGCGATTTATAAGTCAAAGAAAATACAAGAATATTTAGTAAAAAATTTTAAAAAAAATGCGAATAAGTTAATAAAAGAAACCGGAGGGTTACCCGAATTTTATTGGAGAGATTTTAAAAAAGGATTTAAAAAAGGATTTATGAAAAGTTGTAAGAAATTAAATAAAAGAAATAATAAGACAAAAAAAGTCTAAAAATAAACTTTTATACTATATAACTAAAATGGTTAATTATAGTTGCGATAAATGTTATAAAATTTTTACCAAAAAAATGCATTACACTCAACACCAAAAAAGAAAAAATATGTGCAAAAATAATACCGATAAATTTAAAGTATTAATTGATAAAACGGATGAAGATAAACTTACCACTATAATTTCTGAAAACACAATTATAAATAAACAAAAAATTGATTTAAATATTATTAATTTAATCGATCAACAAACTAAACCTAATATGGAAATTAAACAAAAAAAAGGGCTCAGTCGTAATACTATTGATAAATATTACACAAAGGATACTGTTGTAGAATTGTGTTTAAATCTTGTAAAAAAATATATACACATAAACACATCTGATTTAATTGTAGAACCAAGCGCAGGTAATGGTTCTTTTATTACAGGTATTAAATTATTATCAAGTAATTTTATATTTTATGATGTAGAACCAGATAATAACGAAATAATAAAACAAGATTATTTGCTATATGACTGTAGTAGTATTAAGGAAACCTTTAGTAAAATACACATAATAGGTAATCCTCCATTTGGTCGTCAATCTTCATTAGCGATTAAATTTATAAAAAAATCTTGTGAGTTTTGTGATAGTGTTTCGTTTATATTACCTAAAAGTTTCAAAAAAGATAGTTTAAAAAAAACATTTCCATTAAGGTTTCATCTTATATTTGAAATAGATTTACCTGACAAATCATTTTTAGTAGATGGTGTAGAACATAATGTTCCATGTATATTTCAAATTTGGGAAAAAAAAACAACTAACAGAGTTGTAAATGCAAAATTAGAACCATTACATTTTGTATTTGTAGAAAAAACAGAAAACCCTGATATTTCATTTCGTCGTGTTGGGGTTAATGCTGGGACGATAGATAAAAAAATTGATGAAAAAAGTATTCAATCACACTATTTTATAAAATTTACAAATGGAAAATCTATAACAGATAATTTAAACAAATTATCTACAATAACTTATGCTTTTAACAATACGGTTGGACCTAAATCTATATCAAAACAAGAATTAATATTTAAATTCAATCCATTATTAGAATGTTAATTAAAGTATGAAGTAATAATATTTTGTAGATTATTCAAATAACATAATGTATTATTTTCAAAACCAGTTTCAAATAATTTGTATGCTTTATTTTTTTTGCTTTTAAATTGTATCTCGTTGCAAATTACACATAACAGTTTACTATTTTCGTTATTATGTTTATTATTTTCTATATATTTTGACCCTCTGTTAAGTTGTTGTCCTCCTCCCCATAAATCTAACTGGTTCATACCAATAATAATTTTATTCGTTGATTTTTCTAGAACATACCAATCTGGTATTTCAGTAGTAAAATGTCCTTCGCATTTTTTTTCAAAATAAACATCAAATCTCTCTGCATCTAATGCTAATTTTGTAATAAATTGTTTTACTATGTTATTAAACTTATTGCCTCTAATAACCCCCTTTGTTCCTGCTGGTATTAGATGTAATAAATATTCTTGTATTATTTTTTGTTTTGTTTCTTCATCCATATATTTTTCTAATACTTCGCTCAGTTTTTTTATTTCATTTTTAACAGAATTACAATGTTTGTATTCACACATTAATTTTGCGTCAGTTAATTCTTCCAACGTTTTATAACAAACTTCTTGTTTTATTCTTGCGTTAATATCTTCCATAGATAGTTCAGGTTCAATAACGATTTTAACTTTTTGTTCTGTCATCTTTGTATAATAATATAATTACTTATATGTTTAAGTATTTCATTTCAATTTTTTAATAATCAATTTTATGAAAAAAAATCAAAAACATATATGTCTTCTTATAAAAAGAACATGTTCCAAAAAATAAAAAAGAAATATAAAAAAGAATTATAATTTTTTTGTAAAGAATAAATAATTATTTATTTGTAAATTTTTTAAAATTCAGGAGTATGTTTTTTAAATAAACACCCTTGTGAAACAATACCTTTTACATCTTGCGTGACAATAGCTGGATTTTGATGTTTACAATTTGCCATCCAAATTTTTATTATACAGAAATTTTTTTTTGGAGAAATGGTTATCCCGTTTACACAATTAACGAAATCGGTGTTTTCGCTAATTGTTTGTCCAATAACAACATAAGTCAAATCTTTCCATACTTTACACGCGTTTTTGTTTAACACTTTATATGAAAAACAACCCCCGTTTCGGTTTTTCGGATCTTCCCACATAGGTCTAATACCTTCTTTCATAAGAAATAACATACAATTTTCAATCAATACACTTGGAAGCGTTTCTGTTACAGAAATAGCATTTTCTAATGTTGAAAAACTTTCTATTTTTATATAACTTGTCATACTCCAATCAGTATTATGTGGTAAATGTGCCCATACAGACCATCGATTGTTTAAATTGTGAATATTATCCATATTAAAGATTGCTGTTGTTAAAGGTGCCTGGGATAACATTCTTACTTATTATCTCAAATTTATTTTAAATTGTTTATTATATTAAATTATAATCATATCCGTTTTTTGAATTAAATAATCATCTTTTGTAAATTTAATGTTTTCAAAATTATGCAAATCTAATTCAATTGTTACAACATTATGATCAATTATTCTAGCTATAATTTTTTCTTCTTTATCAAAATCAATTTCATAATCAGTATGTGTATTAAAATAATACATAAAAAATGTTTTATCTAATACATTATCTACAATGTAGTAGCTATATGATTTTGTTTTATCTTTAACAAAAAACTTATCATCTTTTAATTTTACATTATAAAAATTCTCTCCAATAATAAGTTCTACTAATATAAACTGTATGGATGTTTCTTCAATTGTTAAAGCCGCATTTGGAAATGTTTTCAATATTTTCTTTAAAAAATATGTTTCTTTCGGCTCATTTTCTTTAACTTCTTTTGTAAATAATTTGGAATATACATACATATTTTTATTAAATAATGCTTCATTGACAACAGAAACGCTATTATGGATTTTTCCATTTTGCAAAAAATAAATTTTATCATTGTTTGTTTCATCCGTTTCAGATGAAGATGTTGTTGAGAACAAATATTTATATTTATTATATTGAATTTCTATTTTACTGTATAATCGAATGATTAAACTTATTATAATAAAAGAATATTCTTTATAAAAATCTATATGATATCTTTGTAAATAATCATTTAACAAATAAATAAACAACGACCCATATACAAACTTAAAAATAAGCATTATTATGAATATTATAATAATTTTAAGTTATTATTATAATATATTAACTAACATAAGCAGGACTGCTGCTGTTTTGTGGAAACATTTGATACGTATTTTGTTGTGGAGGAGGAGGTTGCGGCGGGGGAATATACGGTTGTGGTGGGGGAATATATGGTTGTGGTGGGGGAATATATGGTTGCGGTGGGGGAATATATGGTTGCGGTTGAGTGGTAGGATTAGGGATAATTACATTAGGTGAATTGTAGTGTACTGGATTATATGGCGTATAATTTGGATCATAAACAATTACATTTCCAGAAGCATCTGTACTTACACCATTTGTGTTTTTATTATTATTACTAATTTGACCTGTTGCTACATCTAGTCCAAAAACATATAACAACATACTAGTAATTACGGTCATTAATATAAATGGAATAAATACAATAATCCATGATACAATTCCTAAATTTTTCTGACATAAAATATTTAATAAAAAAGTTACCATAACCATTACAATTACTTTCATCATAGCTGTGTTATATAATCCTTGGTATAAATCAATAAGTATTTGAGTTAATGAGAATATTAAATATATAATTGATGGAGCACACAAACCTATCATATATAATATTTATATAATATTATTTACTTTAGAACAACATTGACAATCTTTGCATTCAATTTTTTGAAATGTAATATTTTCTTTTGGAAGTGGAGGAGAAGGGAGTTGGGTTTGGGTTTGTTCGACAGAAGTATTTTGTGAAACTAATAATTCTAGCAGGCGTTTTTGTGTTTTTTCTAACATTTCATATCTTTCTTTTTTCTCTTCTAAAATTGTATTTAATCCTGTTTGAATAATTTTTTCAATTTCTAATACTAACGGAGCGGTAATATTTTTCGTAATTTCGTCAGAAATATTTTTTGGTTCTGTTTTAATAATAACTGCGGGGTTGCTAGAATTTTTAGCATTTTTATTTGTTTCACTAACCACAAAAGGCAACTCCATTATTTCTTTATGTGTTTTTTCTAACAAATCGTATTTAGAATTATATTCTTTTATATATTTTTCTAAACTATTTTTTACAATTGTGTTAATATCAAGAATTAATGGCGCAACATTAAATTTACTCATATTAATAATAATATTAAATTATCTTTAATATTATTTAAAAATACAATTACAACAATAATATGGATACTGAAAGCAAAATACAAATAATATTAGGCCAAACTGATTATACGGAGGATACTGCGAGAGAAAAACTAATTGAGCATAACAATGATGAAATATTAGTAATCAAAGAATATTGTGGAATTAATATTAATAATAGTAATAATAGTAAAATAAAATCAATTAATCAAGAAATTTATAAACAATTACGTATAAAGATGCATACGATATCAAATGATTTTCATATATCAAAATAAAATTGAGTTATTATTTACTTGTTATGTAAAATAAATCTTAAATAAAATGACTGAATACGTATTAAATATAACAACTAAACCTTTACCTTTCTTCTGGCCACCATGTAATAATGATACACGCATATATGATTTTAAAGTAGATAAAAAAGGAAATGTTTTAATAAAATACAAACGATGTTGTTCAATTGCTTATCATACATGTGTTTCAAGTTGTTATCATAAAATTTGTGAAATAAATGATAATGTGCCTTTTCCTGAAGTTGCAATTGCAATATTAAATATATTTATATGTCAGGTAAAAGATTTTGATACTCTTAGAGATATTGCAAAAACTTTTGAAGAACTTAAAAAAACTTTGAGGGAAGATAAAGATACTCAAATTTTAAAAATGTATAAAGACACTGAACAAATAAAAAATATTGATATTTCTCTCCCGTACTGTATTAGTTTAGAAGAAGAAGTAGACAATTTAAAAGAACAACAACAAATGTTAAAACAAGAAATAATGAAACTAAAACAACAAAAAAGTTAATTTATAATGAAGAATTAGATATTTATGAATAAAAAATAACAATATAAATTTATTTATACAACCGTTACTATTTTTTTTTCTTCATTTTTTTATTTAATTTTATAGACGATGAAGTATTTGTTTGGCCTGGGATTGGCACAGCACTAGGTAATGTAAAAATAAGTGAGTTTATATTAGTAATATGGTCGACACTAACAATAATAATCACAACTAATAATAATAATAAAAATTTAAAATAATGATTTTTAATATAAACTAAATAATCAAAAAAATCCCAATCATTTGGATGTTTTTCTTCTGTATAATTATAATCCATATATAATATACGAAGCATTTTATTGTACTAAACCAAAATTTTCATTTAAAATACTAATTTTATTTTGTTTATTATGCATATTTTTTTTCAAATGATAAGATGAAGTGTTTGATGGTATTAAAGTATTATTAATAATAAAATCATCATTATCTTCGTGCAATTCAGGTAATATTTTTGTCAAAGGTTTATCAACAATTAAAAAAAGTCTTTCATTTCTTAATAATGATCTGTATTCTTGAATAGATAAACTGCCATAATATTTGTCTAACATATAATATGGGTTTGGCGCGGGTTTTATATTTTTTTTATAATTATAAACTTTAGAATAAATATTATTAATTAAATGATATCTTTCAAATTTTGCAGAAGTATCAATATTTTCTTCCATTAAATAAGCCGTAGCACATTCTGGGCTACAAAAACATCCATAAACATGATAAGTATCTTTAATAAAGTATTTTGGAATATGAATTGGAGGATTATCAAAATCATATGTGCACCAAAAACACGCTGATTTTTTATCAGACATATTGTTAGTATGTAAATTGTGTTCTAATATTTTAATTTTTTTCCATATATCTTTATTATTAATAATATCAAAATCATTTTCGTTGTTTTCATTTTTGTCATTTGCTGTATTATCATATATGTTAATATCATATGAAGAAGTAGTAACAATTTCATTATTTATTTCTTTAATGTAAGTTAATTGTTTAGTATTTGAAAAATGATAACTTTCTACTTCATCTACAGAAGTTGTATGTAAATCTTTTAAAAAACATTTTAAATGTAAAATTATATTTTTTTTTGTTGCAATATTATTATTTAATTGTACGACTTGTTGTATTATTTTACCTCCTTTTGGTTTTCTTCCTCTTTTTTTAATACTAGACTTATTTTCTGTATCAAAAAAAATATTTGTATTCAATTGAGTTTCATTATTTTCATTAGTCGATTGATTTTCATTAGTCGATTGATTTTCATTATTTTGAGCACTTTGAATATTTTCATTACTTAATTGATTTGCGTTATTTTGCGTTAAAATACATTTAGGTTTTCTACCTCTTTTTTTCATCAAAACATTTCCATTTTCATCCATATTTATAAGTATTATAACTATTAATTTAAATAGTTTCATTATAGTTTATTTTTTTTGTAACATTTTCTACAAACAGGGATGTAATTATTCGATCCAACAATTGTTTGTTCCGTTTCATCTGTTAACCGCATAGAAAATATAGCCATTGTTCCATCACGGCATAATGAACAAATAGAATGTAGTTTGTTTACTTTGTCACAAAAAGGAATTAAATCTAAAATTTGTCCGAATTTCTTTCTCTCAAAGTCCCCATCCAAACCACAAATATATATTTTTTTATTTTGTTCTAACATACCTAAAACAATATCATATAAATCTGGGAAAAACTGTCCTTCATTAATTAGTATGACTTCGGAAGAACGTAATGTATCATTTTCTGGCCAAATATCTTTTAATTCAACTGCTTGCAAACAAGGAGCCTTTACCTTATCATGGCTAGATAAAAGAGACACATCATATCTTGTATCGCTTACATGATTAATAATAGTTACAGGAATAGAACAAAACGTACATTTTTTGTATATTTCTAAGATTGCGGTTGTTTTAGAACTAAACATAGGACCGATAATTAATTCAAGATATGCCATATTGTTGTTATTGAAATATTAAACAATAAAAATAACGTTTCAAATTTAATATTAAATATTAAATATTAAATATTAAATAATATTAAAGAAAAAAAAAAGAACATACATATGAGCGGAGTTCCTCTTGTAGAACATTATCGTCCAACTAAATTTGAAAATATTGTACTAGATCCTTTAAATAAAAAAATTTTAACAAATATAATAGAAACATCTTATTTTCCAAATTTGTTGTTTTATGGTCCTCCTGGAACAGGAAAAACAACAACTATTATAAATCTTATCAATTCTTATCAACAAAAGTTGAACATACAAACAAAAGATTTAATAATACATTTAAATGCATCTGATGAGAGAGGTATAGATATCATAAGAAATCAAATAAATTGTTTTGTTAATTCACATACATTATTTAATACAGGAATGAAATTTGTTATACTTGATGAAGTAGATTATATGACAAAAAATGCACAACAAGCACTAAAATATTTATTACAACATTATTCTATAAATGTGCGTTTTTGTTTAATATGCAATTATATAAGTAAAATAGATGAAGGATTACAAAATGAATTTGTAAAATTAAGATTTAATAAATTACCAACAGATAAAATAATAAATTTTTTAAATAATATAGTTGTATCAGAAAAACTAAATATATCGCCAGAAGAGATTATATCTATACAACAAATGTACAATTCAGATATAAGAAGTATGATAAATTTTATACAATCAAATTTAGATGTTAAAAATATTTATATAATAGATAAAAACGTATGGAACAAATTAATAACAAAAATAAAAAATAAAGAAAAATCCGAAAATATTATACATTTTGTTCAAGAAATAAGTATTAAATATAATATTGATAAAAAAAATATAGTGAAAGATTTTTTAATTTATATTATACATAATTATCCAAACTATATAAACAAAGAATTTTTAAACTTTACAGAAAATATATTACACTCTCCTATAGAAAATACAAATGTATACATAAATTATTTCATATCTAAACTAATGAAATTATTCTGATTTATTTCTTTATATAGTTTATTAAATAATTGAAAGTAAATATATATAAAGAATATAAAGAAACAACCAAACTATTATACAATGAGTGCTGCCATTGACGTTGAATGGGACAATTTTATTACTTATTCAGAAAAAGATAACACACAAGACGATGATATAATAGATGAAATCCCTGAAACCGCCGAAGATTATATATCGGCAAATATAGAATTTATGGATGAAAAAGATGTGCCTGTTTCATCAGATATATACATATCTACAAAAACAAAAATATCTTATTTAAACCAAACCGTAGATTTAAATAAAATATTTTGGGAAGTACCTGTAATTGCTTATGAAAGTCCAACAGAAGGAGTAATAAAAAAACAAATTAAGTTTAACTCATTTAAAGAGGAAGAATTAGAAATAATACAAGAAAAATTAAAACAAGAGCAATATTATGAAGAAAATATTATTACACATATAAATAATCCAACTGGTCGCATTAAATTTAAAGATACTCGAAAAGTTAGTATAGGTATATCAAAAAAAGATTTAATTAGTTTTCGTTGCAAAAAAAAAAGTGCCTTTTATAATTGTTTTGTATTAATTTTACGTATTAATATTGCAAATACGTTTAAAGAGTTTCATGTTAAAGTTTTTAATACAGGAAAATTAGAAATACCCGGTATTCAAAGTGAAGAATTATTTGATATTGTATTAAGTCATATATTAATAACATTACAACCTTATCTTGGCAAAGAATTGAATTATATTGAAAACTCAAATCAAACCGTACTAATTAATTCTAATTTTAATTGTGGGTATTTTATAAACAGAGAAGTTTTGTATGAATTATTGATAAAAAAATATAACATACAATCTATTTATGATCCGTGCTCTTATCCAGGTATTCAATGTAAATTTTATTATAACGAAGATATAATCTTACAAAATGGATGCCAAATATCAGAAGAAAATAAAAATTTGTATAAAAATATACAGGATGTCTCATTCATGATATTTAGAACGGGTAGTGTATTAATTGTTGGAAAATGTGATTTAAATGTGCTAATTATTATTTATGATTATTTAAAAAATATATTTAAAACGGAATACAATTTGATTTGTCAAAAAAAAATAATGAACGCACCAGAAACGATATTAAACAAAAATAAAAAAAAGAAAATTAGAAAAAAAACAATTATTGTGGATATTGTACGTTCAAACCCCATTTAACAAACGACGTTTTATTTGTTATATTATTTATATTTTCAATATTTTCAATATTTTTTATTTTATTATCAATATTTTGCAAAATAATTGCATCATAATTTTCAAATAATAAATGAAAAAACGTAAAAAAAACATCTATATTTGAAATGTTATAATAAACACATGTAACAATATTACTTATTTGTTTTACTTCTTCATTTTTTGCATTTTGCAAGGTTTTTGAAATATTTAAAATATTATTTATTGTAAAATCTGTTGTTTTTATTAAATTAACGCAATAACATTTGTAAATAGCAATATAATTATTTATTGTTTCATACATATCATTTGATTGTTGATTATTAGCGTATTTATTGTTTAATTCATAAATTGTTTTTTTATAAACATACAATGTTGCATCTTTTGATGTCAATTTTAAAAAACTTTTTTCATCATCTGAAATTTGTTCTATAAATTCTGTGTAAAAGTAGTATGATTTTTTACAATAAAAATATGTTAAATTTCCATTTTTTGTAAAAAATAAAATATTTAAAAATACATTTGTAATTGTATCTAACCCGCGAATAATATCATGATAAGAGCTTGATGTTTCCATTATTGTTGCATTTTTTGTTATATGGATTAAATACTCTACAATAATATTTTCATATATTTTTGATATTTCAAAAGAATTACACGAAAACTCTGCTAAATAATTTTCTTTTTTGTTCAAAGAATATAATTCTTCATTAATATTGTTTATCATTATTATATTGTTTATATTATAATTAAATTAAATACTTTTTCAAAATATAATTTAAAGCTATATATTTTAAAATTATATAATGACTGAAAAAAGCCCCGCTCCTGCGTTTAATTATAGATTACCTGCCGACGTTACTCTAAAACATGCTGCAAAATTAGCTGTTGTTGAAGATAAACCTATTATTTTAGATTATTGGACTTCTTCTCTTGATAAAAAAGCATTAATAGGTGCTAAAGAAAATAATGAAAAGTTATTGGTGAAAAGTGAGGAGGAGTATACAAGTTGTATTGTCAAATTTTATAAAAGTGGAACAGAGTATATTATTATAACTGAAAACTCTATTTATATTGTTGATGCTGAAATTCCTACGAGACGAATTTCTTAAATCGTATAATATAATATATATAATATATTGTTCTTTAAAAAAAATAATATAATATATTATATTATATTATATTATATTATATTATATGTCAGTTTATAGATCTAAAGATGAATTTATTACTTATTGTAATAATTTAGCAAGTCGACAGCGCAACAGTGAACTTGAACTGATTGTTGTGATGTTAAAATACGAAGACATTCCTAAAAACAGTGCGGTTGAATTCGAGTTTAGGTATAAAACAACTTCTCCTCATTTTGAAATTAGATTTTTAGCGGCAGGTGTTACTGCACCTTTTGAAACATTTGATACTGCCGAAGATGTGTATAATTATATAGAAACTAAAAGTCAACCATATAGATATGGAGGTAAAAGAAGTAAAAAAAGTAAAAGAAGTAAAAGAAGTAAAAAAAGTAAAAGAAGTAAAAGTAAAAGAAGAAAAAGTGCGTAATACTAATAAATAATATATTAATATATTCTTATATTAATATATGTCATCTTTTGCTAATTTTACTTCTTCAAACGGACAATTTTGGTATGGAGGAGGTTCTTTAAAATTTCCTGGATTTTTATACAAAAAAAATTTAGGCGTAAGTGGTATAAGAAGCACTAAAATGAACCCTGGTGGAAACAGCCTTTGTAATAAATCAACTTATTTGTACAATAAATATAAACCAGGGACAGGAGGGGTTGGTGCATCTAGTATAGCAAACCGACGAGCAAAAAACAGATTAGCAACGGTTACTGTTAAAGAAACTCCATGTTTTCCGTGTTATATGACATTAGGTAGGTATCCTCGATTTTCATATAATCATAGTGGATTTATACCATGTCCAGCTCCTACACAACTTTAGTGTAATTTTTAAGATTAGATACAAACCCCGTCATATGAAGTGAAACGTTAACTGGATTATTGTTATGTACAGATGAATATGGTCTGTAATAATGATTATCATATTTTACATTTGCATCATAAAATTGAACATTTTTAGGAGCATTATAAGAATAATTATAATTTGTAGTAGGCCTAAATCCACTAGATACAGGGGTTTGTGCGGAGTTTATATTTAAAAATACCATGTTATTATAACTTTTTTTTACTGCATTTGGGTCTTGATTGCAACGACTATCATAATTATGCCAATAATTTCTAGTTACTCCTACACTTGGACCAGTGCCCATTTTCATTGGGCCTGAAAATGTATTGTTATCTATATTATTTATATAAGAACTTTTGCATCTTACTACACGAGGACGTCCTGCCATTTATTATAATTATAAAATATTATAAAATATATAATATTTTATTTGTTTGCTTCCAATGAGAGTCGAACTCATTATCTTCAGTTTACAAGACTGATGCCTCACCAATACGGCCCTAGAAGCGATTATATAAGAATATTATTCCTATATATTTATGTTATATTATATGTTTTTAAATACTTATATTGTTATATAATATATTAATTATATGTTTTAAGCAAACTTGTAAAAAATATGTTTTATAATAACTACAAAAGTTTACATGAAAGTGAGTAAAAGATATTATGGGAAACGAGTAAAATTAAATCAATAAGAAAACTTAAATCAAGTCAAAATAAAATATATTTTAAATACTTATATTATAAGCATGTTTGATAATTTGCTAAACGGCATTTTTGTTAATTATATTGATTTTTTGTATGCTATAGGTTATTTTGGAGAATATATTACGTTTATAATTACTTGTGCGTTAATTTTTAACCAACGTATATTTTTTATATTTTACATTATATTTTTTATTTTAAATAGATTTATAAATCAATATATAAAAAAAATATTTAAAGGAGAAAGACCTAATAATCCAATCAAATTTTTAGAAAGTGATAAATTTACTAAAAAAAAATATGGAATGCCTTCAGGTCATTCTCAGTTAGCTTTTTTTTCTATTGTTTATTGTTATTTAGTTACTAACAACTTTATACCATGGATGGTGCTACTATTAGCAATAGGAGTTATTGTATTATATGAACGATATAAATTTAATAATCATACGATTGACCAGCTTGTTTATGGGGCAGTATTTGGATCAGCCATTGCATTTGTTTGTTATTATATTGTAAAAATAATTAAAACAAAAATTTTAAATAAATATTAATTTATTTTTTAGATTTTCTACATTTTCTTGATTTTTTAGATTTTCTTGATTTTCTACATTTTCTTGATTTTTTAGATTTTCTTGATTTTCTTGATTTTCTTGATTTTTTACATTTCTTTGATTTCTTTCCTCCAACGGTTTTATCTTCACTCGGATCATAATCTGAATCACTACCATCATCATCACTCTTAACGGAGCCATCATCCTCTTGATCTTTCTCATCCTCTTGAACCTCCTCCTCAGATGGTTTTATTTTTTGTCTAAGACCTGAACTTTCTGATAATAACCTATTTTGACAATTACTATAATTAAAATTACTTGTTATATTATTTGTATAATTAAACCAATTTAATAAACAACCTGGACAAGATAAAGCTAATGGTTGCAAAATAGATCTGCATACAGTATTATCATTTTTTCCTGATTTGTTATATTTTTTTGCAATAGCTTTAATTTTCGGTAACAATAAAAGACGATTAGTCATATTGGTTAATTTTTGATCATCATCCGGAGTACACCCTGTTTTTTTTGGATTTTGCGAATCACAATAAGAATATTTTGCTAAATAATGATTTGGAGGAACGTTTCCTGCAACCCAATATGCAGCAAACCCTTTTATAAAACTATAATCTTTTGGTTCTTCGTCGTTATACAAATAAGAAAATAATTTTGCTTCAACACATGTACTCCCATTATTACATTCAAAAAATATTTTTGGTTCTTCAGAGTATCTTTGTCTAAGACTGTTTGAATATTTTTTGAATGGTAAAAATCCCTTACCATTTCTTCTATCTTTTAAATATTGTTCACTGTTTATAAGGGTTGCCTCTATTTTATCAAATGAATAAGTTATTGGGGTTGCATCACAATCAACATACATTACATCGCAAAGATTACCTAATTTGGATTTTGTTGGATATTTTGTATAATCAGTATCTGTAGGGATTTCAGATATTCCGCCTGTTTCGTTTTTGGGGTATGCAATATTTATATTAGCATTTTTTAACATTCTTTTTAATGATGAAATTTTATCTTCAAAATTGGTATCTTCAGTAGGATCTTCTGATATAGTCATCAATATCTCTCCATTTTGTGTTTCTAATATACCTAACATGAACCCATTTTTTTTAACTTCAACTTCTGATAATTGCCTAGCTATATTTTCATGATACATTCTTATAATAATTTCAAATACTTTAGGAGTTACATCTCCAAATAAAAACATATTTCCTGTACGTTTTTGTAATTTTATTAAATTATTAAATAACGCATTGCTCTGGTCTTCATCGAGAGCACCTGATCCAAGTGAACTTTGTTCAACCATTTGTTGATTGTATAATACAAAAGGGTCAGTTTGTTCTCTACTCCCAAGAGCGGAGGATCGTTCTTTTGTTTCAGCCATTATAATATATAAACATAATATATTTATAATATTTCTGTTAATTTGTCAATTTGTTCTTCTGTTAAACTTTCTGGAAATTCTAAATGAAAATGAATAATCATATTTCCTTTATGACCTTCCCTCTCTAATCCTAAAGTTGGATATATTTTTTTAAATTCGGGTGGAATAATATTTCCTTTGTTGTTGTTTAATGTATAATTTTTTCCATTTATGTATTTTATTTCAAAAGAAAATCCACATAATGCTTCTTTTAATGTTATATTTTTTTCTAATATTAAATCTAATCCATTTCTTTTAAAAATACTTTCATTTTGTATTTTTATAAATATTTTAATATCCCCTTTTAATTGTTCATTTATAACATTTCCTTTTTTTTTTAAAATAATAATTTCTCCTTCATCTACACCTTTTGGTATGTTTACATAAATTGTTTCATGTTCGAATATTTTATTATCATTTTCAATTAACCATCTCTCTATGTCTAAGGGGACGTTTGCTCCACATAGAACTTGTTCCATACTTATTATTACAGTTTGAATAATTGGCGGAGGTTTCTGTAACATTTGATTGAACCCCATTGGCCCTCCATGAAAAATGCGAACTTGTGGCATATCATTATCCATTTCAAACCTTCCAAATCCAGGCATCCCAGGCATTCCAGGCATTCCAGGCATCCCGCCTCCAAACATCATATTTATAATATTATCTATATCATTTGTGTTCCCGTGAAAACTGTTCATTCGTGTAAACGGATTAGGGTTTGTTTGGGTATAATCGTATTCTTTTCTTTTATGCTCATCGCTCAACGTTTCATACGCTTCGTTGACTTTTTGCGCCATATTTGCTGCATCAGGTATTCCAGAATTTCTATCTGGATGATATTTCATCTGCATTTGTCGATAAGATTTTTTAATTTCATCTTTTGTTGCATTTTTATCAACGCCTAAAATAGAATAGTAATTTTCAGACATAATATTATATTAAAAGATATACTTAAATAATAATTAACGTATAATTATATGTTTAAGGAAATTCTGTTAAATGAAAAATATCAACCAATTTATTTTAAAGATTTTGAAAAAGATAATGAAGTAATAAATATGTTAAAGACGTTTATTTCAATAGATTATTTAAATATATTATTGATAGGAGATATCGGGGCAGGAAAAACATCTATATTAAATGCAATAATAAAAGAATATTATAATAATATAAATCCAAAAGATTATGAAGAAAACATACTTTATATAAACAATTTAAAAGACCAAGGTATAAATTATTATAGAAATGAAGTAAAAATTTTTTGTCAAACGTGTTCTAATATAAAAAATAAAAAAAAGTTTGTTGTTTTAGATGATATAGATTTAATAAATGAACAAAGCCAGCAAGTTTTTAGAAATTGTATAGACAAGTACAGTCATAAAGTACATTTTATTGCGTCATGTAATAACATTCAAAAAGTAATTGAAAGTTTACAATCAAGATTAACAATTATGAAAATTACGAAATTAAATAAAATGCAATTATTAGCAATTATAAATAAAATAAAAGAAACGGAAAATATTTATTTAGATGAAGGAGTTGATGAATTTATTATTAAAATTTCAAACAATATTGTTAAAAACATTATAAATTATATGGAAAAATTTAAAATACTTAATGAAAAAATTACTATTGATGTAGCTGTAAGTTTATGCACAAATATTAATTTTATTTTATTTGAAAAATATTCTTTTTTTATTTTAGAAAATAAATTACAAGAAGCAATAGAACTGATGTATAATATATATAATACGGGATACTCTGTTATGGATATACTAGACAACTATTTTGAATTCATAAAAATGACAGAAATATTTAATGAAACTCAAAAATACAATATTATACCTTATATTTGTAAATACATAAGTATATTTCATAATTTACACGAAAATGAAATTGAATTAGCTTTGTTTACAAATAATATAATTAATATATTAAATATACAATAATTATATATGCCGTCCCAAATATTTAAAAATAATATTCCTAAAGAAATATTATTTAATTTATTGAATATGATTTGTGTTAAAGATGTTAAACATTATATTTTTAATTTAGATGCTTTTAAAAAAGGTATTTATAATGAAGAAATACCAAAATTTGTTGAATTATGTAAGTCTTATTATTATATTTCTAAAAGACATTATTTAGAAAAAAAAATAGCATATAATTCATTTACAACTATTATAAGACAAATATGTAAAAGTAATTTTATTAATTACACTTCTAAAATAAAATATGAAAAATCTGATTATAATATAGTTTATTATATTTGTATTGAATAATTAATATCTTCTTTTGGATTTAGAGTTTTTGTTATTTATATTTTTTTTGGTTCGTTTGTTTTTTTTTGAGTTATATTTTTCATCTTCTGTGTCATCTTCTGTGTCATCTTCATTATTTTCATCTTCACTATAACTACTATCCTCTTCATAAAAATCATACGTATCTTCTGATTTTTTTGTGTTGTATACGTATACTCCTACTCCACTTAATGCTAAAACCGCTACTGCTAAAATAATTGACATTGTATCATTGTTCATTAATGATATATTATACTAATTTAATACTGCGAATTAAACACATTTTGCAGAATTCCTAATATTTTTTCTAACTTTTTTGTTGATAAAACTTGATTGTTGTGTCTAGAGATTTCATAATCAATATTTTCTAAATTGTATAAACTACTATAATCTGTATTATTTAAATCATCTGAAATGCCATTAAAATTATATAATATCTCCGTTGTTACATTTGATTTAGATGTTACGTAGAGTATAAATTCAATTAATGAAGATACTGAATAACAATCAAATGAATACGTATAAGCTAAAACGTTATTCATATCTTTTTTTTTTCCTTTTAAAATAAATTTGCTTTGAACATGATCATATATAACAAAAATAGAATTTTCCAATTCATTTGTTGTATTATTTATTTCTTCTAATTTTAATGTTAAAATATCCATTAATCTATTTAGTAAGTTATTTTTATTATGTTTTTTATATTATATTATTTTTATAATTTTAGCATATTATTTTTATAATTTTAGCATATTATTTAATATTTATATTATTATACAAATGAATACCCAAGACATACATATTTTTGGACCAGTATTCAAAGGATTAAGTTTAATTTTGTTATGTTATATGGTGATGTTTAAACAATACAGAGTTCCTATAATGTTTTTTGTTTTATATGGGATTGGGAGTGTTGCCTGCGCTACATATTTGATTTCTATAAAACAACAAAATATTCCGTTCAACATGACGCCTGCTATATATGAACAATACTTAAATGTAGTATTATGTTTTATAACAGTCTTCTATATATTTTGTAAAAAGAAAATGATATAAATTATTTTTAAAATTACAATGCATTATCTTCTAGGATATTTTTCTTTTATAGTTGTATCACTTATCATAATTGGTTTTAATCCATAAACATCTTGGATAGGAGTTCTCCAAAAACCAACAAATGTATTTTCGACTTGTTTATTTATTTTAGGTTCTAAAGGACGTAATACACCTTGTTCTGGAGAAATAGAGAGAAGTAAATAATTTCCTATTATAGTATTTGAGTTTAAAACTTGTTTTTGAGATAATCTTGCAAACCATTGAAATTTTGTGCGTTTTAATATCTCTTCTGAAGGTATTAGTATTCCATAAGTTCTTGAGCACAAATCTAAATAATAATTTGACATTAAATCGTCTATTATTATTTGTTTATCATCTATTGTTTTTGTCCCTATTTCAGTTCCTTCAATAAAATTTATTTTATTTTGTGTTATTTTTTGCATAATCCATTTATCAAACAATCCTAAAAATTCTACATCTGCAGAATAATTATGAGATATGGTTCTCTCTAAAAAAGAAATTAATTCTTTTGTTATTTCACAATGTTTAGGAGATCCGCAAAAAGATAAATTTGGATAAAAATCTAAGTCGGTTGACGTGATATTTCTATCTACTGTTTCGCAAACAAACATTTTGTTATTGTTCGTTCCTTTTGTGTATAGTTCATATAAATCTTTAAAACATAAAAAAGAGAGAGGGCAAAACATTCCGCCGTACATATACAATAATTTCATTAATCCTAACATTCTCATATTTGACAAAATGGGATCAGAAATGGTTTTCATGTTAATCTTCCATTGTGGTATTAGTTTTTTAAAAGATGCATCATCTATAATGCAAATAGTAAATGTTTCATCACAATTTTTAATAATGCTTCTTATAGTTAAATACAAGTAAGGTTGATTTAGTTCTAATGAACTACGAGACCCAAAGTTTAACCAATTTCTGGAATTATATTCATAAGGAATATGTATCCATAAGATCGGTTTTTTACTCTTACCTAAAGTCTCTCCATCTAACAAATAATTTTGTATAGCATTATATTCATTTGTATTTTCTTGTTTTATTCTTTTGTATTCGTATCTTTTGTATAGTATAGCAACCACTGCTAGAATAAAAAAAAGAATAAATAAATTATTGTAAGATTTAAGTGATTTAAATGATTTCATATAATATATTATTATATTATTTGAAATAACTATTTTTTTTGTTGAATTGTTGGATAATTTGTAAGTACATCTGTTAAATGATTACCACATCGAAGAAAAAAATTGTGTAATTGTTGAGAATCTGATCCTGTTATTATATCATCTGGAATAAAAGTTGCATTATTTTTTTTATAACATAGTAAAGCAGGTATTCCATTTACCATTTTTTTGCTTTTTAAAAAAGAATAAAAATCAAAGGATTTGTCTACATCTATATCACCACAAATAACTTCTGGGGGAGAATTCGCAAAAAAGCCATGCACAGCGGGTTTTATTGTTTTGCAAGGACCGCACCATTCTGCCCCTAATTTTAATATAATTAATCCAGTGTTATGTTGCAAAAGTGTCATAAAAGCTTCACGATTGGCGATTTCGCTAATTATTTGTTTTGACATTTTATGTTTTTATATTATTTTAATAATGGATATTTAACATATTTAGTTTCTTTCTTTTTGCACATTTGAAGATCTAAAATGATACATTAATGCTAAAGTTTTTACACAATTAAACGAAAAATAATAATATAATGTTATTTTATTAATGAGTATAGAAACTATTTTTCAACAATACAAAAAAGATATAACAATTGACATACCCAATCATATTATTTCATGTTTTTTTCATAGTGATATTTATGGAGATTTATTAGATGAATACAATCTACAATTACAATATAATATTGGTTCTTTACACGTGAATGAATACCAGACTTCTATTGATTTAACAAGTTATTTAATACATAAAGATACATTAGAAGAAGTAGGAAGATTTAGTATCAGTTGTATAACTTATGCGGCAAGCCCAACCATTATATTTGCTTCTTTAGGAATTAGTATAGATGATGAATATTCTGGTAAAGGTTTTACTAGATTAATAATGGGTATTAATTTACAAATTTTTTATAATATTTTTAAAAACGAAGATAAAAATTTAGTTATTGATGCAGACGCCAGTGGTGGATTTTGGGAAAAAATAGGTATGACCCGGGTAACGGAAAATAGTGGAGATGTAGAAGGACATGAAAAATCAATAGTACTCAGTGACGCGTATAACTGGGTTTTTAATCCTAAATATAAAACAACTGGAGAAATTTCTATACCTCTTGAGCAAAAATGGTGTAGACTAGAACCTTTATTCTTTAATACATCTTCTATGGGAAAAATAAGTAGTAGTCCAAGTGAAGAAACCGTTACTAAAAGTAAAAAAAGCAAAAAAAGCAAAGGTGGTAGAAAACGAACACGACGAAATAAAAAATCCTTTAGATGTAAAAAGAAAAATAAAAGTAAACGAAACTGTGTATAAAATTTTCGCAATTATTGCCTTTAAGTAGTTTTTTATATATATTATGGGCGTTCTTTAAGTAGTTTTTTATATATATTATGACGCCATTCTTTAAGTAGTTTTTTATATATTATGGCACCTCGCTCAAAAATCTCTCTAATTCATCTATATCTATTTCTGGTAAATCTACGTGAGATTCCCAAAAATACCGACAGTATGCCCATAAAAAAGAACTATCTGTTTTATACCATTTTAATTTTTCTTTTATTAACTTGTTGTATAAGTCTATTGGTAATAAATCTAAACTTTGTTTTGGAGTTACGTAACATAATTGAACTAATTCTTTTACTGGCAAATGGTGCGTTTTTGGCATTAGTTCTTTATTATTAAATGGAATATATTTTACAAGATCGCATAATAAAGGAGGATAATGGTATTTATAAGTCCATCTCCAATGTGGACACCCCGTCGTATAGTATTTCATTGTCCATTCTAACCCTTCTAAATAATTCATACATATTTCTTTTCGTTTTATATCATCTATATTTGTATTGAATAATGCTTTATAATATCTTGGTTGCCAATTGGATTTATATGGATTTATGTATTTTTCAATTTCTCTCTCATATATTGGGATGGTTTCAATTTGTTTTAATTTCTCTTCTGGGGTAGTTGCTTCTTTTTTAAATCTTTCTCTTCGATCTCGCTGTTTGGTTTCTTCTTTAAAATATATTTCTTCATTTGTGGCAATAAATTGTAACATTTTATTTACATTTTTCCAATATATTTTCTCTCCATCTGTTAAATGAATTTTTGGTTCTCCAATTATTGCTTTATAAGCATTTATTAATTTCTCAATTCCTCCCGTTCTAATGTTTAATGCTGGAAAATGTGGCAAAAAATCATTTCCTAAAAAAAAACATAATAAAATGTAATCATGTATACAATCTTCGTTATTCATATCAATCATAATTGCTTTTGATAATTCAGGAATATCTAACATGTACAATTCATTTGGCTCCAAGTCGGCATTTAATGATTGTATAAAATGGGGGGTCTCCCTAAAAAGATAAATATTTTTTGTTATAGACAAATGGTTCATAGATAACATAATTAAATCGGCATCTAATCCGTATATTACGGTGTTTTTATCTTTGTGTTCTTCTGGAAAGTTCCGAATATATTCAAATAATTTATGCTCTCCTTCACCCGGTTCATCACTCCCCGATACAATAATATTTATTATATTATATACCGACGGATCTGAATATTTATTATATATTTTTTGATTTAAAGCCGCCATAAATTTTGTCCCCGGCGTAATTGCCGTTGTGTTCCATGGATCTACATCTGTTTTCTTTAAAATAGATCTAGATAAATTGTTTTGATATGTTGATTTGTATCTTCTTGCGCGTTGTTGGTTTAATTTTGCAACAGGAGCAACCCCATCAAACGCTATATAAACATTTTGCTTTGGAGATAAACAATAAATGTATTCATCAATTTTATTACATATAGCGCTAATAATAATGTCTGACGTTGTTTCGTCTTTACATTTATTGTTTATTTCCAAACTAAAATCTATTTTTTGAATAGCATCATAAATAATAGAATTACAATCTAAATACAAGTTATGAATAGGAAATTGTGAATTATATTTTTGTATTATGTTTAAATGATTTTTTATTATCCATGAAAAATAACTAGGAATACCCATGTAATATGTTTATACATAATTTATTTTTAATACGTTATGTTATATGTTAAATATAAATTTTTAAAATATTATAATATTATAGTATAGTATAACAAATGCTTAAAATGAAAAACATTGATATTATTCACAAAGAAAAAACTGAAAATAACACAAACGATTTAATGGGTTTAATATCAAAAAAATGTATATTTTTTAGAGATGTTATCAACAAAACGATCGTTCATTTACAAAAAATAAAACAATTAGATATAATAACCCATAATGAAACGTATATTTGTATTGACAAACTAGATAAAATAAACAAAATTGTTCAGAAAATTTATACATCGCATGTAAATGATTTAATTATTCAATCATTACAAACCATAAATAATGATTTATCTAGTGTAATTAAAAAACATGGGACAAATTGTTTAGAAGATTTATTATTAATTTGTTTTGGTAATAATACATATTTTTCTCAACAAGAACAATATAAGATAGAATTATTAAATAAATATTTTCATCCCATTAGTTATATTGTTATTAATAAAGAAGACAAAACAAAATTGAAAAATTTACTTCATAATAATGAACCAAATAATTTATCTTGTTATGATATAAGTAATGAATACAAACAATTTTATGTGAAAATATTTGGATTAAAGTTATACATATACAACTCTTTTTTAAAAAAAGGGATGATTGTGTATGGTATTATTGACAATATTGATACAGATTTTTTATCTGAAAAATATATTTTAGATATTAAAAAAACAATTAGAGAGAATTTACCAAAAGAAGAAATATTTCAAAATAAAGAAAATTTTGAAGCATTTTTTTCTTCATTAAATTTAATTAATTATTTAAATTATGATAATAAAGAATATGTTTATTCAAAATATGAAGCTTATTTAAATTATATAAAACATATTCGTAAAAATTCTATACATCAAATAGTTAATGAATTTATTTCTGATAACATTTATCGCAAAAGAAATACGTTACTTTCTTTATTAGTTGATGCAACTAATTTTGAACATTTGTATTTGGCTTATTTATTGTATGATCTTCTTTATAATGAAGTAAATGAAAATGCATGTGTTCAAGAACAAGTATTTGATAGTTTGCCTTTTTCAGTAAAAAAACATTTAAAACAATCTATTACAAAAACAATAAGTTATACAAATGAATTATGTAATGTATCAACACCCAAAATACCTTATGAACAACAAATTTGTTTATTAAAAACAAATGATACAGTAAAAGAAAAAGCAATAGCAAAACTAAAAGAAATAAAAACAAAATCAGATGAAACCAGTTCAAAAGCAAGACAATATTTAGACAGTTTGTTAAAAATACCTTTTGAAATATACAAAAAAGAACCAATATTTTATGTTATGAATTATATAAAAGATATATTTAAAAAATTATACATTTCCAATAATGTTTGCCAATTATACCCATTTATTCCACTTAAAGAAAATTATACCAATGTAGAAGTTATGACGTTTGTAAAACAAATAGAATTAATGGAATTAAATAAGTCGATTGATGACAAATTATTAGAGTTTAAAAAATTTTTAAAAAATGGTAAAAAAAAACAATTAATCTCAAATATTATAAAAGTAAATGAATGTATTAAATCGTTAAACCTTATGAACCAAATAAATTATGCATCTGAAAATATTAGTTTTTTACATGAACAATTTGACTTTTTTATAGAAAAAATTAAAATATTAGATAACGGGTCTTTAACAAATATTATTAATTCTTTTGTAAAGAATGATATAAATAATACATTATTAAATAATAGTTACAGTATTAAAAAAGTTGTAATGGATATAAATAACAACGTAAATAAAATAACAGATTATATGACAAATACAAAAAATATATTAAATTCTTGTATTTATGGGCATAATAATGCAAAAAATGAAATAGAAAAAATTATTGCTCAATGGATCAACGGCAAAGACACTACTCATATATTAGGTCTTGAAGGCCCTCCTGGTGTAGGTAAAACGACACTGGCAAGAGGTCTTTCAAAATGTCTTTGTGATGAAAATGGAGTTACTCGTCCATTCTCTTTAATTGCATTAGGAGGAGATTCAAATGCATCCACATTAATCGGGCATAATTACACATATGTTGGGAGTTCTTATGGAAAAATAGTACAAATATTAATTGATAGTAAATGTATGAACCCGATTATTTTATTTGATGAAATAGATAAAATAAGCCGCACAGAGAATGGTAAAGAATTAATAGGAGTGCTCACACATTTACTAGATGCTACTCAAAATAATGTATTTGAAGATAAATATTTTTCAGGGGTGTCTTTAGATTTATCAAAAGTATTATTTATATTATCATATAATGATGTAACTAGTATTGATAAAGTCCTTTTAGATAGAATACATCGTATTAAATTTAACAATTTAACATTAGAAGACAAATTAGTTATTTGCAATGACCATATTTTGCCGGATTTATGTAAAAATACTGGATTAGAAAACATGATAAATATATCAAATGATGTATTAAGTTTCATTATAGAAGAGTATACATTAGAGTCAGGAGTAAGAAAACTAAAAGAAAAATTATTTGAATTAATTGGAGAGATAAATTTACATATTATAAAAAATCCACACAAAATAGTAGATATTCCTATAACTATAACAATTGAAGATATAAAAACAAAATATTTTAAAGATTGTAAAGAAATAAAATTACAACAAATACATAAAGAACCCCAAATAGGAGTTATTAATTGTTTATGGGCGAATTCATACGGATTAGGTGGGATTTTATCTGCAACCGCAAAGTTTATTCATTCTGACGTGTTTTTATCTTTAACTCTTACAGGATTATTAGATAAAATGATGGAAGAGTCATTTAAAATATCTTTAACAAATGCTTATAATTTAATAACAGAAGAAACCTCTCAATTTGTTTATGAAAAATATAATGGTAAAAATAAATTTGGAATACATTTACACATGGGTGATGGTAGTATTGAAAAATCGGGAACATCTGCCGGAATCGCAATAACAATACTAATGTATAGTTTGTTAACAAACAAAAAAATAAAAAATGATTTTGCTGTAACAGGGGAAGCATCTGATCTAAATGGAAAAGTGGGAGAGATCGGAGGTTTAAAAACAAAATTTTTATACGGAATTAAATCGGGAGTAAAAAATTTTATTTACCCAAAAGAAAATAAAAAAGATTTTGAAGAATTTATGAATTTATATAAAGATAATAAAATTATAGATAATATAAATTTTTTTGCAGTTGATTATGTTACAGAAGCAATCAATTTAATAATAGAAAAATAATGTATAACATTATAATATACAATAATATTATATGGAAATTAAAGATGTAGATGTTGATAACAAAGAAAAAGATACAAACTCAGGACCTGCCGTTTTATTGTTTCATCCTTATGAGTTACTATCATTTTTATGTTTTTATTCTCCTGTTGTAGTAGCAATAATCCTTACTTTTTTGTCTTTTATAAATCAAAATTTTAAAGGACTTATTTATTTGGGATTTTTAATGGGAGTATCTTTAATAAGATTGTATTTTTATAAATTCAGTGGTGCTAAACCTGCAACAAAAAATGGAAATGCTTGTAATAATATTCAATTTAGTGAATACGGAAATTTAACATTTAGTTCTTTTGTTTTTACTTATACAATTACTTATTTATCAATTCCGATGTTTAGTAATAATGCTCCTAATTTTTGGGTATTTATAGGAATGACCGCTTATTTTTTAATAGATTTGTTTTTTAAATTTTCGCATGAGTGTTATGAAAATAATGAAGCAGATTTATTGCTAAATATTTTAGCAGGGATTACAACCGGAGCATTCATTATTTCATTAATGTATGCTGGAGGATCCGCAAAACATTTGTTTTTCAATGAAATTGTAAGCAATAATGTAATGTGTTACAAACCAAAAAATCAAACTTTTAAATGTAGTGTCTATAAAGATGGAACTTTAGTTGGAAGTTTGTAGTTTATTTATTTGCTTCTTTTGTATCTTCTATTGTTGCTTCTTTTGTATCTTCTATTGTTGCTTCTTTTGTATCTTCTATTGCTTCTTTTGTATCTTCTATTGCTTCTTTTGTATCTTCTATTGTTGCTTCTTTTGTATCTTCTATTGCTTCTTTTGTATCTAAAATAATATCAGGATTATATATTATAAATCCTTTTAGAGAGAAACGTAACCATTGTTTGAATTCTTTAATTAATAATTCTCTATGAAATGATTGTGTAAGCATTTGCATATTTCCTTTTGTATTATATACCATTAAAAATTTGTTTACTACATCTTTTAATTTATAATTGTTATACATATTAATGTTTCGATAATTAAATAATTGTTTTTTATTTTTTCTATTCACATAATTATGAAACAAATAAAAAGTATTTTTAAAAGATGTTTTATTATTACAATTTTCATATGATATATTTGCTAAAAAACGTCCAGCATCTTCCGCACAACTAGGGCACGGTAAAAACTGACATATTCTTACAAAATACTTTAACAATCTTGGTGCTACAATATTATAATAAATCGGATCAGGATTTAATTTTTCGATTAATGTATGAAACATAATCCATATAGGCGGACCCCAAACACTTGGTGGAGACATTATATACTACTAATATTATAAATATATTAATGATACGTAGAATATATTTATAAACTACTTAAAGGCCGCATTATATATTTATAAACTACTTAAAGGCCCCATTATATATTTATAAACTACTTAAAGGCCGCATTATATATTTATGTTTAATAAATATAAAGAAAATGTATTAAATATAATAATGACAAAATATGTTTTAGAAGGTCAGATTGATTTTTATTCTGAATTGTATAACGGCTTAGATGATAATCAAGTTATAAATGATGATAATAAATGTTTAATAACTGGACAAGAATTAGTTGATAAATTTGTTACACTTGGGTGCGGACATAAATTTAATTATACACCATTATACAACGATATAAAAAATCACAAGCAAAAATTTAACACGATGGAAAGCATTAGTACTCATTTAAAAAGTACCGAAATTCGTTGCCCTTATTGTAGAGAGAAACATAATAAATTATTACCTTATTATGAAGAATTAAATTTACCTAAGTTACATGGAGTAAACCATTTAATTTTTCAAAAATTATCATCAAATCAAGAGTATGTTAAAAAATGCGATTACACAAGTGCAAAGACTGTAATAAATAATGATACTATTGAAGTTTTAAATATTAAGTGTTATAAAATGGGAACACAAATAAATTATACAAATGGACAACTTTGCGGAGAGAATTATGATGATGAAAAATATTATTGTCAATTACATAAAAAACAAATGGTTAAAATGTATAAAAAAGATATTATAAATAAAGAAAAAACCGAGCTTAAAGTATTAAAAAATAATGCTAAAATAGAAATGCATAACTTATTAAACAAATTAAAACAAGAAGCAAAATTAAAAAAAGAAACAGAACAAACGGACCCTTCTTCAAACTATATAAATCAAATGGAACATTTGATGAATGAATTATTTGGATGCAACGAAATTTTAAAGACAGGACTAAAAAAAGGACAATATTGTAATTGTACTATTGTTAATGAAAATATGTGCAAAAGACATTATAATATTAAATTAAAAAAATCAATATAAATACAAAAAAAAGAATAATTTAATGGAAACAAAAGAACAATTAATTAATAATGTAAAAGAATGGATCAAAATTGACAATGATATTTTACAAATGAAAAAAACAATTAGAGAGAAAAATCTGCAAAAAAAAAAATTAACAGAAGATTTAATAATTGTTATGAAAACGAACAAAATTGATTGTTTTGACATAAATGGAGGCGCATTAGTCTATAAAACCACAAAAATTAAAAAACCAATTAATTCTAAAAACTTATTAAATGCTTTGCAAAATTACTACAAAGAAGATATTGCATTAGCAGAAGATTTAGCAAAACATATAATGGCAAATCGCGAAGAACAAATAAAAGAAACGGTGAAAAGAAAAATAAACAAACAACAATAAAATTAATTATAAATGAATATAAACAAAAATTATTAGTAATAATAATAATGGAAAATGAGGAATATTTCCCAGAAAAAAAAAAATTTTGTAGTTATAAAAATGCAAAACAGTTTACTCCAGATTTTTTAAAAACATCATTGAATGAATATAATAAAATTTATATTTGTCCGTATAGTATTAATTTTGAAGGAAAAGAACCTTTTTTAATGTTTCTTTTAACAACTACAGAATTTGATGAATTAATATTTCAAGAAGTATTAAATGATGAAAATATAACCTCTTTAGAATTATTAAATTATTCAAAAGTATGTTTGTATGAATTAATAGATAATAAAGAAGGGTTTGAAGACTTTACTAAATCGATTGCATTTGATGGATTTTTTGAATACGATAATAACTTATATATATATTTTAATATAACAAATGTAAACATGCAAATAAATGAAGACTTTATTCATCCAAAATGTTTAGTTATAATTGACGAAATTGTAAACGTTCGAACGGTTTGTAATACAATTATACATTCAGATGTAAGTGACTTATTTATACAGAACGAAGAACTTTGTTTTTTATATAATGAAAATAATGAAAGCTATGAAATACCAATAGTAAGTTATGTAGATAAACCACAAAACAAAACAAACTTCACTTATGTATTTAGAGAGACTGTGCAAAATGAAAAAATATTTGGACCTTATTATTATTTTACAAACTATTCAAATGCTATTGATAACAGTATTAAAAACAATAATAAAGGATTAATACGGTTTGCATTGTTTATAGGAGTAACAAAATATGTAGAAAATAACCCAAATGATGAACTAGACCTTTCTGAAATAAAACAACTCAAAATGAAAGAAAATGAATTAGAAACATTAACATTAAAAATAACAGATTATGACGGAACATGGAGTAAACAGTATGATAGTGTGTATTTACATCAAATAAAATTAGACAATGGAAAATATTATGATGAAATGAATGTTTTAGCTATTAAAAGTTATGAACAACAAGTTCCATTAAGTTATCATTATGTATAAGTTATCATTATGTATAAATATAAATATAAATAAATATTATTTATTTTAATCTAAATAATATTTATGGAATCTGTTACATTTATTGGTATGTTTTTAATATTTTTATATGCATTATCTCAAATATTATCATTTTATGGTGTATCAAAAAGCGTGTATGGTGTCTACATTTCTTTTTATTTATTGCTTTCGTTGTTCATGGTAACGTTACCTACGGAGGAACCGACTATTTAATTGAAACGACTTATTTGTTTTTGCGGCCTTTAAATTGTTTTTTTAATATATAAAAAAATTGAACTAAAGATATATTTATATTATAATTAATATAAAGACAATATGGAAAAACGCTTAAACAAAAAAATGGAAACATATTTCTCTCAATTCAAAGAAAATATACGCGACAAAAGTAGTCAATTAGGATTGGCAAAAAATGAAGAAATGGGTCAATTGCTACAATACATTTATGATTATGAGAGATTGAATTTTGAAAAAGAAGATTTTCAAAAAAGAAAACGAGTAAAAAATTTTGTTCCTATATTTGATCGGTGTTGTGCTAAAAGAGCTAATATGGAACAATGCACCAGACGAAAAAAAGACGGAAGTGAATATTGTGGCACTCATGTTAAGGGCACAACTCACGGGATTATGGTTGCAAATGAAGTAGTTCAAACAAAACAAAAAAAAGAAGTGTATGTTCAAGATATTCAAGGAATTAATTATTATATTGATAATCAAGGTAATGTTTACAAGACCGAAGATATTATTAATAATAAAGAAAATCCAAAAATAATTGCAAAATATCTTCGAGATGGAGAGAAATACAGCATTCCCGATTTACAACTATAAAATTAAAATAAATAAATTATAAATAATTATATTTTTTTATTTTTTTGTGTTTGTTTTTCTTTTTTTGTTTTTCTTTTTTTGTTTTTTTGTTTTTTTGTTTTTTATTTTTTGTTTTTTTGTTTTTTTGTTTTTTATTTTTTGTTTTTTTGTTTTTTTGTTTTTTATTTTTCCTCCCATTGAAAAAAAACTTGATTTTGATTTTGCTTTTTGAGAATAACTGTTACTGTTATATGTTTGAGGGACGTGTTCAATATTATTTATTAAATCTTTTATTTTTTGTTTATCTATACTTATTTCATTATTAATTTGTAGATCAGAAGTAATTAAACTATGATCTGATAAATAACAAATATCTACAATCTTTGAAGTTTTTTTTGTAAACATTTCATTTACTGCTAAAAAATCTAATTTTGATTTACTTTCTTTGTATTTACTATATTGTCTCATCATTTTTTTACCTAAATCATTCTCATGCGTGCAGCTAAAATTTTGTGTAGTATTTGCCGAACAATTTCCTTCACAAACATCTTTTAAGTTTAAAGCACTTAAAAGATTAAAAGTGTTTTCTTCTAACAACACATTCATTAAGTTTTCATGTATGGTTCCATCGTTAAAATTTGTGTCTCCTCCTATAATAAACCCAAACCCATCCGGGTTTCCAGGTATGTTCCAGTTATTTTTAAACAGATCTGATGACAAACAATTTTTTAAATATCCTGTAAGTTGTCTTTTATGAAAATCTTTATGAAGCCGTGGAACAAATGCACTTAAATGAAAACAACAAATAAAAATAGGAATACCATTATATTCTACTTTTCCAAATATATTTTGTTTTTGTCTACCTGATGTATACACCTTTTCTAATAAATGTGGTGGCTCATGTGGCAAATTGATAGCTATTGAACTTGGATTGGTAAACTTAGCACGATCGTAAAATATTGCTGTTCTATCTACAACTAGTTTATCAAATTTGTTTAACTCGTCATAAACACTATCTCCTCCATTTGTATTCCATTCTTGTATTAAAATTATATCAGATTGTCTTAATTCATCCATAATTTCATTATTTTTTAATTGATCTTGCATTGTTGCAAAATTCGGATTTCTATCAGTAAATGCAACAAAATCTTCAGCATTCCAGCAAGATATTTTTATTGAGCCATCCATATTAATATAATAATATAATAATATAATTGTATTATATGAAATTTTTATTTAATAATAAGTTTTTTATTTTATGTGTTTTTATTATTATTATATTTAATAACTTATTTACTCCTTATTATGAAGGGTTTTCCTTGTCAACTACTCCAGGTAGTAGTTCTAGTTCCAGTTCTAGTTCTAGTTCGTCTTCCAGTCAGTATCAATATTTAGCACCTGACCCATCAGGAACTATTAGTAGTTCAACATGGAACCAATTTGCCTCAGTATACGATCAAGTAAATAATTTGACACCAACTGACCCACAAGGGGCTGGTTATATAGATCCTAGTAATGCAATTGCAAGCCAAACCGTAAATGGTTTACAAGGTAATGTATCAAATGCTGAAATACAATATTATATTCAAAACAGAATATTTCCATGGGATTCATATGTTTTAAATAATATACCGTGGGTAAAAACGATCCCAAATAGGATATTTTATGCTTCTTTTGAAGAACCTCATGATAAAAGTCAAACCCCTACACCTCAAGCATTAAATATTTATAATGGAACTAGTTCGCCATCTACAAGTTAATAATATACTAATTTATTATATATAAAAATATTTAAATACAAGTTGAGGGAATATATTAATGAGTATGTATATCTTTGGTGTAATGTATTTGTTCTTCTGCTGTTCTCAAGGTTTTCTGTATCAAAATAGTATCCTATTAAGATCATCCCATCTTTTTATGAAAAAAGAAAAATCAACACCAGTTCTACGACAAATACTTTATACCCCTAGATCAGTAAATCAAGCTCAATATGTTAATTATTTGAAAAATGATACTATAAAATTGTTAATTGCCGTTGGACCGGCAGGAACAGGCAAAACGTTGTTTCCTTGCCAAGAGTCTATACAGCTTTTGAAATCTGGAAAAATTAATAAAATTATTATTACTAGACCCCTTGTACCGGCTGAAGAAGAACTTGGGTTTTTGCCTGGAAATATAAAACAAAAAATGGACCCATGGTTGAAACCCATTTATGACATCTTTTTAGAAACATATAGTAAAACAGAATTATCTTCTCTCTTAGCAAATGAAATAATTGAAATTTGTCCTTTAGCCTTTATGCGAGGGAGAACATTTAAAAATGCGTTTATTATTGCAGATGAAATGCAAAATAGTTCACCAAATCAAATGATTATGTTAGCAACTCGGTTAGGACAGAATACTAAATTAGTTATTACAGGAGATTTAAAACAAACTGATAAAATTGTAGAAAATGGGTTATTTGATTTAATTCATACTATTGATAATTATCAAAAAACAAACCAATTAGATAATATTGCAAAAGTAGAATTAGAAACAAATGATATAGAAAGAAGTGAAATCGTAAAAACAGTAATAGAAATGTATAATTTTAAAAATACAAATACATCACTAGTAAACAGTATATCAGTAGTAAATAGCACACAAGTAAACGACTATACAATATATGATTTAAAAAATAAACGATACATTCTGAATAATGATACTGATGTACAAAATATTACAATTCCTGTTGTTATAACAAAAATAAGCTCACAAAAAAACGGAACAAGAAGTGATGGTGATGCAGCGTTAATCCCAAATCATCTTATAAGTAATAATTACAATTCATTTTTGCAGTTTATGAAAAATATATAATATAAAGGTATAATATGTGTGTAATATTATATACTGTAATAAATGGGAAAAAAATATTAGCTAAAAACAGAGATCGTGCATACAATCCACATATAAAGTTAATTCATGAACTAGTAAATGGGTTAGAAATTGCTTATATAAAAGATGAAGATACGGGATGGATTGAAGGAATGGATGAAAATGGGTTTGCATTAGTAAATTCTACATTAAGTACAAATGATGGTAAAAATATGTCAAAAAAAAGAATAATATATAATAATTCTAATACAAAAAAAAATAAAACGTATTATGTTTTGACAAAAAAAAATAAATCAAAATTTTTTCATAAAATATTACATAATCATAAAATAAAAGATTATAAAACGAATTTATTTCTAGAAGGCCATTCTTTAATGTCATTAGAAAATGGAAAAATTTATCATATAGAAAACAATTCAATTGATGATTATGTTGTAGATAATATAAAAGAAAATACTGTTTTTGCAAATTCTGGACAATTATTGAAAAAAGAAGGTTACACTCATGGTAGAAAAGGGGTATCATCGTTTTTAAGAAAAAAAATAATTGAAAAAGAATTAAATGATTTATTTAAAAATAAAAAAAATATATGTTACGAAAACATATATACTACAATATCACATTTGTTAAATAAAAATTACGTTAATTTAGATCCGTTATTTCATACTTATAGAGATAAAATGTATACTTTAAAAAAACATAAAGAATTAAATCATCATAAAAAATTTGTCAATACAACATCTCAATTAATATTTAATGTAACAGATAAAGAATTTGTATTTTATAATGATATACATAATAGTGCAAAAGTTTCATATGTAAATAAACTTCCAAAAAATACTCTTCCAAAAATAAAAATAACAATTAAAGATACTGAAAAAAATCCTAACCCGTATAAAATATTTAATGAAAAGTATTTAAAAAAAATTTATAAGAAATTTAATTATACTAAAAATAAAACTCAAAAACTAAAATAATTAATCATTCCAAATGTACTCTAATTCTCTCTCATATACAACTTTATAATCATCATCATCATCGTTTTCTATTTGATTATTTGCGATTAAATCGGTAATTGCTTCAAAGATTTCTACAATAAATTGTGATTCAAAATAAACAGTATCAAAGAAACTATAATGAGTATGCAAATTAAATGTTTCATTGTACAATTCTTTATCAATATTTGTGTTATCCATTTCAAAATATTTACAAAAAGTGCTTGCAAAAAGTTGCATTAAGTAATTCATATACATTATAGTTATAAATTATAATGTATATCAATTTTTTTCTAAATGTTTATAAAATAAAAAGTATTTTATAAAAGTATCTCAATAAATCAAAACAATATACAATTATTAATCTTTTTCTTTTTTTCCTTTTTCTTTTTCTTTTTACAACTTTGGCCATTAAAACTCCGATTATAATATAAAGACAAAATAAAGATTATAAATAATGGCATCTGTTTATGAAAGTCTTATATGCGAATTAAAAATTAAATTAAAAAATAAAAATATTAAGTTTAATAAAATTTTTAGTTTAATAAATAATGAAAAATATGCTGAAATTATTGAAATTATCGACGATGAAACAATTCAAACTTTAATAGAAAAAATCGTTGCAGAAAGGGAAAGAATTGGTAATAATATGGAAAACAAATTAAATAATTTATTATGGTTAAATGAGAGGTTATTTCAATTTGATGAAGAACAGCAATCATCAAAAACAAAAGCACTAAATTTATTGAAAACAAAAGTGTTTATAAATATTTATGATTTAGAAACAGACAAATATGAAACAAGAACAACCAAACAATTATTAAAAAAAGAATTAAGAAAAAACGCCGACAAACGTTTTCCGTTACGTATCGCAAAAGAAAATAAAACATTAAGATGTTTTCTAATTAGACTATAAACGATAAATCTAAAATATGTTAAATATTGTGAATTAATCTGTGGTCTACATGTCCAAAGGTGTAAAGCCTCGCAGAGCGGCATAGCTGGCCGTCCAGCAAGAAAAGATAAAACATAAAAGGTAGAAAATCTACATGTCCAAATGTGTAAAGTCTCGCAGAGGGCATAGCAG
>Ga0214919_10000306_pt1 | contig 83444 bp, 108 predicted proteins | sample LL1503_MetaG_FD_177994 | JGI IMG/M metagenome (GOLD analysis project Ga0214919, IMG submission 177994) | Freshwater microbial communities from Lake Lanier, Atlanta, Georgia, United States - LL-1503 | ecosystem: Environmental > Aquatic > Freshwater > Lake | place: USA: Georgia | collected...
CCTACTACACCACCTCCTACTACGCCACCGCCTACTACACCACCGCCTACTACACCACCGCCTACTACACCACCGCCTACTACACCACCGCCTACTACACCACCGCCTACTACACCACCGCCTACTACACCACCGCCTACTACGCCACCGCCTACTACGCCACCGCCTACTACACCACCGCCTACTACACCATTACCAACTACTACGCCATTACCAACTACACCATTACCAACTACACCATTACCAACTACTACACCACCGCCTACTACACCATTACCAACTACTACGCCATTACCAACTACACCATTACCAACTACACCATTACCAACTACTACACCATTACCAACTACTACGCCATTACCAACTACTACGCCATTACCAACTACTACGCCATTACCAACTACTACGCCATTACCTACTACTACGCCATTACCTACTACTACACCATTACCTACTACTACACCATTACCTACTACTACACCATTACCTACTACTACACCATTACCTACTACTACACCATTACCAACTACTACACCATTACCAACTACTACACCACTACCAACATCAACTACTACACCATTACCAACAACTACGCCATTACCAACAACTACGCCATTACCAACTACTACGCCATTACCAACTACTACGCCATTACCAACTACTACGCCATTACCTACTACTACACCATTACCAACTACTACACCATTACCAACTACTACACCACTACCAACATCAACTACTACACCATTACCAACAACTACGCCATTACCAACTACTACGCCATTACCAACTACTACGCCATTACCAACATCAACTACTACACCATTACCAACAACTACGCCATTACCAACATCAACTACTACACCACTACCAACATCAACTACTACACCACTACCAACATCAACTACTACACCACTACCAACATCAACTACTACACCACTACCAACATCAACTACTACACCACTACCAACATCAACTACTACACCACTACCAACATCAACTACTACTACACCTTGTCCATGTAGGTTTAATACTTTAAAGCTTAAAACTGATAATTGTGGTTTTTGTGTAAGTACAGACTACAAGAAATTATTTAAAATAGGAAGTGGTAATGTTTATTGGTCTGGTGATCTAGACCAGTGTATAGATAAAGTTCTTATTAACGGACAAGAATCTCCTGTTTACATTACAGATGGAACTCAAATAACAGTCGCTACAATAAAAGAAGAAAGCTCATGTTGCTTTGAAGTAAATACTTGCAAATATATTTGTAGCAAACAATGCAGTTATAAAAAATCATTAAAAGAAACATTGAAAGAAAAAATAAAATTCATCAGAAGAAAATAATTATTTTATAATATTTTTAAAATTATATTTAGCTATTTTTGATGCCTTTTCAATATTATTCAAAATATCATTTTTATTTTTAAATCCAGCATCGTGTAATAATTTTGCTCTTGCAGCACCAATTTTTGGAATTCTTGCAAGTTCAACAAGCTCTACTGGTATTTTTTTATTGATTCTTAAAGAAATACAATCAAAAGTATTTTTGCAGTCTTTAGAAATATAAGAAAGATCTATTTGTTTTAATATTTGCAAAGTTCTATCTAACGAAAATTTTAATTTTTTTGCTACTGTTGGGAAAAAATTATCTTTATTGTTAAGCATTGAATAATAACAATACGCAGACTTTATAATACCATCTGGAACATTTTTAATATCATATATTTTTTTTAATTCATCAATATATTTTGTAATATATGTCTTTTCACCTTTAGTCATATAATTTGTTATATTATCGCTATTATTTGCAAGCGAAAAAGATAAACAAAAATCATTGTTGTAATAATTTTTAAAATAATTTATAAATGAATTCTTAAATGAAGCAACTACAAACGGAGAAACATAATTGTTAACAGAAACTTTTCCAATGTTTGTCAAGCTAAGAATGTCTCTCTGCAAATTAACAACTCCTAACTCAAGTAAATTAGTCAAAGTTGATGAAAATATTGATGTGCTTATATTTTTTCCAATAAAATAAGAAAAAGATCTTTTGTACCAATTGAAAATATCTTTAAGTTTATATTCTTGCTTATTGTGTATTTCACTTAGTATTTGAAAAGCAAGATTTTTATAAAAACCATTTTCTTGATCCAACAATCTACTTGTTATTAATTCTTTTTTTTGAAGTCTTTCTTTTTCTTGTTTAAAACTACTTTTACCAATAAAAATATAAGCGTCTCCATCTTTATCAAACGCTGGTCTTCCTGCCCTGCCACACTCTTGTTGTATTTCATAAGAAGGTATAATATGTCCATTTCTTGTAGTGCCCAATATTATTACTCTTCTTGCTGGAGTATTTACTCCAGCAGCTAATGTGCTAGTAGCTACCAAAACTCTTACTCCGTCTTTTTCACGAAATGATTTTTCGAGGTCGATTCTTTTTTCTTTTAAAAGATCTGCATTATGAAAATCTGCGAAAATAGAGTTATCTTGAAGCATTTGTAGCATTGAATGCCCCATTTTTTTACTATGAGTAAATATAATAAATTTATCTGAATTATACTTGGTTGTTAAATCAAGTGCATTTTCGAACATGGAAACTAAGCTTAAATTATGATTTCCAATTTCATCATCGAAAGGACAAAAATGAACATTTAATTTACAAGGCCTATAATCACTTTCCAATATAAATGTGTCTTTTTTATTAAGACTTGAAAGCCATTCTGCAAGCTGCATAACATTAGGCATTGTAGCAGACAATAATATTATCTTTGCCTCTGGATTAATTTCTGTAAATCTCATTAAAGCTGTTTCTAAATTATCTCCTCTTCCTTCAACAGTTAGCAAGTGAGATTCATCTACAACTAAAACACCACAATCTTTAATAAAAGAACTCTTTTCGCTTCTATACATTCTTAAACGATGATCAAGCATTTCTGAAGTCAAAATAACAATATCGCTTTCTTGTATTTCTTTTAATCTAGAATCATCAATTTGATAATCACCAGTGCAAATAGAAAGTTTTAAATCTGAAAAATGGTGGTTTGGATTTGTCCAATCATCAATTTTTTCTTGTGCAAGAGCTTTCAAAGGAGTCAAATAAATAAACTTCTTCTTGTTCTCCCTTATCAATCTTGATCCAAATATTTCTGCAACTATTGTTTTACCAGAACTTGTTGAAGCAGCTACCACACCGTTCATATCTTCACTACAATATGGCATTATTGTGGATTGAACGATATTAAAGTTTTCAAAAGCGTATTTTGCAAAAGGAAAATCTTTTACAGGGACAAGTTGTTCAGATTCTTTTAATTGTATTATTTTGTTCATAATTTACATTTTAATGATTTTTAAAATATTTTCCAGATCAAATGAAAATTTTTAAATAGACTTTTTTAAAAAAAAATATAATAATAATAATAATGCAACATTATTTAAAAGGAATTCTAACAATGTTTAATATAGTTATATTTCATTCTGAAAATGAAATTTTATTACCAGAAATAAAAGCTGAGTGCCAGAAACAAAATTGGGTTCCAGTTGCATGCTTGGAAGTTTTAAATAAAAAAACAATATTATTTTTTAATAGTATTGATACTGCTAGGAATTTCTTAAGAAGGAATTTTAATAAAAATACTTTCGTTGGTTTAATAATACTTGGAGAAAACGATGTTAAAAATATCAAAGATAATTATGATTTTCAAGAATTAAGTTGGCCTAAAAAAATGAATAATATTAGCTTTGAAATAATTGAACTTGAATATAATCCTTTGTTAAAAGTAATTTCAAGTTAAATATTAATACAAATAAATAACACGAGGATAAATAATATAACCTTATAGATGGGATTAAATATGAAACTTGATAAAAAAGACATTCTTCCTCCAGATTTTCAAGGATGGAATTTTGAAAATCCAATATTTGAAAATTTTGTTTTAAAAATAAAGCCAAAAGTTGTCATCGAATGTGGCACATGGAAGGGCATGAGTGCGATTAAATTACACAAAGCTTTACAAAAATTAAAAACTTCATTTCAACTTATTTGTGTAGATACATGGCTTGGAGGAATAGAACACATGGATGAAATGGCATTTCAAGGATTAATTGCAAAAAAATATGGTTATCCACAATTATATTTTCAATTTCTAAGTAATATGCATCATGCTAAATGTTTGAAAAATTTATTACCAATTCCAAATAGTACCTCAAATGCAGCAAAGTGGATAAAAAATAAAAAAATAACAGCACAATTAATTTACATAGATGCCAGTCATGAAAGCCCAGATGTTTTTTATGATATAAAAAATTATTGGGATTTACTTGATTCAGGCGGAACTATGTTCGGAGATGATTACAGCTACCCAAAAATTTCTTCAGATTTAAATAGATTCTGTAAGAATAAAAAATTAAACTTTACCTTAATAAATGATTTTTGGGTATTAAACAAACCGATATTAACAAAGGGGACTTAGTTAAAGTCCCCAATTTTATAATTAATTAACAGATGCAGTTTTTCTTTCCGACCTATTGCTTCTTCTTTCGTATTCTTTGTTGATAACTCTTGTTAATAAATCAATCATAGAAAAAAATTCTTCTGAAGTCTTCGCAGATTCAAGCCAATAATGGACTTCATTATCAGAGTAATTTGTTTGTGCTATAAATTGCAAAGCAATTGCTAAATCACCTTGATATTTTTGATTTAATCTAGTATATAATAGATTTAGTTCTTCGAAAGAACAAGCTAATGAAAATTGCTTAAGTAAAAAATCAATCTTTTTCATAAATATACCTCAAATGAAAATTTTAAACAAAGAAAAATTCGAATCCCTTGTTTTGAAAAATTGGACAGAATTTATAAGCTATAAAGATATTTTCTTAACCATAAAAGAAAAATCATTAGGCCTAGTTAATTCTATGCCTACTATCAAAGTAAATGCAAGTCCTTTAATAAATTCTAGAGTAATTATGACAAGATTTGAATATCAAGGAGATTCAATTGCAGTATGGTTTGACTTTCATGTTACTATAGAACAAGGAAAAAAATACATAGCAGGCACTATAGAATACCTTCTAGATAAGCAATATGAATTAAATTACTCTAATATTGAAGCTAACTTATTTATCGTTTAAACAACATTAAGCTGTCTTATTTGATTGCCATCTACATCAACAAAAGAGTCTTCTAAAAGATAATTATTTTCTTCATCTGAAAATCTAATTCCCAAATTAAAAGAATCAAGAACTGTTGTCCTGTCTTCTTTTTTGGCAATTACATAACAATAATTATTAGTTTTTTCCTCTTTACCATGCTTATTTTCTTGTAATGTTCCTATTTCTAGTTCAACATTATCTGGTAAAAGTATTTTTAAAACACCATGTTTTCTTAAGTGAGAATTGATTAAACTTTGAATTTTATTCATGGCCTCTCCTTTAATTAGAGACAACTACTTTATTTAGTATTTCAACTTGTAAAATCTGGCATATTTACTGTAATATAATTAAATTTATAACCATCATATTCCATTTTTTCAGAATATTGCTCAACTGGGTGCAGTTTTTCCTTATTTTGTTCATTTTCTAAAACCATCCAACAAAAAACTTTTTTTGATTCTTTTTCTGTTTCTAAAAAAGAAGTCTTTGTATTTTTGTAAAAAAGCTTTGCAAATTTAACTACTATTGAAAATGGTAAAGTTGGAAAATCAACTGAATATATTTGTAAATTTTCAAGCTTATATTGAGAATAACTAGAAATAGTATAATGAAAAATTATATTATATCCGTCTATTGTTATTAAGTTTTTCTTTAATAACAATAATTCATTATCGAATGATTCTGGGTTATTTAAAGATGTATATTTTTTCAATGCACTTGCAAGTATCTTTGATTGTTCAATTTTTTTATCTAGTATTTCATTAATCATATATTATTTTATGATGATGTACCTATGTTTCAAAATATTTTCTAATTGATTCATAATAAGAATTAAAAATATTATCAAAAACACTTAATTTCAAATCATTTTTATCTAAACTATAATTATAAATCCTTGATTTGCAAAATTTAAACAAAATATTATTTTTTCCAATATCGAGAAATTTAAATACATCTTCTATGCTTAGCCATTTTAAATCTTCTTTTCTTACCATTCCATTAGGAACTAAATTGTTTTTATCGCAAGATTCAAGAAATTTATCTAATAATAAAATCCAATAGCAAGCATAATCTTCATTTAAACAAGCAGAACAGTCCATAACTCTAAACTCCATTGTCTTTCTATTAGATTTTTTAAAATGATATAAATTAATACTATAAAATTTATAATCTTTAATATAAGCTGATAATGCATAATCAACAATAAAATCATTTTTAAAATTATTTTTAAAAAATAAAGGAGAAAGACTTAAAATCTGAGAATAATTACTTTCTTTTCTATGGTTCGGAACCATTAAAAAGAAAAAAAGCTCACATCTAATCCACCAAGTAATAATGTTTGCCAAATATGAATCATCTGTAGATGATAATTCAAAATGAACATGAAAACTACATCTTCGATCTGATTTAATTTTATTATATTTTCTTATAACCTTTATTACATTTTTTAATTTTTTTAAGTCTCCAAATCCTTTTAAAATTGGTGTACATATTTCAAATCCGCAACTAGAATCAGGCTTAACCAACCAATAATCATTATTAACAGTAGTATGCCAATTACATACATGAATTTTCGCATTTAACTCATTCTTTAAAATTTCTGCTATATCAAGCATTCCAGAAGGCAAACAATCACCTTCTGGAAGCTTGCTGTCCATAGAGTTAAATTCAAGCTCGACTCCAAACCTTCTTTTTAACATTCAATTTCCGAAGAATCATCAGAAATATCGCTTACTTCCAAATCTTCAGGGTTAGTATTTTCAATACAATTCATAAATGGTTCCAAATACTGTTCTACTTCTTCTTTGTTCTTTGCATCTATAATTGCAGGACAATCATAAAGAAGCTGAATTGGAACATCATTCCTTTCATTACTGCTTTTAAACTTATATTCTTCCCCATTTGAATAATCCTTGTTTACAATAAAATTACCAGCCCCAGAAGCTGAAATCCTATCGGCATCTAATAATGCACCAAGTAAACCACCAATAGGATTAATTCCTTTTTCGAAATACAAAGGAATATTCTCAACATCAACATATGGTCTATAAGCACGATTTTTCTTGTTACTAACCTTAAGATTTATTCCAATAAATTTCTTTCTGCTTCCAGATAATTTTACCTCTAACTTTCTTTGACTTTGTGTTCGCAAAATCAATGAAGCATAATAAGTAAGAGCAGTTCCTCCACCAGCCTTGGCTTCATTTGGACCATAACCATAACTCATGCCAATTTTTTCTCTAGTTTGATTCATTACAATTAAACTAGCATCAGATTCCTCTAGAATTGTATTTAACTTACGAAATTCTTTAGAACAAATCTTTGCTCTTTCACCTGGCTGTTCATTTGCCCCAACTATTTCTTTAAATTGGGTTTTAGTATATTTTTCTGGTAAATTAATCTCTCTGAATTCTCTAGCACTTGGAGACACTGAAATAGAATCGTAAACAATTACAATTGGTTTATCTTTATATTCTTCGTGCTTCCGTATGTGCTCAATTGTTTTATGTATTTTCATAAAACAATCTTCAAGCGTTTCTGGGGTAAATCTAACAATTTTATTTACATCTACATGTGATACCCTAGACATGAAATCGGGATTAACGGCATTTTCTGTATCTAAAAGTACTGGCACACCACCTAGCTTTTGACAACCATAAAGAATATTAGCCCCAATTAAACTTTTAGAGCTTGCACTAGGACCATATATTTCAGTTAGTCTTCCGCTTGGTATACCACCATTTATAAACTTTCCAGAACAAGAATAATTAATTGATAAATTTCCAGTATCAACAAAATACTTTGCAGCATCAAGATTTCCAAGTATTTCTCCCCCAACTTCTTCTTTCAATGATTCAAAAATATCAAATTCATTTATAGTGTTTTTCTTTGCTCTTCCCATTGTTTTCTCCAGATAAATAAACAAATATTTAAAAAAAAAAATAGTCCTACCACTTAAAATTTATAGTGGCAGGACTAATAGAAATATTAAAGACTTTGAAAACTCTTTAAAAAGTCTTCATCAACCATTCCAGCTAATTCAGGATCAATATCTGCCTTAGTCTTAACCTCTTCTTTTGAAGATTTAGTCACAGGCTGTGACTCCTTTTTTGCTGTATAAGAAATTGGCTGATCATCTTCCTCGCCAATATTAGGATTAACAAACTTCCTAACTTCAACTTCCAACTCTTCTCTAGTTGGAATCTTTCTGCATTCAGAAAGATCGTGAATGCTGTGAAGCCACTTCTTAAGCTCTTCTGTTGTTCCAGCAGGACATGGATCAGTGAAGATAGAATGATCATAATTAGGATATTCTGCACCACCACTACCACGAACAACTTTTTTGATTAATTTAAAATCTCTTCCTTTGAAAGGATCAGTAACATCACCTAATGCTTCCTTTCCTATCATTTCGCTACCACGGATAGACTCAAGGATTAAAGTTTGAACAGTTTTGCCAATAGCAAGAATTTTAGGCCCAACATTCTTATCTACAGCACCAGTTTTTGGATTATTTTCAGATCTTACGATTGCATTCCAAAAATATCTTTCTACAGGCTTTAGGCTTCTTGCTTTATTTTCAATCTTTGATCTTTCATGAATATCACCAGTGTTCTTAGCTTCTTGCCAAAGTGCATTATATTTCTTGCAACATGGACATTCACCTCTGCTAGAATCTACAACCCACTTCCCCTCAACAATAGTCCTTGTGCAATGAAGACTCTTGCCGTTAATATAATGGATTCTAGTAGAACAAAATAAATCCTTGCCCTTTATTTTTGGCAACAAACGAATATTAACAAAGCCTTCTTTGTCAGGCATTTTAATGTAAGTCTCGCTAAGACCAGTATTAGTCTTGTTAAGCCTATCGGCCTCTTTATTAATTTCGGTTAAATTTAAAGGTTCAAAAGACAATTCTGACATGATAATCTCTCTTTCTATGAAACTAGAGTGGTTTTATGAGTCATCAAAAGCATTATTTGATGACAAGGCTTATAGTAACATAGATGTTTTTACAAATCAAGTCTTTTATTCAATCTATTCTGAAATATTTTTTTGAATATTTTTTTCAATTTCTTCTTTTCTTAAAGCTTCTTCTTTTTCCATTTCACTCTGTATTTCTTCTAACTTTCTTAAGTTATGTTCAATTTTTTCCATTTTTGACTGCAATTCCAATTCTTTCTTTTTATTTTCATCTTTCTGCAAAGCTTTATCCCTCCTTCTTTCTTCTAATGCCTTTTCACGGAGCAATTGTATTTTTGCTCTCGATTTTTTTTGTCTCTCTTTTCTTTTAATAAACTTCTTATGTTCTTTCGACATTTTACCCCCTTCGTAAATCTGGCATATCAACACCTTTTGACCCTGACCAATTTAAAACATCTTCTTTTAATACTTCCGTATTTTCATTAATTAGATTAATTGTGTCATTAATAAAATATTCATCTGTAACCTCAACTTCCCTTCCCATATCATCTATCGTGCATAAAATCATTCCAATACCATTGTTAGCCAGTTTTTCCCTATAAACGCTATACACTTTGTTAGGTGTGAAACGCAAAGGCTTACCTTTTAAATAACTGGTGTCGCTGGGAACGAATATCATTTTTCTAATTGGCCTTGAATCTCTTAATGATTTAGAAGGAACAGGAATAGCAGCAGGAATAGCAGCAGGAATAGCAGCAGGAATAGCAGGGAATACTTGCTGTAGTTTTAATTGTGAAGCTGCAACAATATTATTGTCAACTTCTGATTCTTTTTTAAAAGATATAAGATTAGACTGTTCAATTTCTTGAACAACTATTGCTTCCCCTGAAAATCCAAACTTTTTATTTTTAATTAAAATATTATTTTTAGATTGTTTATAAGATATCTTTTTCTTTACTAATTCAAAAACTTCAACATCAAAAACAAAAACATCTCTTCTGGCAAGCTGGGTTAAAATCATAGATGCAAGTTTTTCCAAAGAAACTTCTTCAAATATATTTCCTAAGTTTTTAGTATATGATAAAATATTAGTTTTATCATAATCTGTTCCACCTTCCAAACATTCATAATACTTAAAAACTATTTCAAATGCCATTTTTTAATTCTTTCTCAAAATTATTGCTTCATTTCTCTTATTGTACTTTTCAAATTTAATATTCCTCAAATCACAATAATTATTAACATGTTTTTCAAAATCTTTATCTAAATCAATTATATTATCAAATATTAAATTTTGCAATTCATTAAAATCAACAAATAAAGATAATATTTTATTCATATTTTTATCAATATAATCTTTATCATTAACAAAAAGTAATTTAACTTTATTTTCTTTTATAGAATTTAAAAAATCATCATGAACAATCGAATAGTGTTTTTGTGCAAAATTAAATTTTAATAAATTATTCTTAGTTAATCTTAATAATTTATTGTTATTCTTATCATCATAAATGTACACATTTTTAATATTTTTATTGCCCGTCAAATACATTCCTAAATTATAACCACCACATAATCCAATTTGTGCCACTTCTGTAATTTCTAAACTGTTTTTTCCAAGAAAATAATAAAAAGGGAAATTCCTTTTGTCGTTCACAAACATAGAATTTCTTACCGACTCACTTTCAAATATAAATCTATTAATTAAAAAGCTACAATTAACCAAAGATTCATTAAACCGTTCATATTCTTTTTTATTTACTAAAATCATATAATATTATTATAGGTAAATTACAACAAGTGTTAGAATTAATAAAAAAAGGATTAAAATGAATAAAAATATTGAAGAAAATAATATTGAAGAAAATATTGAAGAAAATAATATTGAAGAAAATAACCCTACTGAAATTCAAAAAGATTCTTTGTATTTTGACATAGGAGCAAATGTAGGTAAATGGTCTTTGACAAACATTAAAAGATGTGAAAAAATAATTGCTGTAGAACCATCAATAAAAAATTACAAAATATTGAGTAAAAAATGTGAAGACAAAAACATTATATGCATAAATTATGCAGTAAGTAATAAAAATGAAAAAGAAATTGATTTTTATGAACATGGATGCATATCAACAATAAACAAAGATTGGCTGTGCTCTGAAAATTCTAGATTTTACGGAAGAGGATATGATAAAACCACTTGCAAAACAATAAGATTAGATAAGCTTATAAAAAAATATGGAGTGCCAGACTTAATTAAAATAGATGTAGAAGGGGCAGAGCATTTAGTGATTTCATCTTTAACACAAAAAGTAAAAACCTTGTGTTTTGAATGGGCACAAGAATTCCCATTTGTAACAAAACATAGTATTAATCATTTGATAAAAATTGGTTTTACTAAATTTTATGTTCATCTAGATGGCAACCATGTTTTTGTACCAAAAGAAGAAGAATACACAGAAGATTTAAAAATTATAGAAGAGAAACTAAGTGTAAATAATACAAAAGTAAATCCTCAAGGCATAATAATTCCCGCTTGGGGGATGATCTGGGCTAAGTAATTAAATTTAAAAAACACTACTATAATAATATCTCAGTAACATTAAAACAAAAGGAGAATTATGAAGCCGTTTTTAGATCCAAGATTGTATGTAACACAAACAACTCACAAAGGTTGGGGAATTTACACAAAAGCAAAAATTAAAAAGGGAACAATTGTTGAAGCTTGCATCCCAGCAAAAATAAAACATAAAGATATCAAAAAAGGATTTGAAGACATAGGAATGTACATATACACAGGAATGCCATATTCTGATCTTGGCACTGGGTTTGCTTCTTGTATAAATCACGGACCAAACGCAAATGTAGGAATTTATGGATCAGAAGAAGGCCTTCTAGTTTTTCACGCAGTTAGAGACATTGAAGCAAATGAAGAAATATGCATGGACTATGGGCTAGAAGATTGGGGTAAGCCAGAAGAAAAAACAGTTTTCAATCCCAAGAAAATAAAAGATTATATTTACATAGATAAAAGATTATATTTAAACTATAATGATAAACCAATTAGTAAAAAAATAAAAAATATTGATGCCTATTTAAAAAAGACATTAAATAATAATTTGCTATACAATGTATTTGCAAGAGAAAATATCAAAAAAGGCACCACTGTCGAAATAGCAATGTGTGGAATTTTTGAAAAAAATAAGAATAAAATTAAAGCTAATAAAAACTGCAGCTTAAAAAACCTTTATTTCTACAGCAACAATAAAATAATTTTGCCTTTTGGATTTTCAAATTTATATGCAATAAATAAAAATAAATGTAATGTCAATATTGTACTTAATGATAAAAAATTAAGCTTTATTACTAATAAAGATATTAAAAAAAATGAAAAGCTTTTCATTAAATCAAAAACATTTTAAAGCATTAATTAAAATCTTCTAATTCTCCAATAACTCCGCCAAGAGTTTGATCAAAATCATCTCTTGGCTTTAAAAACTCATTTGATAATTTATCCATTTCTTTTCTTAACATATGCCCACGATTGTGAGCATCTTCTCTTGCTGAGTTCAACGATTGTAAATGATGATAAAGTATGTCTTTTATATGCTTTGATTCTATTAAAGCTTTTTTATATTTTTGCACTTCATCAGAACCCTTAGCAAACAATTCAGCAGATTTATCACTTTTTCCTTCTTCTTTACACTTTTTAAATTCATTTATAAATGAAAATTCAGTTTTTTGTTCGATTAAAGAACAAATTCTTTGTGCGTTTGCTAAACAACGACCTATGTAATCAATCTTCCCAGAAATTCTTTCAAAGAAAATATTAATAGTTGCATCTGTAAATTTTAAATCATCTGGATTAATTTCTACTACCGATTCTCCAATTTTAACTGTAAAAGCATTACTCATTTTCTTCCTCTTCCTCTTTCTTTTTATTTTTATTTTTTTCTTTTAAATTACTAGAATCTATATTAGTCATCTGAGATCTTTTTGCCTGAACATCATTCATAGTTATTCTATACTTGGTTTCTGTACACTCATACATAGAAAGAGTATTATAATTAAAATTAACATGAAAATGAAATCGACTTTTACCATTTCTATGCTTGATAATAAATATTCTTCCTACACTACCATCTTTTTCCTCATTGGTTTGATTGATACTCCACAAACCATCTAAAGGCTTAAATTGATCAAAACTACCACCGATATTACCCTCATCAATAAAGCCACCACTATCTATTTCGGCAGCAGATTTACTTGGCTGAATACAAGTAACACAGCAAAACTCATGTTCCATTGCTAATCCACGCAAGTCTCGCATGATCCTATATTTAGATTCCCAGCTTGGAATATTAGGAGTATCTTTCATTTCACCAACATAATCTATTATCACCATATCTGGCTTATAACCATAAAGTTGAAGCTGAGAAATAAAAGCACGAATATCATTTACATCTATACTTCCAGATGCAAATTGTTTTACAACTAGCAAATTTTTATCTTCGGCATTTTTAACATGCAAATTCATTAAACTTATAATTTCTTCTTTGTTATTAAGTAAGAAGTTAAAAGGCTTTTCTGAAAATTGACTTGTAAACCTTTGGCAAATACCAACCCAGTCCATTTCTATGGTAATATAAAGAACTTTTTTATTATTCTTTACATTTTCAACAGCAGCTTTTACTAAAGCAAGAGACTTACCTTTGCCAGGCAAGCCAATCCACGAATAAATTTCACCCCTTTGCAATCCACCGCCAGCAAGTGCATTATCAATTTTAGGAAAACCACTTGTAAATTTTTCTTTTGGATTATTGTTCTCAACGAGTTTTGCGAAAAACATTTCTAAATTAACAAAATATTCAAAGCCAATATCAAAGTTTTTATTAACCAACATAGCTTTATGTATATTTTCATAAATATTAGCCCAAACATCATCACTCTCAGAATTATTTCTTAATTCTTTATGTGCTTTTTCAATCGCAACTTTCAAAGCTTGTATTTTGGCAAAAAAAGTAATCTTATCCAACAAAACTTCTCTCGAAGATATCTCAGGAACAAAAAATTCCTGAATATTCTCAAGTTCATTTTTGTAATAATTTCTTACTGCTTCGTCTCTGCTTTTCACTTTATCTGCAAGTGCTTGTTCGATAACAAACATCTCTACTTTTACTTTATATTTTTCAAAATAATCCAAACAAATCTTTATGATTTCAGAATGACATTCATTAGAAAAATACTCAGGCAGAACCAATGATCTTGCCTGAACTAAAAAATAAGTGTCTGTCAAAATTAAACCAACTATTCTTCTTTGGAAATTATCATCCCAAGAATATTTTGGTTTTTTGACAACATCTGGATTAACAAGAGATTCAACAATCTCTTCTGTTTTTTTATTTTCTTCCATGCTACTTATATTGCATGAAAATTTTATTTAATCAAGATAAAAATCTAAATTCCAATAGAATTATTTCCACCAAGATAATCAAAGTCAGATAAACTTACTTGGCCAGAACGAAGAGGCCTTTCTTTTGAAATCTTTTTTCCAATTGATCTTTGTGCATTCCATAAAATCTGTTTTGCATAAGTATCAAACTTAGCATCCATAATTAAATCAGAATCTTTTCTTGGTCTTAATTTTTTTGGCACAGCCATTCTTGCAAGTCTATCCAAAATCTTTTCTTCTGGTGCTCCAAATAATTGTCTGTTGGCACCATGTTTAGTTCTATTAAGCCATAATTTAAATATTTTTTCTAAGTTTTTTAAAATTGCTTTATTTTTAGTATTGCTTCTTATACTATCAAAACAAGATTCAATATAACATTGTCTCTTATAATATGAACCTGCTCTCAGAACAGATATCATGAGTTCTTGCTGAAAATCCTCAATTTCATAATCGTGATTATTATTTAAGTTCTTCCTGTCAAGCTGCCAAGAAGCATAATAACAAAGTTTACCAAATTTTTTATTTAAAGCTTCATATTCTTTTTCGGTAACTGGAAAAGTTTTAGATATTAAATTCATATATTATTATAACAATTTCAATCTACAGATTAAACTATCTCCTTCCTTTTGAAATCTAACATTTCATTTAAGTTCTTTCCTATTTTCAACGAAGTACGCAATTTCAAACTCGGAAGCAAAATGCTATCTGACTCCAATATAGCTTTTATTCCATTATACAAACCAAAAAAATTATCTTTAGCTACAGAAATGCCATAACCATCATGAATAGAAAATACTATTCTTGCCTCTTTCTTATTTAAACCATCATATAAATTTATCAATTTTTCTAAACATAATAAAGCAGCAGGAGATTGAATAACAAAATTTCTTGCTTTATGAAAGTTATCATTGAAAATTCTGGTTCTTGAAAATAAGTCTTTGACATATCCATTGTTTCTTGCTTCATCCTGTGCATTGTCAGAAAATTCAAAAGCATCAGGAAAAACTTTTCTAAGTCTTTTTATTAATTCTTTTGCTGTGCTCTCAGAAATACCAAGCTGATCAGATAAAGATAAATGTGCTTGCCCATATATAATCGGCAAAAATATTTTTTTGGCGATACCTCTAGAATTCTTATCCTCTCCACCAATTACAATCTTATATACTTCTTCATAAAAGTCTTTTCCAGATTCTAATATTTTTATTAAATTCTTATCTTTACAAATTTCTGCTAATACAGATACTTCCATATTTTTATAATCAAATATCATAAAAACATTATGCGGAAAAACTGGTCTTAAACTACCTTTTATTTCTGGTCCTAAAGAATGAGGATTGTAAGACTTCCTGTGATTCATTTGGCAAGACAATCTGCCATTTTCTTGACCCTCAATCTTGTAAAACGGATAAACCTTTACTTCTTCATCGAAATCAATCAAATGGTTGTTCTCTATGTAAGGCAATACTTCAGCTATAAGCCTTCCATAAATCGTTTTATAGAGGTTATTTTTATCATTAGACAAAAGACTCACTATCTCAGAAAAAGTGGATATTAAATCATTCCTAGAGCTTATTTTGACATCTCTTTTGCCATTGTAAGAAAAAAACCATTGAAGATCATAAAAAGATGCTTCAAAAAAAGAAGCTTTAACTTTGTTTGATAAAATGTAAGAAAAAAATGGTTTTGAGTTAAAACAAATAACCTTTTTGTCTTTTCCAAATATTGTATCTTTTAAAAACTTACAATATAAACCTGTGTTATACTTTGTAAAACTTAAATTTACTTGTGATCCTTGTATACCAAAAATACTTAAAGTAGGCGAATTTAAATTATGCGTGTGATCATAATCTAAGTCATTATTTATAGAAAAAAAACTAAAAGGTTCCTTTTCTACAAACTGTATTAACTGTTTCAGAATATCTACTTCTGTATTCATTGTTTTAATCTTATCAAAAGAATTATCCTTTTCCAATGTTTTCTTTTTGTTTTGTTTTAAGTTTCTGAGTTTACATAACGGGGGGCGGTTCCAAGATAAACCAAAAAAATATATAAATACTTAAATAGTAAGTAGTTATATTAGGTTTCCTTAGAATTAGCTAACTAAGTGTTCCTAAGAACACCGAAGCTTCTAGAATGCATCAAAATGCTTAGTGCTTGTTATTAATGTGTTAATCTAACTTAAGTTGTTTGTTAAGATTTTATTCTTAACTGCTTCCGCCTTATTGATGCCAACTTAAGTAACTCATAAACACAACCGTTCTTCTTGAGATCCCGTATTTCCCGAAGGTTCAGAGCAGGTAGAGTGTTAATCCTTCTGCCACGGTTTGTTTTTTTGTATTTCTGTTGAAATACTTCCTATTAATTCTTTTAAAGCGAGCACAGGCTTTGAATCTATAGGAAATCTATTAGTTTAAAAGAATGTTAAAAACAAAAATTTAAACCGTTAGATAATTAAAGTTTATCAGCAAATCAAAAAAAAAACAATAACCTATAGAATGAATTTGCTTTTATCTTTAGAAGTGATAAACTTCAAAAATGAACAAAAGAAAAGAAATAGAAGAATTTTGTATTGAATTTGAAATTCCTGCAATGTTCTTGGATAATTATGATGATGAAATAATAGATCTAATAATATCATTTGATAATTATAAGATATTATACGATACTCAAAAGATAATTGATAAATTATCACAAGATATGACAATTGAAGAAGCTGAAGAGTTTTTTAGCTTTAACATTATCGGAGCCTATATTGGTGAAAACACACCTGCTTTTACTGTAAGATTAAAATGAATAAATATTTAAAAGAATTGAAGTTTAATAATAATATTCCACAAGAATATGATATGAATCCCAAGGAAACCCTTGCATATCATTGTTGCGTAATATATGAGCACTTCTCAATTATGATATTTCCTAAATATAGACATTCTAAAATGCCAAGTAAAGGAGATCCGAGAAAATGCACATTATTTAAGCATTGTTACAAGATGAATGCCTTATTAGAAGGCAAATTAGAAAAGATATATTATCCTCTATTTATAAAAGCACAATTTGATATATTTAAGAAAATATTTGAAGCTACAAATCAATGTCCTTTAATAACACCAACTATAATTTCCAGTAACAAAGCTTTAAGTAGATGGAATGTATGGAAATATTATTATGAAAAAGTAAAAAGCATTAAGAATGACAACAATACTATTAATGTAGAACAAAGTGTTTTGGAAAATGAGTTTAAAAGCACTTTAGATTTCATGCATTGCAATAGCTATATTTTCAATGATGTAAATTGTTTTATAAAAAACGAAGAAGATATTTATAAATTTACACTTCTTAAGAAAATAAGTCCTTATTATATTTCTCTATCTCCATGGATCTCGAAGTTAAAATCAAAAGATGATATTTACAATATTTCTAATGCTGAAACAATATTAGAAATATTATCTGATAAAGACAAGCAATTACATAAGAAATATTTCTCTAAAGAATATATTTAATTATTATAAAATATTATTTAACTTGATTTAATTTATAGATTTCATCTGGTGATTGATCAATATGTCCAGCTTTGCCTTCTGCATCAAAGAAACCATGTGCTAAGTGTTTTCCTCCTTTGTCGGAAGTAACATAATGAAAAGCACTTAATTTTTTGTTTAATCCACGAAGAACATTATGATCACCTGCTGATAACGAATTAGCATTTTTATTTAAAGCACTTTTTTCCGCAGTCGTAAGCACATTATCTGTGATTCCTTTTCCTTGCATGTAATTTTTAATATCTTTTGGCAACATTGATGTTAGTTCGCTATGACTTGATTTAAGATCTATGTTGCTTTGCACAGCTGTAAAATCATCTGGATCATCTTGATTTGCACTTCTTATAGAAGATTGGAAGTCATCTTTTTTACGGCTGTCCATTGTAAGTTTGTCGATTGCAGAAACATCATATGTAGCATGTGGGTCATTAAATGAATCTTTTTTACCTTGAATCAAAGTTTCATTGTCTGGAGAAAATTTAAAATTGTTTCCAACATCATTAGGAGCATAAGATTTTCCTGCTAATCCTAATCCAGCACCAAGCATCGCAGCACCTATTACGCCTTTATGCACTCCTTGTTTAACTTGTTTCCAAGAAGGAAGTTTAAATTCGTTTAAAAGTTCATCGTAAAGTTCTGGATCTCGTTGTTCTAAGAATTTTTTAAATGATTTCATTTTTCTCTTTTTTAATATAAAACAATTTAAAGTATATATGTTTTAAAGTTTAAATTAAGCTAATTTTTTTGCTGGTTCGGTTTGTTAAATATATTTATAATGGAACATGAAATATTTTTATTGTTAAAATTCCAATAACAATTAGAATTAATCCTATTATTTGATTTAAATTAAATTTAAATTGAAATATAAAAATTGGAATTAAATAACCAATAAAAATAAGCATAAAATCCCAGTATATGCCATTTATTAATATATCTTCTTTATTATTTAACTTTTTAATAAGTAGGAAATAACACATTGAGCTAAACAAATTACAACAAATTGATACTGGCAGAAACCAATTTGTTTTTCTTGTAGGTTCATGGAATGTAATTAACATTACTACCAAGTAGAAAAAAGAAGCAATTATATAATATTGCATGTTTATTCCTTTAGTTAGTAAGTGCTAAATATTCTTTCTATGTTTTCTGAAATATCTTCTATTTTTTGAGTATTTGCAAAAACTTCATCCCATTCAGAAGGTTGAATTTCCCATTCTGTAGATTTCATAGATGTCGATATTTCATTTCCCCAAGTTCTAATTAATCCTAAGTTTGGTACATTTTCTAAATGAATTTGGAATTGCAAAGCTCTTCTGAAACTTGGTAATCCATTACCTCCACCTTTGTATTCATAACAAATTGTATAGTTGTGATTATTTATCTTTACTACTTCTGTGAAAAACATAATTTTTGGATGTTTGTTTCTTAATACTTGTGAAGTTTTAATTACAAGTTTTAAGAAATCTTCATTTGAATATCCTTCTTTGCAGTACTTAATATTTTTTTCATCTAGCTTTATAAGTTGATCGTAAATATATTGTGCTATTTTTTCTTCATCATTTACACCAGTTAAATGTTTAAAATCATTTACCAATGGATAGCATTTAATTAAAATTGGTGCTGGATGACCTTTTAAATCTTTTATATCTCTTCTCAATAATATTTTAAAAGATCCAAGTGGAGACACAGATATTATGAATTTACCATAGCTATCTCCAAATTCTAAAACACTTGATTTTGATCTATATGCTTTTTTATTATTTAATGGACCTAATCTTTGTAAATTGTCTAAAAGAAGATTAGAGTCTAAGTGTTGAATTGGATTTTGATCGTAAACTTCATCTTCTTTTGAAGATTTTTTATTAATTTCTCCAAAACCATATAAATCTTCTGGAGTTTTATTAAACCATGTTTTAAATTCAAGAAGCATCATAATATATATATGATATGAAACATTTAAATTTTTATAATTGGTTGTTAAATGAAGAACAATCTTCTTATGTTCAAAAAATAAAACAATTGAAAAATGCTTTGGGGCTTTCTGTGCAAGTAGACGACACAGATGGAATAAAAGCTGCTGGAAATATACCATTAAGCGATATAGAGAAAGATAACATTAAGAATTTTAAAACAAATTATATGTATACGGATGTTGGAGTGGAAGATAATAGAAAAGAAAATCAAACTGCTATAGACGAATTATTAAGTTCCCCAAATAAAAATGTTAGTGATCTTGCAAATCTTATGGTTGGTTTAGAAAGCAAATAACCTATAAATAAAAAAGCAGCCCTTTTATAGGACTGCTTTTTAAATATAAGTATAATATTTATAGTATTACATTTGTGGTCTGTCTGCTGGATTTAATTCATTTTCTCCTCTTTGGTTATCCATATTAGATATATGTTTTTTTAAAACCATCTCAATTTTTTCTAGTGGATCTTGAATAAATCGTTTAAGAGCACCTAAATACTCTTTATCATCAAATCTTCCTATTGATCTATTTCTGGCCATAGGATCAGTTGAATAACTTCTTCCTTTATTTAATTCTGAAAGTATGTCATCTACAGCCCGAATCATCATTGCTTGGTCTGATGGAGAATTTTTATCAAAGTGTTGTGCGAATGCATTACTAAATCGGTGTAATGGTTCTATAATATTTCTATCAACGGCTTGAAAGTTTTCGTCATTAGGCAACAGGGCTAAATATCTTAGTTGTGGAATGCTATCTTTTTTGTCATTGCCTAATACATGCTCTATGTGATTTATTAAAGTAACAATACCTGCTTTGAATCTACTAGAATTTTCTTGATCCATTTGAGCAATATGGGTAGCAGTGTTAAGCCTAGCCATTTCAGAGAATTCTTTATAAAATGATTTATCACGATTTTTAATAAACTGATTAAAACTTTTCATTTTTTTCCTTTTTAATATAAAACAATTTAATTTATATATAATTAATTAATAATAAATTTAAATAAATTTTAAAATTTTAAATCATCTATAGAATCAAGTATTTTAATTTTATGCCCTTGTTTTTCTAATATACTTATTCTTTTTTCTGAATGTTTTTCTAAATATTCATTATTTTCAAATAAGAAGTCATAATAATTTAAACCATTTTTATCTTTAGCTATTCTTAAACCTCTACCCATGCGTTGAATAATTAAATGGTCGGCTGAACCACCACAAGAATTTATTATGTTGTGTACGAAAACATTAATGCCTGTATTAAATATTTGTTGAGTAGCAATTGCCATTACATTACCTTGTGCTTTTTGAAGTTGATCTATAACTTCTTGTCTTACTTCGTCATTGTCTTCACCTTTAACCCAAAAAGCATTAGGCAATCTATATTTTAAAATATCACCATGCTGTATTCGATCAACAAGAATCAATGTTCTTCCTGTACATTTATTAGCAAGGTTCTCAACTATATCGTGAAAATAGTGATTTTCTACAATGCCATGTTGTACTGCATCTTGATAAATTACATGTTCTAATTTTTCTCCTTTTATTTTAATAAAGAAGCAAGAGCTTTTAGATAGTCTTCCACGATCTTGAAGTTCTTTAGTAGTTAATAAACCACTTTCTGTAGCAGTTGTTTTAAGGATTGGCCCAAAAAAACCTTTTACATAATACTTTTGTACTTTATCTGTTTCTCCATATTTAAATGGTGTCGCAGAAAGTCCTATTCGGATACCACAATTAATCATTTTCTTATAAACAGCTTTAGGAGTTTTGCTCATCATATCGTGAATTTCGTCAACAATAAGAACTTTAAACTTTGGTAATAACTTAGTTATTTTGCTACAAGATTGAACAGTAGCAACGGTAATTAGATTTGGTTCATTGTAGGTGTGATAAAGTCTTCCTACATTTTTAAAACCCCATTTTATTAATTCATTGTAGTTTTGAATAGCAAGTGATTTGCGATTTTGAACAACTAAAATAGGAGTATTAGGAGGAAGGCATTTTATAATGCTTGTTAATATAAAAGTATTGTGAGTTACAACAAAATTATTTGTCAGGTATAATTGATCTGGATGATCAACACTAATACAAGCACAATCTTTTTCTTCTGTATATTCGATTTTATCAATATATCTTATTGGTTTAAAACAAGATAAATTTTTATAAGTTTTAATTTTCTCTATATCTGAAAATGGCATTATTTCTTTTGGTAGTATAATTCCTGTAAGAAAAATCATTCTATTTTTTCTTATTTTTAACTTTGTGTAAGTTATTCCACCTAGAGATTGTACTAGTTGTTTAATTTGGTCGTTTAATATTTTTGAATAAGAAACATAATAAATTGATCTTTTACCGAATAAAGATCTTCCATCTAATAATCCACATAACAATTTAATTCTATTATCATAAGAGTTAAATAAATATTCATCTGGTATTATTGTTTCTTTGGCTAATTTATTTTTTTCGTAATTAATTACATTACTTATTATCAATCCAAAGAAATAAGGTTCTGTTTTTGTTTGTTTTTCTAAAAAATCAACTCTTTTTGGAGTTGGAACAAATACTTTATTTTTTTCATGCATTAAGTCTTTTGCTTCAACAATTTTTGTTTCTTTATTTATCTTTACCTTCCAGAGATGATTTTCGCAGCATTCAACAACATCGCCATTATTGAATGTTATTTGAACTATTTTCTTTTTTCCTTGTGGGAATATTCCTCGTAATTCTGCATATCCACCATTTGGAACACATACTTTATCTTTTAATTTTAAATCTTTTAATTTAACAAAACCATTTTGGGTAGCAATCAAGGAATTATAAGGTTGTGCTTTACCAGAACTTGTAGGAGCAAATACAATTCCTCTTTGATGTTTAACAGCTTGGTTGGTAAAATCTACTTGATAATCTTCTAGTTTTATTTTATCAATTCCTTCTGGGAGCCATTGATTTAAGAAATTTTCATCAATTTCTTTAATTATAAAGTCAAACTTATCTCTAAGGTCATCAATTTCATAATCTATATTTTTTAATTTTAATGCCATTAATATCTCTGGTAACAGCCCTGTCAGAAATTTACCAGAATCTTTATTAAAGAACGATGTGTATCCGTCCCAAATTTTTTGTTTGTAAAGTCTGTTGTGAAAATAGTTCCTTTCTCTGAACTTTAAACAGTTGCAAAGCATATCCTTGGTAGTTACATCAGATGTAATTACTTGACTTATATCATTTTTAACCATTATTTTAACTGACATAATTTTTCCTTAAGATAAGGTTTTATTATAAAAAAGTAAATTTAGAAAAGCAAATTATTTATTCAATTAATAAATATAGTATGAAGAAATATAATGAATGGTTAAAAGAAGAAGCCGAATTAGTGTTAACTACACCAATTCCAGTTGCACCAACTGCTGTTTCACAGACTGTTGCTCAAAAGGCAGTTTACCAAGCAGATAAAACAAAATTAAAGAATAAAGCTTGGAAAGCAAGTAAAGATGAAATATTAACATTTTGGAGAAGTGTTGCTGGTAATTCACCAATTCAATTAAAACCTATTCCTTACAATCACAAAGGAACTACAATTCAAGAAGATGGCATAAGAATTACTGGTACTAAAGAATTTATCGCAAGTATTCTTTCTAGAATGAAGGAATTGATTAATTTTGAAAATGATAATAATAAATTAATAATTTCTTACAGGCAATCACCTAAAAGCTTAATACCTGGAAATAAAGAAAGTTATATGTTTTATTTGCAAATAAAAGAAAGAGGTCAAAAATCTAAGTAATTAAACATTAATAAGTTTTTGCATGTCTTCGTAAGCTTTAATAATTTTTTCTTCTTTGTTGTTGTTGTTTGAATGTATTATTTCTTGGATTTTTTCTTGCATTTGATTATGTTGTTTTTCAACTTCTTCAGTGTTTTTAAAAATTTTCTTTGCTTTGTTAACAATTAAATTCAAATTTTCTTGCAACATAAAGAATTATCCTTTTGTTTTAACAAATAATAATTTATTTACTTTTTTAAAAATAAAATTTAATAATTTTTTGTTTATATTCCTACCAAAAAAAATTAATAATAATTAACTACATATTATTATGGAAATGAATTTCAAAAAATGGTTAAATGAAGTGGTTGCTCCATTATCTGCTTCTGGGATTAAAACTACAGCAACGACAGGAACAGTTCAAACTAATGCTATAACGCCTAATTCATCTGGACAAAAAGGTATTGAAGATAAAAATTTATCAAAAAATATTACAGATTTAGCTGGCATTATGCAAAGAGATCTTCAAAAAACAGGTCAAAGCATTAATGACATGACTAAAAAGGCTGTCAACAAAGATTTAAGTGGTATTGTTGGAATGTTTAGAGCATATGATGCAAAAAACAAAAATAAACTTCCTAAAGATGATAAAGTTTTGGCTGCTGCAATTACAGGTTTAACTGGACAAGGAGAAACGAAATGATTAATTTTCTAGAATATGTCAATATTCTTGCAGAAGCAGACGCACCAGCGTTAGGAGCACCACCTGCTGGCGGTGCAATGCCTCCTCCTCCTGCTGGCGGTGGTGCTGGCGGTGCTGGCGGTGCTGGCGGTGCTGGCGGTGGTGCTGGTGATATGGGTGCACTTTCTGCTCCTTCTTCTGCACCTTCTCCTGTTCCTGCTGCAAGTGGTGGTGGTGGTGCTCCTCCTATGGATGCTATGGGTGGTGCAGCACCAGCTGGTGATGTCAGTGCTTTAAAAACTCCAAACATAAACCTAGAAGATGCTTATGATCATTTAGAAGATTTCTTTAATAAAAATAAAAAATAGTTTAGATTGACAAAATTAGAAAATATCATTATTTTAAGGCTTTAGTCTTTCAAGAAAGATTCCATGGCCAGAATACTGCTTTTCTCAGACATTCACATTCACAATCATAAAAAATCTTATGACAGGTTAAATGATTGTTTAAAAGCCTTGCAATGGGTTTTTGATACAGCCAAGAAAGAGAATATTAAAAGTATAATATTTGGCGGTGACATTTTACATGAAAGACAAAAAATAGATATATTTGTTTACAATCAAATTTATAATATTTTAAGCGTAAATTTAAAAGGTTCTGGAATTAATTTTTATTGTTTATTGGGAAATCATGATTTATGGTTTAATGAAAACACAAGCATAAGTGGGGTTTATCCTTTTCAATCTATAGAAGGGTTTAAAGTTGTTTCAAACCCAGAAACAATTTTTGTTGAGAATTCCACATGGGATTTCTTGCCGTTTACACATGATCCATTAGACTCTATGAAAAATTTTGCTAATGATAAATTAAATGAAAAATACTTAATTGGCCACATTTCAATAGATGGAGCAGTATTAAACTCTTCTGGTAATATATCAGATGTAATTATTGAACATGATGGAGAAATGGTAAAAGTATCAAAGGATATATTTCTTCATTATAAACATTCTTTTTTTGGTCATTATCATCAAGGACAATCTTTAGCAGAGAATGTTGAATATATTGGATCTCCGCTTGAATTATCTTTTGGAGAAGCTGGAGAACAAAAACACATTATAATTCTTGATACTGATAAAAATGAAAAAAAATATGTAATTAATGATTTTAGTCCGAAGCACATTTATATTTACGAAAATGAACTTGAAAAAATTAAAACAGATAAGTTAAAAAATAATTTTATATGCCTTCTAAGCACTGATGTCTCATCATTTAAAACCAAAGAATTTTCAGATTTTATAAAAGAAAATTGTGATATTTTATCTTTTCAAATAAAAAGCGTTTCACTTAAAGATGAATCAGTCAGCTTAGATAAAACCATAATAGAAGATGCAAAGTCTTTGATGTTAAATGATGAAAAATTAATTTCTATGTATGTTGAAAAACAAGATGTTAAATCTTTAGATAAAACTATTTTAGCAGAAATAGGAAATAAAATAATTAAACTAATGAGCGAAAAAGTAAATGATTAAAAAAATAATAATTCCTTTAAATTATGATACTTATAATTCCAACATAACATTTAATCTTATAGCATATTATAAATATGTTTTAAAATATTCTGGTGATTTAATTATTAGTATTAAAAAGCATATTGATGAAATGAATCTTTCAAGGTTGCCAATTAAAGATTGTTGTTTTCATGATTATTCTTTTTTAGAAAGCTGTTGTCAATATTTTAGTAATTGTGCTGGAGATGATGATGATTACTATGCTTCAGTTCAAAACAATGTAATAATACAGAAATTTGAAATTATTGATGATAATTATGATGCATTTATAAAATACAATACTAATATTTTAGGCGTTAAATCTTATAACAAAATTAACACAAGAGTAATTGTAGCCAAAAAGAAAACATGGAAAGAAATAAATTCTTTTTATGATATATTAAAAAATAATTTTTCAATTTATAAGAAAATAGAAGAAAATTTATTTTTTGAAAGAATAGTAAATGGATTAGATATAAAAATAAAAAGCATTAATAAGTTGCAATTTATGGATTATAAAATTGAATTTGATTATTTGAATGGCGAATTTTTATTCAGATATCAAAAGCCAAATTTTATAAATTTTAAAGATGGAATTGGAAAAGAAAAAGAACTAAGTAATATTTTATTTGAAGAAAACAAAGATTTAGTTTATAGTTGGCGAGAAGACTGTGGCGAACTTAAGATAATTTGAAAAATAAAAATGAAACAATTGAATTTTAAAAAAATAAAAGCACAAAATTTTTTCTGTTTTGGAAATAAAGGAATTGAAATTGATTTTGAGCAATACAATAATATTATTCTTATAAATGGAATTAACAAAGATGTAGTGGATCAAAATGGAAAATTTTCTTCAAATGGTTCTGGCAAATCAACTATTCCTCAGATATTAACTTATTGCTTTTATGGCAAGCCAATTAAATCTCCTAAGAAAATAAGTCACAAAGATATTATTAATAACAAAAACGCTAAGAAGCTTAGCGTAGAAGTGACATTTGATAATTATAAAATAATAAGGACAAGAAAGCCTGATTCTTTAAGAGTATGGAAGAGCGATGATGGTGTTTGGGATGATTCTACAGAGATAACATTGGGAGGAATGCCTTCTACTCAAGAATTAATTAATAATATTGTTGGTCTTTCTTATGAATCTTTTTTAAATGTTTGTATTTTCACAGACGATAATAATTCTTGTTTCTTAGAACTTGAAGCTATTGAAAAGAGAAAGATTGTAGAAAACTTACTTAATCTTGAGAAGTATAGACTTTATTTGGAAGTAACAAAAGAATTAATTAAAGAAAATAAAGATAAAATAAAAGCTTCATCTTTAGAAATTTCTTATATTGATAATAATAAAAAAACGATTGAATCTAATGTTTCTATTATAAAAAGAAACATAGAATCATATAAAACAAATTTAATAAATGAAATAAATTTTATTGATAAGAAAATACAAGACTTAAAAAATCAAATAGTAAATTCTTCTTATGATGAAGATTTTAAAAAATATGAAGATGCACAAGAAAATATTAAAAAAATAGATTCTGCTTTAGAATCTTTGGAAACTAAAAAAACTGAAGTTTCTTTGAAAATACAAGATTTATATGAATCTTATAAAAAAGCAATTTCTAATAAATCAGATCACGATTTGATTTTAACACAGGAGAAAAACAATGTTTCTGTAATTTTGAAACTAATTGATGAATTGAATAAGAGAATTTCAAAATTTCAAAACATTGAACCAAACATTACTTGCGATAAATGTTATGGAACTATTAACCCAGAAAACTATCAAGAGTTTTTCGACAAAGCAATTATTGATAAAAATATTCAAGAAAAAGAAATTGAAAAAGCAAAAGAAAAATTAAACGAGGAATTAATAAAACAAAAAGACTTGTCTGAAAAAATAAGTTCCTTAAATGAAAACATTAATAAGATAAAAGCATTTTATGATAAGATTTCTGCCGAAGAAACAAAACTTAAAAATGGAAGAAGTGTTTATTTTTCTGTGAAAAAGCCAGAACAAACCAATCAAGAAATCATTATTAAAAGCAAGGTTGAATCTTTGCAAGAAGAAAAAGCAGATAAAAACAAGCAACTTATAGAGAAGAATCCACATGAAGAATTACTTGATCAAAATAATAAAAGCTTAGAAGAAATTAAAGAAAAATATGATGGCATTAAAAAACAAATAGCAGATACAGAAGCACTTTATTCTTATTATGATTTTTGGGCTGATGCATTTGGTGATGATGGAATTAGAAAATTTGTTATAAATGAAATTGTACCAGCATTAAATTCAAAACTTGATTATTGGCTTCAAATATTAATTGATAATAAAATTAAAGTATCATTTGATGATTCTTTGAATGAAACTATAACTAAATATCCTGACAACGACAAAGAATTAATTTATGCTGTCTTAAGCAATGGACAAAAAAGAAGAATAAACTTGGCTGTAACACAAGCATTTGCACATGTCATGATGCTTAGTCATGGTATTTGTCCAAATATAATATTCCTAGATGAAATTTCTACAAACATAGATTCGATTGGCATACATGCAATTTATAATATGATTTGTGAATTATCAAAAAATAAAAAAGTTTTTATTACCACTCATGACCAAGATCTTATTTCTATGCTAAGTGGTTGCCAGGAAATAACTTTGGAATTAAAAAATGGTGAAAGTTCCTTAAAATAGATTTGATTTTTTATAAAAGTAAATTTAAAATAGAATTCAGAAGCATAAATAAAATCCACAAATTAAAAAGTTGAATTGAAAGGTTAAAATGTCTCTGAAATCATTATCTGACTATACTTTTGCAAGTCGTTATGCACGATACGATAAAAATAAAAAAAGAAGAGAAACTTGGCATGAAGCAATTGAGCGTGTCAAAGGCATGCATCTTACAAAATATCCAATGGCATCAGATGATATTAATTGGGCATTTGAACATGTTCATAATAAAGTTGCACTTGGTAGTCAAAGAGCTTTGCAATTTGGCGGAGATCCAATTTTAAAGCGTAATGCAAAAATTTATAATTGTATTAGTGCCTATTGTGATAGGCCTAGATTTTTTCAGGAATGTACTTGGCTTTTACTTAATGGTTGTGGAACTGGGTTTTCTGTTCAGCGACATCATGTTGATAAATTACCAGATTTTCACATTACTAAATCAAGTGATTTGTCAGAAGAAAAAATTTACAAAATTGATGATAGTATAGAAGGATGGTCAGATGCTCTTGGGGCTTTAATTGCGAGTTATATTCCTCATTCTGAGTTTTCTGATTTTTACGGCAAAAAAGTAACTTTTGATTATTCTATTATTAGGCCAAAAGGTTCATCTTTATCATATGGTGTAGGTAAAGCACCAGGTCATGAACCACTTGAAAAGGCATTGGAAAAAATTCGTGATTTACTTAGTAAATCTGTCGATGCTGGTAATAAAAAATTAAGAACAATTGATGCATATGACATAGTAATGCATGCCTCTGATGCTGTACTTAGCGGGGGTGTCCGCAGAAGTGCCACTTTAGCCATGTTTAGTGTTGATGATGAATTAATGTTTAATGCTAAAATTGGCAATTGGTATTATGAAAATCCACAAAGAGCAAGGTCGAACAATAGTGCATTACTATTAAAAAATAATACAGGAAGAGAAGATTATCATCGTTTATTTGAATCTACTAGGCAATTTGGAGAACCAGGTATTATTTGGAGTCACAGCACTGAACAATTATTCAATCCTTGCGTGGAAATTGGACTTTATGGTTATGATGAGCAAGGCAATTCTGGATGGCAAGCTTGCAATCTTTCAACTATAAATGGTGCAAAATTACAAACTAAAGAAAATTTTGCTTTGGCTGCGAAAGTTGCTTCTATTATTGGAACTTTGCAAGCAGGCTACACTGACTTTGATTATCTTGGTGAAATTAGCGAATCTATTATAAGAAGAGAAGCCCTTCTTGGTGTTAGTATGACTGGTATTATGGATTATCCAAACATTACCTTGGATAAAAATAATCTTCGTGAAATGGCGGGTATAGTTCTTCAGACTAATGAAGATATTGCAAATAAAATTGGAATTAATATTGCAGCAAGAACAACTTGTGTAAAACCAGAAGGAACAGCAAGTTGTTTGCTTGGTACTTCTAGTGGAATTCACCCTGCACACGCTAGAAGATATATTCGTAGAGTTCAAAGTAATGCTGCAGAAACACCAATTCAACATTTTAAACTTTATAACCCTACTGCTATTGAAACATCGTTATGGAGTGCAAATGGAACGGATGAAGTAATTAGTTTTTTAATTGAAATGCCAGAACATGTAATAACAAAAGATAGTATTTCTGCTGTTCAGCTTCTTGAAACTGTTAAGTTGGTTCAGGAAAACTGGGTTGAAACTGGTAAAAGGCCAGAAAAATGTGTGCATCCTTGGATGTCTCATAATGTTAGTAATACAATTAATGTTAAAGATAGCGAATGGAAAGATGTAGAAGATTTTATTTATGACAATCGTGAAAGCTTTGCTGGAATTTCTTTATTGCCAGCTACTGGTGATCTTGATTATCCACAAGCACCATTTTCTAAAATCCTTACAGTTGAAGAGATAGTAGAAAAATATGGTAAGGGTTGTATTTTTGCTTCTGGATTAATTGTTGATGCTCTTCATGCTTTTCATAATAATTTATGGAGAGCTTGTGATGCAGCTTTAGGTGTTTTTGAAGTTCAAGAGCCTAAAGCACCAGAAAAACTAAACGATGAAATAATGCAAAAATTACAATTAGAGTGGGTTCATTTTAATTTACAAAAAGATTGGGTTAGAAGAGCCAAACAATTTTCAGAAAGACATTTAAAAGGTAATGTTAAAGAACTTACTTATCTTTTAAAAGATATCAACAATAATAAACTATGGGAAGATTTAAACAGAGTGTACATTAATGTTAATTGGGATGAAATGTACGAGGAAGATGATACAACTAAATTGGTAGAAAATGTTGCTTGTGCTGGTGGAGCTTGTAGTACTTTTTAAGTATTTTAAAATAGTTTATTGTTGCGAAATTAAATAATATGAAAACAGGTGATTAGTGAAGCAAGAATTAGAAGATAAGCTGTATGATTCTTTTGCTCATTTATTTCCAAATAGTCTTATTTATGGAATTGAATGTGAAGATGGTTGGTTTGAATTGATATTTAATCTTTGCAAGCAGTTGGCTGATGAAAATATTGAAGTTACTCAAATAAAAGAAAAGTTTGGGACGCTTAGATTTTATTATAATTTTGGAAGTGATAAAATCAAAGATTTGGTTAAAATTGCAGAAGCTAAAGCTTCTGCCACTTGTGAGTTTTGTGGTAAGACAGGACAATTATATTCAAAAGGTTGGTGTAAAACTTTATGCAATGAACATGCAAATGAGTTTTATAAAGAAGAATATAAATATGATTACATTTGTGAAAATTGCAATTTTAATTTTAATTACGAAGGTAATTTAGATAATTTTCAATGTCCACGATGTAGATGTGAAAAAATTGTAAAAAAATCTTAATTTATCTTAGACAGCTTTCATTTTTTAATTCAAAGCAATGACAGGCATGACATTTACGAAAATGTTTTATGCAATGATTGTCAGATTTTGTCACAACAAAAATAAAAGAAGATAAAATAATTGATCCAATTAATATAATTTTTTTCATATATTATATATTGCGTTTTATTATTTATTGCTTAAAATAAAATATAGGAAAATGGCACTATTGTTTTTTAATTAAAGCAAAAATTTAATATGGTATATTCTGAAGCCTGTGATGAAATTTTAGCAATTAAGTTAAGTTGTGGAGACAACATAGCATTTGAAGTTATTTATCAAAGATATTATTCTTCTGCCTATAATATATTCTTAAAAAGATTATCAAATAAAGAATCAGCAGAAGATGCAACTCATGATCTTTTCGTTAAGCTAAGATGTAAAATAAAAACCTTTGATAAGGTAAGATGTTTTAAGGCTTGGTTTTTAATAGTAGCTAAAAGGTTTGCCATTGATATTTTAAGAAGAAGAAAAAATGAAATAAGCTTAGATGTTTTCAATGCCAAGAATAGTGGAGAGTGTTATCTTGAAAAGTTAAATTACAATCAAGATTTGTTAGAAAAAATCACAACGGAAGAAAATATTAACATTGTTAAAAAAGTATTCAATCAAATGTCAGATACGCACAGAAGAATATTGATTTATTATTACTTTGATGATTTATCTTCTGAAGAAATAGCCGTGTTGATGAATACACCTATTGGCACTGTAAAATCAAGGATTTCTAGAGCTTTAACATTATTTAGGGAATTCCTTGGAAACATTAAAGGAGATTTAAATTGAATGGATTTTGTTTTTTTGGAAATCTATCGAAGAAATTATTTTGGGAAATTCAAGTTCTTTCTAGAATAAGGAAATTTAAAGATGGCATAACATTTATAAAAATAAATTTAAATTATGATAATTATGAAGGCGATCATAATCCTTGTTTTACATTTGAACTTACAGTGTTTAATGTTTACAATCATTTTATTATTTTTAGTAAAAATTAAGGAATTGTAATGAGCACTAAATCTTCTTTGTATTATTCAAATGAAATGCATTTATATAAAGAATTCACTGAAGATAATTCTATATTTTTAAAAATTAAAAAAATTAATTTAGAATTAAAAATGGAATTTAAATTAATAGATTTTTTAAAAATTGTTAGCACTATTGATTTTAATTCATTGATATTGCAGACTAATTTGTCTGACATTGAAATAAAAAAATATTGTATTAAGCGAGTCAAAGAAAGAATCAACGAACAAAATCCTATTATGGGAATTTACGCATATATGATCTTTGGGGATAAAAACATGTCAGAAGATGAACAAGTGCAATTAGCATTTGAATATTATTGCAATAAAAGAGATGAACTTAAAAAAATATATGATGAGCTAAACAAGTCTAAGTTTTCAAAAAATTTTTTTGGATTGGAAGACATCATTAATTGACTATATGCTTGATTCTGTAAGCCATTTTTTAAAAGAAAAATTCTCACTTGTGAATCTTTGCTGCCAATCCTGTGTCCTAGAAGGTTGTGGAATATACATGGATGCTTTTGTAGTTGGTGCAGTAACAGTCTTTAAAATTTGACCTTCTTCTAATTCTCCAAGAGTATAACTTCTAGATTGATTTGTTTTGTAAGAAAAAACTTCAATTTCTTGTTCTTTCAATTCGCTTTCATCTAGAATATCCATCACATCCATATCTTGTGCTATGTCATATGCTGCGTTGACAATTTTTCTAGCTGTTTCTTGATTAAATTCCCATACTTCAAAATTATTTTGTCTAATAATAATATATCCTAAATATTTACATCCATATTTTCTAGAATCTCCATGTAATGCTTGCATTGCTTCTGTTAATTTTGGATTAGAAACTAATTTATAATTAATATCTTTTATGCCATCGTAAAGACTATAAACATTATCTGGGTCATACTCTTCTTGACGAATATCTCTCTCAACTTTCATTTTGTTTACTTCTAATTCTTGAATAAGTTCTTCTGATATTTTTGATTTTTCTGATTTTTCTATTAAGTCTTCTGCAATGTTAACTAGTTCTTCTGCATATGTTCCGCAAATTGCTTGCATAATATGTGCTTCATGACCCATATCACTGACATCACCATCAGCACCTATTAAATAACTGCCATCATAAATATATTCGCCTCTTAAAAAGTCAATCATTATTAATCCTTATTTAAAGTACTTATTACAATAGGTTGTATATCTAAAAGTTCAGTATCGTTTTTAAAAATTCTTGGAAATCTTTTTGCTATTACAGGATTGAAGTTAAATGGTTTTACTTTTACATGTCTATCTTCGTTTATTCCAAGTGCATACAATTTAGCCATTGTTTTCCCAGCAGTAGGATCTAGATCATCTACAAGAATTGATTTTTTGCTTTTAGGTAATTTGTTTTCTTCTGGGTCAATAAATTCATAATCTTCTATTCCAAAAATATTATTTTCATCTATTGGGATGCCAAGAGCTTTTATTACTTTTTTCTGAAATACACTTCCTCCAGCAGTAATAATACAAACTTTGGCAATTGCTTTTAAATTATTTACAAAATCAATTGCATGTGGCCTTAGAAAACTAGCATAAGAATTGGTAATCAACACACCACTAAGAGCTTTAATTTCTTCTGGATTTTTAAAAGGTGGCACTTTATTAGTACTTACTAAAGTTTCATCTAAGTCTAAGAATATGATTGGATTTTCTTCTTTATTTTCAATCCATGTTTTAAAATTTATCATTTATGTATTTTCTTTGTGTCTGTAGAAAATGTTCCTTTGTTTTTAATTGATTTTAATTGTTTTGGATCAAAAACTATGGCATTAAATGTTCCATCTTTATCTTTTAAAATAACGCCATCGTATCCATCTCTAAGCAATTCATCTATACCTTTTTTATCATATTCATCCCAGCCAGCTGGATTTTGAATAGATGCATAGAGTTCAAAAACGGCACCGCTAACACCAGCACCAGTTTCATTTTTATCAGCAGCATTTTTGTCTGATGTTACCCAAATTATCCCGCCCATAGCAGATTTCTTAGGGTCAAATCCAAATTTATTTATTTTTTCTGCTGCTTCTTTGCTTGTTTGATGATAAACCACAATTGGATTGCCTTCTGAATCTATTACTTTTGAATTTTTAAACCAATTTTTAAAATCAGGATTGTCAATTATGGAGTTTTCTAACCATATTTTAAAAGAAAAACTTTCGCTTGTGTATCGCAATTGGTGTCTTTGTGTAGTTGAAAGTCCTTCTGGAGTAGAAGCCTGTGGAATGAAATGATTTGATTTACCTTGACTTATTGTAGGTGTTACATTTAATTTTTTATCTCTTAATTGCTCAATAGTATATTCACTGCCTTTATTGGTTTTATATGAAGTAATTCCTATAGTTTGCTCATCTTCTCTGCTTCTGTCTTCTCTGTTTTCTTCCATAATTTTTTCTGCTGCATCTACAATCTTATTTGCAGTATCTTGATTGAGTTCCCACACTTCAAAGAAAGGCCCTCTAATAATAATAAATCCTAAAGATTTACATCCATATTTTCTGACATCTCCATGTGATAATGCTTGCATGGCTTCTGTTAGTTTTTGATCAGAAACTAATTGCGGATTAATATCTTTAATAGCATTATAAAGGGTGCCAATATTAGTAATTTCTTTTTCTCCAATATTATCATCTTCAATATAATCTGGAAGATTTTTAATTTTATATTTATATCTCTTTAATTCCTCTAATTTTTCTTCTAATTCTTCATCTATTTCTTCTGGTTTTTTTGATTCAATTTGTTTAATTAATTTTTCTGCAATATTTACTAATTCTTCTCTATGATTTAAAAAAATTGCTGCTTGTATCGTTTCTTCATGAGTTTTTACATCTGCTTCTGTTAATTTTCCGTGATCATAAATCCATTCACCTTTTAAAAGATCTACTTCTTCCTTGTCTTCAAATGGTGGCTCAATTATTTCAAGTTGTTCTTTCCACCAATTTAATTCTGCTTCAACATTATTTACTTTAGTTTGTTCTAAAAGAGATTTGATCCATATCATAGATTGTTCAATTTTAAATTTTTCTATTTCTTCCCATCCCAACCCATCTAAATTATTTATTATGTTGTGAAATGCTATAATAAAATCTTTTGGTATTTCTTTATTTATAAATTTGATAACTGCGTCTTTGTCCATATTATTTTCTTATATTTTTCTGGAATAGTTTCTATTTTCTAACCATATTTTAAAGTTCATAAAATATATATTGATTTTTTTTCATTATTAGATTATTTTTATAATATGGATAAAATAAAAAAAGAAGAAAAAGTTTGTTATAATTGCGAATATCTTCTTGGACAAAGTGATATTTCTTTTGGTCTTAGATGTAAACACCCAGAAAACCAAAAAGAAGAAACATTGCCTATTGTTCCAAGTCCAACGCATAATTGTAAGCATTTTGAAAATAAGCTTAGAAGGTAATAGATGTTTAATTTAGAAATAAAGCCAGAAGACAAAGTTTGTTATAATTGCAAATTTTTATTTTGGAGTGTTGGAATAGGCATGGGAATAAGATGTAACAATGAAAATAATAGAAAAGGTCAAGAGTTACCGCCTATAACACATAGTAAAAGCACTTGTGATTTATTTCTGCAGAAGCGAAGGCAATTAAAATGACATGGTTTACTTCTATTTTGACTTTTGGTGGTATTTTTGTTGGCATATGGGCAACCATTAAATATGTTATTTTGTTTGAATTAAGAATTGATAATAATACTTTTAGAACTTTATATGAATTATCTTTAAAAGAAACTAAGTTTGTATTAGAAGAAGAATTCTTTTCTGAGAAAAGACAGCCTGTTATTTATAGGGCTTTTTGTTTTTTTAAAAATCAACCTTGGTTTTACTTAACGCATGGAGAAAGGCTTCTTCAAGCAGGATTCAATGGAAAAGATCAAATATCTTATGTAATTTGTGCAAGGTGGAACTTTTACAAGCTTAAAATATTTTTACAATCTAATCTTCCGTGTTTACAATTAGAATACTTTGGTATTCCAATTAGAGTTGCAAATCCTTGGTTTACAGATAAAATTGGATCAATTAAAGAGGCTAATTATCCAATTCAAGCTGAATCTTTTTGGAAGGATCTAGATGAAGATATTCAGCTTGTTGTTGATGGTAATATTTCAAAAGCTAGTGCAATTTTTTATGGTGAACCTGGCAATGGCAAAAGCTCTTTAGTTAAGTACTTAGCAGTTAAATATAAGCTACCAATAGTAATTTTGACTTTTGTACCAGAATATACAAACATGGAAATCATGTATATGTTTTCGCAAATAAGCGAAAACTGCATAGTTTTACTTGAAGATTTTGATAATTATTTCGATAAAAGAAAATGTATTATTGGAGAAAGTAATAGCGGAAGTAACAATGTTGGAATTAAATTTACATTTGACTCAATATTAAATTGTTTAGATGGCGTTTATAACAATTATAAAAAAACAGTATTCATCATGACTGTTAATGATATTGAAAAGGTTGATGTTGCTTTGAAAAATAGGCCAAGCAGATTCAAGCATTTGATGAACTTTGATAATCCTGATTTTGAATTAAGATTTAAAATAATACCATATTGGGCAGCAGAAACTTCTGGATTAAACTTAGATCAAGTTTTCAGGATGAAAGAATTTAAAGAGAAAGGACTTTCTTTAGGCAGTTCTTTGTTGAAAATTAAAATAGAAAAACAAATAGAAGATGCAGAAAATAAAGATTTAAATATGCCTTATATTTAAATTGTGATTCCATAAAGTTAAAGCTATTTAGTTTTATTGCTTTGCGGATATATAAATTATGGTAAATAACAATCAGCAAATTTGGGATTTATTAGAAAAACAAGATATTTCAAAAGTTTATATTTCTTATTCTACTAAAAGAAAAAAAGCAGAAGACCAAATAATTATTACAATTCAAGATATTACAATTGTTTGCAAGCATGCAAATCATTCTATTTTTCACGATGAGATATTTAAAGAAGATTCATTTTTAAGAATGCCTATTTTTAATAGCCATAAAGAAATTATAGGAAAATCGGATGGGTTGTTAACATATGACAATGTTAAAAGAAAAATAACATTAAAAGGAAAGTACAATAAAAAAATTATAGAAGAATACAAAATAGAATTGGATGAAAAACATGAATGTTTTAAAGCCAACATTGACAACGATTAGTTATTGTTTGATTGTTTATGGTATCTTTTTGATATCTTGGCCATTTCCGTTTTTATTTTTAATACCAGAAGACTTGAAATTTATAATTTTTAATTGGATTTACAATCTTGATAATGATAAAAGTAAAATGCCAGAATTACTTTTTTTATGGTTTTTTTGGCATGTTCCTTGTGGGATTTTTTATTTTTTAATTGGATGTTTAGTTAAATTTAAAAAAGATAATTTATGAAAAATATATTTTTAATTGCTGATACACATTTTGGTGATCAAAAATTATGTGAAATGCAATTTTTTAATGGAGAAAAATATCGTCCTTGGGACAAGGCTTCTGATATGGATGAAGCTTTAGTAGGTAAGTGGAATGAAGTTGTTGGAAAAAATGATATTGTTTATCATCTTGGCGATGTCGCAGTTCAAAAAGAAAAGTTAAAGTTGTTAGGCAAATGCAATGGCGAGAAAATTCTTATAAGAGGAAATAAAGATAATTTTGGGCTTATTAATTATGTTCCTTATTTTTCTGATATTAAAGCTATTCATGTAATTGATAAGTTTATTTTAAGTCATGTTCCTTTATTTCATGCTTGTATTAAAGATGGAAGGGTTAATGTTCATGGTCATTTACATAGACAGGAAATTAAAAATAATAAATATTTAAATGTTAGTGTTGAAAAAATAAATTACAAGCCTGTTTCTATTGATGAAATAAAAATAAAACTAGATAGAGATCAAATGTATTCTTTATTTTCATATTAATAACATGCAAATAAAAAGCATGGATGGTTTTTTAAATTTAGTTTATTTTTTATTATCGGTATGTATTTTAATTTTATGCTTTAAATGTTGGCATTATGAAATTAAATTTAATTTCAATTAATCCTTCTTTATTTTTTAACTTATTAAAATTATTAATTATATCTAAAATTTTATCGCTAACTTTTATGTTTCTTATAAATTCTGAGAATTTTATAGTTTGACCAAAAATTTCTATATTGCAATCTGAGAATTTTTCAAAATATACATTTTTAATAGAATTGTTCATAAGTTTATCGAAAATATGTACTTCTGTAGGTAAGCCAAAATCATCAGTTATTTTTACGAGTGCAATTCTTTTATCTATTTCATCATGTATTTTTTTATGTACAATCGTATTGTTTAATCCAAAGCTATCTCTGATTAAAATAGTACCGCTTATTGCATAACCAGTCTTTACTATTGTTAAATTTCTATCTAGCTTAACTTCTACACTTTCTTTTACTTGTTTTTGAGGTTTTTGTAGAAAATTATTTTCTGCGTTTGCTACTAAAGCAGGTATTGGTTTTTCTACAGGTAAGTCTCCGTCTATGTATTCCATAAAATACCTGAAAGAAAAATATTTTTTATTATTTTGTTTAAACGAATGATTCATATATTATTTAGTTGCGATTATTAATATTTAAAATAAATTTTGATTAATTTACATTCTGTTTGGCAGTATTTATTAATTGTTTTCTTTCTTTTTCTCTTCTTCTTTTTTCTCTTCTTTTTAAAATCTCTTTGTCTCTTTTTAATTTATAAATTTCAGGATTAAGCCATATTTCTTTTCCAATTCTATTGTATTGAAAGAAAATATAATTATCTTGTTCTCTTACTGCTCCTCTTTTCAGTTTAACTGTTATGTTGCTCATAATAGTTTGTTTTTTTTTCTTTGATTTTAAATATCTCTTTGCGTAGGTAATTCTTAGTGATTCTTTTTTTTCTTTAAGTTTTTTTTTGTTTCCAAAAAAGCACTTGTTTCCAACTTTGTGAATTACAAACAAATTTGGATTATCTGGATTTTGATCACCAAATTTCAAATTTTTTACTGGCAGATCAGAGCATCGTTTTACATATTCTTTCCTTCTTAAGTCTTGTCTTTTCCTGAATTTATCTAAAAAAACCTTGCTTCTCCATACTTCTTTGCCAGAACTTGAAATTCCTATAAAATATAGATTTTTTCTATGATCATAATCACCAATACTTTTATGTTCTTTTTTTAATTTTTTATAAAGCTCCAAGCATTTCTTAACATAAATTTTTCTTTTAATTTCTCTATTTTCGTATTGTTCTTTAGTTAACCATAGCTGCATGCCTTTTTGCATTCTTGCAAAAATTTTTCCGTCTTCTCTAACAGTTCCTCTTTTCATTATATTATCTCTAATAATTGCTTCTTTTTAAAATAACAAAACCCCTCTTAACATTAAATTAAAAGGGGTTTTAAATCAAGAATTAAATATGGTTTATTTTCCTAAAATATAATCAATAAAATTTAAACCAAGTTGAAATGTTGGTTTATCAAGGAATTTATAATCTCTTTTGATTTTTTCTAAAACTTGAGAATCTCTAATTGTTGATTCTAAGTCTTGGCTAACAACATTTTCTGTAATAATCTTAAATTCTGTTTTTGCAATTGTATCTCTGTATTTTCTTAAAGGGAAGAAATGCTTATTTACTTTTATTTGATTTGGTTTTTTGCCTAAAAATTCTTCTAATTCATTTTCAAGCAAAGCAATGTGAAGGAAGGCTTTATTGCATTCATTATAAAGATGACCACCATGTCTTGAAGTCCAAGGATGCATTCTTACATAAAGTTTTCCTTGAGGAGACAATACTTCTTTGATTTTATTGAAAACATCAACTTCTGATTCATTTTCTAAATGATCAAAAACATCATACATTAAAATAATATCATAAGGGCCATTTTTTTCAACTACCGACCAATCTGTAGTAAACGATTCTGGATTTTTTTCTTTTAAGGAAGGACAGAAGGTATCTTTTATGTCATATCCTAAAGAATAAGATGCTTTGTTATCATCTGCTGCAATAGCAATGTGTCCTTCTCCACATCCAAAATCAAGAAATTTTTTATTTTTAATATTCTCTTCAATGTAAAGATCAAGAACACTATTTGCTCTTTCGAATTTATCTTCTTCAGAAGCTGCATCACAAATCATTGATGGATCAACTGCTTCAGGCCAAAGAGGATTTCTTAAATCTTCCAGCGTCAAATAATATGCTGCTGAATTTTTTTGATTTGGAAGGAGAAGATTTACTTTATTGTTAATTTCTTCAATTTTATCTTGAAGAATCTTTATTTCTTTGATTAAATTTTCATTGTTCATAGTATTCTATAATAATTATCATTTTTATTTTTTAAAAAGAAAATTGGGAAAAATGGCAAAATATTTTGTTGTTGTAGGCGGTGTCTTTAGTGGTATTGGAAAAGGAATATCTATTGCATCCATTGGATATTTGCTTTCTTTGAGAAGTTTAAAGGTTATTCCAATAAAATTTGATCCATATTTAAATACAAATGCTGGGATTCTTGCTCCAAGAGAACATGGAGAAGTATTTCTTTGCAACGATGGCAGCGAAACAGACTTAGATTTAGGTCATTATGAAAGAATAATTGGTTGCCAAGTTTCTAAAAACAACATTTGTACCAGTGGAACTATTTATAAAGAAATTATAGAAGAACAAGAAGAAGGCAAGTATCTTGGTGAGACTGTTCAAATAATTCCTCATGTAACAAATAAAATCATTGAAAAATTAAAAAACCTAGGAAAAGACAACGATGTTGTGTTGGTTGAAATTGGTGGTACGGTAGGAGATATTGAAAGTGGCCCTTTCATGGAAGCAATTAGGCAATTTAAGCGAAAAAACCCAGACGATGTAATTGTTGCTTTGTGTGCTCCTATTTTATGGGTTCCTACAATAAAAGAATTTAAAACCAAGCCTTTGCAGCAAGCTGTGCAAACAATGCAATCTTGTGGCTTGCAACCTGAAGTTTTGTTGTGCAGAGCAGAGAAAGAAATTCCTTCTAAGATACTTGATAAAATTAGTGCTTTGACAAATGTTCCAAAAGATGCTGTATTTGAAGCACTAGATGTTAAATCAATTTATCAAGTTCCAATTGAATTTTATAATAGGCATGTAGATGATTTGATTATTGATAAATTTCACTTGCCTAGAAATGGGTTAAGAATTCACAAATATAAAGATTTGGTTGAAAAGTATGTTAATTGCGATGATTTAACTTCTGTTAAAATAGGAATTTTAGGAAAATATGATAATTGTGATGAAGCTTATTTAAGTTTAAAAGAAGCAGTCTTCCATGCTGGTGTAGCTGCTAATGTTAAAGTTGAAATTGAATGGATATCAGCACAAGAAATTGAACAGATTAAGGATAATAAAGCTTTTTGTAAAATATTTGATTCTATTGATGGATTAATTGTGCCTGGTGGTTTTGATTCAAAAGGAATTGAGGGAAAAATAAAAGGCATTTCTTGCGTAAGAAATAAAAAAATTCCTTTTTTGGGAATATGCTTGGGATTGCAATGTGCTGTAATTGAATTTGCAAGACATGTAGGTCTTGAAACTGCTAATTCACAAGAATTTGACCCAGATACAAAATACCCTGTTGTACATTTTATAGCTGGACAAGAAAAACTAAAGAAAAAATCTTCCAACATGAGACTTGGTGCTTTTGATTGTGATATAACAAAAGATTCATTGGCATTTGATCTTTATAAAAAGAAAACAATATCTGAAAGGCATAGACACAGATACGAAGTTAATGATTTATTAATTGATGAAAAGTTTTACAAAGAAGGCTTTAGAATTACAGGAAGATATTTAGAATCAAATTTAGTAGAGATAATTGAAATAGACAAAGAAATTCATCCCTTTTTTATTGCAACTCAAGCACATCCTGAATTCAAAAGTAGATTAACATCGCCATCTCCTTTATTTTTAGGTTTAATAGAAGCTGCTAAAAAGAAAAAAGAAGTTAATATATAGATTATGGATAATTTTAAAGAATTTATATTAAATGAAAGCAAACAATTTTTTGCCACTCAATGTGGCGACATTTTAAATGCTATTCAAAATCTTGAAGAAGAAGCAGACTATATTGGGACAAGAAATCTTGTAAGATATAGTCAGAATATTGCAAATAACATTAGAAATTTAATTCATTCTCATTGGAGTGATGATTTAAGTGATAATTTAAAACAATTGCAAACTATAGGAGTTGCAATATTAAAATCAATAGAAGAATCATCTGAATTGCTAGAAACAATTAAATCTGCAAGGGCATCTTTAGAAGAACTGGTTAAAAAACTTGGCGTACCAATTAACAATGTTGGAATACCAGAAAAAGAATCCAAACCTCAAGAAGCAGAATAGACAATGTGTGGAATAAGTGGTTTTATTGGAACTTCTAGTAACAAGTCTTTGTCTTTTGAATTATTAAGTAATTTGTTCAATAATTTACAAATAAGAGGAACGGATGCTTCTGGTTATTATGCTTATTCAAGCAATAATCAAGTTTACTACCATAAACAAAAAGGCAAATCTTCAGAAATTATTAATTCTAAAGAATGGAAAGACTTAAAAGATTTAAGCTTTAATTTATTTTTATTACACACAAGAAGAACATCATCAAACTCAGGTTCTTCAGAAAACAATATAAACAATCATCCATTTGTAAATCAAGATAAGACCATAGCTTTGGTTCATAACGGAATTATTAACAGTAATGATTTTAAAAAATTAAAATCATTTTTAAATGTAAGTTCTGATTGCGATTCTGAAATATTATTAAGCTTTTTATTAGAAAAGAAATTTGAAAATGAAGATTATTTTTACAAAAGACTTGAAAGGTTAAATGAACTTTTGTTTTTTATTAAAAACAGTGAATATGCTTTTGTGTTTTCAGATTTACTAAAAGATAAAATTGGCTTATGGTTAGTTAAAAATGATAAAAGACCATTGTATATTATTGATTTAAAAGAATCTTTGAATCAATATTTTTTTGTATCTACAATAGAAATTTGGCAAAATTCAATAAGTAATATTAAAAATATTAATAAACTACTTGGAAATTATAATATAATAAATATACCTGAGTTTTCTATTGTAAATTTAACTTACGAAAATTCATTTTTTAATAAAATCGGATTTCGTTTTAATAATTACGAATTTAAAGAAAAAGAATTTTTCTATTAGGAGCAAAATGAATGAAGATTGGGAAAATGATTACGAGGTTGATGATATTTTGAAAAATGAAAAAAAATCAAAAAAAGTAAATGGTAATAGTAAAGGTAAAAGAACTGAAAGATCTTTGGCGAACATCTTGAATAAAAGATTTACCAGTGGGTTTAGTCGTACAGTAGGCTCTGGAAATCGTTGGGCACAAGTAAAAAACTTACCTCAACACGCAAAGGATACTTTGACAGGCGATTTGTGCTGTCCTGAAGGATTTAAGTTTGTAATTGAATCTAAAGGTGGTTATTCAAAAGTTGATTTAAACAACATATTTGACAAGGGAAACTCTGAGCTAGATGAGTTTATCGAGCAAGTTTCTAAAGACTCAGAAAGATGTGAAAAAAAGCCATTGTTAATATGGAAGAAAAATCATAAGCCTTGGCTTGCTTTTGTAAAGAGTCAAGATTTAGAAGGCGAGTATCAATATAAAATTATTTACAGAGATTGGGTTGTCGTCCCATTAAAAGAACTTCTTGAACTACCAGATAGTTACTTTTTTTAAGTATAAAAATGAATATAGGAATATTATTAGCTGCTGGCAAAAGCTCAAGATTTAATAGTAAAATCCCAAAGCAATTGTATGAGATTGATGAAAAGCCAATTATAAGCTATTCATTTGAAGCAATGAGAGATTGCTTGGATGATATATTAATTGTTACAAATAGCTTGTGTTACAAAAAAATTAAAAACATTTATCCTAAAACAAAAATAGTTATAAATAATAAAGATTGTAGGTTGGAGTCTTTAAAAATAGCAATTAATAATATTAAAGGAGATGTTGAAAACATAGTAATACACGATGCAGCTAGACCATATATAAAATCTAATAATATAAAAGAGCTTGTGGAAAAGTCAAAAACTAATATGTATTCTCAATATTATTTGAAATTAACAAGTGGATTAGTTGAGAAAAATATCAATGGGTATGATGTTGTGGATAGAAACAATTTTATAGAATTATGTACTCCAAAAATTATTGACTATCATTTGTTTAATTTTTTATTTAATAAATATATTTATCCAAAAAACAGGATAACATGCGAAGTTCTTCCTTTGATGAATAAATTTAATATAACGCATTGTTTAATAGAAGGATCGAATAAATATTTAAGAAAAATTACAACTATAGATGATATTTATTAATGCAATGAAAAAAATACCAGTCGTAATATGGATGTATCATACTGAACTATGGAATGAATTTTTACAGTTACTTATTAAAAACAAGAATTATTTATATCCAGTTGTTGGGCTGCACAAAGATAATGATAATAAAATTATTATAAAATCAATCAAAGAAAACTTCGATGAATTTAATATTGATTATTATGATAATTACGGCAAAGACATAGGTCCATTTTTATATCAAATACAAAAAATAGAATCTCCTTTTTTTATAAAGATACATTCTAAAAAGTCTAAATTAATTTTTGACGAATCTATTAATTGGAGAGAATTACTTGTAAATGATCTTTTGGGAGAGGCTCTTTTGTCCAATATAAAAACTTTAAGTTCAGATAAGATACTTCTGCCTTGGAAAAAGATTGGAAACAATGACATCGGATTAATTGCCAACAGAAGATTTATAACAAGCAACCATGAATATAAAAACAAAGAAAAAATAAAACAAATTTGTAGCATAATTAACATTGATTACGAAAAACTTAAAAATGGTAGATTTATTAGCGGAACTATGTTCATGAGCAGAACTGATATATTTAAGAAATACTTTAATTATATTACTCTTCCAAAAATTATAAAATTAATAAAACATGAAACAGGTGATGTAAAGGATGCAGTATTTGGAACATTTACTCATGCACTTGAAAGAATATTTGGATATATTATAACAAACGAAGGGATGAGAATAACTTCCCCTAACTAATATTGTTTAAAAATGTAGTAATTAATTGCAATTTATTGTTTCTATCTACAACACCAGATAATCTAGTGTTTAATACATCTAAGTATTTGATAAAATTATTTAAATTATTTGTATTATCAATTAAATCTTTAAATTCAGCTAATCCGTAATCTACAAAAGTTATTTTTTTATTTAACACTAGTATATTTTGAAGTCTAAATTCTGGATAAAAAATACCATTGTTTGTTAATTCATTAAATATATCTGTTATTTGCATTCGCCAATCTTCAGGCAAGTTAAAATTATCATATAAAGATTCTCCACAATAAGACATCTTTATTGTTTTGTTTTCTGTATCAAAACTTATTAATTTTGGTACATTATTTAAATTTTTTATTTTTTTTAATATGTTTAATTCTTTTGTAAATATATCTAAGGAATTTTCATGACCTTCTACTATCCATCTTAATTTATCATTGTATTTTTTAACTACAATATTATTTTTAGGAAGTAAATAAACATGTGCAGTTGACCCAAATCCATAAGCTTTTAATTCTTCATTAAATTCATTGTCAATAGTATTGTGATATTTAAAATTTTCAATAGTATATAAAAATATACTTATTAAATTAACAGATTCTGATTCATCTTTAATTCCTTTTTTACTACATTGTAAAAAGAATCTCATACTTTCTAACATTTCAATGTATGCTGGAAAATCAATATATTCATTGATGTTTATTTTATAATCTTCCTTGTTTTGGTTGTGTTCTTCAAAAGAATTTGGATTATGATGTAGTACATATTCATATAAAATATCATACATTAAATTTAACAATAGTATTTTATTTCTTTCAGCATTATCAGACAAAATATTATCAATAAAAAAACCAAGACTATTTTCTATTTTTTTAATTCTTTCTCTAATTGGTTCGTAGTGAGGAGAATTAAATATAACATGCAGATTGTTTTGTGTGTTTGTTGATATATTTTTTTGATATACTGTTTCTTGAATATTATAAATATTTAATTTTTTGTGTAAGTTAGATATTAAAACATCGACCTGATCTGTAATTGGATAAAGATTTTCAAACAATGTAGGAATGCATTTGTGATTTATGATGTAAAAATGTGTAGAGTGAAATTCATCGTCAAATTTATACCAAATATTATTGTATATTTTATTTTTAGAACAAGCATTTAGCATTAAAATATCCCAATCATCTGGTATTTCTTTAATGTATTTCTGAATGTTTTCTGTGTTTGCCACAGAGATATCATCTTCTGTTATTATTGTATAATCTTTAAAATTAGTATAACCATATATCATGCTTCTTAAGTGAGAAATATAACATGCCAAAGGACCATCTTGAATGTGTATGTTATCATCGTTTATTTTTGAAAACTCATCTATTTCTAATGGCTTTAATTCTATTTTAGGATTAAAATCTGAAAGAAATTGCAAGACAAACGATAAATCATTTATTAGCTGTTCTTTGTTTTTCCAATAAGTTGCTTTTAAGTGGGAAAAATTATTTAAAGATATTTTTTTAAATTCATTTATTGTACTTTCGTATCTTTTACAATCTTTTTCAAGATTTATCATGATGCAATTCATATCAATTTTTTTTTTAAATAAATGATCTTCTATAATTTCTTTAATGTTGATTTTTTTATCTGACAAATTACTTGCATATTCTTCATATTGGAATCTTTTAACATCTACTCCTATTAATCTTTTGTCTTTATTGTTCATTTTAAATCCTTGGTTTTTAATAGTTCATGTGAATTAATTGTTGTAACATCATTTATTACTTCTTCTGTCTTATGAGAAAAAGAGCTTGACTTAAATTTTTTCATATAATTTGGCCCGTAATTCATTAGTAAAAACTTATTTGGATTTTTAGGAATAAATGTTTTAATACCCAAAAAATCTACCATTTTAAATGGTAAAAAATCATTTGCATTCCATGTTTTTTGGAAAAAAATTATTGATTTTTTATTAGATTCATATGTGAATAAATCAACAAATGGCCAACAATACTTTTTTCCTTTTAATGCATATTGCTTCCAATATTTAACCCGTGAATTTTCTAATATTTCACTTCCTTTTGAATAACAAAATTTTGTTGTTTCTTTTTTGTCTTTATGGAAAATATTAATACTACTATATTTTTTTGAAATATCATAAATTTTTTTAGAAATAGTATCATCTACTAATAAGTCAATGTCATCATCCCAAGGTATAAAACCATTGTGTCTAACATATCCTAGAAGAGTGCCAGAAATCAAACAATGATTTATTTCAAAATCTTTTAGGATAGCAATAGTTTTTTCTAATAATTTAATTGCTGTTTTTTCATGCTGTCCGAAGCCATTATTTTTGTTGAAGTGGCTTTCAACAATTTTTTTTGAAATTGTTTTATGGTTTTTATTTTTAAAATTTTCCATGTTTATTTATTTTTAATTGTAAACTTGCAATGATTGTCTGTCGCTAATATAAACACTATCACCAAAATCAAGTTCAAACCATACATCGTATATTGCTATGTCTAAATCTGTTGTATCAAGCATGTAATATCCGTATAGTTTTTCTCTGTAATCCATATCTGCCTTTTCAACAATCATTCTCAAGTCTGTCTCACAAGGCAGACAAGTCCCAGTTCTTTGTTCAATACTAATTTTTAGATTACCTCTAATAGCTAAATTTTCATAATATCTTTGAAGATCAGTACCCTTTGGCACATTTGGCGTTATTTGAGCAATTAGATATTGTTTAGAACCTTTGCGTAGTCTGTTTGGTCTGAATTGGAATGAGAAATCATAAACAAGCGGAATAGGTGCAGTATAAAAAAGATCAGGGTAAATTTGAAATACATTAGTTACATTTGCAGGATCTTCTTCATTTTCAAATATAACATTCCAAACATCAAAGTAATAACCAATTGTGTAGGCTGGAGCAGAAGTTGTTAAATTTAAAAGATATTTACCTATGCTTTCTTTGGTTACATCTTCACCTTTTATTCTTTCTACTAAATAGCTTTCGTTTGGATTTGTAATATCAGATGAAGTGCTATTTACTTTATAAATATCAATATAATTAATGGTGTTGATATCTGCAAAGTTATTTGAGTTATATACAAATAATCTAAGTTTAATATCATCTCCAACTACAGGATTTTGATATCTTTCTTTTATTGGCATAATTTATTTACCTGCTTAATTATTTTTTCTTGTTTTGTTTTCTTACTTCTTCGTTTTCTTTATTTCTTTGCTCAATAAATCTTTCAATCATGAACGATCTTTCATTAATCGGCATGGACATAACAGAAAATCTATCCATGTGAAGGTGATATTGAAAGAAAAATATTATTTCCGCTAAATTACTCCATAGAATTAGGCTTGGGTCACTTCCTTCTTCCGCCTTGGGAAGAAAAAATTTGTATCAAGCGGAAGATCAATTTCAAATTCTGCCGAACAATTTGGGCATCCTAAAGGAATCTTTGTATCTAGGCCCCAGTCTGGATCAGTTACAAGCCCTCTTAAATAAGAAACATCTTGCATTGGAAGATTTTTTATAAGTGTTAGTATTTCGTTTTTATCTCTTACATTTTCTATGCTTTCTACTAATTGTGCCATGCGGAAAGTAATAGTATCATCTGCTGCTTGGTCGCCAAATTTCTTTACTCTTCTTTCACGATGCTCTTGTATTTCATTTTCGTCTTTTCCAATAGACATACGATAGGTAAAGCTAAAACCAGTTTTTGGTAACTTGCCACGCAAATCCATACCAGCATCACTAGGATTTTCTACTGGGATATTATTTAAATCAATTACTGTTGCAAATTTTGAACTACAATCAGGACACTTTATTTCAACATCATAATCTGGTCCATAGCTAATACCACGAAGATAGATAAGCAAAAATGTGCGATCAATTGAAAGTAATTCTTGAGTTTTTACAGGCTCTTGAATGCATCTTTGGAAAATCATGTCAATTGCTTGACCTTTTTTTACAAATCTTGGTGTTGCTAAAATTTGTTCTTCTTCTCCTGTCATTGGTCTAATATTGAGTTTGCCGTTAATTGGACCATCTTCGCCATTGTAAAATCTACCAAGTGACGGAAGAGTAATTTCTTCATAGATAAACGATTGTCCTTTGATCGCTTCTAGAAGATTTGCAAGTTCTAAACTTGCGTTTCTTGGAATTACAATATTTGGTTTTACAGGACCAGTATTAACGGAATTATTAGAATTACTATTCATGAACGGACTGTCTTCTTGGTTTGATTGCTGTGCTTTTTGCATTGCTGCTGCAACTTGAGGAGGCATACGACCACTAACTCCAGGAATACTCATCACATCTTCTGGTCTTAGAGATTTAGGCTGTTGATTTTGTGGCTGAACATTCTGTCTTAATGGATGATTATCTGGCAATGATTCAAGATCTTCTTTAGAAATATTTGATGGTTGTGGTCTGTAAATATCTTCGGCCATTTTAATTTTGCTCCTAATTTTTAAAAATGTATAATATTATTATAATTATAACACGGAAAAAATTCAAATAAATATGATTTTTTTAAGCATAAACAATATAGAAGATTTGATATTTACTGATAAAAAAATACGGACTTTACTTCCAAAGTACAAATATTTATTTGATAGCTTTGATCTTTCTAAAGTAAGTCCAGCCCTTAGACAGCTTGGAATTAGATGTTTAAATGATTTTTTAAAACAAATTAAAGAAGAAGATTTGAAAATTATTGAAAATTATTTAAATCAAAAAGTGCAAGTAAATCAATTAAATTTAGATGTTGTAAAAAATATAGAAACTGATATTAACTATGCTGAATTAGAACTACCAGAATTTTACAACTGTATAGATATTTCAATTTATAGAAAAAAAGATGAATTAAAAATATCTTTGTGGAAGTAAATTTTTAGCATATAATATATTAATATTTAGTCAAAGGAAGTAACAACATGTATTTAGATAACAGTTTTTCGTTTTTTATATTTGCTTTTGGATGCATAGGCATAACAAGTATTATTGTAGATGGAGAAATATTTAGACCATTTAGAGAATATTTGAAAGCCAAAGCTCCAGATTTTATAAGTAAATTATTAAGTTGCTATCAATGTTCTGGGTTTTGGGTCGGTACAATTTTTGGTGGATTGCTTTTTTGGAACAATTTTTATGTAGAAAGCATTCATGCTACTTTAGCTTTTATATTTCTTGCTGGTGGAGCTTCTAGTGCTTTGAGTTATTTCTGGGCTTTGTATTTAACATATTTAGAAGCAAATTCTTTGATTAAATTGGATTCCGATCAAAGTTTTGATAACGACAGCAATCAAAGTTTTGATAACGACAGCAATCAAAGTTTTGATAACGACAGCAATTTGAGAGATCCAAGTAATGGCTGATATTATTAGTTTGTTAGATGTAAAAAGAGCATTGCGTGACAGTGAATTTAGAAAAGAATTACCATCTTCGTTGTTAGATGATGTTCAAAAATTTTTAAATAATCCTGGATGCGTTTGTAATGTTCCAATATATAGAAAAATAATGAAATTTGGTGGAGAACAACTCAAGAAATACTTTTCAGAAAAAATACTTGTCACGCCAGAAGAAGAAGAAGCAAAATTAGCAAAAAATAACTGGAGTGTTATAAACTGTAGTATAGGTGAATTAGAAGCAAATTTAAAAAAATTAAATAAAGGAAGAAAACAAATAGCTATATCAAGATATGAAGACCAAGTTACTGTAATTATAAACGAATTAGATATTTTATTTTAAATTAAAAGTCATTTGATTTTCTATCATTTTTTTACATGAATCTATCATTTTAAGAGGATATTTTTTATACTTTTCTGGAATAATAAACCAATCATCATGTATATTTCTATTTTTACCAGATATAATTGCGTACTCGTAAAATTTTAAAGCATGTCTAAAGGCTTTGCTTTCATACCAATAATCACCTACAAAACACCAAAATTCAGCCATTTGTGGCATTTTTGCTAAGCAAGTAACAATGTTTTGAATTATTTTATTTTTATCAATATTCTTATACATTAAAATACTAGAAATATAAAATCTTATTAATATTTCATTTTCTTCTTTAATATTTTTACTAAATAAAAATTTTTCTGCTTCGCAGATAAAATTATCATATTCTCCATTAATTAAGAAATTCATGGCTTTGTAATAATTTATCTGATTATTCAAAGGTTCTTGAATATGCCATTTTTCAAGTATTTCTTTGTAATTTTTTCTTTTACAATTTGTTGCATTTATAAAAATACCTTTGTTTAATTCAAATGTTTGGTCTTCTATAGACTCAAATACTTTATTTGAAAAAATAAATTTTTCTTTAAGACATATTCTAGTTTCTTTAACAATTGTAGTGTCGTAAACAATAGAAATTTTGCAATTTTTATTTTCAACTAATGATTTAATTGATTTAGTAATTAAAATTTCTCCAACATTAATACTTAAAAGTAAATTATTTGGCAAGATATGATTGTTTTTATTTCTTAGCTTTGAATAATCTTCTTCCCATGAATTGTCTTTTATAATTACAATTGTTGGTTGTTCTTCTATGTCTTTTGGTAATGTCGAAGTAGTGATAATATAAATATCATCAACTTCTTCATTTAAAGAAATTAAAGTTTTCTTTAAATCTTTGTAGTTTTCATCATGGAATAATATTACTGCGGTTATTTTCAACTTTATTGTTCTCTACTATTATTTGATTGAAAATATTAGCATGATTCTTTAAATTGTTCTTTTCGTAATAATCTCTTATTTCTGATAAATCTTTTAAGCTAAATGGATTATTAAAAAGATTTATTAGATTATTGTAAAAATTTTTAATCATTGTCAAAATTATTATTTCTATAATAGTTTTCTTTTATTTTCATAGAATAAGTACTCGACATTGATTTTTGATACATATCATTTATTCTACGCTTCAATTCTTGGTAATTTCTAGCTGCTCTATACAATTGTTTAAAATGATTCAGAATACATGTAGTCATATAATTAAAAGCTTTACCCTTTGCAGGATCGAATTTTTCTGCTCTTTCAAAACAAATTACAACTCCTTCTTGAATAGAATCATCTTGATCTATATGGCTGAACTTTGCGTATTTAACGATGTTCTCTGACAAAGTGTAGAAAGCTTTAGCTAATTCAGTTTGTGCTTCTAAATGGCTTTTCTGAGCTTCTAATGGCTGAGTAAGCGGTATGAATAAAACTTTATCTTTGCTGTTTTTTTTATGTATTTCTACATCTTCATGAAGTATTTCATATTTTAATTTATTTTTTTTCGTTTCTTGAAAATTAATAATTAATTTTTCAAATGTCCTGTTATTTAAATATTCATTGCTCATTAAGATAAAATAGTTTGTTTTTTATAATTTATACGATAAAATATTATATAACGAAAGGATAAATGTGATAAAAGATTTTATTGAAATTTTAGAAAGACAAGAACTTTTACAAAAAATTGAAGATGCTGGATTTAAACAAATCATAGATACTTTGCTTTTGAACGAAAATAAAGTTTATACAAAAAAAGGAAGGCTTAATAAAAGTGGTGCATGTAGAATTTTAAAATGTAAACCAAAAGACTTAGAAGATTTGCTTAAAAAATTTCGTGATATTATTAATGCTAACCAATTCTTGGAAAAGTAATTTTTAGTCATTAAAATACGCCCTGTCATATTTTAATGACAGGGAGATATTTAAAATATCATTGCTACTCATGTCTAAATCATCAAAATTAATTTCTTCAGGATATGAATTTTCAAAAGTCCAGCTTTCTATTGTGTTTCCACAACCATCAAGCATGGTTAAAAGTGCTTGTTTTTTATATTTGGCATCAAGTACATAATTATAATTTCCATCTTTTGGGTTGTAAAAAGGTTTAATCCAATTTGTCCAAATAGGATTCATATTACACTTCGTATCATATAAAACAATATTAATTGGTTTCCATTCAGGCTTAACTGGAAATGATATTGTTTCATTTAAATGTTCAAATGTTTGTGATTTAAAACTTAAGGTTGGTCTAGCTCCTTTGTTTGGTAAAAGAGCATTAACGCTACCTCCAATAATATTATCAATAGAAAATAACCAACGAAACTTTCTTTTAAAAGTTGCATTACTTAAATTTCCTAACCCCATTTGATATGCCATATGATTATATAGTAGTTTAAATAAAAAAAGCTTGCATTATTAAATGCAAGCTTTTTATTAAATAATTGAGTATTACTCAACCAGTTGGTTGAGTTTGATTTCCAACAGAGCCAGGTTGTTTCTCGTCAAATGTTCCACAGCCAGCACAATAAATATCGAAATCTTTAGCACAGGCACTATTGGGAATGTATTGAAAGTTTCTGTATCTTAAAGTCACATCAATTGTACATTCATCATTTGAAGAATAATCTAATTCTCCAAAATTTATTTGAGTAGGCCAACAATCTAGATAAATAAATTTATCAATAGTATTGCCACAGCCATCAAGCATAGTTAATACCCCTTCATCGGCAGTGTAACCACCAATAGTAGCTTGTTTTGAAGATTGACTTAGACCAATAGGATCTGTAAAGTTATACACAGTTGCCAACCAAGTAAATAAGCTTGATATAACATCGCCACCTTCACCACTTGCTATATCATAATAAGTTACTTGAGTAGTATCAGGAGTTCCTTTGCCAGGAATCCACATTTTTCCATTTAAATAATTAATTTCAGTTTCTTCAATTGTTAAGCTTGGCCTATTTGCAGCCTTAACAAAAGATGGTGCTATGTATTTTTTTCTACAAACATTAAAAAATTCCATAGTCCAACGAAATTTTCTTTTGAAAATATTATCAGCAGTTCCCAGTAACCCTAAACCCATTTGTGTTGCCATTTTTTTCTCCTTGTCTTAAATTTAAATTAAATAGTGCCAGTTCTTTGTATTGTAAATTCAATAAATATGAATTCTACTGCCTTAGTTGGAATTATGCCAATTTTTGCTCTCAATTCGTTTCTATCAATAACATCAGGAGTATTTAGCTTTTCATCGCATTCAACTGTGTAAGCAATTAATCCTCTTTGTATTAATACAGAATCTAATATTCTTTTTGCTAATGAAACAAATTGACTTCTTGTTGATTCATCGTTAGGTTCAAACAATAGTGATTTTGCACTATTTTTAATTTGTCTTTCAACATAAAACATCATTCTGCGAACATTTACTCGATCAAGAGCAGTTGGTCGCCTTTGTAATGTTTTCTGTCCGAATATTACAAAACCATTGGTGTCAGCAAATGTAACAATAGGATTTATAGCATTGCCATTGCCATACATCAGATCTCTTTCTGCTAAGGTTGGCCTATTGTAAACATCTAAAACATTATTTAAAACACCTCTGGTAAGACCAGCAGGAGCATACCAAGGACCAGCATTATTATCGTTTTGTGCATAAACGCCACAAACAGAACCGCTTGGTGGAACCCAAACATTAATTCCATTGTCTGCATCGTTAATCATTAACCAAGGCCAGTACAAAGCTGCGAAGTCAGTATTTAAAGGGAAACTATTTAGTGGATGAACACCATTTGCCCATTGAATAATTTCACGAACAGTTAATCCAAAAGGTGGATCAATTATTGCAAAAGCATCTCCACGCTCTGTACACATATCAATCAAGGCCTTGACAACTCTTGTTGAGGAATGCCCAGGAACTGCTACGACATCAATTGTTAGCTGATCTGGCTCACTTAATGCCCAAAGACCAGTATAAGATATGCGATTTCCAATCAAAAGTGAATCTTGATCATCTGGATCAGGTGGAATACCATCAGTTCCCCCAGTTAAAACAGATCCAGCTGGGCTATTGTTTGCTGGTGGAGCAGCAACAAGTGTATTATCAATAGCTCTTATATAGTCACTAACAAGATTCAAGTAAGTTTCAATATAATAACGACTGCCAGGATTCTTTGATAATTGACCCCAAGCTTCGACTTGAAATCCTTTGTTGAAAACCAAAAGATTAAAATTACCAGTCTCAGGATCGTTTTCAATAAGAATAGAAGTATCATTTCCATCAATACCAGCTGAATCAGCAGTAATAGTCATGCTAACATCAGTTGTCGAAGAAACGCCATTAATTATACCTAAAGTATCAACATTTATATCTGAACTGCTTCCAGCAGGAGAAACACCGATTGCTGTAGTTCCAGTAAATCCAAATACAACTGATGCAGTTGCATTTGTTTTTATTAAAATTTTTGCATCTCTACCATTATGAAGAGTTTCAAATGCTAATTTATCTCCAATGGCTTTTGCATAAAAACCACCTGGTAAGTTTAATATCTCAGTATTGATTGCCGATACTACATCTGCAATTACTTGATTAGATCCTTCAATTGAAGCAAGAGATATAACTTGAATTACTCCATCAATATTTGGATTATCAGTTCCATCTACTACTATTTCTAAACTTTGACTAGTAAGACCAGTAAAATCATAGCTGCCATCTGCTTGATAAGGATCGGAAGTTGGGTATTTAGAAGAAGCACCAGTACTTTCAGCTGTCATCATTCCAGTTCCAAGACCAACTTCACTATTTTCGCCATAAAGTGAATTTAAAACAGAAACAAATTCAATAGAGGCTTCGTTTCCATATGCCCAAACTGATTTTACGCCAAGGGTATCGCTGAAGCCATCAGTATAAACGAAGAATTCAATACCGTCAATATCTGGAATTAATTGATCGTTTAATAAGTTTACAATTTCAGCAGCTGTATAAGTTCCTGTTGGAACTACAACAATTTTTGAAGCCAAAGTTCCATTTAGTTTCCATCTAAAGAAACTATCGTTAGAAATTACATAGGTATTGTAAGCTCCAATATAGTTTGAATGAATTTCTACAACAGAACCAGCAGCAGTCAAATCAACGCTTGCAGTCGTTGCAGCGTAATCAACAACAGTATTTGTTTCTGCAACTCTTAAAATATAACAAGCTTGTGAAGATCTAAGATATTGTGAAGCAGCATAAATAAGATAAGGATCGCCAGTATCAGGATGTGCATAGCCAAAAACTCTAGTTAAATCATTTTGGTTATTAATAAGTGTAGGTAGATTGATTGGGCCTTTTGATGCAAATCCAACGAAAGCCCCAATGGTTCCGCTTTGAAGAGTATCTCCATAAAAGCTTAAGTCTCTCTCAGCAATTCTTACTGAAGGACTAATAGTATTTGAAGGTGGAAAGCCTTTTAATAATGCCATGATTTTTCTCCCTTTTTTCTTATACGGTTCGTTTAGTAGTAATTAATCCTGCTTCAACAGCACGATCTATATATTCAGTTGCTCTTTCATCTTGTAACAAAAAAATATTATTTTTTTTGCCAATTCCTGGAATATTCAAGCAAGTGAATGAATTTGGTATTTTTGTAGATTTAACTACAATTTGCACTGGGTATTTTTTCTTGTTTGTAATTTCAATCATTTACTTAACTCCTTAACCGATTCTTCAATTCTTCCGATTACTTCTGTAATGTCTTCTTCCTTTAAGCCATTTACAAATTCTGTTCTTGTTTCCAAAACAGTTTTTTTTCTCACAAGAGGTTGTGCTACATAAGTCTCGGCAGTCAATGAGATTTCATATTTTATGACTCTTAATGCAGCATCACCTGGTTCTTGATTTAGGTTATTTGCAATCGAATCAAGCTTAACTGGAATCTCCCAATTAATACCTCGTACAGTTATATATGAAATAGGTGAGAATTTTAAAAAAATTTGTTCTAAAATTTGATTAATATCTTCAACATACAAAGTCCATATTCCTAATTTATAAGAAACATCAATTGGTATTCCTCTTGAAACTCCAAAGACTGTATCTTTTTCATATTTTTCAGATCCATAAAAACTTGGCTTGCCTTTTACATCTCTAAGATAATTTACTGCTGCATGATATGTATAACGATTTTGATTGAAAGAATACCCAGTGCTACTTATAGACATCATTGGAATTCTTATTCTATCAACAACTAATGTATCGTCTTTTCTTGCGTTTTCTTGGAGCATAAAAGCAACGGCTCTTTCTTGTGTGCCCCAGATAATAGGAATTGGATGTGCTTTGCCAGATTCATCTATAACAACTATATTTCTAAACAATCCCATTACAGCTTCATCTGTTCCACGCAAAGATTTTGCATATCTAAAAACTGTATCACGCACTGGAGTTTCTAGATCATTTATAATTTTTCCACTTTGAATTGGATCGCAATTATTTTCTTGCCCTAAATTTGTTTTTGTATTTTGCGAATCAGTAAACCAACTTTCTTTAGCTCCATCTACATTATTTTGATTTAAAGGATCTTTATTACAGTAACCAGGAGGCGGATCAATATTATTGCTTTGTCCTAAAGGACTTTTGCAATTGATATTGTTTAGTGCTTCTTCTGAAGAATTAATTTGTGGACCAAAATTTTTCATTTTAAAACCTTTTAAATATTTATTATAACATAATAAATAAATTATGATTAATTTTAAAGAATGGTTAAAATTACAAGAATATGCTTTTCATAATTATTTTGGACCACTTACTGGAACAGGGGTAAACGATGAACCTTTTTCAAAAGCAGGTGTGCGTTCTAAATATATTGGACCAGCAGATACATTCAGTTCTAATGGAATAGAGAACACTCCTGAATGTTTATATTTAAAAAAACATTGTCCCAAGAAACATAAAAGGAAATAATGGCATCATTAGGATTTTTAATTGAAAAGCTTTCTAAATCTACAGATTCAAACAAAGAAGAAAAAATAAAAGAAATAATATCTTTTGGTAAAAATATTCGTGATGATTTTTGGGATGATTTTATTTTATTATTAAATGATCCTGATGGATTGTCTGCATTATTAGGAGTATCAGAAGATTTAATTGTAACATGGCATAGTAAAATTAAAAAATATTTAAATGATAAAGATGATGAATTAGAGATATATAAAAAAAGAAGAAAAATTTTAAAAAATTGAAAGGAAAAAAATGAAGAAATTTAATTCTTGGTTAAATGAAAGTAAGTTTGAGGAAAAAAATATTATTAAAGAGGTTGATTTTAATAGTCCTTTCGCAAATATAAATAGACTTTCTTCATTGGAAAAAACTCCTCTTAAGAAATTTCAAAGAACCATTCAAGATTTAAAGGAAAAACACGGTAGTGATTTTAAAAGTACAGCATCTAACAACAGAGCGATGCTTCTTAATAGTATAAGTTTAGTTCCATATGATAATGTTGATGATTTTATGAGGGATTGGAATTATGTGAAAAATCATGTATCTCATACAGAAGATTTGAAAGTAGATAATCCTGTAGAGTTAGATAATTCTATAAAAGATGATTTAAATGTCGATAGAAAATAAAGAATTAATACTTTTTTAATTAATGAACAATAAAGAATTAAATATGAATAGCATAAAATCATATCTTTCAAGGGAAGATATTCAGAAGCAAATTAAAATTGCTATACAAAATCATAAAAATATAGGATCTAACACTTATGATAAATTGAAAAATCAATTTAACATTAAAGAAAACTCATTAGTTGAAAAGGTTCATGTTCAGAATAATGAATTGTTGCAAAAAAATAACTTTCAAGTAAGAAGATCTTCTATTATTAGAAATGATTCAGATAGAGAAGAAATAAATTTTTTAAAATTTATTTCTGAATTAGATGAATTTATGAATGGTGACAAAAATGTTTATTTAACATTTGGTGGTGTTGGTGATTTATTATTACTTCTTGCTGTTTGTTACAATAACGAAAAAGCAAATATAATTTTTTTAGCAAACGATGAATCAAACCAGTTTGCTAAAAAATTTCTAGATTATTTTAATTTAAAATATGTTACTTACAAGAATTTAATGGGAACAAAATATTGTAATACTCTTTATAAAAAAGTTACTAGTCATCCTAATTTTACTTTATCTGCACATTTAGCAGATAGATGCGATTATGGAGATTGGAGAAAAAATACTGATAAGTATAAGAACAGATTAGTATTTGGAACAGAATGGGTTAAGCTAATAGGAATTAAAAAAAGAGATAAGAAATATGCAATAGTTTGTCCTTCTGGTTCGCATAAATGCGAACATAGAAGAAGACACTTAAATATTCAAGAATATAATACTATTGTGAAAAAGTATTTAGAAAAAGGTTATGAAGTAATTACTGCAAGTAGCAAAAATGATTTAAAAAATTTGGGATTTTATCCTAATAAGAATTGTTATTGGCTTACAGACTCCGAACTTATTAATTACAGAGGTTTAAGTCAACAAATTGACTTTAATGTTTTTTTGCAAATTATTATTTCTTGTGATGATTTAGTATCAATGGATACATGGATTAAAACATTTATGGCATTATGTGGTAAACCAGCACATGTTATAAAGACTAGATATAATTCTAAATATCAAGAAATAGGAAAAGAATCTTGTGATTACATATTTTTAAATAAAGATTTTTGGCCAAAACTAAAAATGCATACCTGTGAAGATTTTATTGAATATCTTGATTATTTACCAGAAGAACTATAAATTATTATTCTCGGCAACTAAATTTTTAGTAATTACACATGTATTTTTTGCTTCTACTAAATTTAACAATTCATCATAAAAATAAGATTTTGCTAATTCTACTGCTTCGTTTTTAGTAACAAGCTCATCTGGATTATAAAAAAAATTAGTATTGTCTTTATAAAGAACAACCATTTTATTTGTTGAATAAGGTCCACCTGTAAAAATTAACTTTCTAATGCTTATAGATTCTAATTTGCCTTTTTTTGCTTTGTAACTTAGCCACGCAATATCTCCAACATTGAATTTATGGAATATGTTAATTCTTTTAAAGTAACCAGTACACAGACCAAATCTTATTTTGCCACTGCCAGTATAATTGTAGTTCATATATTATTTATTTTAAAGATTTTTTTTTTAAATCATTTTCATTAAATATCTTTGTTGTTTTTCCATTTGTTGCTTGATATTTAATTTCATTTTTTGAATTTAAAACATTGACTACAGTCCAAACATGTAATTTATTATCAAAACATAATTCTCCTTTGGAAAATTTATTTTTTATTAAAGATACTGATTCTAATTCATTTATTTTATCAATTACACTTTGAATTTTTGAATTAAGATTGTTTTGATAAAAATCATCAATTTCAGATGAATCACGCAATTCGTTTTCATTAAATATTCTATTTTCTGATTTATTGCTTGCGTTAATAACAATTGAGTTATTCTGTTTCAATACTGATTTAATTTTCCATTGAATTCCGTAAACATCATATGCAATATCATCTGGTCTAAATTTAATTGATAAACTCAATGATTCAGGTTCTGGAGTAGGTACATATGAGTTTAGTTGATTAATTTTATTGATGATTGTTTCTATTTCATTGTCTAATTTATTTTGATGTATTGCGTTAATTTCAGCAGCATTAAATAAATTAAAATTATCAAATCTAACAATATTAATTCCATTAAAAGCATCATAAAAAGAAATATTATTTTCATAATAGACATTTACAATACGCCATTCTATTCCTTTTAAATCATAGCCAATATCGAATGGAACAAATTTTAAAATTGATCTAAATTCAAATATACTAATTGATGTGTATGCTACCCCAGAAAGGGTTACTTTGCCTTGCCCATCATAAGCAAAGCATTTCAAATTCAAATTCATTAAGTATTGAATAATATGCATACTTTATTTATTTAAATAAGAAAATAAAAACGAATTATTCTTTTTGTCCCATGATTTTAGCGTAGACATTTTGATGGTTAGGATTATTATTTATTATTCTAACTCTAATACCGTAAGGATCTAGGGTAGATGTTATTATTTCTGCTTGAACAAATTCCATTAAAATATAAGGAACTGCACTTGAGTAAAATCCTGTAGCGATAGTAGTCGCATTAATAATATTTCCTGCATTTAATACTCCATAATCAACAACTACTTTACATGGCCCTCCAGAAGAACTTGCCATAATGCCTTTTAAATAAAGTGTTGTAGAGGGGGCTAGAGTGTAATAAATATCGCCACTTGAGTATGGAGCAACAGAATTTACTTCTCCATATTCACTTACAACTTTAGTATTATCCGTAGTTAAATTACTTGAAAATATAGTTCCTGATACTGGTTGAACAACACCGCTATTATCAACTTTTAAAGCGTTGTTAATAACAACAGCTACTAAATCAGCTTGTCCAGAATCTCCAGTGTAGCCATCTCCGAATATTGTAACGCCTAAACCAGTATTTATATCAGGCATATTATTCCTACTTTTAAATATAATATTTAATATTATGTATTATATTATATTGAAAAATATATTTAAATATATAAATGATTTTTTAAAAATTAAATATTTTACATTGAATGTAATTGATATTTTTTTTACTTAAATATTTAAATGTTTGTAGTCTCAAATCCTAAAAGTGTTGCTTCGTAATTTGCAGCTGGAGGGTTTCCATTATACGAAGAAATTAAATTTCCAACAATTTTAATTCTATATCCTTCTGGAATTGAGCCAATTGAAGTGGCAAGATTAAATATTCCATTTAAATTTCCCGCATTAGTTCTGTATGTGAAATATGTTTGACTATTTAATAAATCATCTTGAATAATTAATTTATATTTAGCTGGAAGATCACCGCTTACATTAAAACCAGATATGTTAAAGCTTTTACCAGAATCAACAAGATAATTTAAAATTATTGTATTGCTTAAAACTACATTTGTTTTTTCTTCATATATTGGAAATATATTTGTTACATGTGGAATATTTCTTGTTACTATTCCATATTCGCAGCCTTCTGCACTAGTATTCTGAATGCTGCAAATTTCTTCTAGGTTTTCTCCACCTATTACAATTCTTGCTCTATGTCTAAGTTGAGTTGTAGGGCCAGGTCCAATCGGAAACAAAATTTTTGTTTCATCCATTATACTTCCGCCTTGTCCTGGACAAAGCTCAGTAAATGTAGACCTGTTTATTATTGGTTCATTGTTACACATTTTTTTATTAATTCATTTATTATTAGTTCATAGTTACACATTTTTAATTGTCACATAATATATATTTTAATCTTATATTTTTTGGAAATTAAATTTATGAACAATAGAAATTTAAAGAACATACCTTGCAATTTACTTCCTTATATAAAAGAAAATGTTATCTCTTTTCAGAGCGAAGAGCAAAAATTAGGCTGGCAAATAACTAATTTCAATATACCAGACATATGGAAATTTTCCAAAGGTGAGAATGTTAAAGTGGCAGTTTTGGATACTGGAATTGATTTAGAGCATAGTGATTTAAAAGAAAATATAGAAAATGGTGCTAATTTTGTAGAAAAAGATTTGCCTCCTCAAGATTTTAATTCTCATGGAACTCATGTTTCAGGCATTATTGCAGCAAAAAACAATGATTTTGGAATAGTTGGAATAGCACCTAAAGCTAAAATAATACCAATCAAAGTATTAAATAATTATGGTGCTGGAGATATGGAAGCTGTATTAAACGGTATCAATTATGCTGTAAGTGTAAAAGCAGATATTATTTGCATGTCTTTGGGAACAAGAGATCCAATCGAAGAAATTAGAGTTGCAATAGAAAATGCAGCAAAGAATAATACTGTTTGTTTTGTTGCTGCTGGAAATGCAGGTAATACAGAGCAGCTTTTATATCCTGCTGCATATACAGAAGCTATATCAATTGGTGCCGTAGATGAGAATTGCTTAAGAGCAAGTTTTAGTTGTACAGGGCCAAACTTAGATTTTGTAGCACCTGGCGTTAAAATTTACAGTAGTGTTCCAAAAAATACTTATGCTTACATGAGTGGATCTAGCATGGCATGCCCATTTGCTGTTGGTGTAGCAGCGTTAATTTTATCTTCTAAAAGAAATATTGATCCAAATGCTACAATGAATGCAGATGATTACAGAGAGGTTTTCAAGGAAAATTCTAAGACTGTGAAAAATTTAGAAGAATTATTGGCAAAGCAAGGAACTTCTAGATTTTGGCAAGGCATGGGTATTATAAATCCAGAAAGTTTTTCAGAATGGGTAGAGCTTAAGAACATTGAAACAATCAGAGAGAAAATTACAAATTTAATAGATTTGATTAATATGATTAAAAATAAATCAAATTTAAGTAGAATAATTAAAGAAAAAGATTTACTTGTTTCAAAATTAAATTAATTATTTTTTATGTTTTTTATTATTTCTTTAATGTGAGTAGATTCTTCTTTGTTTTTAAATAATTTTTCTAAATCATTTATTACATGAGAAACAAGTATAGATTCTTTTTTATTTAATGCTATTTTACCAGTGTGTTTTTTTGAACCATGATAAGATTCTAGTATTTCTTCAAAATCTTTCTTGAAATAAACATAGCACAAAGAGCATCCTGCTCTTTTTTTACAAATATCAATAATATTTGATTGGCATTCGGGACATCTTTTTTCTATTTTATTACTTAATTCATTTCGTTCAGTTTCTATTAAATTATTATTTTTTTTTATTTTGTATATACATTCCTCACAGCAGTTGTGATTTTTTTCTTTTCCATCTTCTAGCGTTAAATGAATAACTACATTTTTAATGTTAAGACATTTTGTTTTATCAAAAAAACATATATCATTCATTTTTAATTCCTAAAAAGATTTCTTTATCCAATTCAGTAAACCACTCTGGCTTTATTGCATAAAGATAAATTTTTAATTTTTTATCAATATTATCAAGATCTTTTATTGCATTTTTATAATTATAAATTAATTTTTGGTCTTCGTCTTTATTTTCTTTATTAAGGTCAGTAATTTTATTAGACAAAGCAGTTTTACATGACTTAACAATAATTTGTTTTATGATATTTTTTTTTATGTCATCAAACTCATCGTATTTTATTATTTTATTATTTTTAGAGGCTTCCGATGAATTCCAAAACTTTTCATCGTTAAAATTATTTTTTATTTTTAAATAAGTACTATAGGTATCATCTTTTTTAAAATCAGTTTCGTTTTCTTGAAATCTTGCAAATAAATGTGGAATTAAAAATATTATTATCAATACAGTAAAATAAACTTTTCTTGATTCTATCATAATTATTTATCCTTTGAATTCAATTAAAGCTTTTGTAATAATACTGCATCCATCATTTTCAATTGGTACAATACCAGAAAAAACTTGTCTTCGCAACCAAATAGGCAAAAAATCACCTACTTCTAAGAATACAAATTCAATTTTTGTTCCTCCATCTAAAAAATCAATTTTAGAAGGCGATTGCAAAGTATTATTTAATTTTTCTTGAATGCAATTAACAGGACTACCATTTTGTTTTTTTATAATTGTTATTATTGGAACAGGAGTAAGCGTATAGCTTTCAACTTTTATTAATGGTTGTTGTTTATATCCTGAACTTCCTTGAAAATAAATAATTAAAACACTATTTCCATTTGCGTAACTTCCATTAACTGTAACATCTTTTAAATTAAAGATTTTATTAATTGATTTTTGAAAATTATTTACAAAAATATTAATATTTGTATTATATTTAACAATAAAGTTTCTACTATTAAATGAGAATGTTAATGATTGATCATTAATAAAATCACCTCCAGTTATTGTTATTGTTTGAATATCGTTTTTAAAATTAAAACCAAGACTAAATATTGCACCTTTAAAAAAATCATCTAGGACAACAGATAAATTGTGAATTCTTTTGTTTGATATGTTTTCCAAATACACACATCTATAGTCAATTAGCCCTTGATTGTAATCAGATTCAGTAACATTATTGAAAATGTTTTGTTTGAAATTACTTACATTATAATTACTTATGTCGCCACCGATAGATTTATTTGAATCTTCGTTATCGAAACCACCTGAATATTTATATTTTAAAATATTACTCAAATCATTATCTTTGGTCATATTTTATTTATAAAAAGATTGATTTTTTTTGTTTTAGATTATTATATATGTTATAATAATATATTAAATTTCAAAATTAGGAGACTATTTTGATCATTGGCACAAATTCAAGCTTTTTTGTGACTCAAAATAACTCTTTTATAAATTCTTATAATGTTATTGAGCAATTAAATAAAAAAAACAAACCGCTTCATTTGCCAAATTACACTTACAACTTTTTTTATTTTGCATTACGCTTTAAAGCAACTTCAGAATATGACTTTATTAAAAAAATAAGCGAAAATATTAATGTTTTAAGTGACAGCTTAAATTTAATTAATGCAGAAATATCCTATGCTAAGTTTTTAGAATTAGAAGAAAATGTAGATTTTTATAACAAACAAAGTGAATTACAAGAATGCAATGATAATATTAATAAAATTAAAAATATTTATGAAATGAATATTTTTAATAAAAATGTTTATAAAAGTATTATTATGCCTTCATTAAGTTCTTTGACAATTAACAGTGACTTGTTTTTAAACAATATAAACTGTGATATATTTGTAAAATTATTAGATTTATTCTTAGCTGTTCCAATGTATTTTATTGATGATGATCATGATCAAGTCATAAGAAAAAAATTCTTTCAAGCTGGAGATTATTCAAAATATGGAAGTGAAATATCATATTATTTCTTAAGCAATTTTTGGCTTAAATCAGAAAATAGTAATATTGCAAAACTGATATATGAAATTATTTCTTTTTGTTATTCATGTTTAGAAAGTGGAGATTATCATAAGTTTTATGATACATCAAAAGATTATGTTAATGTTTTTGGATATGATTATTTTGAACTAGCAGTTGCCTTGAATAAAAGTGATTTTGTCAAAATTAAAAAATATTTAGCCTTCATTTATAACTTTTTACCTGAGCATATAATTGCAGAAATTGAAAACAATAGATATTAATCAATTTTTCTGCATGGTTTACAACGCCATTTTTCAGGCTTAGATAAAATATTGCTTATTAAATTTTCATTTAATAGCTTTTTTTTCCTGCATCTACTACACCAAATAACAGATAATCCTTCACCTCTTGCTTTTTGCTTAAATATTCTTTTAAGTGAAGGAAGGTTGTGAAACTTTGCGAATTCAATTGGTATTTCTGGTAAATCATTATAATGTACTAGATCCTCTATCCAAGCATAGCCTTTTTCTGAATTTACATTACTAGGCGGAACTACAGATTGGTGGCAATATCCTCTAATTTCAATTCTTCCAATTTGAATTCTTGATATATTCCTAAAGGTATTTTTGAATAAATGATGATAAGATTTTTTGCTTTTGTAAATAGGATGATTAATCATCATAAAGTTATTGTTTAATATTTCGTTTGCTTCTTCTGAGTCACCTTCTATATCAACTATTTTCCCAAGCAGCAAGCCAATGTTGTATTTCTTTCCATTATCTAATAATGGCAAATAATTATTATGATTGTAGTTTTTTTGCCACTTGAAAAATATTGGAACTTTTGCACCATAATGCAAAAGTATTGGTTGATAGCCAAAATCAAGATATTTTATAAATGCTTCTTTGATCATAAAAGCATTTTAAGTAAATAAAAATAAAAAGCAAATAAAAAAGCCCTGTGGATTACACAGGGCTTTAAAGTTATTAATTAATAATTACTTTTTCTTCATTTTATTCATTTTTTTCATTTTCTTCATTTTATTCATTTTCATCATCGCAGCTTTGGTTGCACCTGTATTAGTTGGTACAGTTTCAGCTTTATCTTCAGATTCTACTTCAGCAGCAGCAGCATTAAAAGCAGACTTAATAGCATTCATTAATTTAGTCTTTGCACTATTATCAGACATTTTATCTACAAAAGAATCATGTAATGCCTTGATTATCTCTTTGGCTAAACCACTTAATTTCTGAGTACTAAAATTAGATCCAGTTAATTTACTTTTAAATTTTTCAAGTGGATTATCAACACCTGCACCATATGCTTCGTTTACCATACCATCAAAATTAGCTTGTGTTACACAAGCATTATCAAGCATTGAAGAAACACTTTTTTGCCAATCTTTAAAAGAAGGAATATGCTTTGGCATGGTGTTTTCAGAAGCCATGTAAGATCCACATTTGGACCAACAATTTTTTTCCTTCATGTCTTCGCCTTCTTCATCTTCATCTTCTTCCATGTCTTCGTCTTCGTCTTCATCATCTTCGTCTTCATCATCTTCGTCTTCTTCATCTTCGTCTTCGTCTTCCATTTCATCTTCATCTTCCATTTCATCTTCATCTTCCATTTCATCTTCATCTTCCATTTCATCTTCATCTTCCATTTCATCTTCATCTTCATCTTCATTATCTTCAATTTCTTCTATGTCTTCTTCTTCCATATCTTCATATTCTTTGTTTTTGTTTTTGTTTTTGTTTTTTACTTCATCTTCTTCTGAAGGCATGAAATCACTCATGCGTTGATCCATCATGATTCCTAGGTTGTGAGTGCCAGAAAGACCGAGGTTTACTGATCCTAGGTTTTCGTTTAATTTTTTCCAATTGTTGTAATTCAACATAATAATTCTTTCTCCTAAAAGGGGTTAACTTATATATGCATTATTTAAAATATTTCTTATTTTTGTTTTTGTTTTTTTCCAATAATGCTTTTCTAATAATTTCTCCGTTTTTACTAAGCTTATTTTGATTAGTTGGCAAAGGAGAATTTTGTCCAGATGGATTTACATTTTTCTGTAAAATATTAGATCTAGTTATAAAACTTGAAACTATTTTATTTTGAATTGGAACTTGATTTAAAGTTCTGTTTGAACTTTTAGCTTTATTACATCCACACATTTTTCCTCTTTCTAAGTTTTAACTTTTTCTTTTAACATTAATAATTCTTCTTACTATTTTTGCTCTTTCAGAGCCACCACCGCCACCACAACCGCATCCTTTTTTTGGTGGTTGTGTTGGTTGTGGTACCTGCTGGTTTATTATTTGAGAATTAGGCGGTGTTTTTGGCATAACTTTAGATGGCTTTGCTGGGACACTAGTATTTTTAATTTTATTTGGTTTATCCATATAAATATTCCTTATTTAAATTTTCAGAGTAATATAATTTATTTATTGTATCAACCAAAAAAAAAGACAGTTATTTTCATAACTGTCTTTTAAAATTATATTTTAAATATTTTATTATTCGGTTGGCAATACAATATAACTCTTGCAGCTAAGCTTATTTGCTCTAGCATTACAAGCAGAAACAATTGCACTCTTATTTTCAAACAAAGTGCAATCCGTGGACATTTTGCTAAGTTTTGTAGGTTTCAATCCATCAATATTACAAATAGCTTCATAATAATCTTTTCCTTTAACAGTAGTTTTCTTTACTTGAAACTTAATAGTTCCATTGGTGCTAGTCTTACTGGGCGATTTCTTAGTACAAGTCTTCATTTGAATCTCCTTGAGTTGAAAAAAACATCTTACTAATTATATGCTTTTGAAATATATTATACAAGTATATTTTTTAAGTTAATTAATTCTCTTTTTGAAATTTTATGTTCAATATTAAAACATGGCATTAATATTCTTTTTCCTAAAGGTCTTTTTTTTTCTTTTGCGAATTTGTTTATTGCTGTAATGTAAGAACTGCAAAACTTTGACCTTTCTATTTTAAAATTATTTTTTATATTTAGAAATTCAAATATTTCTTCAAAAAAACTAATTAAATAATTTTCAAAACAAGAGTAATTATCTAAGTTTATATTTTTAAAGTTTATGAAAAAAACAAGCATTTCCATATTTGCATTTACAAATTTATATTTTGATAATATTTTGATTATTTTATCCAAGAAATCAAGTTTTGATATTTTTAAATTATATATAAAATTTTTAAAAGTAAAAATCAAAGTATTTTTCTTGTTGTAATCATTTAGATTACAAAAAGCACATTTGTTTTTTTTGTTTGAAAAATAAGTGCTTTCGCTAGGTAAATCACAGCATGAGCATATAAAGATTTGATTTTTTTCAAAAAATCCATCAATGTGTTGTATTTTTGGTAAAAGAATTATCTCTTGTTTTGACATTTTATTTAATAAATTTAAACTCTAAACTATAAATAGTATAAGAACATAGTTTGCAAAACTATAAATTTTTATGAGTATTTAAATACATATTCATATCAACATTAAGAAGGAAGGTTATTATGTTATCATTTGAAGAATGGGTTTATGAAACTTATCCATTGTTGACTGAAAAAACTAAGAGGGCTGGAATTGCTCATTGGGCATATCCTCAAGGATATGCAAGAGCACATTATCCTGCTAGCTATTTTACACCTGTTGCAGCTGATGCAATTCAGAAATTAGGGCCAACTGCTTCTGATAGCTCAATTGATGTTAAAAAGTTTAATTACAGTCAATTTGGTGAAACCGAAGAATAATTTAAGCTTTAATTTTAATTAAAAGGCTAGCAGAAATGTTAGCCTTTTTTTATTAGAAAATATCTTCGAAGTCATCTTGACTATTAACATTAATTACAATAAAATCTTGAATTCCTTTGATTCTCATTTTATGATCACGATCTAAAACAGAATCAGTTTTTTCATTTATCATTTCTGGGACATTGGTCCAATAAGCCCATTGAGTATCAGAATTAGGATTTTGATAAACTACTTTCAATTTATAGTACTTATCTAATATTTTTTCTACTTCTTCTTCTGGCACATTAGATTCTTTAGCTAAAGCCGATACACTTCTCCATTTCCATTTTTTATGTCTTGCAAGACTTTTAAATACTTTTTCTTCTTTGTCGCCTTGTTTTGTGCCTCTTGGATAAATATCATACCAATTTGGAATATTCATTTTTACCTTATAAAAAAAATTGCTTATACTATAGTAATATACTATGAACAAAAAAAGATTAACCAAGGAAGAAAAAATGGCAGAAAATAAACAAAAAAGAGAAGATGCTTTTGGTGGTACTGGTATTTATATTTTTGAAAATAAAACAAATTCAGATTTTTTACTTCCAAAAGTGACTTTGGATAATAAAAGATTTGTAGGGCCAGGACAAAGCTTTAGAGGCGATAGTTTTTTCTTTAAATTAGTTAAAGAAAACATGCTTAAATTAGTTAAAGTTATAGATAATGGCGAAAATAATTAAAAATTACAATAAGGAAAATAAATAATGTCAAGTAAAAATGAATCATCTGGAAAAGGCATGTATCTTTATGAAAATAATACAAATTCAGATTTATTATTGCCAAGATTAACTCTGGAAAATCAAAAGCTTATTAGACCAAAGCAAAGATTCAAGGGGGATAGTTTTTTTCTAGAATTAGTAAGAAATAAAATGCTCAAATTGGTTAAAGTTATAGATAATGGAGAAGACAAAATCATGAACGAAAATAAACTTATTTTGGATCAACCCGATATTGTTAAGCCAGCAGGAAAAGTTGAACATGTTCAGGCTAAAAATCCAAGCGTTTCTCTAAATGATAATGTTGATAATTTACAACAAAATCAAGAAAAATTATTGCTAACGGAAGACCCTGTTGGCAGCATTCAAGTTGTTATTGATTAATTTGTATTTATTTATTTCGTGAATTGTAAAGATATAGCTTTTAAATAGATTAATCTTTCTTAGCAATCTTTCGTGAAGATTATATTGATTAATTTCATCAAAATTAATCCATTTATAGTCTAAATGCTCTTCGCTTAAAGTACAATCAAAAGATTTTTCTATCATAACAACATAAGTGACGAAATAATTTTTTTTATGGAAATCTGGAAATTTGCCAATCTCTATCCCAGTTGGCAAAGTTCCTATTTCTTCTCTTGTCTCTCTGCATGCAGTTTCCCAACTGGTTTCATTTTTTTCTTGTTTTCCACCAGGAATACTCCATATTTTATTTTTTGAATTTTTTAGTAATATCAAAAAATTCCATCCATCAGTATAAAAAATACCAGATGATTTTTTCAATTTTTTGGACCTCTTTTTAAATTAATACCTTTTAGTTTTTCTTTGTGTTTATCAGGTTTGTGTTTAATATCGTCCATTACATTTTTTAATTTATAAGTCATGCTTGATGCATTTAAATCACCATCAATTTTTTCTGTATTTACTACAGATACTGTTTTCTTACTTTTATTGTAAAACCCTTTACTTAAAACAAACATATCAAGCTTATGGTTGTAACTTATTAATGAGCACCATCCTCCATCATCCCAATTTCTCGCAGTAACAATTATTCTATAAGGCTCTTCGTCAAATATTAATTTAACATGATATCCTTCTTTTTTAAGTGCTGCACTTACATAACCTAAAGTTATTTTTGCAAACCCACTTAAAACATCTTCCTTTTTAGTTCTATAGTTTATTTCTACAGAATATCTTGTGTGCTCTACAGATTCTAATAATATATTATTTTTTGTATTAAAAGTGTTAGATGTATAATTTTTACATATTTCTATAAAATCAAGCAATTCTTCTTGTTTTATGTCTTTGACATTTTCAAAAAGATTTTGTAATTTTTCTTTTTTGTATTCTTTGAAATTTTTCATAGTAATTTATTTATTAGCAAAACTAAAATATAATATAGAATAATATAGAAAAGAGGAATTTTTATGAGTAAAAAATTAACTATTGGATTTGCTTGCTTTGATGATGTCGAAGGTGCATTTTTTACTCTTGGAGCTTTAAGACTTTATCATCATAAAAATTTAGATAACATAGAGCTTTTGGTAGTAGATGATTTTCCAGGTAAAACTGAAGGATTACAAGGTTTATGTGAGTTATCTGGGGCAAAGTATATTCACGAAACAGTTAATAAGGGTCCAGCCAGAGCTAAAAATAATGTTTTTAAACATGCTACAGGTGAATATGTATTGCTTTTAGATAGTCATGTTTTATTATGTGAAAATGCAGTAGATAATATTTTTGATGGAATTTTTTATAATTTAATTAAAAAAAACATGTGGGTTGGTCCTTTGATAAATGAAATGGGAAATGTTGTTGCTACTCATTTAGAACCAAAATGGCGTGGTGCATTTTATGGAACTTGGAATGTAGATGATGAAATTGTTAAAGGAAAAATGAAAGAAGTACCAATGCATGGTGCAGCATTCATGTTAATGAAAAGAGAACATTGGCCTGAGTTCTCTCCGCATTTTGAAGGTTTTGCTGGTGAAGAAGGATATATTCACGAAAAAGTTAGAATGAATGGCGGTAAAATAATTTGTAATCCAAGATTAAAATGGATGCATAGATTTGTAAGAGGGAAACCAATATCTTTTAAATTAGATAACGCTGATAGAGTTTATAATTATTTAATTGGGTTCCATGAAATTAAATATGATGTAAATGAAGTAGTAGCATTCTTCAGAAAAGACGCAATGCCTGAAGAAACAATTCAAGATGCAATAAAAAGAGCATTAATTGTATATCCTAATATGTTTAAAAAATAATACAAAATGATACATATAATGTATATTGTTTTTAATTAAAGGTATTCTATGGCAGATTTAACATTAGGACAAAGCGATATTTCTGTAGTAGTAAGTGATACTACAGGAAACATCGCTTTGATTAATACAAGTGGTGATTCTGGCAATTCTTTGACTATGTTTGAAAGTTCTCGTGGTCAAAAAGTTGCATCTAATTCTATTCCTGTTGTTGTTTGTGATGAACAATCTATTAGAAACAGTTTTTTAACAGGACAAATTGCAATAGGAATTACAGCAGTTCAATTACCATCAAATACATTGAAAAATTCTATCAATATAAAATCTTCAGATTTTAATACTGGAATTCTTTATATTGGTAGTTCAAATGCCGTTACAATTTCCACAGGATATGAATTAAGTGCTGGAGAAAGTATTACTCTTCCAATAAATAATTCGAATTTGATTTATTTAATATCTGATTCTACAAATCAAATTATTTCTTATATTGCTTCTTGATATTAATATTTATTGATTTTTATTACTCTCTTTGTATTTTCAATAAAATGTGATAAAATATAATTATTATATCTTATTGTTAATTGATTTATAATTGATTTTAAATTTTCTTCTTCTTTATTTCTTGCGTTTACATCTTTGTTAATAATTTCATTTCTTAAAACATTTGCATTTCTTAACAACTTTATTTGATTGTTTATATTATTTTTACATTTATTTGTTTTGCAGTCATTCAATTCTATTAAATTGCTAATTTGATTTTTATTAGCTTTAATTGTATTCTTTGTTTTTTCAATATTCACTTCATAATTCCAAATTTTTTGTATACTAGTAGTAATTGATGCTAATTTTTTGCCCATTGCATCACGCTGTGCTTTTGTAATCCCCCCAAAAAAATTAAAATATGCTTTGTTTAAACATAAAATAGTTTTACAATTTCCAAATTCTTTAAGTAATTCATTTACTTTATTTTTTAGAGTTGTTAAAACTTGAGGTTTTGTAGTAATGGTAGGTTTTTTAGTGGTAGTAGGTTCTGGCGTAGTAGTAGGTTCTGGCGTGGTAGTAGGTTCTGGCGTGGTAGTAGGTTCTGGCGTGGTACTATCAGATAATTTAAATATTCTTTTATTAGCGTTGGTTTTTTTCATTTTTTTTCTTTTTTAAAAAAATTAAACAATTAAATCATCAATAATATAGCTTTAAAAATTTATTTTATTTAAATTTGATTATTTTTTAATTAGCAAATTCCATTAAATTTATTTATTGAATCTAGCATGAAAAGAACAGCATGTCTTTTCTTTGCTTTGCTTTCTTTCAACATATTAATTCCAATTTTTCTTTTTTTTATTCCAACTTTTTTGTTTTTAATAGTTTTATTGAATTTATTTTTTTGTTTTATTGCATTTACTAATGTACTTAAAAAATAAAATTTATTTTTGTTGAGGAAATCTTTAAGTCCACCATAATGTTGACTAAAGCATGCTTGTTCTGTCATGCTTTGCTGTGTGCCTTTTTGATCCCCTCCATTATTATAATTTACATATTCATTATTCATTATACAGTCAAAAGAATTACAATTTGCTTGAGCAATTACATATTTTTTAAATTTATTTTTTAATTCACTAAGTGATATACCACAATGAATTATTTGGTCGCAAGGCACTTTGATTTCATTACAGCCACAGCCCATATTAATCTCCTAATTAAAAATTAACCCCAAGTTGGGCCTAGTACATCTCCAAATCTAGTTAAAAGTCTTTCTTCCCAATCTTTCTTTTCTTGTAATCCTTCTGCAAGAATGGTATCTCCATCTAATTGAACACCACCATTTGGACCAGGAGGATTTTTTATTTTTGATCTAATTCTTCCAAGCATAATTTTAGCAAAGGCTATGGCTCCTTCTTGCATTGCTTGTGTTACACGATTCCAATCTTTGTTTTTTTGAATGTAATGAACTATTACACTGTGACTTCTCATTGGAATTGGATAAATCTTAATTTGATCATAGCTTCCATGCCATTCCCAACCGCCTGTATTACTTGCAACATTTGAATACATTTGTTCGTATTGTTTGTAAAGAACCCATTCTCCCATGTTACCCCAAATAGGCTGCATTGGATCTATCATGCCACCTTGAATAGAGTTATAGGCACCACCAGGATAAAAGTATTCAATTGGAATTGCTCCACCTAAATCTGAAGCAGAAAAGTTAAAGGTTGGCACATCTTTGTAACTTATATTTCTAATGTATCCTACTTCTGGAGGCATTTTATAAATAGATTTACCAGGACTTGTTAAGAATACATAAAGTTGAAAATATTCACGAGGAGCATAATCTTCTAAAACTTGTAATGATAAATCTACACAGGCATCAAGTTGTTGCTGATCTAATTCGATACTAATGACAGGAGCACCTAACATTAAAAGAACATAATCTTTTATTTGTGCAATAACTTTGCTGCGATTTTTTCTTGATCCTAGTTGAGATACATCTAAAGGATCTGAAACTCCAAGATTAGAACTTGAAGAATCATTACATTTAACAGAATTATTATTTTGTCTGTTAAAATACATAATATTATTGGTATTCATAATAATATATATTACATAAGTAAATTTATTAATAAGGTTAAATTATGCTAAAGAAATTTTATATTGAAGATTATTTGTCTAATAAAATAAAACAAGAAGATTTTGTTCTGAATGAAGCTGTTCAAGGTGATATTACTAAACATACATTGTTGCAATTATTTTCTATAGATAATATTAAATATTTAAATCAATTTTTGCCAAAAGATCACAAATCTGCTGAAAAAAAAAGAATGCAAATTCTTTATGATGCTATGCAAGATAGAGATAGTTTTTTAAAAAAAGATTTTGAAGAAAATTTTAAAGAGCAAAAAGAAAAATTAAAAGTATTGTTTGAAAGAAAAAAAGAAGTTAAAATTTATTTCACTAAAGATTTCGAAGAAACAATTATTAATCATTGTTCTAGAAAACAAGCATGGGAAAAAACACTAGAAGAAGGACAAAAAGAATGGTGGGACTCTCCTGCCACTGATGGTGGTAAAAAATATCAAGCAAGTGATTTTGTAGTAGATATAAAAGATAGAAAAGCTACTAGAAGATATAAAGTAAATCTTCATTTGAAAGAAATGGTTCAAAGAATAGAAGGAACTTCAGGTAGTGACATGGGATCTGACTTAAGTTTTCCTAGAGAAGATCCATTTTCATGGTCACACAAAAAGAATGAATTTTTAAATAAAAAAAGATTTAACGGCATGCTTATGCCAGATGACAATACTATCGAAGAAAACTACGACAAATGGCTTGCTGCTTCAGCTTCTGGATTACTTTCTTCTAAATCATTAAAGCATGGAGATGAGATTGATATAGCAGGAGAAGAAAAAGAAGAAATACCTGGTTTGGAAAGTAAAAATAAAATTTCTTTTGAAAAGCATAGTTCTTTAAAAAACAAAAACATGCTTGATGTAGAAAGAGTTTTAATTCGCAAGGAAATTAGAGCAATTTTTGAAAATCATAATTTATCAAAATCTATAATTGATTCTTACGGTAAACCCAAGAAAGCATCAAAAGAACCAAGTAGAAATACTGGAGAACTTTCTTCAGTATATCCAAAAGAACCAGATAGATATAAAGATAATTTAGTTATATTTATTGAAAAATTATTAAATTTAGGAAATGATATTCATGTTGGATCTTCAGGATCTAAAAGACTTTTGACTTTTCTAAATAAAATTTCTTATGATCCAAAAAACCCCGAGCAATTTTTCAAAGATGTACTTACTTTTCCATCTGACGAAGAACAGCTTTTAACTTCGCTTGAAAGGGCTTCTACGGAAGAAGGAGAGAAATCTAAAAGCCTTTCTTTTTACGAGGACTTAAAGAATGCAGTTGATAAACATGGTGCAATTGAAATATTCGATAAAGAATCTTATAAAAAAAGTTTTATAAATTTGATTACTATGAGACAGTTTATAAAATGGATTAAAGATGGAAATTATAAAGTTAAAAATCCAATAACTGGGATGGATGAATTAGCCGAAATAAAAGGCAATGAAATTATAATCCCAGATTTACATGTACCTTCGTTTAAAAAAACCATTGTGTATTATAATCCATATGAAGCTGTATATGATCCACGAACAAAAGGAAAAGTAAAAAAAGAAAAAGAAATTAAGGAATCTGTTCAAATGCCAGTTTTATTACCAGGTTCAGTACTTGTTGAAAAAGGAAGATATGAAGAAGATGATACATCTTCTTCTTTTGGTGATATTCCAAAAACAAAAACTGGAGAAGAAATATGGAATCCACATGAGGGAAAATATGAACAAAGATATTATGATTTAAAAAAACAATATGAAGACAAAAAAGCAGCTGGATTGTTAAATATTAATGATTTAATTGGTATTCAAGGAACAGAAGATAAAATAATTGGTGGTTTAAGTCCAAATCGTATGATTGAATCATTTAAATTTTTATGTCCTGATCCTGAAGGTAAAGATAATACATTTTGGAATAGAATTAATTCTATTATAGCATTCAATGGGTCGCTTGCATTGTGTCATTTTAAATCAGCATCTAGTACAAGTGAAATTCCAACTGTTGAATTCAAAGAATTATCCCCATCTGTAAGTGGTTATAAATCCATCGTTGAGACTCCAAGTGAGTTTATTGTTATCAAGAGAATAGCAGAGGTTATAGCAAATAAACTGCACATGAGTAAATATAGAGATAGTCATGATATTACTCCAGAAAGATTGAGTGCAATGCAACATTTTCCAGAATTATATCATGTAATATTTGCAAAAATATTTTCTAATCTTGGCGATAAATCTATGTTAGAACCTGAATTATTAGATAAATTTATTGGCGAAAAGGTTGCAAATTATATTGATAAGGATATTGCTTCTAGAAGTGGAAGATCAAGTAGAATTGGAACTGTTGCTAGTGAAATAGGAAAAGAAGAAGAAAAATCTTCTGAGATTTCACTTCCTAGTGGATTAGAAAAAGTGGTTTCTAAAGAAATTGCCAGTCGTGATATTCAATCATATATATTTGCTTTACACAGAAACTATTTAACATTATGTAAGACTGGAAAAAGTGCTTGTGGTATTTGCACTGATCCTTTAGACACAAGATGTGGAATTGTAATGGATGAACATCTTATTAGAGAAAAATTAGAACAATCAATTAAAATTGCTGATCAAGTTGATAAAAATAGAAACATAGATTTAGGTAACGCACCTGTCGCTTCTAAACCACCAGAACCAGCACCAGTGCCAGCAGCAGCAGCAGCACCAGCAGCAGCAGCAGCAGCACCAGCAGCAGCAGCACCAGCACCAGCAGCACCAGCATCTAAAAAGCCAACTCAAAAAAGTCTTTTCGATGATCCAAGCCAACCTGAAGAAAAAATTAAAATAAAAGATCCAGATCATAATAAAATGGAGTTTGTAGTTAAATCTAAAATGAAAATTATTGAATATATCGAGCCTGTAATTAATATTAAATTTGCAAATAATGAACTTGATAACCAACAAGAAGAAGAAGAAAAAAGAAAAGAAATTTTTAATAATTTTATGAGTAAAAAAAGAGAGGCACTTGCAAGCACAAGTTTGTCTAATGATGAAAAAAATATTATTGTAAAAGAAATGGAAAAAGGAAGAGATGATCAATATATTACATTATCTAAAGAATACAAAACAATAACAGATCAGCTAGAAGTTAAAAAAAGAGAAATAATCATTAGTTTGACTAATTATTTTAGGCATGTAGATGAAACTCAATCTTTAAAATTAAGTTTATTAGATGCCTTAGAAATATATGGAATACATATTGAAGACCACATCCCAGCAGATATTTTAAGGAAGTACGGTTTATAATGAAAAACCCAGTAAATAATTTTGAATCTTCTTATGGTCTTAGACAAAAAATATTAAATGATTTTTTGAAAAATATTATTGGAGAAAAATCAGTAGAACACAAAGAAATAATCTCTAGACTTTCTTCTTTTTTAATAGTAGAAAGAGATGTAGAATGTTTTGCGAAGCTTTGCAATGATATTTTTGTAAATGGTTATACAAAAGCAACTATGCAATACAAAGAAAAAGTTGAAGAGAAGGGATATAAATTTACAATTGTAAATCTTCAAAGCTCGGAGTAATAGAACTTAATACACAAGATAATATTTTTCCATCAAACTTACTTGATATGTTGTTTACTTTCCACCATCTTTTATCAAAATTTTGAGGATAAAGTATTGATTCTTTTTCAATTACTACTGCATTTGTCCAAATATCCATGCCGACATCAGTGATATTAAGTATTACAGCTTCAAACTTAAACTTCTTCTCATAAGTAATTATTTTCTTAACTTCTCCATACAAAATGTCTTCATGAATTTTTATTTTAGCGGGTAAACAATAAATTAAAGTTTTTTTAACAGATGATTCTTCTTCGGCTTCTTCCTTGGCTTCTTCTTTGACTTCTTTGACTTCTTTGAATTCTTTGACTTCTTTTTCTTCTATCTCTACTTCTTCTATCTCTACTTCTTCTACCTTTATTTCTTCTACTTCTATTTCTTTTATTTCTACTTTATTTTTTTTAATTAATCCTTTTATGTTTTCAAAATTCATATTATGAAGTTCGAAACTATCCCAAAGCAATTGATTTTTCATATGCGGGTTCGGCTTACTTAATTTATATTCAGATCCATCTTTGTTTTTTATTACCATAAATTATTTAAATGTTTTGTGAAAATAGAACTATATATATTAAAGTATTGTTTATTAAAAAAGAAAGTTATTTTATGGCTTTAATAGTACCAGATGTTGGAAAAGTTGAGCTTTTAAAGTATATGCTTAAAGTTTCAGCTTCACAAAATCAAATTTTACATTTATATTCAAATGATCCTACTATTTCTGATTTAACAGTATTAGCAGATCTTAATGAAGTGTCTGGATCTGGCTACAATCCAATTAATATTAATGGAACTAGCTGGACTGTAAATCAAACAAATACATCTGCTAGTTATTCAGATCAAACATTTTCTTTTACTGGTGCGGTTGTTGCATACGGATATTTTTTAACAAATACAGATGGTGATTTACTCTGGTGCGAGAGATTTACTAACGCACCATTTTCCATACCTGTTTCAGGAGGTCAAATAGCAATTGCTTTAAATATTAGTTTAAGTGATTGTCTATAAGGAGAAATATGTTTATATTAGAATTTAAACAATGGATAGAAGAAGAGTTATTAATTGAAGCACTTTTATCTAAAGATCAATCAAAGCTTTTTTCGATTATATTAAATCACATAAAACTTAATCCATTAGTAAACATTGTTGGAGTTGGTAAGAAAAATGTAAATCAATTAGTAAGTTCTATAACAGGTTCACTATTAGACAAATTTTCTAAAACCAGTATTAATGATGATGTTTTTTTGAAAGCTTTTTTAGCTGTAGTATTAAGAAGAGCATTTCAATCAAAGGATTTCAGTTCTATAATAGATGATAATTTTTTCACTTTATCTAAACAAGATAAAGAATTACAGATAGATGCAGCTATAGGATACATTTCAATGTTCTTAGAAGATTTAGATGAAAAATCATATATTTTTGGCGAAATATTACATAATAATAATGGAGATTTATCAAAATCAATAAATGATTTTTTAACAAATCCTAGAGGAATACATAGCCATTTGGGATTGGAAAAAAAGCCATTGTTTAAAAAAGCATTAGAAAAACCATCGCAAGAAAAACTTATCATGAGAAGTTTAGATCAAGATTCTAATACTGATTCTAAGCAGTATATACCTACAGAAGATGAATTGCTTTCAAAAAGAGATGCTTCTGATAAGCCAAAAAAAGAATTTGATGATATTTCTAGAATAGAACAACAAGAATTTCAAAAGAAACTACTTAGTGTTACTCCTGCTAAGGCTAAAGAAAATTTAAATATTAATCTAAAAAGATCTTTGGATGAAAATAAAGATGCTATTATTAATCCTGATAATTTAGACTTTTTTGCCAAAAATCCAAAAAGTAAAAAGCCAGAAATTAACGATACTAATAATTATTTAAAAATAAAAGCCTTATATGATATTAGTACAAAATTTGAAAAAGGCATTTCTGAATTAGAAGGCCATTCTGGGATACCTTCTTATGAAGGAAGATCATATTCTACATTACCAACTAGAAAAGATGTTCTTGATTCTGATTCTTATTTTTCAAAATTAAAAGATGATCAATGGATAAACTTAATTAGCAAATACATATTATCGCATTATAATGCAGGTAAAGATCCAAAAATTGCAATAAGCTTTTTTACTAATTTATATGGTGCTCCAAGTGACATGTGGAAAAAAGTTATAGATACAGCAGTTGAAAAATCTGTGAATGTAAAAAAAGATTTATTAGAAAAAGATTTTCCTCTTACTCAAGATGATTTTGAATTTGAAGATGAAAAAGCTAAAAAAGATAAAGAAAGATTTAAAAGAACTTGGATGAATATGTCTGGGCGTTTAGCTGTAAGTGCAAAATCTGACTTACATGAGTTCTTACCAGATTCTATAAATCCTTATGATGATAATGGAAATCCAAAAGAAGAAGGAAAGTTTGATAAAGATGGATACGACAGAGTAAGTAAAATATTAGATGATTTTTATTATAATAAATTTTATGGAAATACTTCTGTTAAATCTGGCAGTAAAATTGATGACAAAGAAAAAGAAGTAGCAAACAAAAGTCAAAATTTCCAAACACTAGTAAAATTATATAGAATTTTATTGGGGTTATCTGCAATTGAAGTAGCACAAGTAGATGCAAAAACAATACCAATATGTAAACAACTGCAAATATGGTTGGATTTTTCATTTAGAGATCCAGGTTCTAATGTTTCTGTTGAAGAATTAAATAAAATTAAAGACATTAAGAAGATTAAAGAATTATTAGATAGCAGTGAGAATATAATTAAAAATATATTCAAAAAACCTTTGAATGCTATTTGTAATAATGATAAATTTGATGACTTTGAAATTGAAGATGATGATTGGAAATCAAGCCATGAAGAATATTTAGCTGCATTAAACATTAAAGATTTACCAGCAGGGTATTCTATAGGAAGTCGATTTGGATTTAAAGATTTTTTGAAATTAAAAAATTCAAAAAATAAAGAAGATATTGAAAAATATAAATATTTGATTAGCAAGGGAAAAGAATCTTTAAAAAATGAGCCATCCTTGGCTAAGAAGGCAGAAGAAAAAGAATATCTAGATATTGCTGAAAAAATTGTTGCTCTTAGGCAAGGAGTTGGCGATCCATATGCTATCGCAGAAAAGCTTAAAACAGGTTTATCTGTAGGATCTCCTTTATGGCACGATTTACAAATTGTTAAGAGTAAATTCACGCCTCCTGATGTGTATACGCCTAGATCTAAAGAAGAAGAAGAGTTTGGCATTACTAGATCTTCTGAAATTCCACAACTACCAGCATGGAAACCAAAAACCCCTGAAGTTTCTTCGCCTGATCCAAAAGAAAAAGAACAGATGATAGCAGCAGCTAAGCAAAGAGCACAAGCAGCAGCGGACCAAAGAAGAGCTTATTACGCAAGTAATTTGAATAAAGACACAGGGAGGGTAAAATGATATTAAATCAAAATGGATTACCTTATAGTGTCAATGGAGAATATAAGCTTTTTAATGATAAGCTACCAGAAAGAAATTTGTTTAACGAATGGGATGCAGAATCTATAAGAATTGGCGGATCTCCAATTCAATATTATGAAGTATTTATTGATACAAATAACATTGATCCTCTTTACTTAGAATCAAGAGGAAAGTTATTTAGTCAGACTCCAATAGATCTTTATTGTTTTTACGAGCCTATACCAAGTCAAAATTTTCAAACTTCTTTTGGACTAGATAGTCCTGATGAAATGATATTTGAATTTAATTATTCAGATGTTTTAACAAGACTTGGATATGCTCCAAAAATTGGTTCTAGATTTCACACGCCTTTTCTTAACGAAAATTGGGTTATTGTTGAGAGAAAATTAGGTGAGTTTAAAATGTATCAGTCTACTAGATTACAATGTATATGTAGTAGATTCCAAGAAAGTCTTACTGATGGTTCTAATGGAACAAAACAAGAAAATGTTGATTTTAAAATTACATAAGGAGAAAATATGAAAAGTTTTTATGATTTCTA
>Ga0214919_10000307_pt1 | contig 83342 bp, 65 predicted proteins | sample LL1503_MetaG_FD_177994 | JGI IMG/M metagenome (GOLD analysis project Ga0214919, IMG submission 177994) | Freshwater microbial communities from Lake Lanier, Atlanta, Georgia, United States - LL-1503 | ecosystem: Environmental > Aquatic > Freshwater > Lake | place: USA: Georgia | collected...
TATCGTCCATGCGGATGATGCCACGCGGACCGAACCGCCGCGGGCGATCATGCGGCTGCCACGATGGATCGAATCAATCGGCGAGCCCGCTTCCAAGCGGAAGACGGAGCCGCAAGCAGCGGCAGCCCCGACGAAGTCGTCTGCCGGCATCGGCATGCCCGGCGGTCCTCAGGCGATGCCCAAAACCCACATGTCGATGGTCCCCAGCCAGTCTGTGGCCGAGCCGGGCATGACGCCGGCCGCTGATCGCGCCGCGCCCGCGTTCCGCGCGGCGGTGAAGCCCGCGCCGGCCGTGTTGCGTGCAGACGCCGCGACGACAGCAGAACCTGCAGGCCGACTCACGGCCGAATGGACAGACCTCGTTCCCACCGGCGCACCGGCGGCGACCGCGGCGACCACGCCTGCCGCGGAGGAATCCGCAGCCAAGACAGGTCTGGGACCCGAGACGAGCGTTCTCAAGCGTTGGCTGACCGACAAGGTGAGCGGCCTGCCGAAGCCGACGGTGAAGCCGATGGCACCGCTGACCGGGGCCGTCACGACCAAGTCCGAGAGCCCCAAGAACGAAAGCCCCAAGCCCGCTACCGCCAGTGCCGCTCCCGTTGGTGAGCCAGCCGCGACGTCGCCCGACGTGCGGCCCGCCGTAATGCCGGTTGCGGAACGGCCGATCAGGACGACGGTCACCGCGCCGGTGGCCGCCACGCCCGACGAGATGCCCACGCTCTCGATCGACCCCGCCAGCTTTCGCGGCGTCCATCCGGGCAAAACGACCGGCGATGAACTGCGGGCCGGCTGGGGAGCAGGCGAACCGTTCACCCGTGAGGACGGAACACGCGGATTTTTCTGGAAGATCGAACCCTTCGAGCGGGTCGAGGTCACGCTCGAAGGCGATGTCGTGGCAGCGATTCGCATCAAACTGGCAGAGCCGGTCGCCGTCGGCGATCTCGCCAAGCAGTTGGAGATCGCCGACCTACGGACCGTGTCGATCCTCGACGAACAGGGTGTCTCCATCGGTGAAGTGTTTCCGGAACGCGGCGTCATCTTCAGCGTGAAGCCCGGCACCCAATCGGCCACCGCGGTGATGATCGAGCCACTCGATCCGGAGTCGTTCGTTCTCCGGGCGGAGGGTGAGATCGACACGTGCAGCGCATTCGCCGTGGCCGACCTGCAATATGCGGTGGAGATCGACTCCAAACACCTGCGTGCCCACCGGCTCCTGATGGTGCTCGTGTGCGAGCAGGGCAAGTGGCAGCAGGCATTGAGGCTCGCCGAGGCCGCCGAGCAGATCGATCCGTCCGACGTGTGGACGAAGATGAAGCACGGCGGGATCCTGTTGGCCCTCGACCGTCCCGAAGAGGCTCGCGCCGTGGTGGAGTCAGTGAAGGCGAGCCCCAACACTCCGCCCCTGGTAACGGCACAAGTCGAGCGGCTGCTCGGCCGCATTGAACTCGCCGGCACCACTCCCGACTATCAAAAGGCCGTGGAACACTTCGCAGAGGCTATCCGTCGGTCGTCGGCACTGCTTGCCAAGCGTTCTCCAGCGGTTCAGCAGGCCGCCCGGGAAATCATGCTCGATGCCCACCTCGGCACCGCTCAATCCATTGCCCAGGGCACATGGCAGCAGAAGAGCAGGGTGATTCCCAAGTGGATGGCCCGCAGCGAAGCGGTCGTCGCCGAGTGCAAGGCAGAGCAGACGGTCCAGCAGACGTTGGAACTGCAGCTCTGCCGCGGAGCACTCGCCGTCGCGGCAGGCTCCGCCGACGCGTTCGAGCCGCTGCCCTGGGTGAAGCGGCTTCTGGAAGTCCGCGACCGCATGGGCGAAACGGTGAAAGACCCATGGCGTCGCCGGCAGATCGATTGGGAGGTGGGGCTCGGTCTGCTCGATGCCCTGGCTGCCGCCCAGCTGCGTGGCGATGCTTCCGACATGCTCGACAACGCGACGCTGACGGCGGCCTATCTCGAGCGGGGTGGCGAGCAGCGCGAGCTGACCGACAAGGAACGGAAGAATGCCGGCGACCTGCTCTTCCGCATCGGCATCATGCACAGCCTGCAGCGTGGCGACCATGCCACGGCGGTGACCTGGTTTGACCGGGTGATCCCGATGTGGGAGGGCAATCCGCGTCTGGACCGCGATCGCGAGGCCGGACAGCTCGGTGAATCATACGTCAGCATGGCGATTTCCTACTGGCAGGTCGATCGTCGTGACGACGCCATGGCGCTGAGCCGCCGGGGCGTGGACCTGATGGTGGCTGCTGTCGACTCGAAGCAACTGGAGGAGCGGTCGCTGGCCGTCGCCTACGGCAACCTCTCGACGATGTACGCCGAACAGGGCGACGAGACACAGTCGCAGACCTACGCCGAGATGGCCAGCCGCGCGGAAGCCTCCGGCTCCACGCTGCGGTAGGGTTTGCCGCGATGTCGTGTTTTGCCTACAGCAAGCTCTCCAGCAAGAGTCGCATCTTGCGGAGTTCGGCGACCTGGTCGACGTTTTCCAGCGGAGGCATGTGGGCGCACAACGCCCGCTTGTAGCCCACCCGCTCGAGCTGCGCGACGATCTTTCCATACTCCACGCAGCCCTGACCGACCCGCACCTGAAACACCTCTGGCTTCGTGTCGCGGAGGTGGACGTGGCAGACATATTTGAGGATCGGTTCCCACGAAGCCAGCTTCTTGTGGCCATGGATAAAGTGGCTCGGATCCAGCGTGACGCCCAACCCCGGTACGTTGCGGCAGAGTGAGGCAGTCGTCTCTGCATCCTGCGTCATGCGGCCGGCGGTGGTCTTCACGCCCACCACGACCCCCAGCCCCGAGGCGATTGCCACCATCTTCCGCAGCCGCTCGATCTCCCCGTTGAAGGGGGTGCCGAGTTCCGAGGCATCGACCACCATGGTGACCACGGCGAGCGACTTGGCCAGACGACAGCACGCCGTGAAGCGATCGTAGAGTTCGGGTGTCTCGGGAGACGAGAACGAGATCGCCACGGGCCGCAGCCGCTGCAGATCGCTGCAGGCCGCAATCGCCGCCTCGTGATCGGCCGCGACGTCGCCGGGCTGGAGGTGAGGGCCACCCTCGTGGACATCGATTTCCACGGCCGTGAACTCGAGTTCCGCAAGCCGCTCCATCGCCTTCGCCAGTGGCAGATCGGGAAAACACTCGGTGCTGACACACACAAACACGTTACCACTCTCCTCTCGGACTGTTCACGTCGCTGGTTCGGGCGGTCCATGAGTCCAGGGGGCACCGTCGTGCCCGGGAATCGTGACTGCCGCGAGGTCAGGGTAACGGGATGGGCGGAAAAATGGCAAACTGGCGATTCGCCTCTCCACTGCCACCCGCCGGAGTTCCACCATGCAGATCGAACAGATGCCATCGCCGCCGCCCACACGAGTGATCCTGGAACAGGGCGGCTTCTGGGGCCGCTGGAGCACCTGGATCGCCTGGTCGATCGCAGGCATTTCGTTGCTGTCGGCGCTGGCCAGCGCCGGCGCCGCGGCACAGTATTTCCAACGCGATGCAAAGGTGGCGGAGAAATACCACTCGCTCTCGAGGGTGGCAACCGCCAAGGTGGCGATCGTCGACATCGCCGGCGCCATCATGGGGGGCAGCGGCTTCGCCCGTGCGCAGTTCGACCACATCGCGGAGGACGAGAGCGTCAAGGCGATCGTGCTCCGCGTCGATTCTCCGGGTGGCACGGTCAGTGGCAGCGATGAGCTTCACTACCGGTTGGCCGAACTGGCCAAGGAACGCGACCTGCCGGTGGTGGTGAGCATGGGCGGCATCGCGGCCAGTGGCGGCTACTATGTCGCCATGGCCAACGGCGGCCGTGAGGACGTGATCTTCGCCGAGCCGGCCACGCTCACGGGCTCGATCGGCGTCATCATTCCGCACTTCGACATCTCCAAGCTCTTGAAGAAGTTCGACATCGAGGACGATTCGATCGCCAGCGGTCCGCTCAAGGAGATGCTCAGTCCCACCAAAGACCGCACGCCCGAACTGGCCGAACGCGAGCGGAAGGTGCTGCAGAGCTTGGTCGACGAGATGTTCGCCCGCTTCAAGCAGATCGTGAAGCAGGGACGGCCGAAGCTCGATGACGAGAAGCTGGCGAGCGTGGCGACCGGCCAGATTTTCACGGCCCAGCAGGCACTCGATGCCGGCCTTGTCGACCGGATTGGATTCCTGGAGGACGCGGTCACGCGGGCGGTCGAGTTGGCGGGCCTCACGAAAGACACGGCCCGTGTCGTGCGGTATTCGAAGCCACGCGGTCTGCTCCAGGATGTGCTCGACGGCGACTTTTCCGCAGGCACGCAGGGTATGGGGGCTGGAGGCATGATGAGCCGCGGAGCCCTGGAGGCCTTCGCGGAATGGACCACGCCCCGCGCCTGGTATCTCTGCAGCTGGTGGCCGGCATTGATCACGAGCCGGTAGCCGACCAGCGACAACGGCCCCTCGCCGCGTTTAACGCTCCACGACGGTCCGCCCCATTCTTGCCAGCGCCGCGTGGTCGGCAGCGGTGAGCCGCGTGCCGCGGCCGCGGGCGAGCGCCAGCCGGCACCAGCAGTCGGCCGCCAGCAGGTCGCTGTCGTCGCCGGTCGCGTCGGCATGGTGGGCCACCGCCAGCACGCTCACCAGATCACGGACTTCGGCCGACCAGCTGCCGACGAGCAGCTGACGGTCCGCGAGAGCCTTGCCTCGCCGGCGGATGCCCCGGTCGATGCGGACCGCCGCCGTGTCGAGCAGCCGCCGCGCGGCTGTCGCGTGATCCCGCAAGCGGCGGTCGAGGATGCGGAAATCGTCGCGGTGCGGCCGCCGGCCGAGGATCCCGATCCGCCACGCGAGCCACGCCGCCGCCCGCCTGCTGCCCGATGCCTCGCGGGCGAGGCCAGCGAGCGGATGGTGCTTGGCGAGCCCCTTGAAGAGGGCGAGCCCGAGCAGTTCGCTCTCTCCCTCGTAGACGGTCACGGCGAAGTGGTCGTGGAAGGAATCGCCGAGCGGATGGCCGACGAGAAACGCGCGGCCGCCGTGCACGCCGAGGCTGTTGATCGCGCCCTCGCGCACGCACTCGCCCGCCACGACCTTCGCCGTGATCGCCTCCAGCTCCCCGGACTGACCAGCGTCGATCGCGGCCGCGGCCCACGCGGCGAGGCTGTCGCAGGCGACGATGCCGGCGGCGATCCGCGCCAGTCGCCCCTGCACGAGTTCACGCGAGGCGATCGGCTCGCCCCAGGTGCGGCGGCGCAGGGCATGGTCGCGGGCCTGCCGCACCAGCAGCCGGAGCGTGCCTGCTGCCTGCGCGGCAAGCGTGATCCGGCCGCGGTTGAGGCCATGCCAGACGATGCGCATGGCATCGGTCGATCCCTCCGGCGGCTGCAGGATGTCGGATGCGTGCACTTCATGCCGTGTGAATTCGATCGCCGCGTTATGCGCATGCTTGAGCGGATGGAGACGATAGTGCCGCAGCCGAAACGTCGGCTGGTCGGAATCGGGCAGCCGCACGAGCACCACCGCTGGTCGTCCGTCGAGCAGAGCGATCATCTTCATGAGCCGGCCGTAGGTCGCGCCGGTGATGAACATTTTCGTGCCGGAGAGCAGGAGCCGGTCGCCCTGGCGGTCGAGCCGCGAGGATATGGCGTGCAGATCGCAGCCGGCGTCGGGCTCGGTGGCACCGAAGATGGAGAGTGGTAGGCCCTGTGCGAGGCCGGGCAGATGTCGCTCCTGCTGGCTCTCCGATCCAAACGCCGCCAGTGCCGAGACCGCACCGATCGCGGAATGGACGGAGAGAAGGCCGGCGGCCGTGGGCACATCGGTGGCGACCCGTGTGATGACGCGGGCCAGTTCCTGCATGGTGCAGCCCGTGCCACCAAACCGTTCCGGAACGAGCAGCCCCCAGAGCCCCGCCTCTCCGAGGGCCGTCTCCGCCGCCTGCGAAAACGTTCCGACGGGCGCGGCAGGCGCATCATCGAGAGGCGCCGGCGACCAGGCGGACACTGCTTCGGGATTCACGGCGTCGTACAGCCGTGCCTGGCCTCGCAGTTCCGCGATGGCGTGGCCGGTCCGCTCGACCACATCAGCGACCGCCGCCCGCAGCGGCTCCGCGGACAGTGCAGCCGCCAGCGGGAAGCCGGACGGCGTCATGGCATCCGGCTGCGACGCCCCCCACAGGCTTGCGGCGGCCCAACTGCTGCGAGTGGCCATGTTCCGTCCCCCCTTCATCAGGTTGGCAGTCATCAGATGGGCAATCATCGGGTTGGTGTCGGCGTGCTGTGACCGGTCTGGCGGTCCCGGTGACACCACCGCGATCCATGACGGCGGCATCGGCTCGGCGGCAGCGGCAAGCTCCGTGGTGAAGTGCGTGGCGATCACCCTGCGTCGAAGCTTCAGCGATTCGGTCGCCTCGCCGTGGGCCGCATCGAACGGCCGGCCGACCAGCACAGCCCGCCGCACTCGAAAGCCCCGGGGCAACTGCCGCTGTCGCCGCGCGAGCCGACGGGCGAGCCACTGCAGCACCCGCGGGTGACGCAGAGCTGCATGCCGGCTCCAGACCCGGAGACCCATGCGACGGATCGCCGCTCTCAGCACGGACGGTTCGGGCACGATGAGTGCAACTGGTGACGACAGCCCATCGCCCGCCACGCAGACCTGCGCCACGACGGGATCTTCCGCGAGCGCCGCTTCCACCTCGGCGGGGGGCACCTTCGTGCCCCCCGACAGCACGAGCGTGTCGACGAGCCGGCCGGTGATCCGCACATGGCCGTCGGCATCGATCGCGGCCAGATCGCCGGTCTCGATCCATTCAGGCTCGATCCGTTCGGCATGCGCAGGCTGTGTGTCCGTGTCGTCTCCAATCACGCCGACCGCACGGCTGGGCGTTCGCACGAGCAACTGGCCACGCGTGGCGGGTCGGGTGTCGAGCGTCAGTTCCACGCCATCGACCGCCGGCCCGACGGTGCCGGGCCGCGCGATCCGGGGATTGGAGAGCGTCACAACCGGACCGGCCTCGGCGAGGCCGTAGCCCTGCACCAAAGGCAGGCCACGCAAGGAAAACGCCACCGCTGTCCGCGCCCGCAGGGCCGCGCCGCCCGACACGCAGACCCGCACGCGGCCCCCGAGCGCCGCCGACAGGTCGGGAATCCGTCCCGATTGAGCGGCGAGTTCCAGCCGCTCGAAGAATGCAGGCACGCCCAGCACAACGGTCGGTGGCAGAACCCGGCAGGCATCGAGCACCCGACGGCGGTCGGTGACGACATTCAGGCAGCCGCCGCGGACCAGCGCCGTGACCAGGTCGCCCGTGCGGGCCAGTGAGTGGCTCAGGGGCAGCCACGAGAGCCGCACGTCGTCGGGCTCGTCGAGGAAGACCTTGGTGGAGGCGACCGCGTTGGCCACCACCGCCCGCTGGGAGTGCATCACGCCCTTCGGCCGACCGGTCGTGCCGGAGGAGAGCAGGATCGTGCTGACCGCATCGGGATCGCACAACTCGACACGCCGTCCGACCTCGTCACGGAGCGCTCCGCGGTCGGCGTGCCACCGCTGCCAGCTGCCGGACTCGAGCACGCCGACCTTAGACACGCCAGCATCAGACACGCCGACATCAAACACGCCAACATCAGACACGCCGACATCAGACACGCAGTTTGAGACTCGTGGGTGATTGGATCGAGCGCCGGGCCTCGGCCGCAGATCGATCGAGATCGGGATGCCGGCCGCGGGGCCTCCGCGCCGGACTGAACCACTCCACGCAATCCCCTGTGGTGCCAGCCATGCCAGTTGGGCTGCCTGCTCCCCGGCCGTCGTATCGGCATGCAGCGGCACGAGGACAACGCCCGCCAGTTGGCAGGCCAGGTCGACGACGATCCAGTCGGGGGAGTGCGACCCCAGGTGCGCGAGCCGATGGCCGCGGTGGACGCCCATTGTTTCGAAGGAGTTGGCGAGCGCGACGGATGCCGCGATCATCTCGCCCCAGGTCCACGTCCGGCCGTGACTCAGGGCATCGCAGACCGCAGGCCTATCATACGACGCGTCGAGCCGCGCGAGCATCAAGGCGACCATCGATGTCGCAGCAGGGCTCGTGCTCATGGAAGCCCGAGGCGCAAGCGAGGGAATTCGGTGTGTGGATCGCATGGTCCCTCGCTCGCGCGTCGGGTTTGGATGAGCGGATCTCTCCATTGGCGACAATCTCAGTCCATTCGTTCGAAGAGCACCGCGATTCCCTGTCCGAGTCCGATGCACATCGTCGCAAGGCCGACTTTCGCGCCGGTATCGCGCATCGCATGGAGGAGCGTGGTGGCGATCCGCGCGCCGCTGGCGCCCAGGGGATGGCCGATTGCGAGCGAACCACCACGGACGTTGACCTTCGCCGGGTCGAGGCCGAGCGTGTCGATGCAGTGGATCGCCTGGGCCGCGAATGCCTCGTTGATTTCGACCAGATCGATGCCGCTGATCGCGGTGCCGGTGCGGTCGAGCAGCTTGCGCGTGGCGGCCACCGGACCGGTGCCCATCATCGCCGGTGGCACGCCCACCACGGCGGTGCCGACCACGCGCGCCAGCGGCTCGAGTTCCTGCCGCCGAGCCTCGGCGAGCGACATCACGACGAGCGCGGCTGCGCCGTCGCTCAGCGGGGCGCTCGTGGCCGCCGTGATCGTGCCGATCTTTGGCAGGAACGCCGGCTCGAGCGCCGCGAGCTGCGCAGGCGTGCTGTCGCGGCGGATCGACTGGTCGTGAACCACCTCCGCCACGCCTCCCGCCTCGTCGTGGCCGATCACCGGCACGATCTCGTCTTCGAACAAGCCGGTATCGGCAGCCCGCGCCGCCCTGGCGTGGCTCTCGATCGCATAGGCCTCCTGCCGCCGCCGCGAAATGCCGTGGGTGGCCGCGAGGTGCTCGGCCGTCATGCCCATCGAGAGCATGCCTCGGCTCGAACGAGCGAACACCCGCGGGTGGATGTCGATGGCGGAGTCCATCGGCAGATGGTGCATGTGCTCGACGCCACCGACCACCTGCACGTCCTCGGCTCCTGCGGCGATGGCATGGCAGCCCTGCGCGAGTGCTTCGAGCGAGGAGCCGCAGAGCCGGTTGACCGTGGTGCCGGCCGCGGAAAAAGGCAGGCCGGCCATCAGCGCGGCACACCGTGCCACGTTCCCCCCCAGTTCGCCCCGCTGCTGAGTCGCGCCGAGGATCACATCTTCGATCGTGTCGGGATCGACGCCGCTCCGCTCCACCACCGCCCGCACGACCGCCGCGGCCAGTTCGTCGCCGCGCACCCGGCGGAACACGCCGCGTTCGGCATGGGCCCGTCCGATCGCGGTGCGGCAGCAGGCGACGACGACGGGTGTGGTGGCGGGCGAGGTGGCGGATGATGGAGACATGGTGTTGCTGTTCGTGTCGTGCGCTGGTGGGGCATTCAGGCCGTGAAGGGCTCGCCCGCGGCGGCCATGGCGAGCAGTCGCGGGGTGGGGTGCATGCGGATGCCGAGATCGGCGAGCGGTGCGAGCCGGCGGACCACTTCCGCTGCGCCGAGTGCATTGCCCCAGGCCAAAAGTCCACCGCGGAAGGCCGGGAAACCAAGGGCGTGGATCACGGCCAGGTCGATGTCGCGACCGTCGCGGACAATCCCCTCGTCGAGCACGCGAAGCGATTCCAGGAGCATCGGCAGCAGGAGCCGATCGCAGATCGTCGCGTCAGTGGTCTCCCGCGCGGGCAGCGCGTAGGGCCGGATCAGCTTGATGACACCCTCATCGGGGCGATCGATCCGTGCCCGTTGCCCGCCCGTGCCGTATTGATAGAAACCGGCGCCAGTCTTGCGGCCCAGCCGACCCGACTTCACGAGCGCCGGAATGAGCGGCGATGCCTCGATCCGATCGCCGTAGGCGGCGCTCAGCACGAGCCCGGCATAGAAGGCCGTGTCGAGCCCGATCATGTCGTAGAGTTCCAGCGGTCCCATCGGCATGCCGAAGCCGCGGGCCACCCGATCGATCCGCTTCGCCTCGATCCCCTCGCGGAGCATCTCAACCGACTCGTGGAGGTAGGGCATGAGCACGCGGTTGACGAGGAAGCCGGGGCTGTCCCGCACGACGATCGGGCACTTGCCCAGCCGTTTGACGTGGGCCACGGCGGTGGCGACGGTCGCGTCGCTCGTGGCCGGCCCGCGGATCACCTCCACGAGCGTCATGCGGCGGACCGGATTGAAGAAGTGGATGCCACAGAACCGCGAGGGATCCTGGAGCGGTTCCGCCAGCTTTGCGATCGGGTTGGTCGAGGTGTTGGTGGCGATCACCGCCGCCGGCCCCACCGTCCGCTCGATCTCGACGAGCACCTGCCGCTTGATGTCGGCACGCTCGAGCACGCTTTCGATGACGAGATCGCATTCGGCGATCGCTGCCATCCGCGTGGCGGTGTGGAGCCTGCCCGACAGCGCGACCGCCCGAGCGGGGTCGGTCCGTTTCGTGCCGCGATCCCAGGCGGCCTCGTCGAGGATGGTGGCGACGCTGGCGGCCAGCGTGTCAGCCTGAACATCGACGAGTGTCACCGAGAAGCCGGCCCGCAGATGGCTGGCCGCGATCCCCGCTCCCATGATGCCAGCGCCGATGACGGCCGGGCGGTTCCGCGGAGTTGGATCGGAAGACGCCGCTCGATCTGCATGCGGGCTGCCATCAACGGGAGGGCCGTCATTGAGTCCCTTGTCGCCATCAAGCCCCTTGTCACGCCGGTTTCGCTCGCCCAGTCGAAACACCCGGATGAGTTGCCGCGAGACATCCGACTTCGCGAGTCTGGCAAAGGCGGCGGCTTCGATCTTGCCCGCCTCGTCCGCGGTCGTGCCGCCACAGGCGAGAATGGTCTCGAGGATGGCCAGCGGCGCGGGATAATGGCCGCCGCTGCGGCCGAGGATCACGGCCGCCGACATCGACTCCAGAAAGTCCCGTTCCTCCGCGACCAGCGTCACCGGCCCGGTCATCCGCCGCCGCCGCTCGATGTGGCTCTGTTGCGCGGCAGCGATTTCCGCCAGCCGACAGGCCGAGACGTCGGCCTGGTCCGCCGGCACGCAGGCATCCACCAGTCCCAGTCGTACTGCGGTGGGGCCGTCGACGTTTTCGCCTGCCGCCGTCAGTTCGACCGCGGCGGCCGGGCCGATCAAACGGGCGAGGCGAACAGTGCCTCCCCAGGCTGGTAGCAGGCCCAGCTTCACCTCGGGGCACCCGAGGCTTGTATGGGGAGAGTCGGTGGCGACCCTCAGATCGCAGGCGAGGGCGAGTTCGAGACCGCCGCCGAGGCAAATGCCGTCGATGATCGCCACGCTCGGCCACGGCTGTGACGAGAGCCGCGAGAAGACCGCACGGCCCGCGGCGCACAGTCGCTCGATCTCCTCCGGCGGCATGCCGTACAGCCGCTCGAGACGGGCGATGTCGGCCCCGGCAAAAAACGAGCCCTCCCGCTTGGATCGGAGCACGACCGCCGCCGGCGGCGGTCCGGCGTCGACGCTGTCGAGCGCCCGAGACAGCTCGGTTACGGCTTCCGACGTGAGCACATTCTGGGCGTGGTCGGGAACAAAAAACGAGATCACGACCCCACCATCGTCCCGCCGTTCGAGCGTGAGCGTGCGGAAGGGGCCTGCTGGATTGGGTGCTGGGGCCGGCATGGCAGTGGTCCCGTCTGGGCCGGTGGGCATGGTTTTCGCTTGCTCGAAACCCAAAAACCGCTAGTGTATCGGGCGTTGCCCGGCGGTGCTCAACCCACCGCTCCTATTCCGCCATCTTCGGGAGTCACGGCTGACCATGGAAAATGTCGCGAAGCACCGTCCACCGTTTGCCACGCTTTGCGGGGTCTGGTTCGTGCTTGTCGCCGTGTCGGTGGCGGGTCGGCTCTGGCAGCCGGCCTTCAACGTTACGCCTCTTGCCGGGGCGGCCATTGCGGCCGGGGCGGTATTTCCCAACCCGCTCGTGGCGGTCACGGTGCCGCTTGCGGCCCTGTCGATCAGCAATCTTGCCTTGCCGGGTTACGGCACTTCGGCAGGCAGCCTGCTGATGGCGGCCGTGATTTATGCGGCATTTGCCTGGCCTGTGCTGCTGGGTGGGCTGGTCCGCAACGGCCGTCTCCTGAGTGGTCGGGTTGTGGCGATCGCGGGCGGTGCCCTGGCCAGTTCGCTCGTGTTTTTTCTGTCCACGAACTTTGCCCACTGGTGCCTGAGCAACGACTACCCTCACACGATGGCCGGACTGCTCACCTGCTACACGGCCGGGCTGCCGTTCTACCGGTGGATGCCGGTCGGCGACGTGGCCTGGAGTCTGGCGTTCATGGGCGGCTTGGCCGCGTTTGGTGCCGTTGCGAGTTCGCCGCGGCTGATTTCGTCGCATCCCGCGAAGGCTGCTTGACTGCGGTCGGCGACGGCTCAGAATGAGGTGCTGGCCGCGGAGTGAGAAAACGGGCCGTGGTCGAGAGAATGTCCAAAAGAACGTTTGGGTTCGCACCGCTGCGGGAATGGCGGAATTGGCAGACGCGCCAGGTTGAGGGCCTGGTGGTAGTAATACCGTGCAGGTTCAAGTCCTGTTTCCCGCATTTCTTATCCACAGCCCGAGAGTCCGATGAGTTCAACGCCAGAGCCTTCCTCGACACCCCCGGAAGGCACACCCCCGGAAGGCACCGCCGAATCCCAGCCTGGAAACCAGTCTGGAAATCAGCCTGGAAATCATTCAGAGCATGGGGATTCGGGCCAGGGTGCCGAGAACGCGCAGCCCAGGCGGATTCCCATCGGCACGCAGCGGCCTGGCGTGAAGCCCCCGCGGTCCGCGCCGCGATATGAGTATTTTTCGGCCCCGGCGCCGGCGGCGACTGCCGGCCTGCAGGCTCCCGGATTAGTGGCTCCGGGGTTAGCGGCTCCTGCTCCAGTGGTTCCGGCCGCCGTGGCGGCCACGCCTCTGCAGGCTGGATCGCAAGACGCACCGGCCGCGGCCGCTCCGGCAGCGGACAGGGCAAAGGGCCAAAACACCCAGGGCCAGTCCGCAACGGCCCAGACCGCGGCTCCGCGTCGCGAAGGCCGTCGCGACAAGCGAGGCAGCAGTGCCGAGAAGTCTCCCTTCCAGAACGTCGTTCAGCAGAAGCGGGTCGCGGTGCCCAACCTGCGGGCGGCCCTCGACGATGATCTCGAAGAAGATTTCGAGGCGGCGCTGGCAGGCGTGGCGATCGACGACCTGATCACCGCATCGACATCGGCTCGGGCCGATGCGCCGCTCGAACCGGGCGCACGGCTGGCGGGCACGGTGCTTTCGATCGGCGCCGACACGGCCTTCATCGATCTGGGCGAGCGACGGCAGGGCGCGATGAAGCTCGCCGGGCTCGACCTCGAACTCGTGCCTGCGGTCGGTGACGTGCTCCAACTGAGCGTCGGATTGAGGAACGAAGACGACGGTCTCTACGACGTCGCCTTCGCCAACCGCGCCGTGGCCGTGGAAGACTGGTCTCAGCTTCAGGCCGGCATGATCGTGGAGGCCCGCGTGACGGCCGCCAACAAGGGCGGCCTTGAGTGTGAAGTCGCTGGGCTGCGAGGCTTCATGCCGGCGAGCCTGGTGAGCACGTGGCGGGTGGAAAATCTCGAAGAGATGGTCGGGCAGACGCTCGAAAGCCTCGTGACAGACATCGTGCCGGCCGCCCGCAGGCTGGTGCTCTCGCGGCGGGCCGTCATTGAGAAGACTGCCGCTGAGGCAAAGATCAAGCTCCTGGAAACGCTCGAAGTGGGCACCACTCTCGACGGCATCGTGCGGTCGGTCCGCGATTTTGGCGCCTTTGTCGACATCGGCGAAGGGGTCGAGGGACTCGTGCACGTGAGCCAGCTCTCCTGGGACCGCGTCGCGAATCCGGCCGACGTTCTGCAGACCGGCCAGCGGGTGCGGGTGGTGGTCAAGAAGATCGATATCGACACTGGCAAGATCGGCCTCTCGGCCCGTGACCTCGTGGAGAGCCCGTGGCAGCGGGCCGGCGAGAAATACCACGTGGGGGCGACCGTCCGCGGCGTGGTGAGCCGGATCGCCCAGTTTGGCGCGTTCGTGAAGCTTGAGCCGGGTATCGAGGGGCTCGTGCATGTTTCCGAACTCGCCAATCGCCATGTTCGCAGCGTGGGGGACGTCGTGAAGGAAGGTGAGCCGGTGGAGTGCCGCGTGCTCTCCATCGATCCTGACGAACAGCGGATGTCGCTCTCCATCAAGGCGATCTCTGTGCCGTCGGGTGCGGCCGCTGAAAACGATGCAGCCGACGACAATGCCGGCGCTGAGGAAGCACCCGCCGCGCCGGTCGTGAAGAAGCACTCGGGCGTGTTGAAGGGTGGCACGGGCCGTGTTGGCGGTGCGTCCGCCGGCGAGAAGTTCGGCTTGAAGTGGTAGTGAGTGCTGGGCCGGGGCTGCCCATGCCCTGTCGCCGGACGTTCGCTGCGGGCATCCTGCCCTTCGCTCACTCGGATGCTGACTGCGCTTCGCCATCCTGGCTCCGCTTGTCAGCATACGCCGGCTCTCAGGGCATGGGCAGCCCCTGCCGGATTGATGACGGTGGGTGATGGTATGCGGTGCCACCCAGTGCTAGGCCGCTACCGCGGTTCGATCTTCTTCTTGCCCATCCATGGCACGAGCGCGTCGGGGACGACGATCGAGCCGTCGGAGCACTGGTAGTTCTCCAGGATGGCGATGATCGCGCGGCTGATCGCGATCGCCGTGCCGTTGAGCGTGTGGACGTAGGAGGTGCCCTTCTCGCCCGGCTTGCGATACCTCACGGCCAGCCGCCGTGCCTGGTAGTCGGTGCAGTTGGAGGTGCTCGTCACCTCGCCCCATTCCCCGTTTTCACCGCGGCCTGGCATCCAGGCCTCGAGGTCGAACTTTCGGTAGGCGGGGCCGCCGAGATCGCCACTGGCGGTGTCGATGACGCGGTAGGGAATGCCCAGTCCGTCGAACAGCTCGCATTCCAGGTCGAGCAGGTAGTTGTGCATGTCCTCACTCTGCTCCGGCAGCGTGTAGGCAAACATCTCGATCTTCGTGAACTGGTGCACGCGGTAGAGGCCGCGGGTGGCCCTGCCGTGGGCGCCGGCCTCCGTGCGGAAGCAGTGGCTGATACCGCAGAGCTTGAGCGGCAGTTCGTCGGCCTCGAAGATCCGCTCGTGCATGGCACCGCCGAGCGTGATCTCGGCGGTGGCGATGAGCGACAGGTCGCTGCCGGTGATTGAATAGATCTGCGTCTCGGGGCCGCGGGGCATGAAGCCGGTGCCCTCGAGGATGCTGTCCCTGGCGAGATCGGGCGTGGTCATCACCGTGAAGTGTTCCCGCATCAACAGGTCGACCGCATACCGCTGCAGTGCCAGCTCCAGGAGCACAGCATCATTGGTCAGAAAATAAAAACCGTGGCCCGCCACCTTCGCGCCGGCCTCGAAGTCGAAGAGCTTGAGCCGGCCGCCAAGGTCGACATGGTCGAGCGGCTTGAAGTCGAAGCCAGCGACGGGCGTCCGCCCCAGACGGACTTCGACGGCGGCATCCTCGCCTCCGACCGGTGCGGCGGGGTGTGTGAGGTTGGGAATCGCTCGCAGAATCTCGTCCGATTCCTGAACGATCTCAGCCAGCTTCCCTTCAAAGGCGGAGACTTCCTCGCGAAGCCGCCTGCCTTCGCCCTTGCGGGCCTCGCGTTCGGCGGCGTCGGCCGCCGTGGCGATCGACTTGCTCACCTGCCCGGCCTGTTGGTTGAGCCGGTCGATGTCGGCCTGCATCTGCCGCCGCAGCCGGTCGAGTTCGGCAAACCGGGCCACGTCGGCGGACGAGCCCCGCTGGCGGCAGTTGGTGGCGACGAGATCCACGTTGTCGGCGACGAAACGGCGGTCGAGCACGGCGGCGTATCTCCGTGGGAATCCGCGGGGCGACAGCCACCGGGGAGGGTCACACCTTATACTGTGGAACCGTTCCTGTCAGGCTGTTCCCGTCGGCCCGTTGACGGGGTCTGCAAACCCGCCGGAGTCTGTCTGCCCATGACCGCTGCCGCCCCCGCCGTGGAGCCTGTCGAGGACGTCCCGGCTCCCGCCCCCGCCAAGACCGAAAAAAGCGACACTCGTCCCAAGAAGCAGCCGCGCTACCACGTGGTGCTCTGGAACGACAACGATCACACCTACCAGTATGTGGTCGCGATGCTCCAGAAACTCTTCGGGCATCCGCCGGAGAAGGGCTACCTGCTGGCAAAGGAGGTCGACTCCCAGGGCCGGGTGATCGTGCTGACGACGACGAAGGAGCACGCGGAGCTGAAGCGGGATCAAATCCACGGCTTCGGCGCCGACCGCCTGCTGGCCCGCTGCAAGGGCGCGATGTCGGCCTCGATCGAGCCCGAGCCGGAGTAAGGCGGATCCCAGATACAGCTCGCGTGTGATCAAGTCGGGGATTCCTGTGCTTCCGATCCCCCGGCTTACGCCGAGGGCTTGTATGGGGAGGGTTCATACAAGCCCTGAGCGTGAGCGACGGGATTCCTGTGCTTCCGATCCCCCGGCTTACGCCGAGGGCTTGTATGGGGAGGCGTGTGCAACGGTAGTCAGGCCCAGCAGTCGCGTTCGGGACGGGTGTGGAGGCGATTGGCCTCGGCGTCGAGGCCGTCGGGCGTCGTAAACACCTCTCGGGCCGGGTCGAAGGTGAGCGTGCGTCCGAGCATCCAGGCGATCGCCGCGGCATGGCAGGCGATGTGGCTCTTCCGCATCACCTCGGCATTGCAGATCGTCGGCTGTCGCGACTTCACGCTGTCGAAAAAGTTTCTCGCGTGGAGGGCGGCGTCGGTGCCCCGCAGGATCTTCTCCTGCGGTGGCAGGCTGGCCCGCAGGGCCTCGTCTGAGAGATCGATGCCGCCCGAGTCACCCGTCTCGACCCAGCCCGTCGTGCCGATGAACTTCACCGGGCAGGTGCCGAGTTTCGTGTTCCAGTTTGGAGCGCGGTCGCCGAACGGAGTGGCGAGGAAGTCGAGGAACAGCACGACGCCGTTGGCATAGCGGCACTCGATCCCCGCGTCGGTCGGCTCGTAGGAGATCGGCGTCGTGTCGTCGGCTCCGTTGGCCCATTGGCAGAGGTCGGCGGTGTGAGCGCCCCAGTCGAGCAGTCTGCAGCCTGAGTCGAAGTCGTAGATGCCCCGCCAGCCGCCACCCACGTATTTCTCATTGTATGGCCGCCACGGCGCGGGCCCGAGCCAGAGGTTCCAGTCGCAGTCGTCCCGCGACGGCGTCGGCTGTGCCGGCAGCCAGTCGTTGCCGAGCGTTGGCCGATAGACCGAGGCGTTGAGCCGCTGGAGGGTGCCGAGCTTTCCAGAGCGGGCGAGTTCGACCGCGGCGGCAAAGTTGGGCACGCTTCGCCGCTGGGTGCCGGCCTGAAAGATTCGGCCGGTCTTGCGGATCGTGTCGGCGAGCCGCTGGCAGACGTCGATCGTGAGCCCGCAGGGCTTCTCGCTGTAGACATCCTTGCCCGCCTCCGCCGCCATCATCGATGCGGGGGCGTGCCATCGGTCGCCCGTGGCGATGAGAACGGCGTCGATGTCATCGCGGGCGAGCAGCTCGCGGAAGTCACGATAGAGCGTGCAGTCGCTGGTGCCATACTTCTCATCCACCATCTTCTTGCCGGCGTCGCGGCGCGAGGCCTGCACGTCGGCGATGGCGACGCACTGCACGTCGGGCAGTGTCAGCATCGAGCCGAGCACGTAGCGGCAGCGGCCGCCGATCCCGATGACGCCGAGCGTGATCCGCTCGCTGGCGGCGGCGGTGCCGGCCTCGAGCCCGAGGGCCCGGGCGGAGACGATCGTGGGCAAGGCCGCTGCCCCGAGGGCGAGCGACTGGCCCAGAAACGTCCGCCGCGACGGTGAAGACGGTCGAGTGTCAATGCGCAGCTTTTTCATCGTGAAGATCCTTCGGAAACGGAATGTCTTCTTGGAAAACTGAATTCAGTGCTCGGCACCGTTTTTTCGGCTGCCGTGCGGCACGCCTGGGCCGATCAGGCGGAGGGCATCCGCCCCGCGTCCGTAGGAAACTCGACTCCGTCGTAGAGTTCCGTGAGCGGCACCGAAACGCCGAGCGATCCCAGGTGAATCGAAGCTCCCAGTTCGGCTGCTGCGGAGAGGATCCAGTGATCGCCGTTGCCCACCGGATCGGACTCGCCCGACCTCCGCAGAAATGACTCGACCGACAGACGGTCCTGGGCGACGAGCACATATTCCTGGAGCGTTGCCAGTCGGCGGTAGTGGCCGAACTTGATGCCGCGGTCGTACTTCTCGGTCGATTCGGAAAGCACCTCGACGATCAGCAGCGGGTTGGTGAGCGTATGGTGAATGCCATCCTCCATGGTCGCGGAACCACAGAAGACAAGCACGTCGGGATAGGTATAGAGCCCCGTCGCATCCACCTTCACCCGCTGGTCGCTCGTGACGACTCGGCAACCGCGGCCTTCGAGTCGATTCCCCAACGCGCGGGCGAAGTTGTCCTTGATCAGGTTGTGCCAGAGGGTTCCGCCGCTCATCGCGAACATCTCGCCATCATGAAACTCGTGGCGGACGTCGGCGGTCGCCTCGGTCGCGAGATATTCGGCGGCGGTGAGACGGCGTTTTTCGGCGGTCGACATCATGACGCCAATATACAACGGTATAGGTACCGGTCAACCCCGAAGCCGCGGCCCGTTGAAAACGCGTTGCCACGGTGAGTCCTGCCGGGGGCGATCCAGACGCCAAAAAAGAAGCGGCCCGGATCTTTCGATCCGGGCCGCCCTCGTTCCCAGTGGGGTTCCTTCGTGTTCCGTCGGCGTCAGTCTGACGTGCCGGCGGACAGGAACCCTTCTCTCAATCTGATCACGTGAAACCGGATCACTCGCAGCAGGGCACCTCACGGTAGACCGTCTTGGGCACGCAGCGGGTCACCGTCGTGGCAACCTGCTTCGGCACCATCCGGACCACGTCCACCGTCTTGGTGTAGTGCACAGGACGCGTGGTGCAGACCGGCACCTGCTTGGTGCGGGTTTCCTTCACCATGGTGCAGACCTTGTAGCACTCTTCACGCGAGCACTGCTCGCTCACCATCTTGCACACCTTCGAGGTGCAGGTCTTCACGCGTTGCTCGGCAACCATCGTGCAGACCTTGTACTCGCAGGTGCGAACCTGCTCTTCGGCGACCATCTTGCAGACCTTGTAGCAGCAGGTGCGAACCCGCTGCTCAGGCACCATCTTGCAGACCTGGTAGGTCCGAACACGCTGCTCCGGCACCATGCGGCACACCTGGTACGAGCAGGTGCGAACACGCTGCTCGGGCACCATCTTGCACACCTGGTAGGTGCGGACCCGCTGCTCGGGCACCATGCGGCACACCTGATACGAGCAGGTGCGAACACGCTGCTCGGGGATCATGCGGCACACCTGGTACGAGCAGGTGCGGACACGCTGCTCGGGGACCATGCGGCACACCTGATAGGTGCGGACACGCTGCTCGGGCACCATGCGGCACACCTGGTAGGAGCAGGTGCGAACACGCTGCTCGGGGACCATGCGGCACACCTGGTAGGTGCGGACACGCTGCTCGGGCACCATGCGGCACACCTGGTAGGAGCAGGTGCGAACACGCTGCTCGGGGACCATGCGGCACACCTGGTAGGTGCGGACACGCTGCTCAGGAACCATCTTGCACACCTGGTAGGAGCAGGTGCGGACACGCTGCTCGGAGACCATGCGGCACACCTGATAGGTGCGAACCCGCTGCTCGGGCACCATCTTGCAGACCTTGTATTCACAGGTCCGAACACGCTGCTCGGGCACCATCTTGCACACCTGGTAGGTGCGCACACGCTGCTCGGGCACCATCGTGCAGACCGTGTAGTTGCAGGTCTTCACCCGCTGCTCCGACACCATCTTGCAGACCTTGTAGCACTGCTTCTCGACGAGCGTTTCCTTCTCGTAGCGGACGCAGTTGACTTCCTTCTCGCACGTTGTCGGCACCCACGTCTTCTTCGTGATGGTGCGGGGCGGGCACTGCTCCTCGACCTTGCTGACCTTGCCGGGGACGTAGCAACGCTTGCCCGTGCAGGGATCGCAGACCCAGCAGCCGGGCTCGCGGATGCACTTGGTGATCACCGGGCCGGGGATCTCGCAGGTTTCCGTTTCCCAGCGGCCACTGCACACCTTCACGGTCTTGGTGTAGTGAACCGGCTTGCAGACGGTCTTGCAGATCTCACGCTCGCGGGTCTCCCACACCGGCTTGCAGACCGTGTAGGGGATCTCCTTGGTGCGGGTCTCCTGGACCGGCTTGCACACCGTGTAGGTCTGCTCGCGGGTCTCGTAGACCGGCTTGCAGACCGTGTAGGGGATCTCCTTGACGCAGGTCTCGTAGACCGGCTTGCAGACGGTGTAGGTCTGCTCGCGAGTCTCATACACCGGCTTGCAGACGGTGTAAGGAATCTCCTTCGTCATCGTCTCGTAGACCGGCTTGCAGACGGTGTAGGTCTGCTCGCGAGTCTCATACACCGGCTTGCAGACGGTGTAGGGGATTTCCTTGGTGATCGTCTCATAGACCGGCTTGCAGACGGTGTAGGTCTGCTCACGGGTCTCATACACCGGCTTGCAGACGGTGTAGGGGATTTCCTTGGTGATCGTCTCGTAGACCGGCTTGCAGACGGTGTAAGGAATCTCCTTCGTCATCGTCTCATAGACCGGCTTGCAGACGGTGTAGGTCTGCTCACGAGTCTCATACACCGGCTTGCAGACGGTGTAAGGAATCTCCTTGGTCATCGTCTCGTAGACCGGCTTGCAGACCGTGTAGGTCTGTTCGCGGGTCTCGTAGACGGGCTTGCAGACCGTGTAGGGGATTTCCTTGCTGATCGTCTCCCACACCGGCTTGCAGACCGTGCTGCGGATCTCGCGGGTCTTCGTCTCGTACACGGGCTTCATGACCGTGTAGGGGATCTCCTTCACGATCGTCTCCCACACCGGCTTGCTGACGGTGTAGTTGATGGTCCGTGAACGGGTCTCCCACACCGGCTTGCACACGGTGTACTCGACCTCTTTGAACGACTTCTCGGTCTCGTAGCGGACGCAGTCAATCTGCTTCTGTTCGACGACCTTCTCACAGATCGTCTTGTAGCAGGTGTACTGCTTCTGCTCATACACGACGTCTTTGACAAGCCGTGTGCCGCAGCACGTAGGCTTGCTGGCACAGCTCGGCTCGCTGGCGGACGTCTCACAACTCGAACAACCTTCACGAGCCTGCGCGAAGCTGACCGTGGTCATCTTCGTGCCGTCGTGTTTGTAGCTGGCAAGCCCGCAGTAGGCGGCGTCGGCGTGTTGGCCCGACGAAGCGATACTGACGAGTGCCAGCAGACAACAAAGCCACGTACGTTTCATGTCTGCTGCCTCTGTCGAGGCGGCTCCTAGAACTGGAAGGAGAGAAAGGGAACGAACCACTGGGGGGCGTTGTGGCAGTCCACCGACGCACCTCCTCAAGGATCGGCCATAAACTCGCCGCAAGTTGACAAGTCCCCGCAATCCGCGCTGTTTTTCCAGAGCCCCAGGCGCGTTACAGTCGTTGCGGGCGGCATGAACGTCACGGCTTGATTGGTTTTTGCGGGGTATCCCGGTAGATTCATGCCCGTTCCGGGTTCCGGTCAGGGGACTTTGCATGCCAGACCAGCGACCGCAGACTCTGCCACCGGGCGAACTCCCGTCCGACGCGCCCGTACCGAAGGTGGTGGTCAGCCGCCTGAGCCTCTACCTGCGCGAACTGCAACGGCTGGAAGCCGTCGGCCAGCAGACGATTTCATCCGGCCAACTTGGCACCCTGTTGGGTTTTAGCGATGCGCAGGTCCGCAAAGACCTCGGCTTCTTCGGGCAGTTTGGCTATCCCGGTGTCGGCTACCGCTGCGACGAGTTGATTCGGGCGATGCGTGACATCCTCGGCACGAACCAGCCTTGGCAGGTGGTGATGGTGGGCGTGGGCAATCTTGGCCAGGCCCTGCTCGGCTACCGCGGCTTCGGCCGGCAGAACTTTTCGATCTACGCGGCTTTCGATGCCGATCCCGCGAAGGTGGGGCAGACGATCCAGGGGATTCTTGTGCGGCCCCTTGAAGACCTGCCCGAGGTGGTGCAATCCTCTGGCATCCGACTCGGCTTGATCGTGGTGCCCGCGGAGCACGCGCAGGCCGTGGCCGAACGACTCGTGGCCGCCGGGATCGAGGGCATCGTGAACTTCGCCCCGGTCACGCTCAGCCTGCCGCAGCAGGTGCAGATCGTGGCGGTCGATCTGGCGATCGAACTGGAGCAGCTCTCCTTCGCGGTCACGAGCAAGCTGGCCAAGGCCGCCGTGGAATCAGCCCATGTGCCGGCGCAGAGTGGTCCGCCCGAGGCGTGACAGCTGCGGTTGTGGTGCGGTTCGACGCTCGCTTCACTCAGTAGCGGATGTTCGCCGCACTTCCAAGATGCCCCGCTCGTAGCCCCGGGCCACGGCTTGGCCGATCGTGGCCGCGCCGAGTTTCTCCTTGACGGCCGCCACAGTAGCGCGGGCGGTCCGTTCGGAGATGAAGAGTCTTCGGGCGATGTCCTGTGTGGAAAGGCCGTCGCGCAGACCCTTGAGCACGTTTACTTCCCGCGCCGAGATCGGGCCTTGGGGCGTCCTGTTCGCCAGTCGCCGGGCGATGGTCTCGCCCATCGGCCGGCCACCGTCATGCACCTCGCGGATCGCCACGAGCAGGTCGTCGAACGCCACCGTCTTGACGATGTAGCCGGCCGCTCCTGCCTCCATGCTGTCGACCGCGTCCTGCTCCTCCTCCGACGAGGTGAGCATGAGGACGCGGGCGCCGGGATGCCGTACGACGAGCCGTCGGGTCGTCTCCACGCCGTCGATCCGGGGCATGCTCACGTCCATGAGCGTCACGTCGGGCCGATGCTTCGCCCAGAGATCGAACGCCGCGATGCCGTCGCTGCACTGGGCCACCACCGCCATTCCTGGCTCCTCGGAAAACGCGTGGACGAGCCCGTCACGGAAAAGGTGATGGTCGTCCACGATCAGGAGCGTGATCGGCGGTGCAACTGGTTGCGACATACGTCCTCGTCGTTCAGGGGTGCCACCCGCGCCGCGGCCAAGCCCGATCAGACGCCTTCACGATCGGCTTTTTCGGTTGTCGACGCCACTGCCGGAACCGTCATTTCCACCCGCGTTCCCTCGCCGGAGCCGCTTGTGATCACGACGCGGCCCCCGATGCGTTCGGCCCGTTCCTGCATGCCCCGAATGCCGTAATGCCCGGGCACGGTCCCCCGGGATGCGACGTCGAAGCCGCTGCCGTCGTCGGCCACGGTGATGCGGAGCGAGTCTGCCTCCCGCCGGGCCGATACGGTGACTACCGTGGGAGATGCATGCCGCAGCGCGTTGGTCACCGCCTCGCGGACGATCCGCAGCGTGTCGTGACGGTGAGCCGGCGCGACGGCGAGGTCGGCCGCCTGCATGTCAAGCACGAGGCGGGCAGTCCCAAGCGATTCGACCGAGGTGAGCACGGCCTCGAGGCCCGTCGTCAGGTCGGTCGCGCTGCCGGGCGGCTCGCGGAGATCCTGAAGAAAGTCGCGGGTTTCCCCCTGGAGGCGGCCGACGAGTGCCCGGTGCTGCCGGACGACGTCGCGGGCCGCACCGGGCTCGAGCCGTCGCGCTGCCGCATCGAGCCGCATGGCCATCCCGGCGAGCCCCTGTTCGAGCGAGTCGTGAAACTCGCGGGCGATCCGCCGGCGCTCGTCAGCCACCGCCTCGTGCCTCAGCTTTTCCGTGATCAGCACCACCTGACCGGCCACCTCACGCCGCAGCAGCCAGACCCAGAGCATCGCCGCGGCGAGCGACGCGGCGATGAGCCCAACGGTCACGAGCAGCCGGCGGCGGGTCCAGAATGGTGCCGGACGGAGCACCTCGATGTCGCCGGGGCCGCGAATCAGCAGTGTGAGTGCCGTGGGGCGGCGTTGCGCCCCCGTCGCGGGATCGGTTGCCCAGGTGAGCCGCGTGATTCCCGTCACGAGCAGTTCGGTCTCCGGCTCGAGTCCTGCCAAGGCCGCCAGCGTGGGCTGCGACACGACGCCCGGCACGATCACGGTGCCCGCCTCGAGAATGAGCTCGCCACCATCGGGCGAGGAGCTGGTCTCGATCAAGCGGGCCGGAAACCGGACCAGCGCGCCGTCATAATCGCCCGGCTCGGCCGGCACGTCGTGATCGCGGGCATCGCGGTTGAGCACGAGGATCGCGTCGGGGGCGATGTCGGCCGGCTTTTGGGGTGGACCGGTCGAGAGAACCCTCACGACCGCATCGTCGAGGCCGTGCACGAACGCTTCGCCGGACCGGTCGATGAATCCGGCAGCCTCGACCATGTCGCCGGGCGTGATCGGCTCCCGGCTCGCCGTCTCCACCCGCACGCCGATCGCGCCGGTCTGGAGATAGATGAGGCTGCCCGGCACTGCGTGGGTCGCAGTGCCACGGACGCGGATCATGTGGCCGCGCAGTGGTTCTGGGCGAAACCACGCCAGCCGCTCGAGCGGAATAAGTTCGGTCTCAAACGGCGGCGCCCGCCGCGGTTCGATGATTGAGATGTTCTCCGGCTCGAAGACCCACATCTTGGCGAGCACGAGTTCGCGGCGGGTGTTTAAAAACGAGTTCACCGGGCCCACCACCCGCACGACCGAATCGACGAGCTCCTCGGCCGGGGCGGGGAGCGCCGCGGGCTGCACCCAGGCCTCGAAGCGGCGGCCGTTGCGGTCGAGTGCGATCCGGAGCGTGCTGCCCGACATGGTAGCCGCCGCATGCACCACGCCCGTCACCTCCACCCGCTCGCAGTCATCCGCCCCGCTGAACAGCCGGGCATCGTCGACCGGTCGCGGCGGCGGCAACGGCTCAGGGCCGAGCACCCGCACGGTGATTGGAAGCACCGTCGGCGCGATCTCCCCCTGCACCACGAGCCCCTCGATCTCCATGCCCAGACCGACGCGGCCCTCCGCCGGTCCGTCCTTCACGCCGGTCCAGACACCCTCGGCCCGAGCCTGCTGAAAATCGACGCGGATCCCCCCCGTGGAGTCCTGAATAATGAACCAGTATCCCAGCCGCTGCGTGATCGTGCCGCGGATTCGAATGTGCCGCCGTTCGGCGAGCTGCTCGACCGACAGCTGCCGCAGGCTCGCGATCGAGGCGTACCCATGTTCTTCGGCTGCCTGCGCCGGCGCTGCGGCCGCCAGCCAGAGCACCGCGCATGTCAGACCGAAAATGGGGACGGGAGCGAATTTCACCACGCGTGATTCTCGGCAAAGCAGATTCAATTCGCTCCCGTCCCCATTTTCCCCCCAGGACTTCGCGCCGATCGACTAAGCCGTTCGTCGATCGCCCCGGCCATCACGTCTCACTATTTCACAAGCTCGATTGGAAACTCGTTCTTCCCCGCGACGACATCGCACTTCAGCGGCGTCTTGCCCAGGTCACGATACCGGCGGGGGATCGGCGACTCCGGCAGCTTCGCGTCTGGGGACGTGCCGTTCGGGGGCGGCGGCGGCAGCACCGCCACCATGTAGGTGCCCGGCTTCAGGAGCGGGCCGGTAGCGTAGGTGCCGGATGCCTGCACCACGGCCTCGGCGCCGCAGCCGTTGGCCGCGCAATAGAAGAACACCGTTCCCTCCACGGGCGGCCCGTTCGGAATGGTCACGGTGCCCGTCACCACGCTTCCTACGGGCTTCGAGCAGCCGAACGCCGCGACCGTCAGGACGCTCACGATGCACGACGTCATGAACAGGCTGCGGTTCATCGGGCAACTCTCGCGGGTGATCAGGGAGGCGATCGGTAGCCGGTGGATTTTACTCGGTAATGCTGAGCGACTGTCCGTCGTTGCGGCCGCAGCTCGCCCGCAGCGTCGCCATGTCGATCGAATCCGTCAGGAACCGTACAGCGCCGTCGGAGAACAGGGTATTGATACCGCCACCATGTTCGGAGTTGAGATGCGTGTTGTAGCCCCGGGCCTCCGCACCGTTGCTCGTGGGAGACGTCGCGTTGAGCGCGTACATGACCGCTGTGACGCCCCCCTTGAGCGCGCGACTTGCCGAACGGCTGGGATTTGCACGGTGCGTTTGTAGATTGCCCGGGACGTCATTGTTGCGATCGAAATCTCTCGAACACCACGCCGGCGAGCGATTGGACGTGTCATTCGTCGTGCTCACGCGGCGGTCGAGTGTTCCCACGCGGCCTGACTGTTCCCCAGCGATCAAGGTCTTCGAGAGGCCGTCCGTGCAGTCCTTGGCCTTGAGCTGGTCGTACATGACGAGCATTCCATTGTCAGTCAGATAGCCGTAATTCGTGTCGGCGAGACTGTATGTGGCATTGTTCGGGTCGGTGGGATCGTAGAAGCCCATGATTCCGATGATCGCTGGAATCTGGGTCTGCGGCGTCGACGTGTTGCCGTCCCAGCCGGGATTGAGCTTCGGCAGCGACATCGACGGACAGTCCCAGGCGGGGAAGATTTTCTGGTGCAGGATGCCCGCGATCTGGGCAGGGTTCGTGATGCTGCCGCTGGAGCCGACGTTCCGGGGATAGCCGTTGTATCCCTGGGCCGTCAGGCAGGCGTTGTAGATATCGGTCATCTCCATGTAGGGGAAAATCATGAACCGCCAGTTGGGCTCCCACGGAATGACCCAGTAATTGCTTGACGTGTCTCCATTGATGCGGCCGTTTGATAAGCCCCAAGGAAATGCCCGCCTCGCACTTTCGTGGTTATGGAGGGCCGTGCCCACCTGCTTGAAGTTGTTGGAACAGGCGCTCCGTCGGGCGCTCTCGCGGGCTGCCTGCACGGCCGGCAGGAGCAGGCCAACGAGCGTCCCGATGATGGCGATCACAACCAGCAGTTCGACGAGCGTAAAGCCGCTCCATGCGTTCACGGCGAACTTGGGGCCCGCGTGCACCTGGCTCATGGCCCCCATCGGAGTCGCGTTTTTTATGCCCTGCATGACTCCCTCCCTCGTGATGACCGCCGCGGACGCGGGATCAGCCCCGCTCAACCAGATCAGAATACCAAGGGCCTACCCCGCGGATGGATGCCTATTCCGGCAATTCCGGCCGGGGAGCAGCTATTCCTGCGCGGCTGAATGCAGTTGAATCAGCCGGAAAAATCCTGGCTCGATCGGGATCGGCTTGCCGGCTGGGAGCGGGGCTCTGGTGAATGCGTCACGGGCCGACTGTGGCAGTGTGATCGCGGCCGGTTGGCTGGGATCAGTGGCAAGGGCCAGGACAAGCCGATCGTCGCCGCGGTGAAACGCGAACGTCTTCAGGGTGGCCAACGATCCCTCCGGGTTGGTTGGCATGCCCCGTGCGACGGCCAATTCCCGCAGTTCGCGGGCGCTCGGCTGCTGCTGCATGATCACGATATTTCGCTCGAGAGCGTGCCCAAACACTTCAGCGGGTGTGCCCCGCGCCGCGCCGTCGGGCCGCAGAAGCGGGCCGTCACTGCCGTAGACGAGCGTGCCACCCCGCGAGAGGTGGCCGCGGAGGTCCGCCACCTCTTCGTCGGAGAGCACGGCCTTGCGGGGGGCATAGACGATGATCGACCCGGGCGGCAGATCGCAGCGGTATGTCACGTTGAAGTCGAGGTTGCGATCGTAGAGCGACTTCGCGAGGGCGTCCCAGCGGGCTCCCTCGACATCGGAGTATTCGACGAGATCGGGATAGGTAATCGACGCCGGCCAGTAGAGGTGCACCGGTGTTTCGTGGACGGCATCGGCCAAGCCCCGGGCCACGGCGGAAACTTCCAGGAAGAGCCGGAAGCTCGTGCCCTCGCGGGGGCCGAGCACGGCCGGCCGCGCCGAGATCGCGGCCAGCGAGAGCATGCGGTTCGTGACGTCGTCGATCCCACAGCTCGTGTAGACCGCCGAGTTCACGCCATACTCCCGCTGCACGGCCGCCACGACCTCCGCCGACCGCTTCCCCTGCCACGGCGCGTCGTAGCTCCACGAGCCAGGCTCGTAGCCGCGTTTCGCGAGAGCCGGTGGAAAGAACGTCGAGTGGTTCACGCTCACCGGCGCGAGTTCGCCGTTGCCTGGGAGCAGTCGAACCGATTCCATGCCGGCATCCTTCGCGATGGCGGCGAGAAACTCGGGCACGGCATCGAGCCGAAAGAGGAAGAACTCGTAATACAGCTGGCTGAAGGCGGGCGCGGGCAGGACGTTCGGCGGCGACTGGCCCGGGCGATGGGCTGCAAGCCACACGCGGAACGCCGGCAGCGCGTCGGGCCCGTAATCGCCAAGCAGCCCTCCATTGAAGGTCATCCCCCGCGGCTCATCCACGAAGACCGCATCGACCGTTCCTTGCATCGCCGAGAACGATTGCTTCCAGTCGGCCGCGAGGGCCGCGACATTGCCCGGTGCGAAGAGGGAGAAGAAGCCGGGCAGCTCGACGAGCGATCCGTCCCGCTTCCGCAGCTTCTGCGGGACGGGCTGGCCGGCCCGCGGCGGAAATCCCTCCGCATGCACCGAACCGATGCATTCGAGGCCCTGGGCACGATACGTCTTCGCCACGGCCGGGCTATGGACGCTCACGCGGTCGATCCCGAGCCGCTTCAGCGTGAGGCCCTGCCCCGACACGTCGAGGTTTGGCGCGAGCGACAACAAGCGGCTCGGGTCGCCATACATCGTGGCGAGAATCTTCGTTGTTCCGGCGGGGCTTGGTCCCGCGCCGATGGCCGTGGCGGGAATGCCCTGGGCGGCGAGGTCGGTCAGCACGGTGTCGATGGTCGCATTGTCCGCGGCCAGCTTCGCGGCGAGATTCTTCGCCATAGCCTCAGGATCGGCGCGGGGCGGAAGTTTGACCGTCGCGGCGGGTGTGGCGGCGGCATCGACCCGCTCCACCGTCAACCCGCTGACGGCCGTCTGGCCGCGATCGCCGATGGTGAACGTGATCGTGAGAAACGGCTCCTTTGACTCGGTCACCCGGCTTTCGGCGACGACCTGCCCGCCGGGCGAGGCGATGCCCGCGAAGACCGGCTGGCCATTCACCATCGCCCCCATGTCGCCGCGCGACTCACTGAGCCCGAGGTCTCCGAAATAGATGGTGATCCGGTAGGTACCCGGACCGGCATCGATGCGAAACGGCGCCTTCGTACCCGGGCCCCTCCGCGAGCAGAGCCCGTCGACGATCAGGTTGTAGAGCGGCTCCGCGGTCGCCGCATGAAACAGCGGGTTGTCCGGGGCATGGCGTTCGTAGGGGAGATCGAGGCGGTTTTCCTGTTCGAGCCAGCCGAATCCTTTCTCGGCGGAGTAGTCGCTCCAGCGATGGATCGGCGTCCATCCGGGCTGCACGAGGGCGGCATAGTCCCGCGAGGCCACGTAGCGGTCGGTGACGTTGAGTGTTGCCGGAATGCTCGCCCGATCGGGGGCGGCGCCGAAGTCGAATCGCCAGATCACCGGGGCAGAATCGGCGGCGACCAGCATGCCCATCCCCAGCCCCATCCCCATCCCCAGCCACGAGCCGACGACCGCTCGAGTGAGACTGCGAGCGAGGCAATGGAACAGGTTGTGGGGACCCATGGAGATTTCCTTCCGCTCGGGGACATGAGACCGCTCCATGATGACCGACAGCTCGCTGCCGAAAACGGCAAAAGCAGCACGGAACGCGTTCAGCTGCCCGTTCGATCGACGGGTCTACGGCCTCGGCTGAGAGTCACCGCGTTCGCAGGCACGCATTCCGCGGCGATACCGGCGTCACAGGAAGATCCCGAAGCTCATGCCACCGGCGGCAGGAGTCGGGCCAGTTCGACCACCACCCGTCCTCCGGCGTCATCGACCACGCCGGCACACGAAACCGCTTCATGCGGCTCGACGCCCACCTCTTCGGCGTAGCCGCTGCCACCTGAGGAGCCTGTCCCACTACTGCCCACCGGCCCGCGGAACACCCGGGTCTGCCGCGTGGCCGCGTCGATCACCCAGACCTCCGGGATGCCATGCCGGGCATAGAGCGGCACCTTCGTGCCGAGGTCGTAGGCGAGGCTCGTGTCCGCCACCTCGATCACGAGCAGCACGTCGGCCGCCCCCGGGTGAGCCGTCATGTAGAAGTCGGCCCTGGGCCGCAGAATCGCGATATCAGGCTCGGGCTCGCTGATGTCGTCGAGCCGCAGCGGGTTCTGGCAGCGAACGAATACCGACTCGCCTGCACGACGACCGAAGTGCCGGGCCAGCACGTCCACGATTGCCGCATGCAACACTCCAATCGGCGACATGTCGATGATCTCCCCATCGATGAGTTCCACGCGGTCTCGGGGACCGAGGATGCCCGTTTCGCCCATCCGATGAAACGCGTCCACCGAAATCAGATGACGGGACGGGGGGACACAAGGAATCGTGGCCATGACCACTCTCTCCAGCACGACGCTCTCGACAAAACCGGTTCGAAGTATGCTTCGACGCATTCGCATGAAGTATACGGAAGAACACTACGCTGTCAATCGCGGTCGGTGCACTCCTGTTCCGGCGCGGGTCGCCGGCTTCGGCCTCCAAGGCCGGCTACACGAGCCTGGTCTTGCCAGGCAGGGCGATGACGGGCTTTGGCAACGCCGAGTCCCACGCGAGATCCTTCGGGAAAAGGTCGAGCTGCGACTCTTCCGTGACGAACTTCCACGTCACGTTCTGGCCCGTGTAGGCCGCCATCCGGCCCATCACGGCCACGAGCGAGCTGTCGGCCATCTGCCGGAACTCCACGATCGGCTTCCCGGCACGGATCGAGTCGACGAGATCCTTGTGTTCCTGCCGATAGGCGTCGGCGATGCTCCCCTTCTGCTCCCAGATCTTCGTCCCGGCCCGGTCGAAGATTTGCGAACCGGCATTGGACGCGCCGATGTGGCATTCCCCTTTCGAGCCGTAGACAACGTTGCTCACGTCGGCGGCGGCCCCGGGGATCTGCCGGCACATGAACGATACGATCCGTTCATCGGGATACTCGTACTGCACACTGAAGCTGTCCCACAGTTCGCTGTCGTCGGGCCGATTGAAGCGGCCGCCCGATGCGTAGGCTGACACGGGGTTCGCCCCCATCACCCAGTTCATCGTGTCGAGGTTGTGGACCGCCTGCTCGACGATGTGATCGCCCGAGAGCCAGACGAAGTGATACCAGTTGTTCATCTGGTATGCGGCGTCGCTCATTCCCTCGGTCCGCGTGCGATACCAGATACCACCGCCACAATATCGGGCCGTTGCGCCGATCACGTCGCCGATCGCCCCGGCGCGGATCTGGTCGATGGCGGCGACGTAGTTCACTTGCCGTCGGTACTGCGTGCCGGCCACGATCGCCGTGCCCTTGGCGACGGCCGCATCGTGGGCCTCGAGACAGATGCGGTAGCCAGCTGGATCGACGCAGGCCGGCTTTTCGGTGAATACGTGCTTGCCCGCCTCGACCGCCTCGCGGACGTATCTCGGGCGGAATCCCGGCGATGTCGTGATGAGGACGACGTCGATTGTCGGATCGTCGAGGATGCGCCGGTAGCCATCGAAGCCCGAGTGGCTCGTGTCGGCAGCGGCCACCTTGTCGGGATGGGCGGCCCGCATCGTCTTCCACAGCGACTCGCACTTTTCGGGAAAAAGGTCGGCCGCGGCCGCGAGCTTCACGCCTGAGTTGATCGTCAGCGAGTCGTTCATGGCGCCGGTGCCACGGCCGCCGCAGCCGATGATTCCAAGCCGGAGTTCGCGGGGCTCCTCAGCGGCAGCCAACGACGAGTGCACCATCGCGGCCGACAGCGCAGCGGTGGCAGTAGCCGTAAACGACCGCCTGGAAATAGCCGGGTGGGCGTGCAGGTCGAGAGACATTGCGAAGCTCCTTTCGAATACCGAATCCCCCGTATTCGCACGAGGGAATCTTTATAGGGTACGAGAGAGACTGCTGCCGGAAAAGGCAGAAAGCGCTGACGCGGCTATCGGTCGTGAGGTTTTTGCCTGAAGCGGCAACGTTGCCGCGCGGCATGATGAGGGAGCTCGCCGATCTCGTAAGAAGACCCAGCCATGCCTGTCCGACCTGCCCGTTTTCCGCACCGCGGCACCGCCGCCGCGGACGCGTTCGAGAGGCTTGCCTCGCACCTGGCCGCCAATGGCGTTACTCTGAACGCCGATTCGCTCACGCTCGGAGTGGCTCCGGCCTTCGATCCCGTGAGGGAACGCTTCGTCGACAGCCCTGGGGCCGATGCCCTGCTGGCCCGCGAGTATCGCCGCGGGTTCGAGGTTCGTGAAATCATATGAGGCATGACCAGAAGGGATCGCGGATGAACTGGCAAAACAACCTGCTGCGGACGGTGACCAAGGTCGGACTGTCAGCGGCATGCCTCGTGGCTGCGGCCCTTCCTGAAGCCGTCGGCGCCGAGCCGCACGGCCTGTCACTGCGGCAGGACAAGTCGGGCGTGACGATCGAGGTGGATGGCGGTCCATTCGCCGCGTATGTGATCGACGAGGGAAACAAGCCCTACCTTTGGCCCATCGTCGGCCCCACCGGCAAGCCGATGACGCGGGCCTATCCGATGCGGGATCTGCCGGAGGAGCCGGCGGCGCAGCGGGATCATCCGCACCACCGCGGGATCACGTTCGGCCACGAGAGCGTCGGCGGTGCCGACTGGAAATATCCGGAGACGTGGAACGGGCTCACCGGTGCGGAAACCTACCGAGGCGGTGGCGACACGTGGCACGAGCGACTCACGTTCGAGGAGTTCATCGGGCAGGGCAAGATGTCGGACCAGAATCGCGCCCGCCTGCCGACCGTGGGCCGGATCGTCCACCGGGAGTTCTCGCGCGTGTCCGTCGATGGCGACCGGGCCGTGATCGAGGAAGTGTGCGACCACATGGATCCCGCTGGCCGTCCCTTCCTCGTGGAGCACAGGCGGCTCACATTCCGAGCCGAAGGTGCGGCCCGAACGATCGACATCGACCAGGAGTTTTCATGCCCGGTGGCTGAAGGCACGACGGCCGCCGGCCCGGTCAGGTTCGACGACCGCAAGGATGCCGGTGTCTTCATTCGCGTGCCGACGACCATGGCGGTCGATTCCAAGGCGGGCGGCCGGATCGTCAACAGCGACGGGCTCGTCGATAAAGACGCCTGGTCGAAGCCAGCCCGCTGGTGCGACTACCACGGCCCGGTCGCCGGCGAGCACGTCGGCATCGCGATACTGAACCATCCCGCGAGCTACCGCCATCCCACGCGGTGGCACGTCCGCACCTACGGACTCTTCGCCGCCAATCCGTTCGCCAGCAGGCAATACGATCCCGCGCTGCCCGACGGCACGACGACGCTCGCCCAAGGCGACGTGCTGCGGCTGCACCACCGCTTCCTGTTCCACAAGGGCGATGAGCGGACCGGTGCCGTCGAGGAGGCCTGGAAAGCGTACGCCGCAGAAACGCCCCGGCCGTTCAGTGGGGCCGCCGGCCCGGCCACGATCGTGATCGACGAGGGTGGTCCCGGGTGGCGAGATCTCACGGCCGACGACTTCGAGAACGTCAACGGCGAGCCTGGCACCTGGACCTGGCAGGGAAACTCCGTTCAATGCACCGGGAAGCCGGTGGGCGTGATCCGCAGCAGGCGGCCCTTGACCAACCTGGAACTCTCGCTCGAGTGGCGCCACCTCACCAGCGGCGGCAACTCAGGCGTGTTTCTCTGGGCGCCCGCCGCCGCGCTTGAAAATCTACCTCCTGGCAAACTGCCTCCCGGCGGCATCGAGGTGCAGGTGCTCGACCATGGCTTCACCGCGCAGTACGAAAAATCGGCCGGCAAGAAGGCGGACTGGTTCACGACCGACGGCGACGTCTTTCCGGTGGGCACGTCAGCGATGAAGCCCTTTCCGCCGGTCGCTCCCGATGGGAAGAGGAGCTTTCCCACGGCGCGGCATTCCCGCGGCACGCCCGAGTGGAACCATTACTACATCCGAGCGATCGACGGTGAGGTGCGGCTCTGGGTGAACGGGCACGAGGTGTCGGGCGGCAGCGGCTGCACGCCGGCCAGCGGGTTTCTCTGCCTGGAATCGGAGGGGGCACCGGTCGAGTTTCGCCGGCTGCGGATCCGTGAGCTGCCCGGCGGTTCCGCAGATACTGAACGCACAGATGCCAAACCAAAGCCATAAGCCATGAGTGTGATGCGCTATGCGATCTGCAACGAGACCTTTGGTGATTGGCCGCTCGCGAAGGCCTGCGGGTGTGCGGCCTCGTGTGGCTACACTGGCCTGGAGATCGCCCCTTTCACGCTAGCGCCACTCGTCACCGACGTGTCCACCGCCGCCCGCGCAGAGATCCGGCAAACGCTCGCCGCCGCTGGGCTCGACTGCATCGGCCTCCACTGGCTGCTGGCCAAGACCGATGGGTTTCATGTCACACACCCCGATCCCGCCGTGCGGGACAGGACGGTCGCGTATCTGGGCGACATCGCCCGGCTCTGTGCCGATCTCGGCGGCCGCGTGCTCGTCTTTGGGTCGCCGAAACAGCGGAGCCTGCTGCCGGGCGTTTCCCACGAGCAGGCCACAGGCCATCTCCACGAGGTGTTTTCCCGGCTCGTGCCCACGCTCGAATCGACCGGCACGGTCGTCGCGCTCGAGCCGCTCTCGCCGGTGGAGACCGACGTGCTCACCACGGCGGCGGAGACATGCCGGCTGATCGAGCGGATCGGCTCGCCCCACGTGCGGCTGCACCTCGACGTGAAGGCGATGGCGAGCGAGTCGCTCTCCATTCCGGAGATCATCCAGGCCAGTGCCCGGCATCTCGAACACTTTCATGCCAACGACGTGAATCTCCAGGGGCCGGGATTCGGCGACGTCGATTTCGTGCCGATTTTCAAGGCGCTCGCGGAGGCCTGCTATCCAGGTTGGGTGAGCGTGGAGGTGTTCGACTACACTCCCGGTGCCGAACGGCTCGCCCGCGAAAGCATCGAGTACATGCGGCGGACGGCACCCATCGCCGTCTCTTGAAGAAGGCGAGCGGAGGCGGCCCTGCCGAACACGAATGACTGCCTCCCGTTTTTTATCCCGGCCCGAACTCGACCGCGAGTGTGCAGTCTGGGCAGAGATCGATCTGCTGCCTGCCGGACGCGTCACGAGCCTCGTAATGGCCCGACTCATCCAGCCGCAAGATCGTGGAGCGTCCTTCGTCCGGATCGATGATCGCGTACCACCGCACCCCCTGTGCCTCGTACAGATCACGCTTCACCGTCAGGTCGCGTTCCCGGGTCGCCGTGGAAAGAATTTCGACGACCAGGGCGGGAGCCTGTTCGACATGCCGCCGCGGCGCCGGTCCGCATACGACGACGAGATCGGGTCGTACGACCGTGTCGTCGGAGACGATCCAGTCGATCTCCGCGAGGACGGTCGCCTTGCAGCCCGAGGCGTCGATCGCGTTCCAGAGCGTCGCTGCCATCCTGGACAGCCGCTCGGCATGCCGGCCGAAGGGGCTCGGAGTCATCGCCACCGGGACACCGGCGAGCAATTCCCAGTCGCCTTCCCACGTAGCGTGGTCAGCGACGGTGTAGTGCGGCACATATCGCGGAGCGGTGCTCATGGAGTCAAAGTGTACTGACGTATCGTATAGAGAGTCAAGCGAGTGCTGTTCACTCACCTTCGCGTTGTATCCAACCCCGTTGCCCTGTGAAGGAGGCTGTCGTCATGTTTCGTAGTCCAATCGCAACCATCCTGATGAGGCGATGCATCGCGGCCTGTGTGGCTGCGTTGCTCGTCGTTCGAGCTAGCACTGCCGCCGATATGCCGGCCGCTGCCGAAACGATCCGGCTCTGGCCGGGGGATGCGCCCGGCGCGCTCGGCACCGCCGACCACGATATCCCCGTGATGGCCTGGTGGCCGGCGACTCACGTCAAGCAGCCGACGGCGGCGATGGTGGTCTGCCCGGGTGGTGGCTACGGCGGGCTGGCTGACCACGAGGGGAGCGACTACGCCCGCTGGCTCAACTCGCAGGGTATTTCCGCCTTCGTGCTTCGTTACCGACTGGGCAGCAAGGGGTATCGACATCCTGTCATGCTCGGCGACGTCTCGCGAGCCATGCGGCTGGTGCGGGCGGAGCACACGCGGCTGGGCATCGATCCGGCGCGTGTGGGCGTGATGGGCAGTTCGGCAGGCGGCCATCTTGCCGTCACCCTGCTCACGCATGGCGACGACGGCGATCCGGCAGCCGCCGATGCGATCGATAGGCAGCCGTCGCGGCCGACGCTCGGCATCCTCTGCTATCCGGTCGTCAGCATGCTGCCTGCAAACACGCACGCCGGTTCGAAACGCAACTTGCTCGGGGAAAATCCACCCGAGGACCTCGCACGAGATCTCTCCGGCGAACTGGCCGTGACTGAAAAAATGCCGCCGGTGTTTCTCTGGCACACCGTCGAAGACAAGAGCGTGAAGCTGGCCGGCGTGCTCGACCTGGCCGCAGCCCTCGACCGGAACGGCCGGCCCTTCGAACTGCATGTCTACGAAAAGGGCCCTCACGGCCTCGGCCTCGGCACGCGGCCCTACGATCCGGCGAAGCTTCATCCCTGGACGGTGGCATGCCGCCGCTGGCTGGCCGAGCGAGGCTTTGCCGGCGAGTAAATCGACCGCGAGCGTCGCTGGGGGCGGACCCGCGACGTTCAAAACTGGAAGACCGCGTCGCAGCCGGCGTAGAACTGGCCGAGCCTGTCGCCGGAGGTGCCGATGCCCTGGCCGAGGCCGCGGCCGTAGGGCCGGGCCGTGACGCCCGTGTTCGGGCTGAACCAGTCATACCGCAGTTCGGGCCGGAGCACCCATCGCCGTGTGGGCCGGTAGTTGAGCCCCACGGTCAGGTCCCAGAAGTTGCCGGCGAAGCCACTGGCGTAGTAGCCCGGATTATTCGCCTCCGCCACGTTGCGAAACGGCAGGTAGAAGAGATAGCCGTTGTTGTCGCGAAAATATTCGAGCCGCACGCCGCCGGTCCAGCGGTCGTTGAACTTCCAGAACACCCATTGGGCGAACGAATACCATTGGGCGAGGCCTGGCTGCTGCCCGAGGTTGCCGGCGGGCAGGGCGGAGTTGAACTGCCACGCCGTGTCGCCCTGAATGACGTAGGTCAGCCGGTCGGTCAGCGTGTTGGTGTAGACCGTGCTGACGAGCGTGCGGTTGCCGACGAGCGATCCGTCGGTCGGCTGTGATCCGAGCGGCGAGAGTTCGTTGCCCGATGTGCCGATCACGGCGAGAGACTGCTCGCCGTCCTCGCTCTTGAAGATCGCGCCGCCGATGAAGGCCGCCGTGCTGGCGGCACCAGGATAGGATTGATTGACGATCGCCCACGGGCCCTGCAGCGGCATCGGATCGCTGAAGTTGTTCCAGCCGTCGTGGATGCCGGCATACACCGTGAGCGTGTCGTCGGGTTTCCACGAGCCGATGGCCCCGGTCAGCGTGAACGGCTGATACATCATCGAATAGACGTGCGTGTAGAAGAAGTTGGAGATGGCCGGCACTGTCTCGTAGCCCGTGATGCAGTAGCAGTGTCCGAGGCGGAGCGTGATGTCGTTGTAGGCCACGTCGCCGTAGAGCTGCGGCATGGCGAGACCGTAGTCCTTGGAGAAGGCCCAGGAGGCGACGTTCTCGATCGCGTATTCTGGGTAGAGGTGGGCGTCGAGTCCCCGGGCAGTCGTGAACACGTAGTCGGTGCCCATCAACAGGTCGACCCGCCCGCCCCAGTCCCAGCCCGAGCCGTCGGTCTCGGCCTTGCGTTCGGTGGCGAGGGAGAGCTGGTTCACCTGTCCCTGCCAGCTGCGGTCGGCCATCACCACCGGGCCGTTGAACGGGCTGCCCCAGTTGTTGGCGCCGATGCCGGCCTCGATCCAGCCGAACGTGGAGAAGCCACGTCGGTCGAGGGCGGGTATGTCGAGCAGTCGATCCGGGGCAGTGGGTACGGTGCCCGCACCAGAGTCGGGTGGCACCGAGCCGGCGGTAGATTCGAGATCGATCTCTCGAGTGGGCTGCTGAGCGCCGAGCTGGTGCGGCTGCGCGAACAGCACGCCTGCCAGCAGCGTTACAACCGCCGCGAGCCGCCTGCGGTGCGCCGTCATGTGAGCCCCGCCTCAGCGTCCAAGGGCCGCGTCCAGTTCGGCTCGCCTACGGGAGTGATCGTATCGGCAGAGGCCACCGCATGATGCCTGCTTGGCCAACCGAAAACGCCGCTCCAGGCCCCGGCGACCGTGCCGCCAGCCCCGCTTACCCCGGGCCTGCAAGGCAACGGAATTTGCCCATATTCCGCCCGGGCGGCTTACAGTCGGCCCAACCGCTGTGCTAAAAAGCCGGTATTGCCCGATGGTGTAATGGTAGCACAAGGGATTTTGGTTCCCTTTGTCTAGGTTCGAATCCTAGTCGGGCAGCTTGCCGTTTCCCGCCGCTGCGGCCAAGGCTGACGAGCGTGCCATGACCCCCGACAGGTTTTCCTTGCAGCAACAAGCGACCCGTCCCGTCGACGCCGACGACTCCCTGTTGTCCGGTGCATCCGATGCATTTGGCATCGGCGCAGCGTCGGCCCCGCATCGCGAAACGTGCCAAGAACCGCGACACGATCCGCTCGTGGGCGCCAATCTGGACGGCGTGAAGATCGTACGGCTCATCGCTGAGGGAGGCATGGGGCGTGTCTACGAGGGCTGGCAGCAGCATCCTGATCGGCCCGTGGCCGTGAAGGTGATGCGGTCGGGAATCACATCGGGCTCGCTGCTCAAGCGGTTCGAGCACGAGGCGCGGATTCTCGGCCGCCTGCGGCACCCCGGCATCGCCCAGATCCACACCGTCGGCATCCACGATTCGGCAGGCCGGCAGGAACCCTACTTCGTGATGGAGTTCATCCCGCATGCCGCATCGATCGTGGCCTATGCAGAGTCGCACCAACTCTCCGCGCACCAGCGGCTGGATCTCTTTCGGCAGGTCTGTCTGGCGGTGGCCCACGGTCACCAGCGAGGCGTCATCCATCGCGATCTCAAGCCGAGCAACATCCTCGTCGATGCCGGCGGCCAGCCCAAGGTGATCGATTTCGGGATCGCACGAAGCACCGACGCCGACATGGCCCTGACAAGCCTGCACACCGACGTGGGCCAGCTCATCGGCACGCTTCAATACATGAGCCCGGAACAGTTCGACGCCGATCCGGATGAACTCGACGTGCGGTCCGACGTATACGCGCTGGGCGTCGTGCTCTACGAACTGCTCACCGGCCAGCCTCCCTATGAACTCCGGCAGAAACCGGTCTACGAGGCGGCCCGCGTCGTGCGGGAGGCCACGCCGACGCCGCTTTCGACGGTCAACCAGACGCTCCGCCGCGATGTCTCGATCATCGCGGGCAAGTGCCTGGAAAAGGATCGCAGTCGCCGCTACGCCAGCGCCAGCGAACTAGGAGCGGATATCGGCCGCTATCTCGCCGGCGAGCCAATCCTCGCTGCGCCGCCGAGTTTTTCCGACTCGCTCCGGAGGCTCGCCCACCGGCATCGGGCCGCGGTCGCCGCTCTGGTCGGAACGTTCGTCGCGTTGGCCATCGCCGTTGCGGGCATTTCGTTTTTCTATCTCCGGGCGGAGCAGCAGCGTCAGCAGGCGATCGTCGATCGTAACCGGGCCGTCGAGAACGAAGCCGAGGCGCAGTCGCAGGCAGCCGAGGCCAACCGGCAGCGGTTGCGGGCCGAGGCTGAAACGGCAAGAGCCAACGATCGCGTCTACGTGGGCAACCTCTACCGGGCCAGCGACAAGGTCGCGGAGCACAACTTTGACAAGGCCCGCAGCCTGCTGAAGGAAAACCATGCTCTGGCCGAAGGTGCCGACAACCCGATCGAACTCCGTTGCCTGGAAGCGAGACTCGACCGGGCCTATGCCGTGCTGGGGGGTCACGTCGGCGGGGTCGGCTCCGTCTCGTTCAGCCGTGATGGCAGCCATGTGATCACGCGTGGGGCAGACTCCACCGTTCGCACGTGGGACGCCGATAGCGGCACTCTGATCAGTTCTCGAGGAGACTTCGCCACGCCGATGCCACCGGGCATTCTGATACAGAGACCGCCATTCCTGCCGTGGCCTGGGCGGCCGCCTGCGGCGGTCCAGCGGCCAGGGGGGCGGCCCGGTGGCAGACTGCCCGTCATGCCGATCAGCGGCATCGTCATGCGGTCATCCAACGCCGACGCCACGCGATCCGTGACTATGAGTGCCGACGGGATCGTGCGGCTCTGGAACACCCAGACCAAGGAGAAGTTAGCCTCCTGGAGGCCTCCCGGATCAGCTGGTAGCCGATCGTCCGCCATCAATCTGCTCGCTGTGAATGTCGACGCCGGCCGCGTTGCGGTGGTCTGCAAAGACCGCCGCCTGCTGCTCTGGGATCCGCGTGCCGGTGATGTCATGGAGGCCAGCGGACATTCCGACGACATTCGTGCCATCGCCTTCAGCCCTGACGGCACGCTCCTGGCAACCGGATCGGTGGATCGGACGGCTCGGCTGTGGGATGCCGCCACGGGAGCGCCGTTCGCCGTCTTGGACGGCCATTCCAACGGCGTCTCAGCCGTCGCGTTCAGTCCCGATGGAAAGCGGGTGGCCACGGCCTCGGGGGGCTCTTTCGATAGCACCGCCCGGCTCTGGAATGTGGTGGCGGGTAGCGAACTCCACACGCTTGCGGGGCACACCGACAAGCTCGTTGCGATCCGGTTCACCTCCGACGGTGGGCGGGTGGTCACGGCATCGGCCGACCGCACGGCCCGGATATGGGATGTGCCCACGGCCCGCGAGATCGCCGTGCTCGCTGGCCATGCCGGACCGCTCACCGGGCTGGTGGTCAGCGCCGATGGCGGGCGGATCGCCACGAGTTCGACCGATGGCACGGCGAGGCTGTGGGATGCCGTGAGTGCACGGGAACTCTTCGTGCTGAAGGGGCACGAGAAGGGTGTCACGTCGTTGGCCCTCAGTCCGGATGGAAGTCTCCTCGTGACAGGCTCCGAGGACACCAGTGGCCGTCTCTGGAATGCGACCACGGGCGGGGTGCGAGCCGTGCTCCAGGGGCACACCGGCGGCATCACGTCGGTGGCGTTCAGCCCGGATGGCAAACGATGCGTCACTGGCTCGTCCGACAAGACGGCACGGATCTGGGATGCGGATACCGGCGAATCCATCGCTGTATTGCAGGGCCACTCCACCGGCATCACCGGGGTTTCCTTCAGCCCCGACGGCAGCCGCCTCGTCACGGTAGCCGTGGGGCAATGGGGAGCCGAGGAGCCTACGTCCCGGCTCTGGGATGTCGCGACAGCACGTGAAATCGCTGCGATGACGTGCAATGGTGGCACCGTCAATGCCGTCGACTTCAGCCAGGATGGCCGGCAGCTTGCAATGACGTACTACGGCAGCCCGGTCTGCCTCTGGAATGGGATCACGGGAAAAGAAAAGAAAGGACTGCTTGGTCACTCCGACAGCGCCTATGGGCTCGCGTTCAGTCCGGATGGCCGACGACTCGTCACGGGATCGGCCGACCACACCGTGCGGGTATGGGACGTCGCCCGCGGCGAGGAATTGGCCGTGCTGCGCGGCCATGCCAACCATGTGATGGCCGTTACTTTTAGCCCGGACGGGACGCGGCTGGCGACCGCGTCCGACGACCATACCGCTCGCATCTGGGGCCTTTCCAACGCCGAGATCCATCGTGCCAGAATGGCTGCGGATGCCAGTGCGCTCACCCGCTCGAGTCTCGAATCAGCGTCGCCCGTTCCAGGGCCGCCACCGTGAACGCGAGCGGATAGAGCTCCTCGTCGTACCAGAGCTTCGCAAAGTAGAGGCCGATGGGGGCGGCGGGAAAACGCGTGCCTGCGGCGGTGTTTTCGAGCAGCCACGCCACGCCGGCGGCGACGGCGGCGGTCGCGCGGCTGCGAAGCGTCGGATCTCGCGACTCCGCCACCACGCGGGCCAACGCCTCGACCGTCAAAGCCGTCTCCTCGATCGAGGGTGTCAGCCCCGGCCCGCCGCCCACGCCGCCGTTGACTCCCATGCAGGACAGCAGCCATTCGGTGCCCCGCCGGTCGAGTGTGGCCAGCACCACCCGCGCCGTGCCGTAAGTCGGGTTTGACTGGTGGGCATGATGTTCGTTGCCAAACCAGAGCGGACACCATGAGCCGTCCGCGGACTGTGCGTTCACCAGATACCGCCGTGCGGAGGCAACCATCCGCCGCTGCGATGCAGACTGGTCGCGGCTCAGGACATCCGACCCGGTTGCGAACGGCGACCAGCACTCCGCCGCCCGGACCGCATGCGCGGTAATGTCGGGGCACGATGTGTCGAACGGCAGCCGGCCCCAGCCACGGCAGAATGTTGGCAGCCCGCCGTCGCGGTTGGCGAGTTGAGCCAGCCAGTCGAGTCCCGCCGTCGTCGCCCGCCGCACGTCGGTCGAGGGCACGCAGGCCTCCGCCGTTTCGAGCTGCGCCAATGCCACCACACCGCCGCTGGTATCGTCGGCATCGGGAACGCCGCCGGGCAGATCGGTCCACGCCCAGCCGCCGGCTGCCGCGCCCGTGTAGGGATGCAGGCGGTTCCACTGCTGGCCAAGCAGCCAGTGGCGGATCGCCTCCCGCTCGCGCGGCCCGAGATGCTCCGCCAGCCGGCCGCCAGCGGCCAGCGCCGCCACCGACTGCGTCGTCACCCAGGTGGCGAGGTTCGTGTCGATCGGCCACGAGCCGTCGGGCCGCTGCGACTGTGTCAGAAAAGCCACACCTCTGCGGGCCACTGTGTGCGTGGCGAGTCCCATGCCAGCCAGACTCATCGTCACGAACGACGTCAGCGGCGTTGCCTCGAGATAGCCGCCGTTATCGGGCTGGATTGCCGCGAGCGTGCGGAGCGTCGGTTCGCGGGTCGTGTTGCGGAGGGGCGTGAGCACGCTCCACGTCGGCGCGACGGCATGCCGCACCTGCCCGATGGCGATGAGCGCGGGGAGCGCGTAGCTCACCACCTGCATGTCGACCAGGCGAAACCACGCCTGCGGCAACGCCGCCAGTTCGAAAGGCAGCTGCGGGACCACCCGCCACGTCTCGGCCGCACGCGGATCGCCGAACCGCCCGCAGAGGGCGATGTGCGTGAGGATCGGCACGCTGAACGTCCGGTCGCGGCCATAGATGGCCGCCAGCGTTGCGGCGATCGCAGTGGGTTCGAGACTGCCGGCCTTCCCGCGAATCCACGCCGCAGCCCGCTCGACTGCGGCCGTCATACCGTTGCCGGTGGTGCGGCCATCGGCCACCGCGCCGAGTGCGGCCCAGCAGAGGAGCGTGGTGGAGAGGTTTCCTTTGCTGGCGACGGTGTCGCCCCAGCTGCCGTCGGCCAGCTGCGTGGCCACGAGCCACTGCACGGCGGCCTCGATCCGCGCGGCATGCGTGCTTGCGTCGACGAGCCGCAGGGCGTTGATCGCCGTCGCCGTGGAGAGCGCGCTCGACGAGAGTCGTCCGATCCAGTGGCCGTCGGCGTTTCTTCTGCCGAGCAGTTCGGCCACGGCCGCGCGGCGGGCGGCGTGAAACGCATCGGAGTCGAGGATGGAGTGGGGAGAGGGCATGGTGTCATTGTGGGTAGCAAAACCGTGGCAGCAAGTTTGCAACTTGCTGAATCCGGTATCCATCATCGACAAGATGCAATCTTGTCACCACGGGGTATTCACACGCTGCAATGGCCGAGGGCGACCAGCCCGTAGAACGTGTATTCCGCGTCGGGCTCATCGTCGGCCCATGAGCCGTGGAAGGCGCCTTCGGCCGTCCACAGCGTGTCAAGAAAATCGAGCATGCTCTCGCGATGCTGCCTCCATGGCACCTCCAAAGCGTCGAGCGCATGGAGTGCGACGGCGGTCGAGAGCAGGTCGGGAATCGGCGCATCGGGGGCGGCCGTGAACCCGCCGGCCGGATGACGCCGGGCCAGGAGCCACTCGGCAGCACCGGTGGGGGCGGGCCGCCCGAGCGTGCGGAGCGTGGCGATCGCGGCGGCTGTCGCGGTCGTGGAGCCCTCCGGCTGATCTCCTGAATTTGACCAGCCGCCGTCGGCGGCGCGAAGCGAGTTGATGCACGCCGCCAACTGCTCGGCCTCCGGGCCCGTCTCGGACAGCGGCTTTTTCAGGTCGGCGCGGGCATTCATCGCGAGAAAGCAGCCGTAGGCTGTGCCCTTCGCCGCGCCGGAGCGGGAGTTGAAGCCACCGTCAGCCGCGCGGTGACGCTCGACGCCGGCGAGCAGGGCCGTGCGACGTTCGGCAAGGAAGGCATCTGTCGGCTGGGATGCCCATGCCCGCGCCAGGCAGCAGCGGTGCACGAAGTCGAGCCCGCTGCCGTCGCCAAACGAGTCGAGATGGCCGCGAGTCGCCGCGGCCTGTTCGTTGCCGGCAGGCAGGGACTCGAGGGCCAGAAGTGCATCGAGCGCAAACGACGTGTAGTAGAGATCGGGCCGGCCGCCGCGATTGCAGTAGCCACCACCGGGCGACGCGAGCGACTGGAGAAACGACACGACGAGGGCGGTCGCCTCGCCGAGCGTCCGCCGGGCGAGGCGGGCCACCTGCAGCATCTGCAGTCGCTGGCTCATGCCGTCGCAGCCGGGCTCGCAGCGGCTGACTGCGGCTCGGCGCCGTTCTCGCGGGCCACCTTCGCCTCCTGCTCCCGGCAATAGCCCTCGAAGGTGAGTTCGTTGAACATCTTCGCCAGCACCCGCCGCAGGAGCCCCTTCAAGGTGGCGTCGGAGAGGCCCTCGAGGGCCCGCACGGCCTGCTCCTTGTAGCTTTCGAGCAGGAGCGCCGCCTTCTCATCGGCCTTGGCCGTGCGGATCGCCTCCCGCAGGCGGTCGGGCGTGGCGGCCGGATGCGGTCTTCCCGAGGTGATCGCGGTGAGCATCTCGCGGTCGTCGCCGCGGGCTCGCTCCGCCGCGATCGCCAGCACCACGCTCGGCCGCGACTCGACGTTGCTCACGAGCCCGGCGTCGTCGAGCATGTCCTCGAGGTCGTCCTTGATCTGGTAGGCGATGCCCACCGCCTCGCTGTAGGCCCGCAAGGCGTCGGCCACCTCGTCTGCCCGGCCGGCGCCGATGGCGGCCAATTGCAGTGCCACGTCGAACGCCGGCGATGTCTTGAGCCGGAAGATCTCCAGCACCTGTCGGCTGGCCAGCTGCGAGGGCTGGCTACTCCAGGCGAGTTCGGCACCCTGCCCCTGGCAGAGCAGCCGCTGCGAGCTGGCCGCCTCGCGGACGGCGGCACGGATGCGATCGGCAGCGAGGCCCGACTCCGCCAGCAATCGATAGCCCTCGCCGATCAGCAGATCGCCGACATTGAGCGCGATCGGCACGCCGTGCGCACCGCAGAGTGTCGGCTCGCCGTAGCGTTCGAGATCGCCGTCCTCGATGTCGTCGTGGACGAGCGACGCCTTGTGAAAGCATTCCACCGCCACGGCGATCCGCTGGATCGCGTCGAACGACCGTTGGTCGTGATCGGTGTTCTGAGCGTCGTTCTCGTCACCGCCACCGGGTCGCAGCGCCTCGAACACCGCCGCAGCCAGAAAGGGCCGCCACCGCCGGCCGCCGACAGCCAGCCACTCGCGACCGATCTCCTCGGCATGGCCCACCGGCGGTCCCATCAGCCGATCGAGCGCCGGCCGTTCGAACCACGTCTTCACGGTGTCGTGCAGGCCGCCGAGATCGAGCCGTCGCGACCGGTCGGCCGCCTCGAGGTGGATGTAGTCCCAGACCCAGTCGACGTCGACCGTCGTATCGATGCAGTCGTCCTGGAGCAGCGGCACGGCCACCGCCGGAATCGCCGCCGCCTGCACGTGCGAAAATGTTTTTTCAAGCACAGCCATACAGCTCACGCCGACGATCGCCTCGATCGTGCCGGTCTGCACCATCGCCATCACCAGCGCCGAGCCCTCGGCCACGAGCACCGCGTAGCCGAGTCGCTCGGCCTCCGCCTGGAAATCCTGGATCGAGCAGAGGCCGCACTGCTTGCAGAGCAGGCCGAACTCATCGAAGGGCGCCGGGCAGCGGTTTTCCACCCGCAGGCACTTGGGCATGAGCAGGAGCCGGCGTTCGAAGGGCACGGCGGCAAGGGCGTCGCGCCATGACTCGTTGTTGACGGTGACGACCGCGTAATCGAGATACGCCTCCGACAGGCCCGCCTCGGCGAGCGCGGCGGTCGCCCGCCGGCGGAGTTCGTCCATGCCCAGTGGCGGCACGGCACGGTCACGGCTCATCCCGCGCCGCACGGCGTCGCGGAGGGCGTCACGATCTGCCTTGGTCGGGGGAATGCCGGCCTGTGGCGGCCGCGACCGGATCACCGCCGGCGGCACCGGTGGCGGCAGGATCGCAAGTGCAATCGTCGCTGGGTCTACGGTGGACATCGCGGGCACCTCTCCGGGGGAAGCCACAGTATGACGTTTGGCGCGGTCTTCGTCAGGTGGAGCGGTCCGCTCCCGCGGCCCCGGCGGTCCCGGTGGAATTCGTGCCGCCAGCCGCTGCCTCTTTTGCGGCCGACGCCCGGGCAGCCGCCGCCTCGACCCGCCGCTGGATCTCCTCGGGAGATGGCAGGGCATCGAGCACCTCGCGGGGGATCTGGGCTGCATCAGCAAGCTTCGTGAGGCAGCGCCGTCGCTCAGCCAACGCCTGGTCGGCACTCCGCTCCTTGGAGAACCTCGTCTTGGCGTCGGCGCTCCGCTCTCTCAGCTTGGCGTAAATATCTCCGCCCAGGAGCGCGGAGATGTCGACCTTCATCTTCTCACGGTGGACGTCAGCCTCCGCCACTGGGCCGCCATCGATCGGGCCTGCGTGGTACTTGGGAAACATGATCGCCACCTCGGGGCAGACCCGCGAGCAGGCTGGGCAGTTGACCTTGCAGTTGGCAGGATTCTCGACACGGAGCGTCTGGTCGCCTGCCACGCCGTAGACGTCGAACAGGCAGAAACTCAAGCACTGCATGCAGTTGGTGCACCGGGCCGTGTCGATCACCGGAAACCACGGCTTCCAGGTCTCGGCGGTGTTGGCGACCGGTCCGTTGGCGATCGTCGATGCTTCCGGAGGCCGGTTCATCCGTCGCTCGCCGCGAGCCGTCTCGACTGCAGCGACGGTCTCTGCGACCGACAGCCCCGTGACGTCGCGCACCATCACCTCGCATCGTCCGCTTGCATCGCTCACCGCGGGCGGCCCGTCGGGAAAGCAGCCGATCACGATCATCGCGCCGCCGGCCCGCAGGTCGGCCGTGCCCGCCCCGGCCCGCGTGACGGCATACCCGCGGTCGAGGAGCGAGGCGAAGAGGCCGGCTCGGTCGGTGGCGGCCAGCGGAGTGGCTCCCGTGCCCTCGTAGACGACCACTCGCGGCGGCAGCAACGCTTCGGCGATCATGATCTGGCTCCTTCGGGAGCGGGCAGCACGCCGGCCAGCACGGTCTCCGCGGTCTCGGTTCGCATGTTGAGGATCTCCACGCCCTGCTTTGGCAGCGGTGCATCGGCGAGCACGAAGAGCCCCTCCACGGCGCGGGGCCAGCATGCCGCGATCCTCAGCGGCCGGTCGCCACGGGCAAGTTCCGCCAGGTGCGGGTCGCGACGGGCCGCCATCTCACAGAGATCGGGCACCATCTCGAAGCCGCGGCCGGCCGCGGCGAGGCCTTCGAGCACCGCATCCTTCACGGCGACCGGCACGATCTGCGCATACGCGCAGCGGCAGTAGAGGATGCGGGTGGCATCGGCCTGACTGGCCGCAGGGCCGTCCGGCGAGCGTGGCTCGGTCATGGATGCACCCTTCCTGCGGCCGGATAGGTGCCGAAGTCGTTGAACCAATACCGTTTCGCGAAGCGGTACATCCAGTGCTTTTCCGGAATCTCGCGGCCGGGAAGATCCTGGCTCGACCGCGGCGTCATCGCCAGCAGTTCCTGCCGGGCGGTGCCCCGCTGGGTCGTGTCGTGGGCGCCATGGCGGTCGGCGATGTCGAGGATCAGCCGCGGATTCTCGAGCACCACGCAGCCACGACTGTGTTGGGCCGCTGCGTCGCGCATGTCCTTCAGAAACGCCGACTGCGTCACCTGCTCGTAGAACGAGCCTGTGCCCACCTGTTCCACCGCCAGTTGGATGATCGGGCAGGGCTCGATGCCGCCCGAAGGGCCGACATGGTGCGTGAGACCGATCGCCATCGGGCACAGCGCGTCGCCTTCGTCGTCGTAGTAGGCATCGACGATCGCGATCGGCAGCCGTGCCCGCTGTTCCACCACGAACCGTCGCACGCGGACGAGCTGGTCGGGCGTGAGCGCCAGTTCCGGCGACGACTCCGGGCCGACGGGGCGATAGCCGTGAAACCAGGTGTAGTGGACGCCCATGTCGATCAGCCGCCGAAGCCACTCCTCGGTGAGCATCGTGTCGATGTTGGAGCGGCAGAGGCTCGTGGCCACGCCCGTGATCAGTCGAGCCTCGAGGCAGAGTTCGAGGCCGCGGAGCGACCGGTCGAGAACCTGACGGTTACCGCGACGAATATCGCTCGTCGCCGCGTCACCCTCGATGCTCACCAGCGGCGTGGCGTTGCCGAGAGCCTGGAGGCGGCGGGCGATCTCGGGCGTGATCAGCTGGCCGTTGGTGAAGATCTGGAAGTAGCAGTCGGGGTGGGCGGCCAGCAGGTCGAGCAGCCGCGGGTGGAGGAACGGTTCGCCTCCGAGCAGGCCGAAGAAGACGTTGCCGTGGGCCTTGGCATCGCTGATGATTGCGTCGAGTTCCTCGAAAGGCACCATCGTCCGTGGCGCCTGCACGTCGACCCAGCAGCCCTGGCATTTGAGGTTGCAGGAGTTGATGACGGAGAGATGGAGGAATGGTGGAAAGATAATTCCCCGCCGCCGCCGCGCCTTGAATTTCTCGACGGCGATGAGGCCCTTCACGCCGAAGTTCCAGCCGAACTTCCAGAGGCAGTTGGGCGCCACCGACGACAGCATGTGGCCGGCCATCCGGGGCAGGATCATGGGAAGATGCTCGGTGAGGCAACAGGAATTGGGGACGGGAGCGATTTTCGCTGCGAAAATCGCTCCCGTCCCCATTTATACCCGCGCGGGGATGCGGTGGGTGGGGACGGGCCGGCCGGGCCGGAAGTGTTCGATATGAAGGATCGCGTGGGGCAGGCCGGCCGCACAGGTCGCCACCGCCGACCGCACGGCCCGCTCGAGGTCGGCCGGGTCGGCCTCGGCCCGCAGGTTCACGAGCAGCCGGCCGATGTCGAGCGGCTCCGACAGCCGGTGCGAGAGGTGGGCCGAGTCGGCCGTGCGGACGAGGTTGGCCGCGGCGAGTTCGTAGGGATCGCCCTCGATCGCGAGCGTGCCTTTGAGGTGTGCGATCTCCTGGCCGCTCGACTCGAGCGATGCGCGGATGGCCGCCAGGATCCGCACGAGCAGGTCGTTGCCGTCGAACTCGGCCGCGTCGGTCGCCCCAACCTGCACCTCCGCGTTGAGCCAGCCGAGCAGCGATTCTCCAAGGGCATAGCGGTCGTAATCGATCTCGGCGATCGCCGCCGCCTGCGAGGTGTCGGCGAGCAGCCGTTCGAACCACGGCTCGAGGCCGGCGCCGTCGCGGGCGGAGCATTCGAGGATCAAGGCCCGCGGGTTCACCGCCGCGATCGCCGTCCGCAGCCGCTCGATCCGCGAGGCGTCGACCAGGTCGCACTTGTTGACGACGACGATCTCCGCCTCCTCCAGCTGCTTTCGATAGATGTAGCCCACGTGTTCGGAGAGCTTCGCGGCGGCGATGCCCAGCACACGTTCGGCCCGCAGCGGATCGACCACCACGCTCATCGGTGCCACTGTGAATCGGTCGCCGTAGATCTGCTCGAGCGGCAGCGTGACCGTGGCCACGAGGTCGGTGCAGCTCCCCACCGGCTCGGCGATCAGCACGTCGGGCGCGGTCTCCCGCACGAGCGATTCGGCCGCCTCGACGAGTGACGTGAACCGGCAGCAGAAGCAGCCACCCACGATCTCCTCGACCGGCATGCGATGGGCCGCGGCGAGGGCCGTGTCGACGAGCCCTCCGCCCTGGTCGTTCGTGACGAGGCCCACGCGGAGCCCGCGGCCGGCGAGCCATTCGGCCAGACGCAGGATCGACGTCGTCTTGCCCGCGCCCAGAAAGCCGCCGATCATCACGTAGCGGGCCTTTGTGACGTCGCGGTCATCGGACGTGTTCATGCATCGTCTCCCGGGGGATCGCCAGCAGCGTGGCCGTCGCCGTCACTATAGCGGGATGCCTGGAGCTGATCGATCGTCGCGGTGAGCAACGCGATGTAGCCGTGAACGTCGAGATGGCCTGGTGCAGGTGTACCTTGCACGGAGTAGAGCCAGCCGGCACCGTAGGGATCGGAATGGGTAAGGCAGGCTTCCGCGGTGAGCGCCGGATTCGCCGCGGCGAGCGTCCCGTCGACGACGCAGAAGAGGTCGCTGACCGCCTTGAAGCCCTCGACGGTGCCGAGCCGGTCACCGCCGGCAATCGTCTGGCCCGGCTGCACCTCGAGCACCATCTCTACCAGTTCACCGAGCATCCGCGTGGCGAATTTCGTGAAGCCCACGTGCCAGAGTCGCGGCGCGGCGTCGCCCGAGGCGGCCTGACCGTCCGAACCATCCGCGGGCCGCAGCCAGAAATGAGACGGCGTGTAGAGGCAGTCCACGGGGAACCGCGCCGAGAAGTGGGCATGCCGAAAGCGGACGGTTTCCATGCTGGCGATGCTACCCGCCTGCCACCGGCCCACGCAACGGCCCGCGTTGTTCCGTGCCTACTTCGAAGGTGGCCGCGACTCGAGTGCGAACGTGAAATCGTTCTTCGCGGCCGACTTCACCTCGGCACTGAGGCCGCTGGTGTTTGCGTCGGTGTAGCGGATCGGAATGAGCGACTTTGGCGGCTGCATTCCCACCTTGGGATTGGGATCGAAGGTCGGCATGTCCTCCTCGCAGATGATCACCACCTTGTGGAAGCCGACGAGGGCACCATCGCCCGGTTTGAATGCCGTTAACGAAAACCGGCCGTCCGTCCCGATGATGCCGACCGCCATGCGGCCCTTCGTGCCCTTGCTGCTGTCGGGCAAGAACTGCACCTGCCCCTTGGTGAGCGGCTGGCCGTCGAGCGTGACGATGCCGCCCACCTGTCCGAGTGGCGGTATCTTCACGCCGCTGCAGCCCGAGACTGCGACAATCGCCACGGCGACAGCGCACCAGGAGTTCAGGATCACTTTCAGAGACATTCCAGATTCCTTCGGGGGATGTTTGTCGGCGGTGTTTGTCGCGTCAGGAAGACGTTTCGGTCACTCGAAAAGAGTGTTGGTTTCGCCACCGGCGATCGTCGCCAGATTCCTCCAGACCGTGATGTCGATGTTGTCGCTGACGAACCCGGCGCTGGCGTCAGCCCTGACCATGTGCACGCCACCGATGTGCTGCGAGCTGAATGAATGGGTCGCCCACTGGTTGTAATGGGTGAAGCCGGCAATCTGATTTGGGCTATAAAGCATGGTCTTCGTGCTGCCAGAGCCCTCGAGAACGAACCCCAACGACCACGGCGACCAGCGGCTGTCGGGGTCGATCGACGTTTGGGGAGTAGCCCAGCTTTTGCTGACCGCGATCTGCGAGTCGGGCCGGAATTCGCCATAGATGAACGTCTTCGACGTGCCATCCGTGATGTCCTTGATCTTTGTGGTCGCCGGATTCGCGAACGGAAGTCCTGAATAAAATCCGTTTCCGGTGGCGAGCAACCCGAAGACACCCCGAGTCGATGCAACGGAGTAGTCCGCAGCGGCGCCCCGAACGCCGAGGTAGCAGGTCACGCCTGTGGTGAAGGTGCCGCCGGTACCGGCACAATATTGGTTGGCGCTGCCCGATTTCTTTTCGCCATACGACGGGCAAAGGAAGGTGAGCGGCGGCAACGTGCCGCCGGCCGCTGCGGTGTTCACCGGGTCGTTGAAGTCCTTCGTGAGGTCGAACTTGTTGTAACGGACCGTCTCCTCGATGTATGGCAGGATCATCACCAGTGGACCGAGGGCCTTGGGGCCGCATGTCCAGCGAAAATCGGCTAGCGTGGCGCCCGGGAACACGCTGCGGGCGTCGTGGTAGTTCAGCAGCCCCAGTCCCAACTGCTTCATGTTGTTAATGCACGCGCTCCGCCGAGCCGATTCGCGGGCCGCCTGGACGGCCGGCAGGAGCAGGCCGACGAGCGTGCCGATGATGGCGATCACCACCAGCAGTTCAACAAGGGTAAAACCTCGTTGCGGGCGGGACGAGCCGCCCGGCGAAACCCGAGAACGTGACGAATTCATGGGACACCTGTGAGGAGATGAGAAGATAAAAACATGAAATGAGAGATCAGTCATCGATACCGGCATGGGTGACAGAACTGACCAGACAAAACTGACCGGACAGACATTCCCTGTTGGACGCCAAAAATAAGGAATACGTCCAACGGAGCAGGGGTGGGTTTTCGGTGTTCCCACCCCTCGTCTATGGTAGTCCTGTTCGTCGACCGCCGCAATGCTTGCGTGCCTTCTGCGCATCTCGGCCGGGAACGGGCTTTCGAAGCGGAGATCGGCCCCTGTTTCGGGGTGGACGAACCAAACGTGCATCAACCTGCACGCGTCAAGGTTTCGGCCGAGTCACGGTGCTGGTGGGCGTTGGGGTCATAAGCAAAACGGCGGCACGCGATGTGTGCTCGGTAAACCCCGGTCGCAGGCGACATACACCATCAGGGGTTGCCTGGGCCGAGCCTGCTTTCCGTGGCCCGCCACATCGGTCAACAGGCATCTCTTGCACTGCGAGGTTCTCCGATGCAGCGTTCTTTTTGGCACCTGGCAGCCCTGGTCGTGCTGATCGCTGCGACCGCGCTGACGGCACGTGCCGCCGACCCGACGCTCCTGTTCGACGGCGCGTCGTTCTCCGGTTGGAACGGCGACACGAAGGAAACCTGGCGGATCGAGAACGGCGCGATCGTGGCCGGCAGTCCCGACAAGGCCGCGCCGCGGAACGAGTTTCTCGCCACCGACCGCGAGTTCGAGAACTTCGAGCTGAAACTCGAATACCGCATGGACTGCACGGGCGGCTGCAACGCGGGCGTGCAGTTTCACTCCAAGCGGGTGCCGAACCATCACGAGGTGAGCGGCTACCAGGCCGACATCGCCCCGGGCATCACCGGCGGCCTCTACGACGAGAGTCGCCGCAACAAGATGCTCGCACTGCCGCCGAAGGAGCTGCAGGCGAAGGCACTCGCGGCCGCGAAGGATGGCTGGAACGAATACACGATCCGCGCCGAGGGGCGGCGGATCCGGCTCTCGATCAACGGCATCGAACTGCTCGACTACACCGAGCCCGATGCGACGATCCCGCTCAAGGGGATGATCGCCCTGCAGATCCACGGGGGACTCAAGGGCACGATCCGCTACCGCAACCCGCGGATCACCGAGTTGCCCGCGGGAAACCCCGCAGCCGGTCGAGCAGCCTTTTGATGTCGGCGGGCAGTGGGCTTTCGAAGCGGAGATCGTCTCCTGTTTCAGGATGGACGAATCCCAGTTCGGCGGCGTGCAGCATCACCCGTGGGGCCTGCGACGTGTCTTCCACTTTCATGTGCCGCGGCGCGGAGTAGACCCGCTCGCCGCAGACCGGGTGGCCGATCTCGGCAAGATGGATGCGGATCTGGTGGGTGCGGCCGGTCTCGAGCCGGCACTCGACGAGCGTGAAGGCGTCGCCGAACTGCTCGACGGGCTGCACGTGCGTGACCGCCCGCTTCCCTTCCTCGGTCTCCGACGAGCCGCGACGGCCGTCGCCACGATCGCGGACGAGGTTCGTCTGAATCGTGCCAGCCCCGACCCGCCCCACGCAGATGGCGAGATACCGCCGGTGCGTGGTGTGGGCCCGGAACTGTTCGGCGAGGATCCGCTCGGCCGGAACCGTGCGGGCAAAGACAACAAGGCCGCTCGTCTCCCGATCGATCCGGTGCACCGCCCGGACCGGCGGGACGTGGCGGTGTTTTTTGCCTCGGGCACCATGACGGGCGAGCAGAAAGCCGGCGATCGCGTCGGGTACCATTTCGTCGAGCGTCGGCTGCACCTGCCGCCGCCGCGTCGGCCAGGAAAGCTCCTCGGTGTGCCGCGTGGTGGTGATGCCGGTCGGCTTGTCCACCACCACGACCTGATCGTCGAGATACACAACCCGCACGTCGTCGGCCTTCGGCGGCGCGGCCGCCGCCGCGGCGAGCACCTTCACCACCTCGCCGTCCTTCAGCCGACGCGCCGTGTCGGTGCAGATGTTGCCATGGATCATTACCCGTCGCGACCGCACGAGCTTCTGCACTTGCGACCAGCTTGCGGCGCCCGAGTCACCCGCGGCCAGCTTGGCGCGGAGAAAGGCCGCGACCGTCTGGCCACGGTCGGTGGCGGTGACATGATGAACGGTGCCGGGCGCGGGTTTCATGCGGCAAATCTACCATGGGTTCGCGGGGTCTGATGCCGCGGGATCGCATCATCCCGTCGCTCACGCTCAGGGCTTGTATTCGCGGACGGTGTGATTCCCGTACAAGCCCCCGGCGTGAGCCGGGGGATCGCGAACGTCCGGCTCACGGGGCACGGGCAGCCCCGGACCGTCGCCAGCGGGCCAGAGAACACCCGGCTTGACCGCAGTTTCTACGGTTTTAGACTCTGTCGGGAGGCCTCATATCGGCATGCCTCCCCCAGGCAAGCCGTTTTCTCCTTCTTCTAGCGAGGACCTCTTCCCGTGCCCGGCACATGCGTTATCGGTCTGCAGTGGGGCGACGAAGCCAAAGGCAAACTCGTCGACATCCTCACCGAAGACCACGAGATCGTCGTCCGGTATCAGGGCGGCGCGAATGCCGGCCACACCGTCGTCTCCAACGGCCAGACCTGGAAGCTCTCGCTCATTCCCAGCGGCATCCTCCGCGACAACGTGACCTGCGTCATCACCGGCGGCGTGGCCCTCGATCCCGCCAGCGTGATCAGGGAAATCGACATGCTCGAGGAGCGCGGTGTTCGCGTCGAAGGCAAACTGCGGATCAGCGACCGGGCCCACCTCGTGTTTCCATGGCACGTTGCCGAAGACAAGCAGCTCGACGGCAGCCTGTCGGGGGGCGAGGCGATCGGCACGACCGGCCGTGGCATCGGCCCCTGCTACCGCGACAAGGTGGGCCGCTCGCTGGCGATCCGCCTCGGTGATCTCTACCGCGACGAGTTTCGCGGCCGCCTGGAACACATCGTCGGCATCAAGAACCAGCTGCTGTCGGGCTGGCAGGCGGGCGGGGCGGGCAAGCCCGAGCTGCTCGACGCCGCTGCGATCTACGACCAATATATGGAGTATGCGGAGCGGCTGCGGCCCTACGTGTTCGACACGACGGCCTATCTGCTCGACGCCATCGAAGGGGGCAGCCGCATGCTCTTCGAGGGGGCGCAGGGGGCTTTGCTCGACATCGACCACGGCACGTTTCCCTTTGTCACCAGCAGCAATTCCTCGGGCGTCGGCGTGTCGAGCGGCTCCGGAATCCCGGGCCGGTGGGTCGAGCGGGTGATCGGTGTCGTGAAGGCCTATTCAACGCGGGTTGGTGGCGGCCCGATGCCGACCGAACAGACCAATTCGATCGGCGAACACCTCCGCGAGCGCGGGCGGGAATATGGCACGGTGACGAAGCGGCCGCGGCGGTGCGGCTGGTTCGACGCCGTCGCCGCCCGCTACACCGCGAGGCTGTCGGGCGTGGACGAACTGGCTGTGATGCTGCTCGACGTGCCAGGTGGGCTCGACGAGCTGAAGATCTGCACCGCCTACACGGTGGACGGCACGCAGCTGAGCCACTTCCCCAGTCACGTCGATGATCTCAAGAAAGCCGTGCCTGTCTACGAGACGCTGCCAGGCTGGAGTGAGGATCTTTCGACGTTCCGGAGCTACGACGCCCTGCCTGCTGCCGCAAAGGCGTATCTTGCCAGGATTGGAGAGTTGCTCGGGAGGCCGGTGTCGATCGTGTCGGTCGGGCCCGACCGTGAGCAGACGATCTTCTGCGACCGCACCGCCCACGAGCAGAAACCATGGTCACGCCCCCAGTCACGCACGCCGGCGAACGCCTGATGACAGGCCAGGCTGGCACTGCGGCCGAATCGTCGCTTCCAGCTCCGGCCAACGATTCCGGCGGGGCCGCCGCCGGCCGGCTGCCCCGGCACGTCGCCATCATCATGGATGGCAACGGCCGCTGGGCCGTGCAACGCGGGCTGCCGCGGATCGAAGGGCATCGGCGCGGCGTGGACAGCGTGCGGCGGATCACCGAGCACTCCGCCCGGCTGGGCGTCGAGCAGCTCACGCTCTATTGCCTGTCGAGCGAGAACTGGCGGCGTCCGGCCCACGAACTCGAGCTTCTCATGCAACTGCTCGAGCAATACCTGATCGAGGAGCGGCCGCTGTTGATGCGTGAGCGGATCCGCCTGTCGATGATCGGCCGCCGGGAGGGATTGCCCGCGTCCACGCTCGAGGAACTCGATCGGACCGTCGCGCTCACGGCCGGCAATGACAGGCTCAACCTCTGCTTGGCCATCAACTACGGCTCGCGGGCTGAGCTCGTCGACGCCGCGAGGGCACTCGCGCAGGACGCTCGCGACGGATTGATCGATCCGCTGCAGATCGACGAGTCTGCCGTCGCGTCGAGGCTCGACACTGCCGGCATGCCCGACCCCGATCTCCTCATCCGCACCGCGGGTGAGATGCGGGTCAGCAACTTCCTGCTCTGGCAGATCAGCTATGCCGAGTTGTGGGTCACGGACGTGTGCTGGCCCGACTTCGCCGAGCCGCATCTCGATGCCGCGATCGCGTCGTTCGCCAGCCGCGAACGACGCTTCGGAGGGCTGAGTCAGACGTGACCGCTGAACACGCATCACCTGGGCGTTCATCCGAAGCGCATGCATCGACGGGGCACGCGCCTCCGCCACAGGCCGGCGAGTCTCGGCGTGCTGTGGTTCGCGCGTTCGGATCTCGCGCCGTGTTTGCGGTCCTGATCACGGCCGTCTTCGCAACGCTCTCCTGGGCAGACTGGATCGGCCTCGGCGGCGCGCAGCCTGCCTGGTGGCTGCTGCCTGTGGCGGTCGTGTTGGCGGTCGGAAGCGTCGAGGAAATGGTGCGGCTCTTCGCGGCACGGGATATCCAACTGCCGGCGTGGCTACTGCGGCCGGCCGTGGTGGCGGTGGTGCTCGCGGCGGCGGCGGGGGCCGAAGCCTTCGCGGCGGCCTCGTCCGCGGCGTCGCCGATCGCCGCGATCGGATGGCCAGCCATGATGATCGTCTTCGCGATTATCGGGCTTTTTCTCGTGGAGATCGTCACCTACAGGCCCCATGGATCCGCAATCGAACGGCTGACTGCCGGGGTCTTCACGATCGCGTTTCTCGGGCTGCCCTTTGCGTGCATCGTGAGCCTGCGGCTGCTCTGCCTGGAAAACCTTGGTCCGGAGCAGACTGGCCGTGGGCACCTGGGCATGCTGCCGCTGGTGAGCCTCGTGGCGGTGGCGAAAGCTGGCGACATTGCGGCCTATCTGGGCGGCACGCTGCTGGGACGGCACCGGATGACGGCCGCTCTCAGTCCCGGCAAGACGTGGGAGGGGGCGGCGGCGTCGCTGGCCGGATCGTCTGCAGCCGCGTGGATCGTGCTGGAGCAGTTCGGGAGCGCGATCTTGGCGCGGCCGTGGGGCGGCTGGCTCGTCTTCGGGCTCAGCGTGGGACTCGCCGCCATGGTGGGCGATTTGGCGGAGTCGTTGCTCAAGCGGGAGTGCGGGGCAAAGGACTCCGGCAGGTCGCTAGGTGGTCTGGGCGGGTTTCTCGACCTTGTCGACTCGCTCCTCTTCGCCGCCCCGGCGGCCTGGCTGTTATGGGTGCTCGGCGGCCGTTGAAGGCCGCATTCTGCGAGGAAAACGTCGATTCTGGGCCTGTTCGCTCCCGCGCAGGTATACTCTGGGCATTGTCCCGTTCACCCAAAAGACCGTTGGTGTGTCACACACCACGGGCTTCGATGTCCCGCACGTCTATCGCGGTCGTCGATTCCAAGCGGCTTGTCGCCGTCTTCGGGCCGAGAGACCAGCACCTGCGCAGGATTCGGTCAGCCCTCGGGGTTGGCGTTTCGGCCCGCGACGACTCGATCCAGATCGAGGGCGAAGAGGCGGCCGTGCTTCGTGCCGCCGAGATCTTCGAAGAGCTCGATCGCATCGCCCGTGAGCATGGGGCCGTCGATGTGGCCGATGTCACCCAACTTCTTTCGGCGGCCACGGGCACCGCGCCCGCGGTGCCGCGTGACCCGATCGAGGTGCATCGGCCGGACAAGCAGGTGCAGCCCCGGTCGGTGGGGCAGGCAGCCTATGTGAAGGCGATCCGCGAACACGATGTGGTGGTCTGCAGCGGGCCGGCGGGCAGCGGCAAGACCTTCCTCGCCGTCGCGATGGCGGTGTCGGCTCTGCGCACGGAACAGGTCCGCAAGATCGTGCTCGTGCGTCCGGCCGTGGAGGCTGGCGAAAGCCTCGGCTACCTGCCGGGCGACCTGCAAGCCAAGATCAATCCCTACCTGCGGCCACTGCTCGACGCGCTCAGGGAAATGGTCGATTACGAACTGCTCAAACGGCTCACCGAGCAGGACGTCGTCGAGATGGTCCCGCTGGCCTACATGCGCGGCCGCACGCTCAACAACGCCTTCATCATCCTCGACGAGGCGCAGAACACGACCGTCGCGCAGATGAAGATGTTTCTCACGCGGCTCGGCGTCGGCTCCAAGATGGTGATCTCCGGCGACACCACCCAGATCGACCTGCCGCCCAACCGCCGCAGCGGCTTGGTCGACGCGATGGAGCGGCTCGAACGCGTCCGCGGCTGCGGCCGAGTGCAGCTCGGCGGGATCGACATCGTCCGCCATCCGCTCGTTCAGCGGATCGTCGAGGCCTACGGCGACGGAAGCCCATGACCATTGCCCCATCCTCCTACCGTCGCCGTTTGAAGCGGGGCTCCTCCGTCGAGGTGCCCCACGGCTTCTGGGGCACGCTGCTGGAGAATGTCTCGCGGTCCGAGGTGCTCCTGCGACTCGCCCTCTGCCTGGGGGCCGCCCTCGTGCTGCTGATGCTCATGCACGGCTGGTCGGAGCCGTTTCCGTTTCGTGCGGGGATGGTCTCGCCGCGTGGTGTCGTAGCCCGTGTGCCGTTCGAGAAGCCCGACGCGGAACGGACCCGGACCGCTCAGGAGCGGGCCGCAGCGCAGGTGCGAGTGGTCTACTCGCAGGACAAGGCGCCGATCGTGCGGCTGCGTGACGGACTCAAGAACCGCCTCGCCGAGATCGCGGCCGCCGAGTCGGTCACCGCGTCATCGCGGGCAGCCTGGCTGGAGTTTGCCCCCGAGGCGGCGCCGGTCATCGATGCACTGGTGGCTGCCTGGGAAAAACCGGCGGTCCGCGAACCGCCGCTCGCGCCGGAGCCGCCTGCTGGAGCGAACCCGCCGGTTCCACCGAGCCCGCCCGACTCGCCGACTCCGGCTGATGCAGCATCCGATGCAAGGCCTTCCGATGGCGAGAAGAAGACCGTGACAGAGTCAGGCGTTGCAGAGGCCAAGCCCGCCGAGCAGCCCGACAAGCGGGTGATGGAGGCAGGGCAGTCCTTTCAGCGGTTTCGCGCCCGCATCGACACGAAGGAGCGGCTCCTCGAATGCGAGAAGGCGATCGATCGCAGCTTTGCCGACCTCGAGAACATGGGTGTGCTCGAGAAGATCCAGCACGGCATCGACGAGGGTAGCCAGACGGAGATCGACGTTCATCCGCTGGGCAACGCCGCCGAGGTGGCGCGGGCGCAGGTCGCCGATGTGCTGCAGGGCGAAGCGAAGGCCCGGATGCGTTCGCGGCTCGATGAAGAGCTCGGAGAGGGACCGCTTGCCAGCCGGGTGTTTGCCTGGCTCGAGACGCGGCTGTCCGGGACGCTCGAGATCGATCGCGATGCGACGGTGAAGGCCAAGAAGGAGGCGATCGAAAAGACGCCGCAGCAGTTCGTCCGCTACGCCGCCGGTGATTTGTTGGCCGACGCGGGCGTGCCGATGAAGGCCGACGACGTGCAACTCCTCGAGCGAGAGCACGAGGAATATGTTCGCCAGCAGGATGCCCGGCAGCGGATCGGCCGGGCACTGTCGCTGTTTGGCCTGTTTGCGGCGATGTTCGCCCTGTCGGGGTTCTACATCCACCTGCATCATCGCGAGGTGCTCGATGATCTCGGGCACGTCGCCACGTTGGTCGGGCTCTCGGCGGCGACCATCGCGCTCTGTCTTCTGTCGGCGGGCGAGGCGTGGCGGGCCGAGATCGTGCCGCTGCTCGTCTTCGCCATGACCGTGGCAATCGCCTACGACGAGGATCTGTCGCTTCTGCTGGCGGCCGAGGTGGCGCTGGTCGTGGTGATCGGGTTGGGCCGCGGCCTGGCCGACTACGTCACGCTCTGCGCCGCCGCGGCAGCGATGGTTTTCTGGATGGGCCGGATCCGCAGCCGAAGCAAGCTTATCTACGTGGGACTGTGGGCTGGTGCCGTCGTGATCGCCACGCAGATCGGGGCCAATCTTCTGGAAGAGCGGCCTTTCGACACGCAGTTGCTCTACGAGGCCGGGCGCACCGGTGTCTGGACCCTGTTGGCCGGGTTCCTGATGACCGGCTTGCTGCCGTTCATCGAGCGGTCGTTCGGCGTGCTCACCGACCTGAGCCTCCTGGAAGTCGGTGACGTGGCCCATCCGCTCCTGCAGGAACTCGTCCGCCGCGCTCCAGGCACGTACAACCACTCGATCAACGTGGCGAGCATCGGCGAGGCCGCAGCCGATGCGATCGGCGCGCGCGGGCTGCTCGTGCGAGTGGGGGCCTATTTCCACGACTCTGGCAAGATGCTCAAGCCCGCCTACTTCATCGAAAACCAGGGGCAGGAAAACCGGCACGAGTCGCTCGTGCCGGCGATGAGCACGCTGATCATCATCGCCCACGTCAAGGAGGGCGTGGAACTCGCGCGGCAGTACAACCTCCCGCACCCGATCGTCGACATTATCGCCGAGCACCACGGGACGACGCTTGTGGAGTTTTTCTACCGCCGCGCGACCGAGCTGTCGCAGACCGACCCCAACGGCACTGAGATCGATGAGCTCAACTACCGCTACCCTGGCCCCAAGCCGAGTTCGCGGGAGTCGGCTGTGTTGATGCTCTCCGACGCGGTCGAAAGCGCCAGCCGTGCCCTTACCGAGCCGACGCCCGCCCGGATTGCCAGCCTCGTGCATGATCTCGCCATGAAGCGGCTGCTCGACGGGCAGTTCGACGAATGCGGCCTCACGCTGGAGGAGCTCGAACTCATCGAGCGGAGCCTGGTGAAGAGCCTGACGGCGGTCTATCACGGCCGCGTCAAATATCCCGACCAGAGGACGGCGTAGTGCCCCAAACCCGTGGCCGCTCCGTCTCCCTGCCGCCTCGACCGACGCTCGTCGTCGATGTGAGTGATCGGCAGACTCTGCTGCGGGTCTCGGCCCGCGGCCTGGAGCGGTTGGTGCGCAGCGCATTGATCGCGGAGGGCGTGGAGCAGGCCGAAATCGGCGTCATCCTGGTCGATGATCGGCGGATTGCGGCGGTCCATCGCCGCTGGCTCGGTCTGGCTGGCCCCACCGATGTGATCACGTTCGATCTCTCCGCGGGCACCGCCGGCCCGCCGGGTGCGGATGGTTTGGCAGGCGACATTGTGGTGAGCACCGAGACGGCCCGCCGCATGGCCCGCGCCGTCGGCTGGACCCCGCGGCAGGAACTCGCCTATTACATCGTTCTCGACGTGCTGCATCTCACCGGCTACGACGACCACACAGCTGCCGACCGCCGCCAGATGCGGGCCCGCGAGCGGGCCGTGATGAAAGCCTGTGGGCTGCCGGTTCCGCCGCGAACGAGGGCCGCAGGCACCCTCCCATGAATGCCGCGGAATCACTCGGAATCGAATCGGCGTTCATGCTGCTTCTGCTGGCGAGCCTGGCGGCCGTGCAGGCCCGCAGCGTTCGCGGCGCCCAGCGGCACCGCATCCAGGACCTCTGCCGACGTGCCGGCGTGCCGGCCCACTGCGACGAGATCGTGGCGGCCAGCGAGACGATCGCCTTCGTGGCAGCGTCGGTGGTGGTGATTGCGGCCGTCGTCGCCACGCTGCTGGCGGCTCGCGGCCTGTTTGCCGCTTCCGGTGGCATGCTGGCATTGGAGGTTTCCGCGGTGGCTGGCTGGATCGCGATCGTTTGGCTTGTGCTCGTCGTGGTGCCGATGCTGTTGACGATGTTCGCGGGGCCGTGGATCGTGGTGGCGACGTGGCGGCTGTGGCGGCCGGTGGTCGGCATATTGGGGCCGGTCGTCCGGTTCCTTGGCAGTCTGGCGGCGGCACTCGGCCGTGCTGCCGTGGGTCGGGGCGGCGACGGGGCCTCGGTCGAGCGGCCGCAGGACGAACTGCGGCTGGTCGTTGAAGAGGCCCACCGCGAAGGCCGCATCGAGGGGACGGCCCGCGACATGATCAGGGGCGTCATCGGTCTGGACGAGGTCCGCGTGTCGCAGATCATGACGCCCCGCACGCAGATGATCGCGATCCCTTTGGCCACCGATTGGGACGAGGCGGTCCGTCTGGCCGCGGAGAGTGCCCACACACGACTGCCGGTGTGGGATCGTTCCGCGGACGACGTCGTCGGCATCATCCACACTCGGGACGTGCTCACCAGACTCGCCGACGGACTCACGCCGGGGACCGCCGCCTCCCCTGCCGCACCCGTCGGCATCCGTCCTCTGCTGAGGCCCCCATGGTTCGTGCCCGAATCGATGAGCGTGCGGACGCTCCTCCTGGAGTTCCAGCGCGGCAAGACGCACATGGCCATCGTCACCAACGAGTTCGGGGGCGTGTCGGGGCTCGTCACGATCGAGGATGCCCTGGAGGAAATCGTGGGCGAGATCGCCGATGAACACGACGAGGCGTTCTCTGACGGCATCCGGCTGGTCTCGCCCGATGCGTGCGAGGTGCTCGCGCACGTGCCGGTCGCGCGAGTGAACGAACGGATGGGATTGTCGCTGCCGGAGGAGGCGGGGTATGAGACGATCGGCGGTTTCGTCTTCCACCAATGTGGCCGGATTCCGGAGGTGGGTGAGAAGATCCGGTCGCACGGCGCGATCGTGGAGGTGCTCGCCGCCACCCGCCGACGAATCGACCTGATCCGCATCGAGCGGCTCGGGGATGAGCGGACCGGGAGCACCGGAAACGATGGCGGCTGATAAGGCACGGGCAATCGTCATCCGGACGTTCCCATTCGGCGACACGAGTTGCGTCGTCACCCTGTTTACCCGGGAGTACGGCAAGCTGCGGGCTCTGGCGAAGGGGGCGTGGCGGCCCAAGAGCGGGTTCGACGCCGCCCTTGACCTGCTTTCGATCTGTCAGGTACTCGTCCTCCGCAAATCCTCCGATGCTCTCGACTTGCTGACGGAAGCCTGTCTCGAGCACCGGTTTCGGGTCGGAAGGAGCCAGGCGGCGTTTCTCGGCGGCATGGATGTCGCCGAACTGCTCGATGCGCTCACCGCGGATGGTGATCCGCAGCCGGAACTGTTCGATGTCGCCCATGCCACCCTGCGAACGCTTTCAGCCCCTCGTTCTGCCCATGATCAAGACACTCCCACGAACGAACGAACGGACGGTCACGTGCGGGCGCTGGTCACACACACCGAATTGGCCATGCTCAGGCTGGTCGGCCATGCGCCGGCGCTCGTGCGGTGCGCCGAATGTCACGGGCCGGTCCCCGGAGGGGGCAGGATCGCGTTTGCCATGCTCGATGGAGGCGTTGTCTGCGAGCAGTGCCGTCGAGGCAAACGTGCGGTCGTCTCCGTCTCGGCCGATTGCCTCGCGGCCCTGCGGCTGCTGGCTGCCGCCCCCGACGCGTGGAGGTCACTGGCCTTGCCACCACCCATCGACGGCGAGGTGCGTGCCGTCATGAACACCATGCTGTCTCACCTTCTCGGTCGGCGGCCGCGGGTCGCACCGCTGCTGCAACCACGATCCCGCCTAGGCCCGTCCCGCTCATCCTGATCCTCGCTCGGCCCGTCCACCAGGAACGTTGCTGCGTCGCCAATGCCATCAGCTTGCATCACCATCCGCCTCCGCCGTGCAGGCCTCGCCGCCTGCACCGCTGCCATCGCCTGCGTGCTCCTGCAGGCAGGATGCGCCTCGATCAAGACGCCCACCTGGAAAACGCCCGCCTGGCCGTGGTCGAAAGCGCCGTCCGAAGAAAAGAAACTCGCCGGCGAACTGGGCGAGGATGCCGACTCCTCCGTGATCTCTTCCGAGTTCAACCCCACTGAGCAGGAGTTCGGGTGGGATTATTTCAAGGGGCAGAACATCAAGAAGCGGTGGAAGAAGATGGTCGGCCGTGGCCCCAACGAGCCGGTGTCGCGGAAGGCGCTCGCGGAGGGCGATGGCTTGTTCCGCGACCGCAAATACTCGGCGGCTGCCAAGAAATACAAGACGGCGGTCGATCGTTGGCCCGATTCGGTCATCGAGGAAGACGCGCTCTGGCAACTCGCAGAATGCTGGTTCTTCATGGACCACTACCCCAAGGCCGAGGACTGCTACGACGAACTGGTGAAGAAGTACGCCAACTCGCGGTACCTCGACCGGATCGCCCAACGGCAGTTCGTGATCGCCCAATACTGGATCGCGCTCGACCAGAAGCACAACTACATGACGATCGTGCCGAACCTCGCCGACCGCAGCCGGCCGCTGTTTGACACGCGTGGACGGGCCCTCAAGGCATACGATCACGTCCGCATCAATGACCCCCGCGGTCCGTTGGCCGACGACAGCATCATGGCGGCTGCCAACGCCCACTTCGTCGACCGACAGTGGCTCGATGCCGACTACTTCTACGGCCTGCTTCGCAGCGAATATCCTGACAGCGATTTTCTGCTGCAGGCGCATCTGCTCGGGCTTCAGGCAAAACTGCGGGCATACCAGGGGCCCGGCTACGAGGGAGGCGTGCTCGACGAGGCGGAGGTCCTGGCCGACCAGACGCTGGTGCAGTTCCCCGACCAACTGACGCAGGAGGAGGCCGAACGCGCCCAGACATCGCGTGCCGCGATCGCCGCGCAGCAGGCGCAGCGGCACTGGAACCGCGCCGAGTTCTACGCCAAGGGCAAGCATTTCACTTCGGCCCGCATCTATTACGCCCTCATCGCCCGCGACTATCCCAAGACAATGCTCGCCCAGCAGGCCCGTGACCGGCTCGACAAGTACAATGGGCTGGAAGACGTCTCCGACAACCCGCTTCCGATGCTGACGGCGCTGCTCAATCCCGATTCGCTCAAGGAAGCCGAACTCGACGCGATGGCAGAGGCCGACACGGCGATCGCCCGCGGAGACAATTCCGGTATCGCCCCGCCCCTGCGTTGATACGAAGGGCTTTCATGGCCGCGCGCGTGGTTCACCTCCGTCGGCTCGCCTGCATCGTGCTCGCCTGCGCCGCCATTCCCAGCGGCCTGATTCCGTCTGCCGGCTGCGCCGGCTATCGCTTTGGCAACAACACGCTCTACGCGCCGAACGTTCGTACGGTCTACGTGCCGATCATCCAGTCGGACAGTTTCCGCACGACTCCGAACATCGACATTGGCGAGCGGCTCACCGAAGCGGTCTGCAAGGAGATCGAGAAGCGCACCCCCTTCAAGGTGGTCGGTGATCCCGCCGCCGACAGCGTGCTCACCGCCCGGATCGTCGCCGACACGAAGCGGATGGTGGTGGAGAGCCCCACCGACCAGTCGCGGATGGTGGAGATGAACTTTCAGGTGCTGGTCACCTGGGCCGACCGTGGCGGCGCGGTGCTGGCGTCGGGCGGCGTGCCGCTGCCGGCGGCGAGCGTCGACGTCGGTCAGGCCGCGATGCTCGTGCCTGAATATGGCCGCTCGGTCGCCAGCACGCAGCAGGAGATGATCATCAAGATGGCCCAGCAGATCGTGGGTCTGATGGAAGAACCCTGGTAGCGGACGGTCGCGCGCGCCGAGAGCCGGGACCGGGGGGCTCGCGACGGTTCGGGGCTGCCCATGCCCCGTCGCCGGACGTTCGCTACGGACATCCTGTCCTTCGCTCACTCGATGCTGACTGCGCTCCGGCATCCTGCCTGCGCTTGTCAGCAACGCCGGCTCTCAGGACATGGGCAGCCCCTCACGGATGGGGCGATGCGTGCATCCGATCCCGGCTCGCTCGTCCTGGGATGGGGTGGATGATTTCATGGCCGCATGCTGCTGCCCCCGTGGGGACAAGTTTTTAACTTGTCCAAGCGTATTTGAGCGGGTTGCCGCGGTGGTAGAGTGTCGTCATGACCACGCTTCCCCGTCCCACACACTGGCAATTGCGGACCACGCGGCTGGCACTGCCCGGTGGTGATGGTGCGATCCGTCGGCCGCTCGTGATGGGGATCGTCAACGTCACTCCTGACAGTTTCTCCGACGGCGGCCGCCATGCGGGCGTCGAGGCGGCGGTGGCCCACGGCCTCTCGCTCGTCGCCGAGGGGGCCGACATCCTCGACGTCGGTGGCGAGAGCACGCGACCCTACTCGATGCCTGTTTCTACCGACGAGGAGCTCCGCCGCGTGGGGGAGGTCGTGCGGCAGTTGGCCAAGCGGGCGGGCGTGCCGATCTCGATCGACACATCGAAGGCCACGGTGGCGGCCCGGGCAGTCGAACTCGGCGCCGAGATCATCAACGACGTGACCGGCCTGGAGGGCGATCCCGACATGATCCGCGTCGCCGTGGAATCGCGTGCTGGTATCTGTGCGATGCACATGCAGGGTACGCCACAGACCATGCAGGACGATCCTCGCTATGACGACGTGGTGGCCGACATCCATCGCTACCTCGAGCAGCGTCGCGACGCGCTCCTCGCCGCCGGCATCCCGCTCGACCGCATCTGCCTCGATCCGGGCATCGGGTTCGGCAAGACGCATGCCCACAATCTCGAACTGATGGCCCGGGCAGGCGAGTTTCTCGACCTCGGCGTGCCGATCCTCGTCGGCCACTCCCGCAAGGGCTTCATCGGCAAGTCACTCGAGCAGGCCCTGGGCCGACCCGCCACGCTGGAGGAACGCGATGGCGGCACCGCCGGGAGCAGCTGCGGGCTGGCCACCGTAGGCATCCAGATTGTCCGCGTCCATGCCGTGGGCCTGGTCCGCAGCGCCCTGGAACTGTATTGCGCCACCACGGCATTTGGTCGGGCCTGATCTACAGCCCCGCGATCGCTTCGCGGGCGGCCTGCTCGCAGGCCTTGATGTCGGCGAGCGGGCTCTGCGGGTTTTCCTCGTACTCGATCGAGAGGGCACCGTCGGCCGGGAAGTCGGCGGCGACGAGCGCGCCCATCACGGCCGGAACGTCGATGTGGCCCTTGCCGAGGATCACGCCCTTGGTCTTGTCCTGCATCTCGGCAAAGTCCTTCAAGTGGATGCCGTAAAGTCTGCCCTTCAGCAGCCGGATCACCTCCACCGGCCGTTCGCCCGACCGCAGGTAGTGGCCGAGGTCGGCGCAGGCGCCGATGCGGGGGTCGTATTTTTCCACGGCGTGCAGGACGTCGATCGCCTTGTTGTAGCGATGCGTCGGCCCGTGGTTGTGGATCGCGATCCTGACATCGAACTCCTTCACGAGTTCGTCGAGGCTCGCGAAGGAATCGGGGTCTGGATCGGCGCCAAAGGTGCGGATGCCGGCGGCCTTTGCGAATTCGAACATCTTCCGGTTGGCCGCGGCATCTTTGGTGAAGCGATTCACGCCATGGGCCGAGATCGTGAGGCCGATGTCTGCCAGCTTCTTCTTCATGGTGTCGATCGCGGCGGCATCGGAGGCGATCGGATACATGCCGGGATAGAACTCCACGAACGTGAAGCCCAGATCGCGAGTGTGCTGGAGTGCCTCATCCACCTTGTAGTTGCGGAGCGAATAGATCTGCAGGCCAAGGTTGAGATTGTTGGCCGAGGCTGCACTGGCCAGGCGACGCAGGGGAGAGAGGGGCGATAGTGGCGAAAGTGCGACGGCGCCGGCCGTGGTGGCGAGAAACGAGCGACGGGAGAGATTCGTGCTGGGCATCGGGGCGACTCCTGCGTGTGAAGAACCGTGGCTGGAACGTATAAGATAATGCAATTGTCTGGTCCCCGCACGCCGCACGGAAAACTCGTCATGTCCACGCTGTCCGCCCCTGCCGCAGCCGCCCCCGGTCCCTCCGCCCTGAAGTCGCACTGCCGCTCGATTGCCGAGCGGGCCCGGACGGCCGCCATCGATCTGGCCGGCGTGCCTGGCGACAAGAAGGCCGCCTGTCTGCGGGCCGCCGCCGCTGCGATCCGGGCCGACGTCGCCGAGATTCTCGCCGCCAACAAACTCGACCTCGCCGCGGCCCCCGGCTTCGGCCTGACGGCCGCCGCCATCGACCGGCTCACGCTCGATCCCAAGCGGGTGGAGGGAATTGCCGCGGGCGTCGAGGCGGTGTCGCTGCTGCCCGATCCGGTGGGCGAGTTGATCGAGGAATCGACGCAGCCCAGTGGGCTGGTGGTTCGCAAGATCCGGGTGCCGCTGGGCGTGGTCTTCTTCATCTACGAGTCGCGGCCCAACGTCACGGCCGATGCGGCGGCGGTGGCCCTTGCGGCCGGCAATGCCATCATCCTCCGCGGCGGCAAGGAGGCGGCCCATTCAAGCGGCCGGATCGTGGAGAGCATGCGGAGGGCGATCGCGGCCGCCGGCCTACCTGCCGACTGCGTGCAATTGGTCGACATCGCCGACCGCGAGGCGGTCGGCGCGTTTCTCGAAATGGACGACCTCATCGACATTGTCATTCCCCGAGGGGGCGAGACACTCATCCGACGCGTCTGCTCCGAGGCGCGGATGCCGGTGCTCAAGCACTTCACGGGCAACTGCCACGTCTACGTTGATCGGTCGGCCGACCTCGCCATGGCGAAGTCCATCACCGTCAATGCGAAGTGCCAGCGGATGGGCGTCTGCAACGCCGCCGAATCGCTGCTCGTGCACCGCGACGTGGCCGAACGGTTCCTTCCCGATATCGCCGTCGCCCTCGCTGCGCACAAGGTCGAGATCGTGGGCGATGCCGCCACCCGCCGGCTCGTGTCGGCGGCGGGCGTGGCCACCGAGGCCGATTTCGCGACGGAATATCTCGGCCCCAAGATCTCGGTGGCCGTGGTCGATTCGGTCGACGCGGCGATCGACCACATCAACCGCTACGGTTCGCGGCACACCGATGCGATCGTGTCGGCCGACCAAGCCGCGATCGATCGATTTGCGGCCCGCGTCGACACGGCGGTGGTGATGATCAACGCCAGCACCCGGTTCAACGACGGCGGCGAGATGGGGCTGGGGGCCGAGATCGGCATCTCCACCGACAAGCTCCATGCTCGGGGGCCGTGCGGCACGCGGGAACTCACGACCTATAAATATGTCGTGGTCGGCAGCGGACAGGTGCGGACGTGATGCTCTGGGCTCATGAATCATCGCGCCGATCCCCTCGCCTCCTCGGTTCCCTCTTTTTGTGGAGCATCATTGTGGCCACGTCTGCATCCGCTTTCGCGAACGAGCCCGCCGATCCGTATCTCTGGCTGGAGGATGTCACGGGCGAGAAGCAGCTCGAATGGGTTCGCGACCGCAACGCCACATGCGTGGCGGCGCTGGCCGGCACGGACCGCTTCACGACGCTCGAGACACGGATCCGCGGGATCCTCGATTCGAAGGAGCGGATTCCGATGGTCACGAAGATCGGCGACCGCTTCTACAACGTCTGGCGGGATGCCGCACATCCCAAGGGGCTCTGGCGGCGGACGACGCTCGACGAATACCGCAAACCTGAGCCTGCCTGGGAGACCGTGCTCGACCTCGACGCGCTCTCGGTGCAGGAGGGGGAAAACTGGGTCTGGCACGGCGCCTCCGTGCTCGAGCCGGCGGATCGGCTCTGCCTCGTGTCGCTCTCCCGCGGTGGCGCCGACGCCGACGTGGTGCGGGAATTCGACCTGGAAAAGAAGGCCTTCGTAGCGGGCGGTTTCACACTGCCGGAGGCCAAGAGCCGGGTGGCGTGGCGCAGTGCCGACAGCCTCTTCGTGGCCACCGATTTCGGCCCCGGGTCGCTCACCGCCTCGGGATACCCGCGGACGATCCGCGAGTGGACCCGTGACACGCCGCTTTCCGCCGCGCCGCTCGTCTATGAAGGCCAGCCCGACGACATGAGCGTAACCGCCTGGCGCGATCTTACGCCCGGCTTCGAACGCGACTTCGTCGTGCGGCAGAAGACCTTCTACACGAGCGAGATGTTCCTTCGCCGCGAAGGGCGCCTGGCGAAGATCGAGAAGCCGGACGATGCTTCGGCCGCGGTGCATCGCGAATGGCTGCTGCTCGAACTGCGGAGTCCGTGGACCGTGGCCGGCACGACCTATCCGGCCGGCAGCCTGCTGGCGGCCGACATGAAAGGTTTTCTGTCCGGCGATCGCACGATCCACATGCTCTTCGAGCCCACGCCGCGGACGTCGCTGATATCCTTCGCCACCACGCGAAACCATCTGATCGTCACCACGCTCGACAACGTCCGAAACCGACTGTTCACGCTCACCTTTCGAGATGGCGAGTGGCAACGCCAGCCTCTGCAGGGCCTCCCTGAATACGGCACGGCCTCGTGCATCCCGGTCGACGATCTGGAGACCGATGAGTTTTTCCTGATCACGGCCAGTTCGCTCCAGCCATCGACGCTGTCGCTGGGAAACGTCGGCGGCGCGGCCCAGACTTCGGCTCCAGAGCGGCTCAAGCAGACGCCTGCGTTTTTCGACGCCGCCGGGCTGCGGGTGAGCCAGCATGAGGCGGTCTCCAAGGACGGCACGCGGGTGCCCTATTTCCAGATCGGCCCCGAGAACCTTCCTGCCGATGGCAGCACGCCGACGCTGCTCTACGGCTACGGCGGCTTCGAGATTCCGCTGCTGCCGGGCTACGAGCCGATCGCGGGCGCCGCGTGGCTGGAGCGTAAGCATGTCTACGTGATCGCAAACATCCGCGGCGGCGGTGAATTTGGGCCGGAGTGGCATCAGGCGGCCCTGAAGGCCAAGCGGCCCCGGGCCTATGAAGACTTCATCGCGGTGGCCGAGGACTTGATAGCCCGGAAGGTGACGTCACCGAAGCACCTGGGCATCAAGGGGGGCAGCAACGGCGGTCTGCTGATGGGCAACATGCTGACCATGCGGCCCGATCTCTTCGGCGGGATCGTCTGCCAGGTGCCGCTGCTCGACATGCGGAGGTATCACAGGCTGCTGGCCGGTGCGAGTTGGATGGGCGAATACGGCAACCCCGACAATCCGGAGGAGTGGGAATTCATCCGCGGATTTTCGCCGTATCACAATCTGGACCGCGAGCGGACGTATCCGCCGATCCTGATCACCACGTCCACGCGGGATGACCGGGTGCACCCGGGACACGCCCGCAAGATGACGGCACGGCTCGAGGAGTTGGGCAAGCAGGTGCTCTCCTACGAGAATATCGAGGGCGGCCACGGGGGCGCGGCCGATAACCGGCAGCGGGCCTTCATGGATGCACTCGGCTACACGTTCCTCGACCGCGAACTGCAGTGAAGCCGACAGCTCATGGGTCCGGCAGCTGGTCAGAAAAAACTTCCGAAGACGGGGGGAATCTCCCGGACGACGACGCGGAGACTCAAGCCCTCGGTCTGGAGATCCAGGTCGAGAAGGTCGTCGGCGGCAGGATTCGCTTCGAGCACACGCTCAACGATCGGCCGCCAGTGCTCCAGAAAACGCTCGTGGTAGGGATGGCGGGCGTCGAGCCAATGGTCGAGAAGCCGCTGCCGCTTCTGCGGATCGGCCCAGAACATCCGCCCATATTCGAGCCGCGCCTCGTCTTGATAGAGCAACCTTCGCATCCCTGCATTGTCGGCGAGCGCGGTCTCCAGAGCAAGGAACGAAACAAGAGGCTTTAAACAAGGCCCTGCGACCGGGCCCAGGCCGCATGAGCGAGGTCGCGGGGTTCGCCGCGGCGGAGCTTCGGGGCGAGGAGGTCGGCGGCCGAGGGCACGATCAGTTCCAGTTGCCCGTACCGAGCCGACAACGCCCGCTCCCGCCAGTTGGTGGGGAGTTCATCGAGCACTGACCGCGGCAGCAGGTTGACATGCCACCCGCGTTGCCGCTCGAACTCGCTGCCGATGAGGGCGTCGTAGCACATCCAAGCCAACGCATCTGATTCGGTGACTGGATCAACGTCCATGCTATTTTCCGGCAGCGACGCATCATGCCCGAGGCGGTTGGCGTGCCAGAGCAGGCCAGCTGATCCAACCAGCGTCATCGCGGCCGGTTCCTTCAGGGCATCGCCCCATTCGACGAGCCAATCGATGATCTGCTGAGGCTTCGATAGCTCCCGACGCGGCATAACTGTTCGCTCTGGTGCAGATTGTGCGCAGGATCAAAAACCCCGCCCAGCCGAAAGGATAGCCCGGTCAATGGCACTTCCGCAACGGTCTTCCGGCTGATGAATGACTCGTGAGCCCCGGAAGGAGCGGCCCGGGCTTCCGGAGCCGGTTTCTCGAAACGCAGATGTTCGAGAGGCTGAAAATAGACACGCAACTGGGGGCGACAGAGCGTGATCCGGACACTGGCGTCGACTGAAAACCCGCTGTTCTCCCAGGCGAGCGTGTCGGCAGCCGATGGGGCCGCCGATGTTGACCGCCGGCAAGGATCTCGCCGTCGTCGGTCGCTACTCACTAGCCTGCTCCACAATCGAGGAATGGCACGCGAATTTGCGAACGGCACGAACGTTCGATACCCTAACCGCCTAAGCGTTAAGTGAGCCTGCGGGCCGCAGTCGCCTACTGGACTGACTCCACGAGCAGCGTGTGCTTCACGGGCTTGAGCTGTGCGCGGGCGTCTTTATCCAACTGCTCCCATCGGCTCATCAGCTTCTTGGTCAGCGTGCCGGCGGCTGCTTGAACTTCCGCATCGGTGCCGATGTCGGGAATGTTGCGGAAATCGGTGACGATCTGCTTGATCATGAAGGTCTCGAAGCCCTGCTTGGCGGCCACCGCACCCTGAAGCTTGGCAAAAGAAAGGTCGAACGGAGTTTTCGAGAACTCCGCCGGCAGATTGATGCCTGCCACCAACTGCTCCTTCGTGAACTCCCGGCTTTCCCCGCCCCATGTGACCTTGGCCTTCGGAGTCTTCAAACCCGTCACCTTGAGGGTGAAGCGGTTGAGATCCTGGTTGAACGCCACGAAGGGGAGAATGCTCCGCGTGCTGCCGCTGCTCGCGCCATCGCCCTCGAAACAGAACGGCCAGCGGCTGCTTTCCACCTCGATCGTGGCCTTGCCATCGGCACGCGACTCGGTGACCACGCTGTGGCCCTTGCTCGGCGTGGTCGCAGTTCCCTGGCCCCCGCTCATGTCGATCGCAATTTCGCCGATCGTGCCGTCGACGCCGAGACCCTTGAGAAACGCGTAGGCCATGAGGAGCTGGCCGTTCGGGCCGGGATGGAATCCGTCGCCACCGCAAACGTCGTATTTCGGGCCGAGTGTTTCGTTGGCCTTCTTCATGGCATCGACCATCGCAGCATGCACGTCGGCGAACCGCTGGTGCTTCTCCTCGGCCAGTTTTCTGTCGATGTCACGGAGATGGGCGAGGGTGTCGTTGTAGGCCACGTGCGACGGCTGCTCCCCCATCTTCTGGCCCGGGCGGAAGAAGTTGGTGTCGACGGCGCCGGGTGAGCCAACCACGACCGACTTCACTCCCAACTGATCGAGTTTGGCCAGCACGTTCCGCATGTTCTTCTCGTACCCGGCACCGATCTCCTCCCTCCACGGCTGGTAGCCGCCGTCATTCATGCCGTAGCAGAGCGTGACCACGGTGGGCCGGAACGCGGCGAGGTCGTTCTCCGCTCGGTTGGCGAAGCCATCAGCCCGTTCGCCGCCCCAGCCGAACTGCATCACTTTCACGTCGGGCACGCCTGAGCAGGCCAGCAGGTAGGACTCCAAAAACTTGCTGTAGAGCTTCTGCTCGGTGATCGAATCCCCTACGATCGCGACGCGGGCGGCGGGCACTACCGCCGACTCGGCGCGGATGAATCCCGCAGGCAGCAGGCACGAGGAGACGACGGTGATGAGAAAAGGCTTCAGGTGCGGAAGGTTCACGGGTATCTCCGGAGGCGGTGTGACGTGCGCCGCTGCAGACTACCCGATTTCTTGCAGGAGAGCCTGGGGCGCGCCGATGTCGAGCACGTGCACGCGGCCGGTAAACGCGTCAGCGATCGCATCGAAACAGACCCTTTCAGCGTGTCATCGCGTCAGGCGGCGGCGCTGGCCTGCCGCTCGTGGAACGGTGTGGCTCGCAGCAGGATGCAGCCCTGAAGGACCTCGGGCTTGCCGGGACTGCCGACCGCGGCGGTGGGGCAGGCGATGAGCCCACGGAGCCTTCCCCAGGTGTTTTTGAGGGCATGGGGAATCGAGCAGGCGCTGATATTGCCCGTCCGCTTGGTGAGCCCATTGACGAGTTCGCCGCCGATGCCGTACCCGTCGAGTTGCATGCCGGTAAACCGGACGATACCCGAGCCGGCCTGATGCGGCACGACGAAGCTCACGTCGCCGCCGGAAAGGCCCGCATCGGCGAGCGCTTTGGCGGTGGCGGCCGACATGGCCCGCGGGGCGATCTCGGCGATCGCCATGCCGTCGAGCGTGTAGACCAGCCGCTCGTCAGCGTGGGCTGTGCCACCGCCCGGTGACGGCACGGGCACCTGCGGCCGCACTTGGAAATCGAACGTGGGCCTCTCGGCCGGCCGCTTCTCGGCGTTGGCGTGAACGATCTCGAAATGCACCGGATACTTCCGGCTCGTCGCGGGTGCGAGCAGTGTGGCTGATGCCATGTCGCCAAAGAGACCGGCTGTCTGGGGGCTGCTGTAGTCGGTGATGCGACTGATGCGGGTGGCGGCGACGACCAGCAGGAATTCGTCGCGTCGCAGGCCGAGCCGCGGGGCCCAGCGTCGGCAGACGAGCGAGAACGCGCGGCTGTAGCCGCAGCAGAACCAGTTCAGGCCGATGGTGCGGCAGCGGCGCGTGCCGAGCCCGCGGGCCAGTTGCAGGGCGGCGCGACTCGGCCGTTCCTTCGCCTGCTCTGCCGCTGCCAGATGCCGTCGGGCGATCGATGGCGGAATGAAAGAGGGCGACACGAAGACGATGCCGCGGCAGTCGGCAAGGTTGCAACCGGTCTCCCGCTGGAGCTGACCAACGGCGTGCAGGCCCATCGTCACCTCGTCGTCGAGAGAGATTGCGCGGGCCTCGATGCCGGTGTGGTGGGCAAACTTGCGAGGCATCGAGTCACCGAACCAGGCATTCTCCAGCTCCCAGGAAGGCTGGTGCAACGCGATGGCGGCGATGCCGAGGGGCGTTTCGTGGCGTGCGTCCATGAGGGCTCGTGTCGGGTCGGGAGACAGGCGCCGCTGTCGACGGCCGGGGGCTGACAGGGGGCGGGATTGTGGCGTTCCGCGGCTGCCGGGGCCAGCGAGAAATCAGCCGCGAAAACCACGTGCAGAGTAGAAATGCGGTACGGCAGCCGGCGCACCATCAGCGGCTCGGGCGGCGCGAGCCTTCCGCTGCAGCGCGGTCTTCCGCCGGCACGTGCGTTGTGGTGGGCAGGGAGACTCTCGCGTTCGTTGTCAGGGTATCGGCTGCGATCGCCGAAAGAGTCCTCGCTCCGCGGAGCGAAAGATCGCCCTGATGCCGTGCAAGTTGCACGGCGGCCTCGTCGCTCACCGCACGCAACCCGTTGAGGTCGAGTCGGCCGCGATGGGCGGCAAGAGCCTGAGCGGAATCGACCGAGAGAGATCGCAGGCCGTTGAGAGACAGCGTGCCCTTAAAGGCGGCAAGAATCCTCGCCGCGCTGTCGGACAGGTCGGTCACGTGATCGAGTTGGAGAACAGGATCGTCATAGTGCCGCCGCGCCCGCTGCTCCTCTTGAACCGCCAACTTGTCCGCCAGCGAGGGGCTGTCCAGCACCCGCAGACCATTCAGGATCAGCACACTCTCGGCACGGTGCGTGACGTCGCTTTGTCCGCGGTAATACCCAATGGTGGCACCCACATAAGCGTTGATGCCGTCGAAGAACCAGGGGTCGCCGTATTGCGACAAGACCTGTGCTGTATCCGGTGCGATGCGTGTCAGCCCATTGAGTTGCAGGCCTCCTCGATGCTGCACGAGCATCCGGGCTGTCTGCGGGGAAAGCGTCTTCAGTCCGTTGAGGGAGAGCGTGCCGGGAAAACCTGTCAGGATGATGAAGACTTCGTCAGACACCGAGGCAAGACTGTCGAGCCGAAGCACTGGGGCATCGCCACGCTTGGCGGCCCGCTGCCGCTCCTGCATCACGAGTTTCTGCGCCAGCGTTGGACTCTCCAAGGAATGCAGGCCCCGAAGCGTGAGCAGACTCTCCTTTCCAGCCAAGGCCGCGGCTACCGCAGTGGATACGGTCGTCAGGCCGTCGAGCGAGAGTCCGCCGCGGTGTCGTGCCAGAGGGCCTGCTGCCTCAACCGAGAGCGTTTTCAAAGCTGCGAAACTCAATTCGTCACCGTGGGCAGACAGCGTGCGTGCGGCGTCGCCGGAGAGCGTCGTGAGTCCATCCAAACGGAGCGGCCCCCGGTGACGGGCCAACTCGGCGGCGTTATCGACCGATAATTCCGTCAGACCATTGAGCGAGAGCCCGGGCGTTCTGCGGCTGGCCAACGCACGGGCCCCGGGGGTGGACAGCCTGGTCAATCCACAGAGCGACAGCGGACCTGCACACTGAGCCAACTCGCTGATCGCGCCGTCCGGGAGATGCGTCACGCCGTCGAGCAGCAAGGCACCACGGTAGTTGGCCAGTTGGGCGGCTGCTTCTTCCGAAAGGGTTTGCACACCCCGCAGACTGAGGCAGCGGCCCCGATGCTTTGCCAACGCCTCCGCCTGCGGTGCGGAGATCGAGGTGAGTCCGTTGAGGAGAATCGTTCCAGCCCGATGTTGTGCCAGGGCCTCTGCCGACTCTACGGAGAGCGTGGTCAGGTGGTTGAGGTCGAGGCTCCAGCGGTTACCGGACGGGTTCAACTTGAACCCGCCCTCCTTGATCGCGGCCGCCTTGGGCGCCCCGTCCTGGTCTCGGTTCCCCGACAGTCCTTCGGCCCGATCTTCGGCCAGCGCAGGCCGCGTGATCGCGGCAATCCAGTTGGCGATCACCACGAAGGCGATCGCCTTCACGAGGGCGCGACGCAGCCAACCACGGCACAGTGTCATCGGGTGGTCGTTCGGGGGTCGAAGACGTGCTGAAAAGCATACCGAAGCCTGTTGGCGAACGGCGGCATCTCACGGGTGCGGAAGCCGGTGCGGCTCCCGAAATATAACGATATGATTGACGGCTGAAAACGGTAGGGAGAATGCCTCCTCGCCTCCGCGAGCGGCCCATCGAGGAGACACTTGTGAACGAATTCGTCGAGCCACTCGGGATGCGGGTGCTGATCCGCAAGGATGAGAGCCGCCACACGACGCGGGGAGGCATCGTGCTTCCCGACCAGGCGGAGATCCCCACGATCACGGGGCGGGTTGTGGAGGTGAGCCTGCAGGTCGAGCGCGACGCCGACTTCCCGATCGAGAAGTACGACAAGGTGCTGTTCCACCCCAAGAATTCGATTCCCGTCGACTTCGAGCAGAACAACCTGCTCTACGTCGTGCCGATCGAGGACGTCGTCGCGGTGTTCCGGCGGCACGATGAAGCCAAGCCCCACCGCCGCGGCAAGGCCGGTCAGGAGGGCGACGGCTCGGCGGACGATGCCCAGGAATAGTGCGTCGTGAGTCGGCGACGAGATTTCACCTCCGTCGATGTGACCATGCTGCCGCCGTGGGACGGGGCCGTCCAGTTTGACTTTCAGCCCCGCACACCGCACGATGCCTTCATCTTAGCGCTGCCTTTTCCGGAAGTGATTCCGCTGTCCGGGCCCGCTGGTTCTCCGTGGAGGCGATGCCATGACCGATAGCAGAAAAAGTGACGCTGGCGAACGAGGGCAACCCTTGGTCAACCTGGCCGGCAAGTGGGCCGTCGTGGCGGCCGACTTCAACCATGCGAGAATCTACGCGGTCGATCCTTCCGCCGGGACAACGCCCGAGAAGATCGTGGCCCCCGATCCCAGCCACGTGAACCACAATATCTTCCATCATCACGGCAACCCGACCGGCGGCTTTGACATCGACAGGCCCGAGACAAACGAATACCTCAAAGCGCTCTCCCACGCCCTAGTGCCGGCCCATCGGATCCTGTTGCTCGGCCATGGTGGTGGCAAGGCCAACTTCAGCCACCTGCTGGAGTCGTATCTGGAGAAGCATCACCGTGATGTGGCCTCCAGGATCGTGGCGAACGTCCGGGCCGACATCGACGATCTCACAGACGCGCAGATAGTGCGGATCGGCGAGACCTACTTTGGCATCGACGAACCCGAGCGTGGGTATCCCCGGTCGCGGTAGGGAGAGCATCGCGCCGCCCGATGGCGCTGCCGCCGCTTTGATTTCCGCAAGTCTCGGTAGTCGTACGTCGGTAGGCGCCGCGTTTCGCCTATTGTTCGTGAGGAATTGATGACGACGACACGCCGTCCCCCAGAAGTATGGTAAAGTTCGAATTATGTGTGGGATCGTCGGAGCGGCGTGTGCGGATGCTGGATTGGCTGGCCCTGCCGTGCATCGCATGGTCCGGGCCTTAATCCACCGCGGACCTGACGACGAGGGCATCGCAACGCTTGCCCTTCGCGCTGGGGATGGCGGTGCGCGAGGCGACGCGGCGGTCGGATTTCGCAGGCTGTCGGTGCTCGACCTGACGACCGCCGCCCACCAGCCGATGGTCGATCCCGCGACCGGCGACTGCCTCGTCTTCAACGGCGAGATCTACAACTTTCGCGAACTGCGGTCGCGTCTGGCGTCTGCCGGCGTCGCCTGTCGCAGCTCGGGCGACACGGAGGTGCTGCTCAAGTCTCTTTCGCTCTGGGGTGAACGGGCGCTCGATGACCTCGACGGTATGTTTGCTTTTGCCTTCTACCAAGCCAGCACCCGTCGGATCCTCCTGGCCCGGGACCACCTGGGCATCAAGCCGCTCTACGTCGCTTCCCTGCCGGGTGTCGTGGCCTTCGGGAGCGAGGTGCGGAGCATCCTCGCCTCGGGGATCGTGCCCGATGAGCTCGATCCGGCAGGCATCGCGGCCTTCCTGGCCTACGGGGCGCCCCAGGATCCGCTGACCATCCACCGCTTCATCCGTTCGTTTCCCGCCGGGGCATTTGCGTGGGTCAGCCTCGACTCCGCTGGAAATCCGGTCATCGGACCGTCCAGACGGTATTGGCGGTTTCCGGATGTTGTGGAGGAGGTCGATCGCGATGTGATCGGCTCGCTTCGCGGCCTTCTCGAGGAGAGCGTGCGGTTGCAGTGCGTGGCCGACGTGCCGGTGGGGGTGTTCCTGTCGGGTGGCATCGATAGTGCGGTGATCGCGGCGCTGGCCAAGCGGCATGCGGCTGCATTTCGGACGCTGACCGTGGGATTTGCCGGTGTCATGGATAACGACGAAAGCGAGGCGGCGTCCGCCACCGCCCGCGGCCTCGGCGTCGAGCACGAGCGGATCTTTCTAGGCCTCGATCGGATCGGCGACTCCTGGGATCGCTGGATGGCAGCTGCGGATCGACCCAGTATCGATGGGCTCAACACGTTCGTGGTGAGCGGCGCGGCGCGGCAGTCTGGAGTGACGGTCGCCTTGTCGGGGATCGGTGCCGATGAGTTGTTCGGTGGGTATTCGCTGTTCCAGTTGGTCCCACGCATACATCGGTGGCTGCGGCCACTCGCGGGCCTGCCCGAGGGCGTGCGGCGGGCCGTTGCCCAAGCGGCGTTCGCGGCCCTGCGGCCCGGTCGCCGTGACCGGGCGGTCGACATCGTGGCCAGCAGCGGTTCGCTGCTTGACGTCCTGCTCGGCGTGCGCCGGATCTTCACCACGTCAGGCCTCGCAGCGCTTGGCGTCCGTAGTCGCGATCTCGGGCTAAACAGCCAGTATCTGCCGCCGGGATCCTGCGATGCCTTGGCCGACGGCCGTCGGCCGGATGCGTTTCACCTGATCTCACGGGCCGAGGCCACGCTCTACATGGGCAGCACGATCCTGCGGGACGTCGACACGAACAGCATGGCGCACGGTCTGGAAGTGCGGGTGCCGTTCTTGGCCCGTGGGCTGGTGGAGTACGTCTCGGCGCTGCCGTCGCGGGTGCTCGCGCCGCCCGGAAAGCCACTCAAGCACCTGCTCCGGCAAACGGTTCGCGACCTCTTGCCCGAAGAAGTCTTCACTCGGCCGAAGCGGGGTTTTTCGCTGCCGATCGGCGAATGGATGGTGGGCGGCCTGCGGGACCGGTGCGAGGCTGCAGTGGCCGAAGTGGCGAGCTGTCCGGTGGTCGATGCCGCTGGTATCCGGGGTGTTTGGGATCGATACGTCGGTGCCGAGGTCCGCACGCACGTTGAGCGGCCGCTCGCGGTCGTGGCGTTGGGCAACTATCTGCAAAACCTGCGTGACGGCAGGATGGCCACACAGCCCTCGGTGCCTTGATCCGCAGTCCCCCGAACGTCTTCTTCCAAGGGATTAGGTCTGCTCCGTCACACTGATCTTCTTGACCGCCTCCAGGACGGTCTTGCCTCTCCCCACCTCAACCGCGCCTTCTCGAAGCTCAGGTGTGATCTGCTCAACGAGTTCCTTCTTTCCGCGTGGCATTGGTTGCCTCCCTTGGTTTGCTCCATCCCCAGATTCTCTCTCTGGAAGCGGTGCCGTTTAATGGGGGCAGGTCACCTGCCCGGGATCTTCGCGGAGATCGCCCACTCATGAGCGTGTCTACACACGACGGGGACGAACTCGCTCGTATCTATCGAACCCGCTTCAAGGGCCAAAAGGAATATCGATTGGCCGTCTGGCGGATCCTCATCGGAGCGGTGTTCGCCCGTTGGATACCGGCCGATGGACAGATCCTTGACCTGGGGGCCGGGCATGGGGAGTTCATCAATCAGGTCGATGCTCCGGGACGGTTCGCCATGGACCTCAATTCCGACGCCAGGCACTCCCTCTGTCCGGAAGTCCGGTTTCTGGAGCAGGAGTGCTCCGCTCCTTGGCCGATTGAAGACGGATCACTCGGCCTGGTTTTCACGAGCAATTTCTTCGAACATCTCCCCGACAAGGCCACACTCCAGCGCACGCTCGAGCGCGCCCATCGGGCACTCCGTCCCTCGGGGCGATTGGTTGCGCTCGGGCCCAACATTCGGCTGGTCCAGGGAGCATATTGGGACTTCTGGGATCACAATCTGCCCCTCACCGAGAAGTCGCTCGCCGAGGTCGGCCGGCTGACCGGCTTTGTCGTGGAGCACGAGTGGCGGACAACGTTCCCCTATTCCATGAGCAAGAGCTTCACCCCTCCCCTGTGGGGCGTGTGGCTTTATGCAAGACTCCCATTTCTATGGCGGTTTTTTGGCAAGCAATTTATTGTCGTGCTCAGGAAGCCGTGATTGTGAATGATCTCCCACGTTTGAGCACCGTGATTTCGGCCCGCGACGAGGAGGGCTGCATGCCGATCCTCTCTCCCTATTTCACCATCACCGCCGAGAGGATCAGGGCGCGGCCCGTGCATGCCGGTGAATGGCTGATCCTCCTGGCTGCCGCTGCTGCGTTGCTCGTGCGCTGTGTCCGCGACCAGGCCCGTCCGCTGTGGTGTGACGAAGCCTACACGGCATTCGCGGTGTCGGATCCATCCTTCCCCCACATGCTCGAGGCGCTGCGCGACGAGCTCAACGTCATGCCGCCGCTGAGCTTCGTGCTCGGCTGGGGGATTGCGCGGGTGATCGGGGTATCGGAGCTTGCCCTCCGGCTTCCGTCGGCGTTGTTTATCTGGGTGGGGATCGTCCTCCTTTGGCTTTGCCTGCGGCGATCGTTGAACCGCTGGGTGGCGACATGGTGTGCGGTTTGCCTCCCCTTGGCGTCGCCAATCGTTCTTTTCAACACCACCGAGGCCCGCTGCTATGCGCTCTATTTTTCCGCCTATGTCGCGGCCGTGGGGCTTTATCTGCGCAGCGCGGAGGAGGGGGCGATGGTACGACGCGAGCCTTGGCTTGTCACGCTTGCCCATGGAATCCTCGTCGCGACCCACTATGTCGGGGGCCTGCTCAGCGCCCTGCTCGTGGCGGTGGCGCTCGTCGCCGGCCTCCTCTGGCCCGCGCATCGCCACCGCTATGGGCGATACGCCCTGCACGGCTCGCTCGGATGGCTGGCGGTCATCCCGTCGCTGCCGTTCTATCTCGCCCAGCGGCGGCTGGTAGCGGAGGTCAATTGGATCCCCAGGCCAGGGGTGGCGCAGCTCTACGTGGAGATGGTTTCGGGCATCGGAGCCTTTCAGGTATTCGTGATCGCCCTGCTGATCTGGGCACTGGTGGCCGATGGGAAGCGGGGGGCCTCCGATGCCGACGGCCGGAGAACGCCCGAGCTGATGCGGGCGATCGCCCTCCTGGCCGTGGCGAGCCAGGTGTTTCTCGTGGCGGTGTGGGTCGAATCACGAGTGGCCAGCAACATCTTCCTTGACCGCTATCTGTTCCCCCTCTCGGTTGCTTGGATGCTGGCCATCGCCTTCGTTGCCGATTCGCTCGTTGTCCGCCTCTGGCAGCGGGAGCCAGGCCCGGAATCGGAGCGGGGAAAGGTCTTCACCTTCCTGAGGGATGGGCTGTGGGGGCGGCGGCTCGTTCTTGCCACGGCGGCCGTGCTGTTATTGTTTGTCGCCATGAAGGCGCTCCGGCGGAGGGAGTCTCGTCTCGTCGAAATCGAGGCCATTCAAGCGATGCGCCAGGTTCCCGGGATCCCGGTCGTGACCTCAGGCACGCATCTCCATGCCGAGCTCGGCTGGTATCGACGGGCCACCGGGGGCGTGTCGATGCTCAACGACAGCTACTACCACGATGGTCCGATCGGGCTTCGTATCGGCGCGGCGCTCGAGCGTCACTATCTCCCGCAATCGATGAAGAGGCTGCCGGAGTGCGTGCGGGAGTTGGAGTATTTTCTCCTCGTGAATCCGAAGCCGGAGAACACCGATGTCGAGACGTTCCTCGCCGGCCAGCCGGGGTGGCGATCGACACCGCTCGGGCCCCACACGACGCTCTGGGATCGCCGCACGAAAAGCGCTGCCGAGTGATCACCGACGGGCGGCGGCGCTGGCCTCGGCCTACTTTGCGGCGTCGTCGCTGACCTGCCCCCATGAATGACGCCAGATTCTAAGTTAGGGTTTTGCCCTCCAACAGACCAGCCCTGTGCGGTTGCGGAGGCGCAGCCGTAGCAACCGCACAGGGCTGCATCGCCTCCGGGGCCGGC